>JAABUR0100008845.1_pt1 | contig 11506 bp, 5 predicted proteins | sample 5560091 | NCBI WGS metagenome assembly JAABUR01 (sample SAMN10711879, study PRJNA513375) | rock metagenome | isolation source: Antarctica rocks | place: Antarctica: Victoria Land, University Valley sud
CGCGCTGTGGTACGCGCGGGGCCGCTACGGACTGTCCGACTACTCCCGGATGGCCCGGCAGCGTTGCGCCATGGACGCCATCATCGCCGCCGCCGATCCGTTCACCTTGCTGAGCCGGTATCAGGACATCGCCGAGACCGCTCCCGATCTGGTCCTCACCGATATCCCGCGCTCGGTGCTGCCGGCCTTCGTCGACCTCGGGGTGCTGGTCAAGGACGCCGAGGTCCTATCTCTGGTCTTCGACAACACGGTGATCACTCCGGCCTACCCCGACTACGACGCGATCCGGGCGTTCGTCACGACGGCGCTGGCCGACCCGGTGGCCAATGGGGAACCGGCACCGCCGACCACGACATCCCCGACGCCGACGCCGACGCCGACACCGGATCCCGAGGTAGAACCTCCGACGGTGACACCCGAGGCGGAGGACGTCACGTCGCTGTGCGCGTATGACCCGGTAGCCGCTCAAGCGGCCCTGGACCAGGGCAAGCCACGGACTCGACGCTGACTTGTGCTCCAACCGGCCGACGCCTGCCGGCCCGCTGCGGTGTGTACGAAAGGCTGGTCATATGGCGCTGCATGTCAAGCCTGGCACCGAGTGGTCGGCCGTGCTGGACCGGGTCACCCGACGCGCCCCCGAGGCCTTCGGCTCCGACGTACTGCACAACCTGATCGGCGGCTCCTGGCAGCCGATCGGCACGCCTGAGCAGCTGATCAGCCCGGTCGACGGCAGTGAACTGATCGGGCTGCCGACCCTGGACGCCGAGCAGGCCAGCGAGGCCGTGAGGTACGCGACCCAGGCGCACGCGACGTGGGGTGCCGTCCCGCTGGGCGAGCGCAAGGCCAGGGTCAGCGCGGCCGTCGATGCGATGACCGACACGCGGGAGGACCTCGCGTTGCTGCTGTGCTGGGAGATCGGCAAGCCTTGGCGGCTGGCCTGCGCCGACGTGGATCGTGCCCTGGACGGCGTGCGCTGGTATGTCGATGAGATCGACACACTGCTGGGCGACCGGGCGCCGCTGCCCGGACCGGTCAGCAACATCGCCAGTTGGAACTACCCGATGTCGGTTCTCGTGCATTCCGAGCTGGTCCAGTTACTCGCCGGCAACGCGGTGATCGCCAAGACTCCGTCGCAAGGCGGCGCTGCCTGCCTCACCCTGGCGCATGCCCTGATGGCTCAGGAGGGCTTACCAGCCGAGCTGGTCTCCGGTGGTGGGCAGGAGCTTTCGGCCGTACTCGTACGTTCGCCGGAGATCGGGGCGCTCGCTTTCGTCGGCGGGCGGTCCAACGGGGGCAAGGTCGCCGCGGCCCTGTTGGACACCGGCAAGCGGCACATGCTCGAGCAGGAGGGGCTCAACGCCTGGGGGATCTGGAACTTCTCCGACTGGGCGGGGCTTGCGGCGCACATGAAGAAGGGTTTCGAGTACGGCAAGCAGCGGTGTACGGCCTATCCGCGGTTCGTCATCCAGCGGGACCTGGTCGATGAGTTCCTGGCCACCTACCTGCCGGTGGTCTCGGCCATCCGGTTGGGACACCCGCTGGTCGTCGAGTCAGACGACGACGACCTGCCCGAACTGGACTTTGGTCCGTTGATCAGTGCCAGCAAGGCCACCGAACTCGCGGCTCGGGTGGACGACGCCCTGATGCGCGGTGCCGTACCGCTGTATCGGGGACGGGTCGCCGATGGCCGATTCTTGGATGGCCAGGACACCTCGGCGTACGCCGCGCCGGTCACCCTGCTGGCGCCGCCCGGCGGCTCGCGGCTGATGCACGAGGAGCCGTTCGGACCCGTGGACACGATCATCGTCGTGGACACCGAGGCTGAACTGCTGGCCCAGATGAACGCCTCCAACGGAGCGCTCGTGGCCAGCATCGCCTGCGACGACACCGAGCATGCCACCCGACTAGCCGGCGAGGTGCAGGCCTTCAAGGTCGGCATCAACAAGCCGCGCTCGCGTGGCGACCGGGAGGAGACCTTCGGCGGGCGCGGGTCGTCTTGGCGTGGCTGTTTCGTCGGCGGGGAGTTGCTGGTGCAGGCGGTGACGCAGGGGCCGGAGAACGAACTGCTGTACGGCAACTTCCCCGACCACAACCGCTACCCGGCCAACATCTAGCCCCTCGACTCCTCGGGACGTTATGTGCATAACGTCCGTCTCGGGGCCAGAATCCGGGACGTTATGCGCATAAGGCCCGGTTTGGCTCGGTGGTCCGGGACGTTATGCGCATAAGGTCCGGGACGGTGGGCGCTCGGTCAGGTCGGCGCGGGCTCGTCAGGTGGTGTCTGCTCCGTCGTATGCGCGCTGCAGCTCGGCAACGTCCAGCTTGACCATCCCGAGCATCGCCTTCATCGCCCGCTGAGCCTTCTCCTCAGGGCCGGTGAGCAGCTCCTCGAGGACGGTCGGTACGACCTGCCAGGACAGTCCGTACCTGTCCCTGAGCCACCCGCACTGACTTTCCTGCCCGCCATCGGCAAGCAGCCGCGTCCAGTAGTAGTCGACCTCGTCCTGGTCCTTGCATGGGATGAGGAAGGACACTGCCTCGTCGAAGGTGAACCGGGGGCCGCCGTTGATCGCGGTGAACCGGGTCCCATCCAAGGTGAAGTCGACGGTCAGCACAGTGCCGGGCTCCCCCGGCCCGGCCTCCCCGTAGTGAGAGATGTTCTCGATCGAAGAGTTCGGGAAGATCGAGACGTAGTACTTCGCGGCCTCCTCACCTTGGGTGTCGAACCACAGGTTGGGCGTGATGGCAGGCATTCTCTCCCCTTGATCGGCAGCTCGGCCAGAGCGACGGTTATGCGCATAACCGTCACCGAATGACCGATTTTCCCGCGGTTATGCGCATAACCGCAGACGACGAAGGCCGGCTCGATGGGGGTCAGGCGGCTACCGGGTGCTCCTCGACAGCCTCGGCGCTGCTGGCCGCAGATTCCAGGACCAGCTCCAGCACCTCTCGTACGTCGGCAACGACGTGAACCGTCAGCTCGGACAGCACCGACTCCGGTACGTCCTCGAGGTCGGGCTCGTTGCGCTGCGGCAGGACGACGGTGGTGATCCCGGCCCGGTGGGCGGCGAGCAGCTTCTGCTTGACCCCGCCAATCGGTAGCACCCGTCCGGTCAGCGAGACCTCGCCGGTCATCGCGACATCCGAGCGCACTGGACGACCGGACAGCAGGGATGCCAACGCGGTCGTCATCGTGACGCCGGCGCTCGGCCCGTCCTTGGGTACGGCGCCCGCGGGGACGTGCAGGTGGATCCCGCGCTCGGACAGCGCATCGACGTCCAGGCCGAGATCCTTGCCGTGCGAGCGAAGGTAGGACAGAGCGATCTGCGCGGACTCCTTCATCACCTCGCCCAGCTGACCGGTGAGGGTCAGCCCGCTGGCGCCGGTCTCCTTGGCCGCCAAGGATGCCTCGATGAACAGGACGTCACCACCAGCGCCCGTCACGGCCAGACCCGTTGCCACACCGGGGACTTGGGTCCGCTCGGCCGACTCCGGCGTGTGCTTCGGACTGCCTAGGTAGCGCTTGAGCTGTGCACTGTCGACCGTCACCGGCAGCAGGTCCTCGTCGAGTGCGACCTCGGCGGTCACCTTGCGGAGAACCCGGGCCAGGCTGCGCTCGAGCTGCCGTACCCCGGCCTCTCTCGTGTACTCACCGGCCAGTTGGTGCAGGGCCGCGTCGCTGAACGAGACGTCGTCGTCAGTGAGCCCGGCGAGCTCGATCTGCCTGGGCAGCAGGTGAACCCGGGCGATGGTGACCTTCTCGTCCTCGGTGTAGCCGTCGAGTGAGACTAGCTCCATCCGGTCGAGCAACGGGCCAGGGATCGAGTCCAGCACGTTGGCGGTGGCCAGGAAGACCACATCGGAGAGGTCCAGGTCGACCTCGAGATAGTGGTCGCGGAACGTGTGGTTCTGCGCCGGGTCGAGGACCTCGAGCAGAGCCGCGGTCGGATCGCCACGGTAGTCCGAGCCGACCTTGTCGATCTCGTCCAGCAGCACCACCGGGTTCATCGAACCGGCCTCCCTGATGGCCCGCACGATCCGGCCGGGCAGGGCACCGACATATGTACGCCGGTGCCCGCGGATCTCGGCCTCATCCCGGACGCCACCGAGGGCGACCCGAACGAAGTTGCGGCCCATGGCGCGTGCCACGGACTCACCGAGCGACGTCTTGCCCACACCGGGCGGGCCGACCAGGGCCAACACAGCACCACTGCGCCGCCCGCCGACGACACCGAGCCCGCGATCGGCCCGACGCCGGCGTACCGCCAGGTACTCGGTGATCCGGTCCTTGACCTCCTCCAGTCCGGAGTGGTCAGCGTCCAGGATCGCACGGGCACCGGGCACGTCGTACGAGTCGTCAGTGGTTGTGTTCCAAGGCAACTCGAGGACGGTGTCCAGCCAGGTACGGATCCAGCCGACCTCTGGTGACTGATCGGACATACGCTCCAGTTTCTCCACTTCGGACAGGGCGGCCGTCCGTACGTGCTCGGGCAGGTCGGCGGCCTCCACCTTCTGCCGGTAGTCGGCCTCCTCGGTCTCGGGCTTACCGTCGAGTTCGGCGAGTTCCTTGCGTACGGCGGCGAGCTGCTGGCGGAGGAGGAACTCGCGCTGCTGGCGGTCCATGCCCTCCTTGACGTCCTTGCGGATCGACTCCGCGACGTCCTGCTCGGCCAGTTCCTTGCGCGCCCACTCGAGCAGCTTCTCCAGCCGCGTGTTCAGGTCGGCAGTCTCCAGCAGCCAGAGCTTCTGCTCGTCGCTGAGGTACGGGGCGTACCCGGCCAGGTCGGCCAGGGCCTCGGGGTCGGTCATCTGCTTGACCGAGTCGATAACCTGCCACGCACCGCGCTGTTGCAGGATGGTGGTGACCAGGTCGCGGTAGTCGCGCGCCAGCTGAGTCGTGTGCTCGTCGATCGTCGGTTTGGCCTGCACCTCGACCTGGACCCACAGCGCAGTGCCGGGGCCCGTCGTGGCGCTGCCGATCCGGACCCGGCGGGTCGCCCGTACGACCGCTGCCGTGCCGCCGCCGGGGAGCCGGCCGATCTGTTCGATCACGCCGATCGTGCCGACGCTCGCGTACTTGCCGGCCAAGCGAGGGACCAACAAAACGCGCGCCTTGCCCTCGCTGTCGCTATCGATGTCGTTGTGGCCGTCGTCAGCCATGTCGTCTCCGTCATGGGAGCCGGTGGTCTGGCCGGACTCAAGGACCTCATTCGCCGCCTCGATAGCAGCACGAGCCTTGGGTGGGCCGTCCTGTCCGAGCGGGATCGGCACCACCATGCCGGGGAGGACTACCGCGTCATCGAGCGGCAGCAGGGGGAGAGCCAGAGGTCCGGCCATCGGGATTCACCTTCCAAATTGAGTCCATCTCACTCAACAGGTAGGTGGCTTCGTGTGTTCCGAACGTCTGTTCGCCCACAGCGATCGGGCGCCGCCACCGCCAGGTGCGGAACGCACCAATCCCCGGCCCGAGAAGGGTGCACTTCCCGACTCGCGACAGAGCGGACTGGCGACCCGAAGCTACCCAGCTCGCTCTGTTCCCACCAACGCGGAGAACCGTCGCCGGTACTCGTCCGGAGGGACGCCGAGGCGCCGGAGAAAGGCTCGTCGCATCGTCTCAGCGGAGCCGAACCCCGCCCTGGCCGCCGCCACTGTTACGAGGACGGATTCGGACTCCAGGACCCGCCTGGCCGTGTCGACCCGGACCTGCTCGACATAGGCGCCCGGGGAGCACCCGAGCAGCCGGAGGAACTCGCGGCTCAGATGCCGCTCGCTCATCCCGACGCTGGTGGCCAGGGCATGCACTCGGAGGTCCGCGGTAGGTTCGGCGTGGATCAGGTCCTGCGCCGCGCGTACGGCTGCTCGCTGGGCCGGCGCGGACCAGACCGGTCCGGCGAACTGGCTCTGTCCGCCGGGCCTGCGCAGGAACACCAGCATGTCGCGGGCGATCCGCTGTGCGAGTTCCACCCCGTGGTCGGACTCGACGAGCGCGAGGGCGAGATCGATTCCGGCGGTCACCCCGGCCGACGTCCAGATCCGGCCCTGCCGCAGGTAGATCGCGTCCGTGCGCACCTCTACGGCCGGGTACTTCTCGGACAGCGCCTTCGTGTATCGCCAGTGCGTGGTCGCCGCGAGCCCGTCGAGCAGTCCTGCTGCTGCAAGCGGGAAGGCGCCGGTACAGACTGATACCACCCGAGCCGAGCGCAGGGCAGCGCGGCGAAGCCAGGTCACGAACTTCTCGTCCCTAGCCATGAGCTGGGCACCGGACCCGCCCGGGACGAGCAGAGTCCCGATCGGGCCGGTCTCGGGAAGCGGGCCGTCGGGCACCAGCTTCAGTCCGCCGCCTGCAGTGACCAGCCCGGGCTTGGCCGCCACAAGTGACAACGAATAGCCGACAGCCGGCCCACCGGGGCGGAACAAGTGCATCGTGGCAGTCCCCAACACGTCGTGCGGCCCAGTCAAGTCCAACGGCTGGATGCCGTCGAAGATTGGGATCACGACACTGTGCATGCCCACGGGCACAGGGTGCGCCGAAGTGGGCAATGGCGTCAATGACACGGATCCCACGGATTGCGCCATCTCCCGTCGTGCTGACGTGAGATTCCGATCGCGTCTGCGCTCGGTTCGGCGCAAGAGTTGTTGAGCCGCGCATAATTACTGCGCCGTACTAATTGACCATTCAACAATAATCGCTCGTCAACCCCCTTGTCGGGGGAGGGGACGAAGGTTGATAAGAGCGCTATTGAGCGCTCGTATCTGCGCCGGGCACACCCTGCGATCTGCGCGCTGAACAGGCAGCTCTGGACAAATACCTCGGTTTCTGCCATGAAATTTTGGGAACTATTGACCCGGCCGGAACTGGGCCTATGGTTCGCCAACTAGAGAGCCGCTACGGGGGCCATGGCCAGCGGCAGTGAACGAAGGACAAGGCGCATGATTGCTGCTTTGCTTCGCCGTGAACCCGCCCCCCGACTCTTCGTGACGGTTGCCATCGTCACGATGTCCATCCTCGCAGCGTCCCTTGTGCCGCTCGTCGGCGATGTCGCCGAGGCGTCGTCCGGGACGGTCAACCAGACATATCAGCTGGTCAACAACAGCGGCAAGTGTCTGGAGGTGGTGGGCAGGAGCACAGGCGGTGGCGGTGTCGATGGTGGCGTCGGTGGCGACGGCACTGAGATCACACCCACAGACGACGGCGCCTACATCCAGCAGTGGCCCTGCAACCGAGCCGGGACCCAGGCGTTCGTGCTCGAACCTGTCGCGATATCTCCGCTGGGACAGTATTTCCGATTGGTGAATCAGAACAGCGGCAAGTGCTTGGACGTGGAGTTCGCGAGCGCGGCCGACGGAGCCAGCCTCCAGCAGTGGTCGTGCACTGGGGGAGACAACCAGACCTTCTCCCGGGTAGCCCAACCCGGCGGCGGTTACCGGCTGGCTGCCAAGCACAGTGCTAAGTGCCTCGACGTGGCCTACAGCAGTACGGCCGACGGGGCGTCCATCGTGCAGGCGCCTTGCGACTACGCGCAGGTCTCACAGCGGTTCAAGATGGCAAGGAGCTACGCGGCGGGCACCGGCTACATCCCGACTCAGGGATACAAGGCTTTCCCGTTCAGCGACCGGGCGGGGCTCCAGGTGAACCTCGCATCCGGCAACCTGCTGTTCACCAATGCCGACGCCGGCGGCCTGCAGCGGACGTGGAACTCGCTGAGCACGGACAACGCCACCGAACTCGGCTTCGGCTGGACGTTCAACTTTGGCCGCGACACCTACTTGGCCGCTGACTGCGACAACCTCGGGCCGCAGGCGAGCATGCCGAACCTGCTGAAGTTCGACTTCACCCGGCAAGCGGACGGGTCCTACACAGCGCCGACCGGGTTGGACATCGACCTGACCCGGACCTCGGCCGCAGGCGCTGCCTGCAGCGCCGAAACGTGGCAGGTGACCAACCAGTCCAGCCGCTCGAGCATGAGTTTCGGCGGCCCGACGGGGAGCCGTCGCTACCTGACCCAAGTGTCTGACGTCAACGGCAACACCGTTTCGGTGGCCTATGACACGGCCTCCGGGGTTGTGCGCACCAGTTCGATCGTCGACAGCCACGGCCACACCGTGACGTACTTGCGCAATTCTGACGGCACGCGTGTGACCGGCCTGCAGGACTGGGGCGGACGAGCCATGAACTACGTGTACGACGAGGCCGGACGGATGGTGCAGTCTGTCGATCTCGCCGGCAAGGTGACCAGCTACGGCTACGACGCCAGCAATCTGATCACGACCATCACTGATCCCAACGGCAACGTGACCAGCATCGAGTACGACTCGTTCCGGCGGGTGTTCGCCATCACCCAAGGCGGCCTGCGGTGGGCCTTTGGCTACGACCTGGACGCCTCCGGCGTCTGCTCTGACTCTGCTATCACCCCGCCGCTGACCCGGACCTATGTCGTTCCTCCGGACTACGACACAGCCACGTTCTGCCGGGACGACGAGGGGCGCGTTCGGGAGACCCGCGACGGACACAACGAGCGGATGACCTACGACTACGACGCGAACTCCAATGTCACTCAGAGCGGCTGGTTGGACGCCCAGGTCGCAACCACATTCGATGCCCAGAGCCGCAAGACCGCTTCGGCTGATGCCACCGGAGCAACCAGCACGCTGGGCTACGGTGATCCGGCCAACCCCTACCGTCCGACCGCCGCTACCAACCCCCAAGGCAGGACGTACCTATTCGGTTACGACAGCCGCGGCCAAGCCACCTCGATTACCGACCCGGCCGGGAGTGTGCAGTCCTACACCTACAACGCCGAGGGCAAGATCAGCTCCTCGACCGACCAGCGGGGTCTGGCCACCGCGTACAGCTACGACTCTGCCGGACGGCTGACGAGCATCGACCCGCCGGGCACCGCGTTGGGTACCCGGACGTACACCTATGACGAGCTGGAACGAGTGGCTTCGGTCACCGACGGAACGGGCCAGCAGACGACGCTCAGCTACGACGCCATGGACCGGGTCTCCGGGCTCACCTATGCCGACGGTTCCGTCGTGTCGTACGCCTATGACGGCAACGGCAACATCGTCAGCAGCCAGGACTCGAATGGCACCACCACGTACACCTATGACGCGCTGAACCGGCTGAAGACAGAGACGGCTCCAGGTGCGGAGACCATCACCTACGAGTACGACTTGGACGGGATGCTGTCCTCCTCCACAGACGCCGGAGGAACCACCAGGTACCAGTACGGGGACGGCCAGAAGGTGCGCAGTGTGACCGAGCCCAACGGCGCGGTCACGACCTACCAGACCGAGACCGCACCTGGCGCTGCCCGGTCGTTCCACCCGAGCTTCCCGGTGGTGACCAACTACCCCAATGGCGTGAGCGTCACCCAGACCCCGGACATGGGCGGGCGAGTGGCCAGCATGTACGTTCAGGCGCCAGGTGGCGGGTTGATGTTCAACCGGGCGTACTCATATCAGAACCCTGACACCGGCGTCATGTCCGGCCTCCTGCAAGTCGAGACCGACTACAACGCGAACACCAGCACCCGGTACGTCTACGACGTGCTGGACCGTCTCGTCCAAGCACGAACGACCGTGAGCAGCTCCGGAGCACTGGTCAGCGACTACAGCTACGCCTATGACGCGGCCGGAAACCGCACCAGCACGAGCCTCAACGGCGCGAGCGTGGCCGAGGCGAGCAATGACGCGGACCAGATCACGGCTCGGGGCAACACGACGTTCGGGTACGACGCGAACGGAAACCGGACCTCGAGCAGCGACGGCTTCTCAGCCACTTACAACGCCAAGAACCAGACCGCCGGCATGTCGGGAGTCTCCGGGACGACGCTGACCACGACCTATTCGGGAATGGGTCAGTCCAGGCTCATTGAGCTCGGCGGGCAGACCATCACCAACAGCGGGCTGGGCATCACCCGGGTGGGCGGTGACAGGTTCACCCGCGGGCCTGATGGGCGGCTGGTGTCGATGCGCACCGCGGAGGGCAACACCTACTACTACTTGACCGACCTGCGCGGCACGGTGATCGGAGTGGTCGGGCCGGGCGAGGTAAGCAGCTTCGACCCCTGCATGCCGGACACATCCGGAGGGGAGAGCGATCTCTGCCCGGGTAGTACCGATCCTGCGGCGCTCACGACCTTCTCCTACACCGACCCGTTCGGCACGGCAGGTGCCGTCTCCGGCAACAGCCCGGACGCCCAGCGCAATCCGTTCCGCTTCACCGGCGCGCTGTACAGCCCAGAGCTGGGTCTCTACAAGATGGGCGAGCGGTGGTACGACCCGACCGTTGGGCGCTGGACGCAGGCCGATCCGCTGCTGCAGCCGTTCAGCCCGCGTGAGGCCAACCGCTATGGCTACGCCGCTGCGGACCCGGTCAACATCACCGACGCAACCGGCCTGCTGGGATGCGCAGCGACCATCGCCTTGTTCGCCTTCCTGGCACCGACTATCGGCCTGGCCGTCACGGCGGCCGCGCTGGAGGCTGGCGTGCCGATTGCGGTCGCGATCTATCTGGGCAACCTCGCGGGCACGTTGGTCACATTGCTGGGCAGCAGGGCCATCGCAGCGGCCTGCAACGACGACGACGACGACGATCCGCCTCCACCCCGGGACCCGTCGCCTCGGCCCAGTCCCGCTCCAGGACAAACAGCACCAGCACCGGCGCCGGTCCCGGCACCAGCACCGGTACCCGCGCCAGCACCGGCGCCGGCGCGTCCAGCTCCAATGCCCGGCTGCGCATAGGCCGATGAACGAAGCCGCTCTGGGCGGTACGGAAGCTCGGTACGGCCGGCACCCTTGGTGGCGGCCGTACCGCCTGTCATGAGGCAACCGGGAAGTCGGAGCGCATCCCGCCTGACCGGATAGAGGGAACCAGGATCGAGTAGAAAGTTGTCCCAGAACGTCTTCAGCAATTCCTGAATGGCTGCCGAACCAGATGTGGCCCGCGCGCTCATCGCGAGATCCTGCTTCAAGCCACACGCAGCGGCGGAGGATTCATGCCTGGCTGCGCGTAGCCGTACGCCGCCATCGGCCAAGTGCACGCATCCCGCGGTCGGAAGGGTGCAGTTGACCCTTCGCGGGGTCCTCTGCCGGTGTCGGGTCAGGTCGAAGCTGTGCCGCTGGTCGGGTTGGGGCGGTTGAGTTCCTCGCGGGCCACCGAGCGGATGTGCACGGCGTCCGGGCCGTCGACGATCCGCAACGTACGGGCCATGGCGTAGAAGTAGGCAAGCGGGAAGTCGTTGCTCACCCCGGCCGCGCCGTGCACCTCGATGGACCGGTCGATCACGGCGAGGGCCATCCGCGGGATGGCAACCTTGATCGCCGAGATCTCGGTGCGCGCACCCTTGGCACCGTGCTTGTCGATCAGGTCCGCGGTCTTGAGAACCAACAGCCGGGCCTGCTCGATCTCGATCCGGGACAGCGCGATCTGTTCCCGTACGGTGCCCTGCTCGGACAGCGGCCGGCCGAAGGCGACCCGTGACTTCGCCCGCTCGACCAT
>JAABUR0100008846.1_pt1 | contig 11503 bp, 14 predicted proteins | sample 5560091 | NCBI WGS metagenome assembly JAABUR01 (sample SAMN10711879, study PRJNA513375) | rock metagenome | isolation source: Antarctica rocks | place: Antarctica: Victoria Land, University Valley sud
GGAAGCGGATCGTCGCGCAGAAAGCCTGGTGGCAGCATGACTTCCCGGCGCCGCACATGGACTCCGTGGAGTCGTTTCTCGACTACAAGGTTGCGCCGGAGCACTTCACGCCGCTGGCGGAATACGACGGCAGCGTCATGGTCGAGCGCACAACCGGTGAGGTGTCCGCCCGCTGTCACGACGAAGAGGCGAACACGCTCGCCCTCAACCTGATGCACGACATCGTCACAGGCCAGAAAACCGTGGAGGAGGCGAGGCAGTACTACGCCCAGGAGTTCCTGGACGCCAGGCGCAAGAAGCCAACTCCGTACATGGACGAGCTCCGCTTCCACCAGGGATCTGATGCGCCCGACCCGGACACGCGCCTCCTCTCCGACGAGGAACTCGAACGCGCCGTCGAGGAGGGGAAACAGGCCGCGGAAACCGGTTCGACGGCGTAGAGCATGTGACTCACGAAGTGGCGTAGGAGCCTTTGCAGCCGACAGGAGCCACCCAACGCGACGGCGGGCGGCGCACTGCGACTGCACAACGTGAACGGGCGGCCGGCGTGCGCCGCCGACGAGTGCCCGCGTGCTCTTGCGCGGCGTAAGCAGCGGCTCAACCACAAACCGGCCAGCCCCACCGGGCGGCGACATTGTTTTCTGGTGGATCAAGCCGCACCCGTCCCAGACCTGTGACGATCGCCGAATCGGGGTCGAGAATGGCGCCGTAAGCAGCAGAGTCAGCGTCGCGCGTTTCAGTTCAGCTCCGCTCGACCTGCGCTTGTCTTCGGCGCGGTCATGTTGCGGCTCGGTGTGGTTTCCGATTGCCGGCTCCATGGCGTGGAGCGGATCATCTGCGTCGACCTCTCGGAGGAGCGGCTCGAGCTCCCGAGAGGACAAGGTGCGAGCGAGCCGATGCTCAGCGGGCCCGAACCAGACGAGCGGCAGGCCTGGACGGGATCCGCAGCGTGGTCTCCTTCGACTTAAGGGATTAGCGGCCGACCCGTCTGGAAACGCTGAGTCGGGTGACGCGCCTGAACAACCCGCTCTGGCTCGCCGCGGCCGAAACTGCGTACCCACGGCTGTCCGGGCCGCTCGAGGTGGACGTCGCCGTCGTCGGCGCGGGGATAACGGGCGCGACCGCCGCATATCTCCTCAAGGCCGCCGGAAAGACGGTGGCACTGCTCGAGTCGGATCGAGTCTGCGCAGGCGCCACCGGTTACACGACCGCGAAGCTGACTGTCGGGCACAGCCTCGTCTACCGTCAGCTGATCGACTCCGTCGGCGTCGAAGCCGCGCGTGGGTACGCCAGCTCGAACCAGGAGGCGATCGATCAGGTCGCGCGCCTTGTTGAGCAGCACGGCATCGATTGCGACTTCGAGCGCGCGAGCAACTTCGTCTACGTCGAGTCAGCCAAGGCCGTTTCCGGCCTCGAGCGGGAGCTGGCGTGCGTAGAGCGGGCCGGAATCGCAGCCGAGCTGACGACGGAAACCGATCTTCCCTACGAGGTCGCCGCCGCGATCCGGATCGACGGGCAGGCACAGTTCCACCCCTGGAAGTACGTCGCCGCGCTGGCGCGGCTCGTCGACGGGGACGGGAGCCATGTGCTCGAGCAAACGCGGGCGACCAAAGTGCATGCGGGCGAGCCATGCGTCGTCGGGGCCGGTGGCGGGGCTGTGCGCGCGCGACACGTGGTGATTGCCACTCAGCTCCCGTTCGTCGACCGTGGTCTGTTCTTCGCCAAGGCCCACCCGATGAAGTCTTACGCAATCGCGGCCACCGTCGACGCGGGCGCGGCCCCGCGTGGCATGTACATCAGCGCCGACCAGCCGACGAGGTCGGTTCGCTCGACGGCGGGCGCGGACGGCCGTCGAATCCTGATCGTGGGCGGAGAGGGTCACAGGCCCGGAGAGGCTCCCGACGCCGACGCGCGCTATCGCAAGCTCGAGCGCTTCATGCAGGACCGATTCGGCGTCGCGCAGGTGGAGTACCACTGGTCGACGCACGACTACGCGCCCCTCGACAAGCTGCCGTACATCGGGCGGCTGCGTCGCGGCGACGACCGGGTGCTCGTGGCGACCGGCTTCGCGAAGTGGGGGATGACGAAGGGCACGCTCGCGGCGGCGATGCTCACCGACGCCATCCTGGGCCGACCGAACGAATACGCGGGGCTCTACGACGCGAAACGGCTCGACGTCCGGCACTCGGCCACGACCTTCGCGAAGGAAAACGGCCGCGTCGGCCTGACGTTCTTTCGCGACCGTGTCCGGCCGCGAGACGGGCGCGCCGAGATCGACGCGCTCCCTCCGGGCGAGGGAACGGTCGCGCGCGTCGGGCGCAAGCAGTATGCGGCCTATCGCGACGAGAGGGGTGAGCTGCACACGTTCTCGGCGCGGTGCACGCACCTCGGCTGCATCGTCGGCTGGAATCCGGCCGACCGCGCCTGGGAGTGCCCCTGCCACGGCTCGCGCTTCGCCGCCGACGGTGCGCTCGTCCAGGGGCCCGCGACTGCCGACCTCGACACCGACCCGCTCCCGGACTAGTTTGCGGGCAATAGCGGGTTCATGGCGGGTTCACGCCCACGCGCGTCGGCGGTCATAGCCCGATTTGCAGGGATCTTCCAGCGTCGACGTCATCACTCGTAATGAAGGGGTCCGCGGTTCGAATCCGCGCGTCGGCTCTTCCATTGGAAGGAAATACCTGCACAAAAGGGATTCGTGTTGTCTCGACGGGCGTGGAGAGCACATCACCTGGAATGAAGGGGTCCGCGGTTCGAATCTACGCGGTCGGCCTTTTCGTCGATCTAGATCCCCCAGTAAAGGGCTATTTTTGGTGCTTCAGAGGCCGTCGACACGAGCCCGCCAGAGTGCCCATGAAGGGCGCACGGCGGGTTCAGGCTTCAGCCCAGGCTGGTGACGCAGGAAGACCCGAGTTCCGCAGTTGATGGGCACGCAGTAGCGTCAGAAACCGCGTAGGAGCAGGGCTTTTCGGGGAGGATCGGATTCGGAGGCGTGTGCCCACGCCTGTGAGCCGGTGCTGAGGCTGTCAGGCGGGGTCGAGGGCGGTGATCGGCGGCGGCGGCTCGACCTCGAGGGCGGCGAGGATCGCGCGTTGGGCGTCTGTGAGCCGTGTCGTTTGCTGGACGTTGCCGGCGTCGCCGTGGAGGGTGACGAGGTGGAGCCGTTGCAGCTCGGTCGCGATCCGCCGCCAGCTCTGGCCGCTGGTGCGTTCGGCGATCCGGATTAGCAGCAGCGCCAGCCAGCAGACGATGATGTGGGCGCGGATGCGGTGCTCGAGCCGGTGGAAGACGGGGCGTAGCTCCAACGTGGTCTTGAGGTCGCGGAAGGAGCGTTCGGCCTCGCGCAGGTTCTTGTAGCCAAGCGCGATCTCCTCGGCCGTCAGGTCGGGGTCGGAGGAGGAGAGCAGGTACTTGCCGTCCAGGCGCTCCTCGGCCGCGACCTTGCGCCGGTCGATCTGGAGCCAGCCGCTCTTGGTCTGGCGCAGGTAGCGCGACAGCGTCGGGTGGTCGCGGAGCGCGCACTCCGCCCGCGTATGCGCCGCCCTGGACGTGGCCGTGGTCGCCTTGCGCCGTGCTTTGTCGATTCGGGCGAGCTCGGCCTCGAGCCTGATCACGGTCGAGGATCATTGGGCCGAGGGCGGAATCGGCGACGCCGTCCTCGATGTCTTCGCCGAGAGCGACGAGCGGCCACGCGTGATCAAGCTCGCCGTGCGCGAGCTGCCTCGCTCCGGGAGCCCGGCGGAGCTGCTCAACGCCGCTCGAATCGATGTCGACGCGATCGTCGAAGCCGCACGTTCGCTGGTGGGTCAGGAGGCGAGCGACGAGGCGCTGGCGCGAGAACGGTATCGTGCGCCATCCGTTCCGCACAGGGCTGAGACGCAGAGGGCTAACTGACCCGGCGGCGCGATCCGAGTCTGCTGCTTCGCACCGCAGCGTGCCAGGACCAGACGAGATCGGATGGAGTCAGGGAATCGGCTCAGGCGGCGCCGGCTCGGGCGGCGGGACAGGCGTTGGCGGGGGCGGATCTCCGGGAGGTGGTCCTGGATCGGGAATCTCGACTCCACTCATCGTCTCGTTCATGCCCTCGTGCTCCGGGCGGAAACACTGGTGATCGGAGTCAGCTTGCGTCTCCCTCGTCCCGATTGGCAGTTCCCTGTTTGGCCGGATCGGAGCGGGGTAGCTGTGAAGCACACGACGAAGGGCGGATGAGATGGAAAGCTGGCGAAATCGTTTGCGGAGCAAGAGCCTCATGAGGCCCGTCGCGACTCGAGCGGAAACTGGGACCCGCGACAAAGGTCTATTTCTCACCGTCGGCGCTGCGCTCGGCGCTTTCGGCGCGTTCCTCTTCGACCGAAGCAGCGGAGCGCGCCGTCGAGCCGTCGCGGGCGATCGAGCAGTGGCATTCGTGCGTCGGCCGGCCCGCCGCAGCGGGCGGAAGGCGCGGATCGCGGGGGCGTACGCCGTCGGTTGGAGCCGGCGTCTGCGCCATCTCCGGGAGGAGCCGAAGGAGTACGACGACGTGACGCTCGCGCAGAAGGTGCAGACGGAGATCTTCCGTTCGGCAGACGCGCCGAAGGGCACGGTGAACGTCAACGTCGCGAACGGGGTCGTGCAGCTTCGCGGCGAGGTGCAGGAACCGAGCCTGATCGACGACCTGGTCGCTAAGGCACGCCACGTGCAGGGTGTGCGGGACGTGGAGAGCTTCCTCCATCTGCCGAACACGCCTGCGCCGATGGATCGGTGACGGATGTCGAGGTGAGTGCCATCTGGCCGGACCCGAAACCTCCCACCGAACCGCCCGACCCGGCTCCCGACCCGACTCCTCCGCGCCCTCCGACTCCCGATCGTGGGCGACCGTGTGCGCCGTTGAACGGTTTCGTTCCGATCCGATCGCGGAAGGCAGCCTGCGGCCAACTGTTCATCCGAGGAGGCGCGAGATGGCGAAGGAACATGGATCGCAGATCAAGGACGACGAGATGTACGAGGCGCTTCGTGACGAAGGGGCAAGCAAGGAAAAGGCGGCGCGAATCTCGAACGCTGCGGCAGGCTCCTCGCGTTCGGAGGTAGGAGAGCGGGGAGGCGAGAGCGCGGACATACGAGGACCGCACCAAGGAACAGCTCTACGAACGAGCTGAGGAACTCGGCATCGAGGGTCGGTCGAAGATGGGCAGGGACGAGTTGATCGACGCGCTCCGAAACCACTGACGCAGACCGCTGATGAAGCGCTTCGGCGAGGATCGGCCGATGTCGGTACGAGTCCGCGTCACCATGAAAAAGGCCGCCGACGCCGCGTTCCTGAGCGGGAGCCTCCTGGAGGGTCAGCGAGCTGAGCTCAGCTCCGACGGCTCCGGCTGGCACGCTCCTGCGCGCGACGCGTAGCCGCTCGTTGCAGGAGAAAGCCCGACAGCTTCCGCCGAGCGCGAATCTAGGAAGAGCCGAAATCTCAGCCGCGGTCGCGCAGGTCGGAGACCCCCTCCCGCGCGGCGCAGTGCACGCAGCAGAAGATGCGGCCGTCGGACTCGACACCGTGTCCGATCACGCGACAGCCGCAGTGCGCACAGATCGGGGCAAGCGCCTGAATCGCGCACTCGAAGCTGTCGAACGTGTGAGTCTCACCCTCGGCTCGCACCTCGAAAGACTTGTCGTAGTCGTTTCCGCAGATCTCGCAAACCGCCATCTGTCGCCTCCTCGCTCGGGTTTCGCAGTGTCTTCCCCCGGCGAACCGTTTCGGAACGAGCGCGCCGGAACTCGAGGCCGTTTCCGGACGCGAGCGTCGGGTAGCCCTCGATGCATGCGGTGTGGATCGTGTGTCGAGCAGGAAACGACGAAACGACGTGGCGGAGGTGAGCGAGAGTGACTGCAAGGCAAACGGAGGCAGCAAAGCGCAACGTCAAGCGTGCGCAGGAGGCGGCGAAGCGAAAGCGCACAATCGCCAACCTGCCCGAGGCGACACGGCGCGGGCTGGCGGAGCAGGCGCGCAAGGGCCGTGAGCGCGGCGGCAGGCCGGGTCATGCGCTCGAGGATCGGAACCGTGAGCAGCTGTACGAAATCGCGAGGGAGATGGATCTTCGGGGCCGCTCGAAGATGGGAAAGTGGGAGCTGATCGACGCGATTCGCGCCGCACGCTGAGTGTCAGATCAACCTCGAATGGAGCGCGGGCCGAGTTCCTCGAGACGACTCGTGGTCATCGGCTCATCCTCTTCGCGGAAGCCGCGCGTGTGAGCCCGCGGAGGGCTTGGGCTCCTCTTTCGCGGGCGTCTGCGACGGCCCGAGTAGCTTGAGGCGGATCTCCTCGGTGTCGAAAGAGTAGACGGGGGAGGTGGCCGGTTTCGTGGAGGAGGTACGGCCGGTAGGAGTCGATGACGGTCTCGCCGTCGAAGATCGCGCGAATCCAATACGGCATCGGATCGACATAGAGCGCGAGGCCCGGGGTGTTCAGCTCGAAGTTGAGGCGGCAGGCAGGCGCGAAACCTGCAGGAGCCGCTCCGGCCCGGCTCTTGCTAGCTGCGGCACGGCCACGTCCCCGCCAGGACGCCGGTCGGGGGGCGGGAATCGAATCGTGGGGGCCGATCGCCTGTCCGACCGAGTTCACCGACCGCAGCGCTCGCAGTGCGCGCAGCGGCAGGCCTGGATCCGAGTGCTGCCCGCGGTAGACCTTGACCTGTACGCGATCGGTGAACAGCACCGGTGCGCTATCGACCGTCCCGACCGGGGCTCCGCGTACCCGCCGTCGCTTCCAGACGGGCGCGCGGGCGACGGCCCCAAAGGTGGGCGCAGAGCGGCTGGATCTGGATCTTCAGCGGCACGGCGCAGCCGCCCTCGCGTCCAGGCGGCGGCAGCTCGCAGGTCCCGTAGCTGAACGTCACGAACTCGCCGCCGCCGACATCGACGCTCTCGAGGTCCCAGCGCTCGAAGCGCTCGCCGACCCAGTAGAGTGGGTGGCGGTCGAACCTCCGCACCGCGTCGATGTCCGGGTCGCCTTCGCCGACCGTTCTCGTGCTGCCGCAAGCCTCGACTTCGTCACCGACCCCGAGGTGCCGCCGCTGCCGCCGCACATCACCTTCGAGCAGGCGAAGATGTTCGCGCTCGCGGTCGCCAAGGGCGATTCGGGTCGCCGCGCGATGATCGAGCAGTCGCTCAAGGACAAGCTCGAAGAGTCCTGCCGAGACGGAGGTAGCGAGTGCCTGGCGAGACGCACGGACTCGACCAGGACTACGTCGACTTCTATCCAAGCGGCACTCAGGCTGCCGGCGAGTTCTGCTGCGCCTCATGCGGCTACGGCATCGTCTTCCGCGGCCAGCTCCCACGCTGCCCGATGTGCGGCGAGTCGACGTGGGAAACGGCAGCGTGGCGGCCGCTCAGTCGCGAAGCGGGCGGCGCGGCTTGGACCGCGTCGGCAGCGGCCGCTCGCGACCGGTGGCAGCTCGCACAAGCCAACTACGAGAAAGGAAGGCAGGGATGAGCGACCAGCAAGCAGAAGGCTCGCGCGAGGAAGATGTGGCTCCGACGGGTGGCGACGAGATCAGCGAAGAGGCGATCGCCGCGCGGGCGCACGAGATCTCGCTCGGCGACGACGCCGGCACTGCCGAGGAGAACTGGCAGCGCGCCGAGCGCGAGCTGCGTCAAGGCAGTGGTGAGGTGCGCCCGTAGTGGGAGCGGCGGGCTCGGCTTCGCTCAAGGATCAGCTCGAGGAGTTCCTGCAGGGGGGAGTAAGCATGTCGACGACCGTCGCCCGCGCCCAAGTTCCGATCGAGCGGCTGGCGGTCACGGCGTTCGCCGTTCCGACCGACTCGCCCGAGTCCGACGGGACGCTGGAGTGGGACTCGACGACGCTGGTCGTTGTCGAGCTCGAGGCCGGCGGCGTCCGCGGCCTTGGCTACACCTACGCCGACGCGGCCGCCGCCGCGATCGTCGAGCGGCGGCTGCGCGAGTGCGTGGTTGGATGCGACGCAATGGACGTCCCGGCCGCTTGGCAGGCGATGTGCGCCGCCGTGCGCAACATCGGCCTCGCCGGCGTCGCTGCGGCGGCGATCTCCGCCGTCGACACCACGATCTGGGATCTGAAGGCGCGCCTGCTCGTGCTGCCGCTGGTCGCGCTTCTCGGCGGGGCGCGCGAGTCGGTGCCGGTCTACGGCAGCGGCGGCTTCACCTCCTATTCGCGCGAGCAGCTCGCCGAACAGCTCGCCGGTTGGCTCGAGGAGGGCATCGACGCCGTCAAGATCAAGGTTGGCCGCCGGCCGGATGAGGACCTGCTGCGGGTCGTCGAGGCGCGTCAGGCGATCGGGTCCGACGCCGCGCTGTTCGTCGACGCCAACGGCGCATACGCACCCAAGCAGGCACTCGCACTGGCCGGGGCCTTCGCCGAAAGCGGCGTCTCCTGGTTCGAGGAGCCGGTCTCGTCCGACGACCTCGCCGGCCTTCGCCTGCTGCGCGAGCGCGCGCCGGCGGGAATGGAGATCGCTGCCGGCGAGTACGGCTACGCGACGATCGACTTCCGGCGCCTGCTCGAGGCCGGCGCCGTCGACGTCTTGCAGGCCGACGCCACCCGTTGCCTCGGGATCAGCGGCTTCCTCCGCGCAGCGATGCTGGCCGAGGCGTATGGGCTCGACATCTTGGCCCATACCGCGCCGTCGCTGCACGTCCATGCCTGCTGCGCGCTTGCGAACGTCCGTCATATCGAGTGGTTCCACGACCACGTCCGCATCGAGCGCACGTTGTTCGACGGCGCGCCGCGCCCCGAACGCGGCCTGCTCCGCCCCGATCGCGACCGCCCCGGCCTCGGACTCGAGCTAAGGCGAGCTGACGCCGCGCGCTATGAGCTCTGACATGTGAACCGCTTCGGGATGGGCTGCATCCGTGGTCGCAGAATGCGACGAACTCAAGGATGAGGCGGCCGAAGGGACGGCGCCCGCCATCTCGGTTGTCCTTGACGAGAAGCCAGATTGCGTCGGCGGCCAACAGGCCAGGGATTCCATGCCAGCCCGAAACCTACCCCTGGGTAGTGTAGGTGCGACTCGCGGCACAACGTTCTCCGTTCCGTGTGTGGCAGGCCGTGAGATCGGGAACGGTGATCGCTCGCGAGCATCGAAGCGTCCGAGGGGGGTCGAAATGGCAACCATGCGTCAAGTTCAGGCGGCGAAGCAAAACTTGAAGAATGCCCAGCGGGCGGCACGCCGCAGGCGGACGATCGCGAACCTGTCTGCGAGCACCCGGCCGGAGCTCAGCAGGCGGCGAAGGGTCGTCAGCGCGGCAGCGAAGCCGGGCACGCGCTCGAGGGCCGTAATCGCCAACAGCTCTACGAGATCGCCAAGAAGCAGAACATCCGCGGCCGGTCGAAGATGGGGGAGTGGGATCTGATTCGCACGATCCGCGATTCGCGCCGGCAAGGAGGGACGGGTTGAAGACGATCCTCGCCGGATACGACGGCACACGCTCGGCTGAACGCGCGCTGAAGCGGGCCGCGGAATTCGCCAAGGCGTTCGACGCGAAGGTCGTCGTCGTGGACGTCGTCGCGCCGGAGCCACTCGCAACGCCCGGAGCCTTCGGATTGATGCCGTATTACTCCTACCGAGCCGAGGAACCGAGCCAGGCGCTCCAGACGGATGAGGCGGTCTGGCAGCAGCATCGCGACCAGGTGCAGGCACTCTTCTCAGGCGCCGGGATCGCGGTCGAGTTTGCCGGCGTCGTCGGCGTTCCCGACGAGGAGATCGTCGAGCTCGCCGAGCAGCAGCACGCCGACCTGATCGTCGTCGGCACCCGCGAACCCGGCTTCTTCGAGCGGCTGCTCGGCGGCAGCGTCAGCCAGGGCGTTGCCCGACGGGCGCACTGCGACGTCCTGATCGTCCATCCCCGTCCAGGCGAGGAGGATTGATTACCGGATGACTCCGCGCAACCTCCTCGTCCTCCTGCTTCCCGACGGGTCAGAAGCGACCCTGCGACGAGCGGTCGAAGAACGAGCGGACGGACCGCTCAAGGTCCGAATTGTCGCACCAATACATGTCAGCCGCCTCGAGTGGCTCGCTAACGATGAGGATGATGCTCGACGCGAAGCCGCGGCACGTGCGCTCGAGGTCGAGTGGATGCTCGACGATCAGCGGAGGTTGCGGGCGAGGAGGCGGGCGACGTCGATCCGGTGCAAGCAGTCGAGGACGCGCTGCGGACCTTACCCTCCGACGAGATCCTGATCGTCGGAGGCGCCAACGAGAACGGTGCCCTCGAGTCATCGTTGCGATGTTTCGGGGTGCCGGTCACGCGCATCGACGGCTCGTCACCACCGCCTGAGCATCCACGGCTGCGGGAGACGTCACGCGCGGTTATCGCCGGGCGCAGCGAGGCGACACCATTCATCTTCTTCGCCAGCGCCAATCTCGCGCTGATCGCGCTCGCGGTCCTGATCGCGGGGATCGCCGTCCTCGTTCTCTGGCTGCTCTGAGGGAACGAGGAAGGAGTTGGCGACGTAGTGCTCCTGCCCGGACGCGAAACAGGCGGGCGACCGCTGCGCGTCACGGCACGCGAGCGCTCGAGCAGGCGAGGCGGTGTGGTTCGTCGGCGGACGCGCGGCAGGTATCAGCGGACACGACGAGCCCCGCGTCCGCACGAGCTTCGGCGCGCGACCCTGATGGGCGCGGCGAGTGCGGCGAGACGGAAGGGACGCGGCTGTTCGAAGCGTTAGCGTCTACGCGCGATCGGCCACGCCCTCGACGCCTACCGCCGCGGCGCAGTGGGCGCAGCAGAAGATCGAGCCGTTCGCCTCGACGCCGTGGCCGATCACCTTGCAGCCGCAGTGCTCGCAGGTCGGCGCCAGAGCGTGGATCGCGCACTCGAAGCTGTCGAAGACGTGGGTCTCGTCGTCGCGGCGGATCTCGATCGTCTTGTCGTATTCGTTTCCGCAGACCTCGCAGGTCGCCATCGCTACTCCCGCGGTGTCGATGTCGGCTGCGAGATCTCCTCGAGCATTTCGCCGGCATTCTTCTCTTTCGCCTCGATCGCGACGTCTGCTTGGGCGAGAATGCCGACGAGCCTCCCGTCGGCGACAACCGGCAGCCGACGGACGCGGTGCCGCGCCATCAGGCTAAGCGCCTCGTCGAGATCCTGGTCCGGCTCGACCGTGACGAGCTCGCGCGATGCGACATCGCCGACGGAGATCGACTGCGGATCGACTCTTTCGGCCACGGCACGGACGATGATGTCGCGGTCGGTCAAGATTCCGATCAACCTGTCGTCCTCGACGACCGGAAGCGAACCGACGTCCTCCTCTTTCATCATCTGCGCAGCGTCGGCGAGCGACTCTGTCGAGGCGGCCGCCCGCACATTCGACGTCATAACATCCCGCACTGTCTTCGCCACAACCTTCCCTCCTTCTTTCGCCTATCGTCTGCCGGGCTCGGTCTTAGAGCCTATCCCGGTTGGCCCTCGGCGGTCGCCATTCTCCAGGCGATGATTCCGCAGGCGAGTTGGAGTAGGGCGCGGTGGTTTGCGGGTTTCTTTGACCAGCGTACGAGCA
>JAABUR0100008847.1_pt1 | contig 11502 bp, 10 predicted proteins | sample 5560091 | NCBI WGS metagenome assembly JAABUR01 (sample SAMN10711879, study PRJNA513375) | rock metagenome | isolation source: Antarctica rocks | place: Antarctica: Victoria Land, University Valley sud
TGGTCGTCAACGCTGCCCGATACTGCTGTGCGGAACCACTCCCGCATCTCGGGACTGGAATAGACTTGTCCGTCGGAGCGGGCGACGAGATCAACGAGTAGCGGCCATGTGCCCTTTTCGAGGCAAAAGAACGGCCCTTCCTTGAAGTGCCAGACGAACGGGATGCCCGGGTTGTCGGTCAGGACCTGATGGGCAAACGGCACCGCTTGCCAGTTCAGCAACGCGTAGATGACGTCCGGATGTACCTGTCGCATCGCCTCGCGCCAGCCCTTGCGCGGCAGGTCCTGCACATGCCCGAACGGTAGCGGCCCGACGGTGTTGAAGTTCCAGGGATCGGGTGTCCAGAGCCCGTAGAGTTTGTGGCCACGCTCCTCCAGCGCCAACACCCGCTCGGGGTTGAAGGCGAGCTCGCCCACGAGGACGATCTTCAGCCCGTCCGCCGCGAACGGCGTGTCCGACCGCTCGCGGAATTGCCGGTAATGCGCCACTTCATCGATCCAATTGCCGATGCTGGGTTGGAAGCGAACCGGCGCCGTGACGCCGTAGCGCGACCGGTAGGGGTTGAGACCGCCGCCGGGTCGCTCCTGCACCACTTTGTGCCGCTGCAGGGGGTGGTCAACCCACTCGCACGAGAGGTGGCCAGTGCCGATGAAGGCACCGCGCGACCGGAGCTTCGCCCAGAACATCCGTTCCAGGTCATCGGTGACCAGTTCGCTACGTTCCACCCAGCGATCCACTGTCCGCCGGTGCATCACCTGCACGAGTTGCAGGGGAATATCCTCACTCTTCCCAAGTGCTGACTGATTAGAGTGATGCCGCATGCCGGCGAAAGCCAGAGCCGCGTCGGGGCGTGCGTCAAGCAGGCCAACGAGTGACGCGAGGTGCTCCGCATACCACACATCGTCCGAGGGCAAATACGACACGAGGGGTGCCACCGCCCGCACCAGCGCATCGTTGAGTGCCACGCCAAGACCGCGGTTCGTGTCCCACCGATGATACTGGATACGCACGTCGTGCAGGTAGGTGGAGATGACCGTATGCGTGTCATCGGGCGAGCCGTCATCGACGATAATCAGTTCCCAGTTGGTGTGGGTCTGAGCATACAGGCTATCCAGCGCGCGGCGGATGAAGGAGACCTGATTGAAGGTTGGCATCAGTACCGAGACGCACGGGGAGTGGTCGCCCGAACCACGAGGTAGCACGATGAAGAATCCTTTCGTTTGCCAATCGACAGCACCGCGCAGGTCGGGTGCCGCGTGCTGAGGATCAGGAGGCGGACAGCGAAAAAGAGCACGGTTTCCCGCCCACTACCTGCTCATTACTCATTGGCGGCGACTACTCATTGCCACCACAGTTACCCCGCGATCACCTGGCGGAAGAACGCAATCAGGCGGTCGGCATGATAGTCGAAGGTAAACTGGCCGCGCTGCTGCCAGACGTTCTCGCGCAGGTCCGCCATCCGTCGCGCGTCGTGCAATTGGCCCGCGAGCTGTTCCACGTCGGTGAGGAAGAGGCCAAGGTCGAGATTTCGCACGAGCGACTGCTGGGCGACGACCGCGTCCGCGTTGTCATACTGCACGAGCGGCACCCCGGCAGACACTAACGTCGGGATGCGTGCCGGATAATTCAGGTCGCCCCAGTCCGCCCGGCGCAAATCGCCCCCGTTCCCGCTCTTGATGAGGTGCAGCCAGCCCGCGTCGTATCGTGAGAACTCGGAGACCCATCCCTCCTGGTCAACCTGCGAGTGGAGATGGAAGTGGTCCGGCACTAGTCGTTGCAACTCCGCGATCCACGGCAACCATTGTCCGCGATGGAAGTCCCCATAGAAATGCAGATGGATGTCGTGTCGCGCGAGTTCGGTCACGAGCGGGGGGGCCAGGCCGATCGGCCCGCCAGGAACGACGGTGTGGATCTGCCCGTCGCGCTCGGACAACCGCAGCGAACGGTCGTCCGTGAACCAGTCGCGCTTCGGCAAATCCCCGTCTAGTATGAGCGACCGACGATCGGCGCCGCCGGGCAAGACGCTGTTGAACCAGTCGCGCATCTCGGGGCTGGAGTACACTTGTCCGTCGGAGCGGGCGACGAGGTCGACGAGCAGCGGCCATGTGCCGTTCGCGATGCAATCGAACGGACCCTCCTTGAAGTGCCAGACGAACGGGATACCCGGGTTGTCGGCCAGGACCTGATGGGCAAACGGCACCGCTTCCCAATTCAGCAGGGCATAGATCACATCGGGCCGCACCTGCCGCAGGGCTTCGCGCCAGCCGGTGCGCGGCAGGTCCTCGACATGGCCGAAGGGCAGGGGTCCGACGGTGTTGAACCAGTGTCCATCGGGCGTCCACAATCCGTACAGTTTATGGCCCCGCTCCTCCAGCGCCAGCACTCGCTCGGGGTTGAAGGCGAGCTCGCCCACGAGGACGATCTTCAGCCCGTCCGCCGCCAGTGGCGTGTCCGACCGCTCGCGGAATTGCCGGTAATGCGCCACCTCGTCGACCCGGTTGCCCATCGTCGAGTGGAAGCGGAGCGGCGTCTTGACGCCATAGTAGGACCGATACGGGTTCGGGCCACCCAACGGCTCCCGGATGATCTTATGACGTTGCAGGGGGTGGTCGATCCATTCGCACGACAGCTGATTGGTGCCGAGGAAGTCCCCGCGCGGCCGGAGCTTCGCCCAGAACATCCGCTCCAAGTCGTCCGTCACCAGCTCGTCGCGCTCGGTCCAGCGATCCGCTGTGCGGCGGTGCATCACCTGCACGAGTTGCAAGGGAAATCCCTCGATCTGTCCCGTGGTCGTGCAATTCTCCAAGACACCCTTTCCCGGCACTCGGATCTCGCGTTTTACCCCGGAATAGGCGAGAGTGACGGCGGGATGGGCGTCGAGGCAGGCGACCAGCGAGGCTAAATGGTCGACGTAGTAGACATCGTCGGAAGGCAGGTAGGCGATCAGCGGCGCTTGCGCCCGGGTGAGCGCGCGATTGAGCGCCACGCCCAGGCCCTGATTGGTAGTCAGCCGTTCATACCGAATGCGCGCATCATCCAAGTATGGTGCGACACTCGCGCGCGTATCATCGGGCGAGGCATCGTCCACGATCACCACCTCCCAATCGGCGAGCGTCTGCCTGCATAAGCTGTCGAGGGCGCGGCAGATGAAGGCTGCCTGGTTAAAGGTCGGCATCAGCACCGAGACGCGCGGTCGCTGGGTCTGTGGTTCACTCGTTTGCATACACACTCCTTTCCGGCTCCGCACGGCGATCCGGCGGTACCGTCACGAACGCCATTCCACTTGTTGCTTTCCTCTTCACCTCGTTGAAGGTGTCGCCGCCGGCGCGTGGCGGGAGCCTTCACTGCGGATAGCGTTTCTGCATGCAGTCGCGACAATAGCGGTTGCTGAGGGAATAGTGGTCATGACACGCATACCGCCCGCAGTCGCGGCACCAATAGAGGTCACCCGGTTTGTCCCAACCAATGCCGGAACAGTCATCCCCCTCGCCGCATTTTCGTGCGGGCGCACGACTCGGCGTGTCGCAGATGCAGCAGCGGAACCGCTCGCCAAGCTTGCTTCGGCACTGTCGCTCAAGCTCCTCATCCATCGCGCTCTCCTCGCTCTCGCTATCCGCTGTCTGCGCGGGAAAAGCTGCTTCCGCCGAGGCGCTGCACCCGCGGTTCGCGAGGCGGGTTTCACGTTTCCTCTCCAGCGATGGGCATGGGCGCACGATATCCCCGACGCGTATGGCCGTCATCGCTCATCATGCGGTTCGACTTCCTCAACGAGATGCAGGGCGGGAGAGCGCGGAGGTACTGGCAACCTCGTCGCACGGAACGGGACTGGAGTATCGTGGGAAGGCTGGGGATTCAGCAGGATTGTGGTCCATTGTGCAGCGAGCTTGTCGAAGGTGGCGAGCGCCTGCCCGACGACCTGATCCATATCGTCGCAGCGGTAGGTGGCGAGCCGCCCGACGAAATGCGCGGCCGGCGTCGCGTCCGCCAGCGCCTTGTACCGCCGGTAGCGCGCGGCGTTCTCCGCAGTCGGCACGGGGTAGTGGGGTTCGCCCTCGGCGCGCGGGTATTCATACACGAGGCTCGTCTTCGGATGTGCTTGGCCCGTCATGTACTTGAACTCCGTGATGCGCGTGTACTCGTGCTCGTTCGGGTAGTTGACGACACATGCGGGCTGGAACACGGGCATGTCGTGCGTCTCGAAGCGGAATGCGAGCGAGCGGTAGGGGAGTTTGCCGAAGCGGCAGTCGAAGTACTCGTCGATCGGCCCGGTGTAGACCAGCTCGCGGAACGGGATCGCACGCGCGATCTCGCGGTAGTCGGTGTTGAGCATAATCTTAATGTTCGGGTGGGTGAGCATCTTCTCAAACAGCCGCGTGTAGCCGTGGAGCGGCATCACCTGATAGGTGTCGGTGAAGTAGCGGCGGTCGTGATTCGTGCGGGCAGGGACGCGTGCCGCGACGCTCGCGTCCAGCTCGGATGGATCGCGCCCCCACTGCTTGCGGGTATAGTTGCGGAAGAGCTTCTCGTACAAGTCGCGCCCGACCGTGCTGACGACGATATCCTCCGAGGTGCGAATCTCCGGAACTTCCTCCGCCACGGAGCGGTAGTAGTCCTCGATCGTGGACGCGTCGAGGCTGAGGCCGTAGAGCGCGTTCACCGTGTCAATGTTGATCGGCATCGGCACGTACTGGTCGTCCACATGCGCGAGGACATGATGCTCGTAGGGGCGCCATGCGGTGAACTGACCGAGGTAGTCCACGATGCGCGCCGCGTTCGTGTGGAAGATATGCGGGCCGTATCGATGCACGAGCACACCCGCATCGTCGTAGTGGTCGTAGGCGTTACCGCCGATGTGCGGGCGACGATCCACAATCAAGACCTTCTTGTCCAATTGCGTGGCGAGGCGCTCCGCGACCACACTGCCGGCGAAGCCCGCCCCGACAATCAGATAGTCGAACATGAATTCTTTCTCCTCCGCGTTTGTATCCGCGTGCTGCGATCGCAATCACGCCCGCCCTCGTTCCTGCAATCATCGCGGAGGAGTAACTCCCCACGCTCGGTCAGCCGCACTATGAACCAATGGTGCTAGTGGGATCACAGGCTGAACTCAGCGATCGCGAGATGAATGCGCCCCTCGTCGTCCGGTTTCAGCCCCTCCCACTGCACCAGCACGTTGAACACCGCCAGCAGAGAGGCCAAGTGCGCCGTGAATGTCGCCCACAGCCGGTGCCGCATCCCTTTCGCGTCGCAGATCGTCGTCACCATCGAGCAGACCGTCTCGACCATCATCCGCACGTTCCACGTTCGCGGCGCGCAGACCTTCATGTTCGGTGGGTCACCAGCCTTGGCATGGAAGCCGTGATCGGTCAGGACGATCATCTCCTCGGCAAACCGGGCCACCAGCGGCTGGAAGGAGGAATCGTGGACATTGGCCGTCCTGCAGTCCCACGCCGTGACCAAGCCCCATTGGTTGAGCACGACGCCGAGTTTGCCCCCGACGATCCAGCGACGATTCGACAATCCTTTCTTCCCCTGCTGCCGACCGCTACGCCCGTCGCGGCGGGGATGGATGAACGCGACGCCGTAGGTATCCGCGACGCCGAGGATGGTCGGATCCGCGAGGAAGCGCGCCGCCCATTCCTGATGGGCGGTGAAGAGCCGGAAGAGGCGAGTGCGCTCAGGCAGGTGGGGGAAGAGGGGCCGATAATCGCGCACCAGCCAGCGATAGAAGCGACGCGCCCCGTCTCCCTTGCGGGCATAGAGCAGGGCGAGCGTCATCAGTTCGCTGGGATAGAGGGCGGCTTGCGGATGCTTGGGCAGATCACGCATGGCGTCGTCCACCCGATCAAACAGCACGATGATAAACTCCTCGGTAGACATGGGATGCTCCTTGATACTGCCGACTCGACACCGACAGCATCAAAGCGTCCCATGTTCTCGTCAACCACTCGCACCATTGGTTATGTACGCAGCACGGGCCTGCGGTGCCACGCATTCCCGGGTGGTATATGACTTATCGGTGCGCGTCGGGATTCTTCGCGTCCGGGTTGGTGCGCCAGTAGCCTTCGATTTTCTTGCCATCGGCGCGGGTATAGCCCGACACCCAGAACTTGTCCCGCTCGCCCGGCGCCGGTTGCGTGTCGCTGTCGGCTCCCGCGTATTTGCGCCCGGTCGTGCGTTCCTGTTTCCACGATCCTTTTTTTGTTGCCATCGTGCTCATCCTCCCGTCGTCTTGCTCGTTCTTCGCTTCATCACCGCTTACGAGAACGGGACGCGATGCCGCGTCCCGCTCTCGAAAGATACCCGTGCATCCAGAGCGCGGGCTGTTCTCTGTTATCGTGAGCGCTTCGGCGTGTCGTCTACGCGCTCCGTGTCGGAAACGAGGTTGCCATGCGCGTCGTACTGACGCTTTTCGGTGACGGTCTTCCCGCCGCCCGTCTCCGCCTGCCCGCGCGTGCCGCGCTCGCCCTCGACATGGACGCGCTTGTTGTTCGGGTCCTCGACGTTGACCTCCTCACGGCGCACTGTGTCCGTGACACGCTCGTTCTCCCGTGTCGTTTCCTTGCGGATATTCACTTCGCCGGTGACGACGGCCTGCTTCTGCGTCACCACTTCCTGCTGCTTGAGGGGGATCTCGATGTCCCGGTCCATGGCAGCGAGATCTTCCTTGGTCGCGGCGCGATTGACCGCACGCTCGGTGACGTAGACTTCCTCGTGCTGCACCGGCACGTCAATGGACTGCTGCTCCTCGACCACGTTCTTGGTAACGCGGGCCATGCCGCCTTGCTTCTCGCGGACGCCAGCCTTCAGTTCCTCCTCGATCACCGGGACGCTCTGCGTCTCGCCCGCGCGCCCGGCGCGCTCGGTCATCCCACGATCCGTTGTGGTGCGGGCGCTCATCGTGTCCGTGCCGTACCAAGCGTGTCCTTCCGGCGGCAGTTGCTCCGCTCCCATCGTCATTGCCTGATCCTTCGGCACTCGCAGGCGCACATTCTTGCTATCCGCCTGCGCGACCGCAGCCATCGGCAGGTGCATATCCTTGTGGAAGATGAACCCCTTCTCGACTTTGAAGGAACGCTGCCCGACCTCGGCGACCTTGCCGACCTTCTCGTTGTTCGCGTCGTAGACCTCGGCGCCCTTGGTGATCTCGTTCATGTTGCCGCGCATACTCATTGTGTGCTCCTTACATTACCGCTCGGGTCCGTCCGGCTTCCTCACCACTCGATGAAGTTACGTCGGTGGCGGGGCCGTTTCTTCCGCATCGATTCCTCGATTGGCGGGTTCGCTCTCGGCCGCGAAGACGCGCCCCGCCAGCGCCCCGGCGTCCACCTCCACCCGCTGTCGCCGGACGGTCGCCTCCACTGTCCGCTCGGCCTCCACCGTGCGCTTGGTCACCCGTACTTCCTTGGCGACCATCCGCCGCATCGTCACGACCGGCACCTCCTCGACGATCGGGAAGATCCAGACATCGCCCTCCCGCCGGGGCTCGGCCGCCTCGCCGTCTTTGAGCGGCAGCCCGATCACCACCTCCTCGATCACCAGCTCCTCGTGCGCGGCGACCCGGCTGAGGGACTGCGGGACCTCCTCGGTCTGCACGCGCAGCCGGACCGCACCGGCCTCCCGCCAGACCACACCGGCGCGGAGCTCCTCCTCGAGGATCGGCACGGTGACGCGCTCGCGGTCCAGGACCATCGCGTCCGGTCGGGCGGCCATCCCTGACCCCGCCTCCGTCGCGAACTGCACCATCACTCGATCCCCGGCGGGGGAGCACGCGGAGAGCGGCACGATCGTCTCGCCGTCGCCGTTCCAGGCGACGCGGATCGCGCCTTCCTGGCCGGGGGTGGCGGCGATCACCTCCGCCACCCGTCCCGTCCACGGCGTGTTCGAGGTGACCGCCATCCCCACCTGGGGCGATGATGGGCGCGCCGCCGCGCCCCCTGTGCGTTCGTCCATTTAACCCTGCTTCCGCTTGCCTTCGTTCTCGATGTGGATGTGCGGGTTGCTGGGGTCTTCCACATGCACCTCTTCGCGGCGCACCGTGTCCGTCACCCGCTCCGTGCCCTGGGTCGTTTCCTTGCGCACATTCACTTCGCCCGTGACGCGCGCCTCTTTCGCGGTGACCACTTCCTGATCGCGCAATGGCACTTCGATGTCGCGATCCATCATGCCGATTTCTTCCTGTGTCGCCGGGCGGCGATTGACGGCGGTCTGCGTGATCCGGGCTTCCTCGTGCTCGACCGGCACGTCAATCGTCTTCTGCTCCTCGATCACGCGCTTGCTGAGGCGGAACTTCCCGGCCTCGGTCTCGCGCACGCCCGCCGTCAGCTTCTCCGAGACGACGGGAACGGTGATGTTCTCGCCCTCGCGCGTCGTCTGCTCCCGCTGTGTGGCCTGTCCCCGCTTGGGCTGCTCGCGCATCGGCTGCTGCCGGGACTCGGCGGGCATGGCAGTACGCGTGTCCTCGATCACCACGGAGTCCTTGCCGGTCTGTTCGAGCGTCGCGCCGCCGGGCGTGTTCGTCGCCGGCATCATCGCGACATCGTCCTCGTCCACCTCGTGGTAAGCGTCGCGCATGAACATCCGGTCGCTGCCCATCGCGGCGGGCGCTTCCCGCATCTGAAGGGTGCCCTTTTCCAGACGCTCGACGCTCATCAGCGGCACGAGGAATTCCGCGCCGTTCTGTTCGACAACCAGATCGGTGACTTGGCGGCTTGGCCCGTCCACAATCACATGCTTGACGCGCCCAACCTCGTTCCCATCCAGTCCGACGACCTTCTCGTTGCGATCAATTTCCATCTCAGCCATGGATACATCTCCTGTCTTCCGTTGATCAGCCCGCACGCAGTGCCGGGGCGATGATTCGTTACCGTGGGGGGGTGTTCGTCCGGTCGCGCTCAAGGACGAAGGCGTCCTTCTTGCGGCGGCTGAGCAGCCACAGAATCAACCCGATAATGAGCAGGATGATTAAGAGCGGGATCAGCCATTTCAGGAAGCCGGCGCTGCTACTCGTCGCCGCGCTCGTCGTCTCGATCTTGGCGACGGTGTTATCGGGATTCGAGGTCACATTGACCTGATCGCCGACCTTGAGGTCGCCAATCGCTGCCGCCTTACCATCGCGCATCACGGTCGTGTTCGCGGTCGCATTGACCTGCCGATCCTGTCCGTTCGAGTTAACCGTCAGCGGGCTGGTCTTCGTGATTTTGCCCGTGAAGGTCGCGCCACCCGTCACCGGCGCGGCGGTGGGCGTTTGCGCCGCCACCGCGACACCGCCGAGAGCAAGAAGGGTTGTCATTGCACAGACAAAAATGGCCCTGCGCACCCAGGGTGTGTGCATCCCGTTCCTATTCTTTCTGCGAGGGGTGTCCTCGCGGTGCATGCTTCAGGAGCGAATCACAATAATTCGTTCATAACTGATGCACACGCTTCGCTCAGGCAAGATGAATGCCATCATTAAGTTACGGACAATAACGGTTACAAGATATGCGGCGCGCTGTCCCGATCTTTGTCCCGATCAGCTGTCCCGCAGATCGGGACATTGCTTGCGGTTTTATGAGCGGGTATGCGAGGAACGGGAAGAGAAACCCGCGATGAAGGCACCGAGAGTAAAAGCACACCGATTCGCGGGCAGATCAGATCGGGCCCGCAAATAGCCCAATTCGGACTGTTTTGGGGCGTTTTGATACCCGGAAACGACTCGTCTCCGACTTTTTCAACAAGCAGACTGCCCCTTGTATATTGGAGAGGATCCGCTGTGGGGTGAGAGACTGAAATAGCCCAGTGGCTCTGACCACGTCCTGTAGAGCAGCTCACCCCGCAGCGGACAGCCCGGAGCCTGGACCGTATCCGGTGGCCTGACCACGCATACAAGGTGAGCCCTCGCTGTCCGGGATCGCACGGCCGTCCGACTCGTCACCAGCGGAGGAGCGCATGTCATCACTACCCAGCCCCTATCATCTATTCGTCGGTATCGACATCGCCGCGACGAGCGCCAGCGTCGCGTGTGCGACCGATCCCCGCACGGTCGCGGCCGCCTTCACCATCGCGCAGACGCCCGCCGGGTTCACCGATCTCCAGACGCGACTCGAGCGCCACGGCATCCCGCGCAGGGAGATCCTGGTTGTGCTGGAGGCGACCAACACGTACTGGATGTCCCTCGCCCTGCACTTGCATAATGCCGGATACGCCGTCAGCGTCATCAACCCGGCGCAGGCACACCGGTTCGCCAAAGCGCTGCTCAAGCGTGCCAAGACTGATGCGATCGATGCCCAAACGCTCGCCCAGTTGGCGGCGACGCTCCAGCCGAAGCCATGGACACCGCCGCCAGCGATCTACGAGGAGTTGCGGCAGCGCTTGCAGCAGCGCGAGGATCTGCTGCGCGCCCTGACCCAGGAAGGTAACCGGCTAAACGCGCTCCGTCACCGTCCGACGGTGATCGCCAGCGTGCAGGACCGTTCGGAGCGTTGGATCGCCTGGTGCGAGGCGGAGATCGCCGCCCTCGATGGCGAGTTGGCCGCGCTGCTCGACCAGGCAGGAGCATGGCAAGCGGCGGCAGATCGACTGCGCAGTGTGCCGGGAATCGGGACGATCACCGCGGGATGGCTGCTGGTCGAAACGCTGGCGTTCACGACGTGCGCGACGCCGCAGCAGGCAGCGGCCTTCGCGGGGCTGGCACCGCACCCCTACGAATCGGGGACGAGCGTGCGACGGCGGGGACGGATTGGACAGGGCGGGAATGCCGCCCTGCGCCGGGCACTCTACATGGCGAGCCTCTCTGCGGGACGCCACAATCCGCACATCAGAGCATTCTATGAGCGGCTACGAGCGGCAGGGAAACCGGTGAAGGTCGCACGGTGTGCGGCCGCGCGCAAGCTGCTGCATCTCTGCTGGGCGGTGGTGACGCGCGATGTGGATTACGACCCGCACTATGGTATCGGCACCACTTGACAACCATTACCGTATCTACAGGGACAGATAGCCAGCAGTTGCGTCGCCCACAATTCCGGTACCGTTCAGCGCCTCGCGGCGATCGCGATTACCGCGCGCGTCGGAACGTACGGACTCGGCACATCGGTGATCCCTGCGGCGACAGCAGTGGTGGCAGCGTCGTCAGATGGGGGTGAGCGACACAAGGGTGATCGGAAAACGCTATGTGTCCCTGTAGGGACCGTGGAGCCTGTTGAAAAATGTGGACGGTGCGTCCTGGGAGTCTCGCTTGGGGGTCAAAAGCGCCCCGAAAGGCCCTTTCCGGCACTGCAACCGCTTGATTCGACCCATAAATGAGTCATTCGACCTGGCGCGGAGGGTTCTTCAACAGGCTCTACCCTTTGCGTGAGTACTCCGAACGCCGTTGGGCAGAGTTGGTTTTCCTATTGAATCGCGTTTAGAAAGGCATCTCATAATCAAGATACACCATGCTTGCTCCGCAAACTAAGCCGAGACCTGGTTGACACATACGTGCTGTCGGTATGGCGAACGTCGACGGGCGTCGCTTACGCAAACAAA
>JAABUR0100008850.1_pt1 | contig 11498 bp, 8 predicted proteins | sample 5560091 | NCBI WGS metagenome assembly JAABUR01 (sample SAMN10711879, study PRJNA513375) | rock metagenome | isolation source: Antarctica rocks | place: Antarctica: Victoria Land, University Valley sud
GGCCCAGTCCATGGGGATGCTCTTCGCGAGCTTCTGGAACACGTTCTTCCCGTCCCAGCCGCCTGCAGCGCCCGGCCGAGCGCCGCGGCTTTTTTAAAAACTCGGATTTCGCCACTGCCAACCTCTTGAAGCATGAGTTGCAGTATACTCTTATCCGACAGCCCGACACCACACGCTGATCCTGTGCACGCTGGCGACCCGCACGCGTGTGCATCAGCTCCCGCACCATGCACAGCACTGTAATGTAGCCCTGCAGATTGAAAGCCCCGCACGCAACCGCTTCCATGCCCTCCCACACCCCGGCACGCCAGGCAGTGGGAGGGCTGATCCGAGGCGCGCTGCAAGCCGGGGACGAGCAGGCATTGCAGAGTCGCCAGTGCACAGCGCGCATAGCGCGACAAAGCACAGCCTGCGCCGCGCACCCGCGGGCTCCGTGAACCAGTAGTCGGTGTGCTCCAGGTCGACCTCGCCCTCGAACATGCCGTCCAGCCACTGCGTGTTGACGCGCCGCTCCAGCGGGCCCTCCTCCGGGTTGTACACCTGCGCGCGACTCAGCGCGCGTGTCACGCCACCACGCAGCAGTTGAGCAGTTGTTGGAAGGGGCTGTGTGGCCTGCATGCTTCTTCGTCGAGCGCATTTTGCCCTTACAGCCTGGACATGGGCGGCAGGCATGCTGATGCAAGAACACAGTGAAGTGACGGTGTTCACAGACACCTTCAGCACTTGTATTGGAGAAGACACCAGGCACAGGGGCAAAAGAGATAATGACGACAAGTACAACCCAGACACACTGAGACTGCTCGGGAAGCAGAGTGGGCGTTGGCCCCTCAGCAAGCCTGGAAAGTCACCTCCATCCAGAGCAGCAGCTTCTTTCACAAAGCTGCCTATGCTGTTAGCACAGCATGCAAGCCGCCACACACATGAGTATAGTGTGCCACATGGGTGGAGCGCGGCGCCTCTCGAGAACACGCTGAGCCCACGCTTGACGTACACACAGCCTCAGTGCCTTTCATCTCCACGCCACAGGCGTGCGGAGTGGCCACCACCCCCAGTTGCCGGCCTCGGACCCCAGCGCGCCTGAAACTGCTCGCCCATCTCCATGACGCCCGTCTCCTCGTCAGTCGCAAACTCCGCAACTTTGTACTCCTGGCCTGTGTTGGTAGCGCGCAGGCGCGGCGGCCCCCGCGCTGCTGCAGCACGCACGAGCCCGCGTTAGCAGGCCTGTGTCACGCATGGCTTACAGGCGCTAGACCCGCCCTGCACAAGGCTGTAACTTCTCGCAGAATTGCTAAGAAGCAGCACTGCAGAACAGGGTGGACGCGCTCACGCCCAAGGCGCTTGCCTCTTGAGACGCACAAGCTCAAGTTTTGCATGCAAGCAGGTTCGCGAGCAGAGTGCCAGCACTTGCTATGTGTCCCTGAGCAGGCTCCTGCCAAGCAAGAGCCAAAGGAGGAAGGCGCACGGGCAGCAGGCCACTTTCTGCCGCCCTGACGCGCTTGCCGCGGGGGCGGCTCAGGCTGTGACGTGCTGCAGCTGCACGGAGCCTGCCGCGCTAGCAGAAGAGCCCCTGTGTTCATGCTGCCGCTAGCAGCCCACTGTGGTTGCTTTCCTGCTCACAGCTCGTCGCGCTACAATGAGCAGCCAAGATTTGCAACGCAAGCGCGCGACTCCTGGTCAGGTCGGTGGTTGTTGGTCTGTAATTGTTGCTCCGATTGTACCCGAGGTGGAAAGCTGCAGAGTCCTGCATTGACAAGGCTTGAAACCTGCTGGCAGGTTGCAGGCTAAGCAGAGTATGTGCCAACGCCCTTAAACCAGCGACGGCGCCCACTGGCAGTCAGAGCCTCCTCTCCGTCCTCACTCACTGCTGTGCAAGAGCTGACCCATTTCTTGGTGTACTGGTGCTTCCAACCATGCCCAGTGCAAGCTTGCTTTTTGCGGGCTGCCCCTGTGTGCAAGCTCAGCACAACACGGGTCCTGCGCGGACGCTGCTTGGAGCGGCTCCTGGGCCCTGCTGCATATGGCCTGCACGGCCGCTCCTTGCGCACCGGAGCGCGCGCAGCGGACCTAGGACCACGCAGCGTACCCAGCAAAGGGGCGTGCACTGCGCAGCAGGTGATACTCTTGTGTTCGCTCTTTCTTTATGGCGGTGTCGCGCCACGTGCCTGAGTTCTGACTGTGTGTGTGACCCGCAGGAACAGCTACCGCAGTCGAGGGCGCGCAGCAAGTGTGGTGAGCCGCTGCATTGTCTTTTTACCCCTTCCCCGGTTGTCTGTGCTCTCAGAATGCCTATGTAAGGCTTGGTCGCAGCAGTGAATGGAGGCGGGGCTCACCGGGGCTGCAGGCTGCAGAAGGTGGTCGAGCTGCCAGGACACAAGCGGGGGTGCCATGTGATCACCAGCAAGGTGCTGCAGCAGCTCCCCGAGCTCAGCGAGGTTGACATCGGCCTTGCTAATTTCTTCAGTGCGGCCCCCTGGTGGTCTTGCTCTGCCAGGCTCTCGAGTCAGCCTCGCGTCCGCTGAGGCTCCTGCACGCGCGCGACGCAGTCCTGCACACATCCGCCAGCCTGACGATAAACGAGAACGCCAGCCCGGATGTGCCGCTCGACCTGAACGCGCGCCCCCCGCTGCCTGCAGCTGCTGCGCCCGTCACCTCCTGCTGGCAACAAGCCTCCTGAATTGCCAGTTTTGCATGTCTGTGCAGCTATGCTATGCTGTTCGTATCATGGCATCCATGCCCTCAACCCGTTACTGCTCTGCATGTGCAGGATGCCCTGGACCGGATAGCGCCCGAGGGTCACCACTACAGGCACCTGGATGAGGGAATGGACGACATGCCGGCGCATGTCAAGGTGCGTCCAGTGGCTCCGAGCCTCTGTGAAGCTCTCCATGTATGCAGAGTATCCAACACTGGCAGTGGCCATCACTGGCATGTCGCAACAGTGACAGCCAAGAGTGGAAGGATTACTGCACCGCTTTTTTGAACGAAATAAGATGCGCGTTCTGTCACCGCCTTTTGGCCTCCGTGACGTTCTTTGGGACGCACAGAAATCTGACACATGGTGCCGCGTGGACAGTCCTTGCTCGGCTTGCACCAGGCCAACAGGTGCTAGGCATGCCATAGGGGGCTGCATGCAGCATGCCCCGCCCAGGCCTGACCGTCGCGGGGCCGCGCGCGGCAGTCCTCGCTCATGGGCCCGAGCCTGACGGTGCCGGTGCGGCGCGGGCGCCTGGCGCTGGGCACCTGGCAGGGGCTCTACCTGAACGAGCACCGCAACTATGGCGGCCCGCGCAGCCTGGTCGTCACTGTGCAGGGCCAGCGCCGCGCGGACTAGGGCTGTAACAGAGCAGGCAAGGGCCGAGGCGGGGATGTATCATATGTGTCTGGATCGCCGGGTCTGAATCTCAGTGTTGCGGCTCAGCTCGCTTTGGTGAGCGTGTCATTAAAGCGCTGGCTGCATGCCTTTGTCACTTGTAAGCTATCAGTGCGTGTGTCTTGCGGCAGCATGCTTGGACAGACTGGGGCGGCTGGGGTGGAGGGCATGGCGTCATGATGCGCATGGCGCACGGGCAACCACTGCAACGCTGTTAACAGCAGCCAGGCGCACTTCGCACTTCGCAACGCACTCCAGCGTGGCTACCACGTCAGACAAACTTCTTGCAAGTCATGCACACTAAAGAGAGGCTGCCTTAAAGAAGCTTACACGGGGCCAGTGCAATGTCAACAAGCAACAGCTATGTGTCAAGCTGGCAACCTTGTTAAGTCTAGAGCGCACACAGGGTCCCACCACTTCGCCCGCAGCCTACTTCTACTGAAGTCTTCAGCAGATGCGGGGCAACGCGTCAGACGGGGCAAGCCGTGAAAATGCAGGGCAGAACACATAGCCTGCTGAACACATGCAAAGCACATTGCACACGCCCCACAACTGCAACTTACAGCTGGTTTGGCAACACACGCGGAGAGCACACCCGTGGTTGTGACCAGAGCACACTGGCAAGAGGGCTTCCTGCAATTTGTGGCACTAATCCGTGCCACGGTCTCGACACCCTGCAAACTACATGCATCATCCTTCACGGGTCAACAACGATGTCGAAGGCCAACGGGGCGCTGCGCGCCTGCCCTCCACCTGCGTGCTGCGCCTCCCCGATGACCCCGCCTGCCGGCGGCGCGCTGCCTATCCCTGTCGTTGGCCTCGAGTGAGAGCTGGGGTCAGGGCTTACGCCAGCACTGCTGCCAGTCTCCAGGTCGGCCCCCACGCTGGCAACCTGGGCCATGCCGGATGCGGCTGCAGCTCCTCTGGGCGCCTGATCATGTGATGCAGCTGATGGGCGAGGCAGCGTCTGGCCGGCGTCGCTGTCTGGCTCGGCGAACCGCACTGAGCGCGGCCGAGGCGCCGCTGCGCCGCTGCCGCCGCCGGCGCGCGGGATCCCGGGGTAGGCGTCCGTGCCGCTTGGCTGTGGCCCTGGAGCGCTGGCGTGGCTGCCCGGGCCATCGGCGCGGCTGATCTGCGCACGAAGTGCTGCCGCCGGCGGCAGCGGTGGGGTCGCCCCGTCCCCCGGCCCTGCGGAGGTCCCGGGGAACAGGTCCATCAGACTGCTGTGGCGCAGAGGGCTGGGCGTCGCCCGGCCGCCCGCCCGTCCTCCTGCAGGCTGCACCCCTGGCGCATGCCCGGGCTCGCCGCGCACATGGCTCTGCCCCGCCGCCGCGGGGCCCGCGAACGCGCCGCTCACGCGCGCAAAGCCCCCGGTGATCAGTGCGCCGAGACCGCCAGGACCGCCGCCGCGCGGGCCCCCCGGGGCCGGCCTGGGCCCTCCCCTTCGGAGAGGCCCTCCCGCCAGCCGGCCGCTGGCAAGCACGTCGCTGGCAGAACCCAGGGTCCCCACCCCCAGGGCCCGCCCAAGGGCCCCGCGCGCGGCCCCGCCGCCAACCGTCCATGCGTCGCCGCTGCGGCCCTCGCGGCGGGGGCCCCCGGGAGGGCTGCCCCGCGCTTGCAGCTCCTGCAGTTCACGGAGCATGCCGGCGCCCGTCACCGCCGACAGCGTCGCGCCGTGGTCCTGCGAGCGCCGGCGGCCGTCGCCGCCGCCGCCAGCGGGCGCTGGTGCAGCCACAGCACTGCCAGCGCTGCCGGGCGGGGCCGCGTGCGGCCGCGGCCCGCTCACGGGCCCCGAACCGCCCCTGCTGGCAGCACGCGCGGCTCCCTCGGCAGGCTCGGCGTCCAGGGTCGACGACGGCCCGAGCGGCAGCCCTGGCGGGCCGGCGGCCATGCCAGGCCCGGTCGGACGGCTCTCGCCAAGGCCCGCGGAGGCGGGCTGCGGCACGCGGGCCGCCGGCTCCGAGCGCGAGTGCGCCAACGCGCCCTCCCGCAGCACGCGCGCCGCGCGCGCGTCCGACCAGTCCGCCAGCAGCCGCGCGCCGCTCGCGCCGGTCACGGTGTATGCAGGCCGGGGGCTGCGCACAGAGGGGCCGGAGCCGGGGTGCGGGGCGGCGCCCGCGCGCGACGTCGCCCCCGTGGCGGCAAACAGGCCCGGCGACAGCGCGGCGTGCGGCGCGGGGCGCTGCGCGCCGGCGCTGATGCGCTGGTCGGAGCGGCCGCCGCCCCTGCGCGCCACAGCTTGGCATTGAGGCGCTCAAAGCTACATGGAAGGGGCCACAGGTGCAGACTGCATAACTCAGCGAACATACGGGCCACGCACTTGGCTGTCGCTGGTCATGCGCAGTTTGTTGCATGCCCAGCCAAGCATGCCAACAGTCTGCACAGCCAAGACCTTCAAGCACTCAGCATGGCCATGCAAACAGCACACCCGGGGGCGCATGCATGATGGCCTGACATGCAAAGCAGCGCGCCACGCTCAACGCACCCCACCACACCCCAACATGTAAACATCCCGTGGCACAGGTGAACAACCATCCCGGCCTGCGCCGCACCCGGCGAGCTGCGCCAGCACGCGCGCGTTCATGGGCACCGGGCCAGGCAGCGGCGGGCGGCGCAGGTGCGCGGCGCTGCCGCTGCCGCGCAGGCTGTTTTGCACCAGCGCGTCCTCCTCGCTCGGCTCCTGCGCCGGCTGCCCACAGGGCGCGGCGTCTCAGCGCCTGCATGCATGCATGCGGTGCAAGACAGAGGCCTGCAGGGATCACAGCTGCCACAGGGGCTGCGCAGAGCCAGCGCGCAACCTGAGCGCCCGCGAGCCATGCAAGACAAAGGCATGCCAGGATCACAACTGCCAATGTGCCTGCTCAGTGCTATCGCGCCCTCTCTGCTCTAGTTGTGCATCAGCCACCGCCACAAACACTGACCCGGCAACGGCAGGACAGGCTGCCGTGTGCGCAGCTCAGTCGAAGACGTTTGCCTGTTAACCGCGTTTACTGCGCAGCACGGTGCCTGTGCGCAAAGCTCTGGAGTGCGGCGACGGGGGGTCAGCGGACCACGAGGCCCCGGTGCGGCCGCCGCCGGCACAGCCGAGCGCATGTCGCTGGCCCCCTGCCCGGTGCCGACCCCGACGCGCCGCACCTCGCTGAGCGCGTGCATGAGGCTCGGGTGCCCGGACGGTTGCGCGGCCAACACGCGCGCAGAGTCGGGCGTGTCAGGCGTGTCGGCCTCGGGCTGCCCGGCAGGGGCCGCCTGCTCGCCGTGACTGCGCGCCGATGGCGCCGGGCCGTCGCCGTCGACCCCGCCCGCGCGCGCGCCGTGCTGCAGGCATGCGGGCGCCGACATGCTGCGCGGACGCGCGCATCGTCAGCAAGACACGGGGTGTCGTCGCTGGCGCACGGCTGGGCGGCGGGGAGCGCGAGGCAGGGCGCCTGCCGGGGCGCAGCGCATGCCTTTATTTGCTGTTGGCGCAGTGCCCCCTGTTCCGTTGGCAGGCTCGCGCCTGTCGCTGCGCGGGGCCAAACCATGGTTGCCCTGACCCAGGACACAGAGGGCGTTGCCGGCATCCAGCGAGCTCACTGCAAGAGCTTATGCACCGCAGCTTCCGCATGTTTTTGTTTTTGTGTTTTTTTAAATGTTTAAAATGTTTCAGGATGGGAACCGGAGCAACCCCGCCTCGCGGCGCTCACCGTGTCAGGTTGCGGCCGGGGCCAGCAGGCCCGGGGCCCTGCGACGGGGGGTGCGGGCTGTCCGCCCGCGGCTCCGCGGCGCCCTCGCGCGCGGGCTTGGGCCGCAGCTGGCGCTGCAGGTCGAAGATGTGCGGCAGGTGCAGCACCTGCGCGCGCGCGCCGGGGCGAAACGTGAGACGGACGGCACAGGCAGCACATGCGCCGCACGTGGAAGGGCGCACAGACGGATGCCAGCCAGCATGGTGTTCGTAAGAGCGTGCTTCAGAGGAGGCTGGTCACACACTGACATCAAGGGTACACTGCTGAAGGCGGCGCGGGCAGGCCTGCGTGCTCGCCATGGCGACCACACAGTTGTCACACACTCTTGCAGAAACGCGGTCTGCATGGCAGCCAGGTGCAGCCGGCGCGGCGTGCCTTGATGGCGGTCTGCACGGCGTAGACGGCGGGCAGCGCGGGCAGGATGGTGGGCCCCGAGATGGGCGGCCCGGGCTTGGCGCCCGGGCGCTGCGGCGCCACGCGCCCGAACACCAGGAACGCCGACCCCGCCACGCGCAGGCGCGCGCCCGCGCTCAGCGCGCCCACGCGCGCCTGCCTGCGCCGCCGCATGCCCGCCGGGTCATCCGCGCCTGCCCAATCGCGCAAGCGGCTGCACAGTAGGCTCGGGGTGCGCAGTTGCGACGCAGATAGCCGATGCACATTGGAAGCGGACTTTTCATGCTCCTGACACGCGCGCGACGCGCGCCTGAAGAGCTCCTGCAGCTCGTTGTAGCTGAGGTGCTCCAGCTCGGGGCCGCCATGGCGCAGCGCCAGCGAGGCGCCGCACGCCTGCCACGCGCCGCTGCCGACCGAGGCGTAGCGCGCCATCAGGTCCTGCGCGCGGGGCGCCCCTCGGCGCGCCGCCGCTCGAGTGTTATACCCGAACCCTACCCTACCACTGGGCAGGGCATTTTTACCCTTGCAGCGCCTCCCAGAAAGGGCGACTATGTCAATCTCATCGCGACGCGCACGTGCAGGGCTCCCGGCGAAGCCACACGCGGTGACGCGCAGGCGCGCCTGCAGCGCCTCAAACGGTATCGCGTACGCCAGCACGATCGTGGCGGCCACCAGCGCGCTCAGCTGGTCGGCCGCCAGCAGCACCGGCCATGCGCACAGCAGCGCGCCCGGCCCCGCCGCGGCCGGGCGGCCGCCCGGCGCGACCACGCGCACCGACCCGCGCAGCAGCACGAGCACGCGCGTCGCGCGCGCGCCCGGCTGGTTCAGGCGCTCGCCCTCGCCCCACACGCACAGCCGCGCGCGGCGCAGCACCTGTCAGGCAGAGTCCCGCTTGGCAACAACAGGGGTGTGCGTGGCTGTGACATTGCTGGCGGGAGGGGTTGAAGGGGCCAAATGCAGTGCTCCCACGCATGCCGCCTTCCCTCCCAGTCCCTGCAATGCCCACACCACAGCAGCACGAGTGTGGTGAGCCTCGATCTTTTACCCTTTGCTGCGTGGTCAGCAAGAGGACCCATCTGGGTTCTGGAAGGCTTTGCCAGGGGCTGCCCTGCATCAGCACTGATCCACCATTGTGACGGTGCTGCGAATGGATGAGACACATGGATAGAAGCGTGGCGCGCCTGGCCATGGAACTCGGCGGCCGGCACGTCGGCGAACATGGGGTGGTCGAACAGCAGCTGGGCGGGCTGCGGCACGGCCGCGTGGAAGGCCGGCGGGTGGTAGTGCAGGTCCTTGAGCTTGTGGTCCAGGAGCTTGGTCAGGTCGTCCATCTCCTTGTCCTCCACCAGGCCTGCCGTGCGCGGCGCCGCCGCTCGTCATGTGCATAGGGTAGGGTCGGTACCCTGCGCACACGCTGTCTGCGGCTGACAGAGTGGCGCAGAAGCGCACTGGTGTGCAAGCGGTTCGGGAGCGGGCGCGGCCAGGGCGTCCACCCTACCATCATCCACCAGGCCCGCCGCAAGCAGCCCCACGTGTGCTCCCCGGCTCGGCCTGCGCCCCAGCGCATAGCAGACAGGGTCCCGCGGCAGAGCGGCCAGGCAATGAGCGTGGCCGCGCCCGCGCGCCCGCGGCCCCCGCGCCCTCCCGGGGAGGCACGGCCGCGCGCGCGCGCGCAGCAGCAGCAGCGCGCCTGTCTTGGCAATATCCTGCAGGTGGTCCTCCTTGTACAGCAGCAGCTCCTGCGCGAGCTGCTTGGTCCGGATGGCGGTCAGCACCTCGGGCGCCGCCGCCTTGACCGCCGCCAGGTGCCGGCGCGCGCCCGCGCAGTTCACCCTGCTCTCCATCACGATCTGCGCCGCGTGCTCTCGTGACGAGGTGGCCGCGCAGGCGCTGCGCGCACTTGATGCATATGCATGCTCGATGCACCCTCATATGACAGAGTGTCTGCCGTCAAAGCTTCAGCACACGCCCAGTGATGCCACTGTAGGCCTGCTGTGGCTTGCACATGCTGCAGCACACAATTTGGGCAGACTCGTCCCTGGCAATGCAGACCGCACTGCATGGGATGCGCAGGACCGCGTTCACTGGATGTCCTGTCAGCGCGACGCGCCTGCGCGGTCACGTTGAACTTCATCTCCTCCAGCAGCGCCTCGGGGGAGCCGTTGCTGTGGTGCCGCGGCCCGAGCCGCGGGTCATACAGCGGCCCTTGCTCCAGGCCCTCATGCTCCTGCGCGGCGCAGAAGCATCCAGTCTGCACACACGCCACGCCAGCCGTGCTGCAGCACACCATGTGATCAACAGATGCCACGATCAGACATGCAGGGGTGTGAGGCAACGCCACATGCACAGCCGGCATGGCCACACAGTGCGGCTGTGCATGAGGCGTTGGGTTACAGAGGCGCGGCTGTGTGGGTGCAGACGCGCGCGGGGGGACTTGCATAGACTTTAACTTGTGCGTTCGCACGGTGCAGCCATCCGCATGCACGAGGTGCTCGCGCTGCCATGCCAGCAACCGTGGGGGCGTGCCCGCAGGTCCCTGTGTGCAAGCGGCAGAGAGCGGGCATTTGTGCCGCGCTGTGCCCATGAAACGCCGCATGGCTTTGGCTCAGACCATGCACGCTGCGAGCTCGTAGCCACACGCCTGCTGTGTGCCGACGCCACTCGCTTGTCCGATCTGAGGCAGGCGGGGGTGCGCACCTGCAGGTCTTTGAGCGCGATGGCGTGCGCGTGGCACAGCGCGAGCGCCAGCGTCGCGCTGCGCTCCAGCGCGCGGAAGAGCGCGGCGCGCGCGGCGTCCGCCAGGTACGGCACGCGCGAGTCAGCGTGCCTGCACGCCCCACACCCTGCCTGCTGAGGCCGTGCGACAGTCCCGGACGAGCGCAGTGCGCTGCGCGGTGTTACTGCGCGCCATGCGCGCACTACTTTGCAATATTTCGCAGGCACGGTTTGTCACTTCATTAGGCAGCAGGTGTGTGCACGCGTGATTGGGGACTCTGCGTAACAGTGTGTGTGTGGTGACAGGAGCCTGAGCGGGCCGCACCGCTGCAGCGCCCTGACCCAGGCGGGCACGCCGCACTGGGGCCGCACGCGCGCCCAGTCGTCAAGCGGCTCGTCCAGGCGGTCCAGCGCGCGGTCGGCCGAGCCCTGGCGCGCACGCGCACAGGCGCTCGCCCGGCGCGCACACAGCCTTCTGGCACTCGCGCGTCCCTGTGCAGGGCGGGTATGCCTGCCATCCACACTACGTCCGGTTGAGAGCCCGTACACAGGCGGGCGGGGTGACACCATCAACATCGGGTAGAGCATAACAAGGGCGGAGACGGCAGCTCATACATGAGTAGGTAGCATTGCATACATGCAATGCTACCGCTGTGGCACTCACGCCTACAGATGGCAGGGGAAGCGCATGTGCTGCCAGGTGCGCCTGCGCACCAAGGGGTGCTTCCCCTTGAACCAGAGCGCCAGTGGATGTCCTACCTTGAGCTTGAAGACCTGGTCGGAGTCAATGAAGTAGTCGCGGAAAAAGTCCTGCGGCCAAAGAGCGCCATGGTTACGCGCGCTCGACACTTACAAGGGGAGCTTCCTGTGCAAGCTAACACACCGGAACAAAAACCTGCATGGCACGCAGCTTGTGTAATGCTTCAACGCCTGTCGGCAGACGGAAGACCAGCAATCTGCTCTGATCATGACATACCGAAAGAGCAGCCAGGCACTGCATAGAGGTGGGCCCTATGTCTACACCGCTACCGACAGCATTTGAACATGTATAAGAGCACACATAAACAGTGCTGAGACTCACGCTCGCCCTACAACGAGCCCTGCTGGACGGGCACAGGCGCACATGGTAGGTCTGCCGGATGGCGAGCAGCAGGCGGCCGCGCTTCTCGCGGACCATGGCGGTGCGGTTCATGCGCAGCGCCGTCTGCCGCTGCAGCTCCTCTGCGCGCCCCGCCAGAGCCAGGCATGTCTTGACCACTCCCAAGCAACTGCGTCGCCACCACGCGCCAGCGGGCACC
>JAABUR0100008851.1_pt1 | contig 11497 bp, 8 predicted proteins | sample 5560091 | NCBI WGS metagenome assembly JAABUR01 (sample SAMN10711879, study PRJNA513375) | rock metagenome | isolation source: Antarctica rocks | place: Antarctica: Victoria Land, University Valley sud
CATGCAGCCAAAGCGCCGAAGGCGTCCTGTCCGTGTCAGTTCAGCCTGCTTTGTATGTGATAGCGGCGTCATCGTGCTGCGCAGTGGACAACTTGCAGGCTCGCATGCATCCTCCGCGCAGGCTGAGACGCCATAAATTGCGGCTGTCCTGCACGCGCAGCAGCCATGCCTGCACGTCCTTCCCGACGCTTGTCTCCCGCCCACCCGCTGACAGCCGCCCGACTTTTGTTGGTGCCGCCTGGCGCAGAGGGTCCTGACTGTCTAACCCTGACCCTTGCCGATGCTCGCTCAGGCAGTGGGGCCACAAGGCTGTGCGCTCCACGCGCGCGGCCTCGCCGGGCGGCGCCGCGCCGCACGCGCCGCGCTCGGCGCCGCTCGCCAACGGCTGCGCCGTCGCCGGCGCCGGCGCCCTGGGCCTGCCGCCGCACGCGCGCGGGCGGCGCTCCGGCGCGGGCGGGCGGCGCGGCGGCGCGGCAGAGGGCGGCGGCGCGGCCGGTGAGGCAGGCGAGCAGGGCAGGCGCAGGGCGGCGGGCGGCGGCGGCGGGGCGGGTGGGGATGCGGACCTGTCAGGCCACAGGGAAGCAGCGGGCGGCGGCGGAGCTGCTGCAGCGGACGCCGGTGAGCACACGGGCGGCGCAGCGCCCGGCGGCGGCGCCGCCACCGCACCTGGCGACGGGGAGCGCGGCGGGGGCGGCGAAGCGCGCAAGGCTGCGCCGGGCGCCCGTGGCGCCGCCGGGGCAGGAGCAGAGCGCAGCGTCGCGGCCAGGGCTGCGGCCGGCGGCGTGGGCGTCTGCAGAGGGGCAGATGGCTGCAGCGCCGCAGCGAGCGCTGCGGGCTGCACCGTCGTGGGCGGGCCTGTCCGCGCCAGCTGCAGCGCGCCTGGCGCAGTGGGCGGTGGCCCTGCTACGCGACAGGACCCGAGCCGAGCGGTGGTCTCTGCCGGAGCGGGCGCCGCCCACGCTGCGACCGACGCCCTCTGCGCTGCAGGCGGCGCAGCCGGGGACGCGGCCGCCGCCGACAACGCGGCTAGAGACGCCGCACGCGCACGCACGGACGCAGGCGGCTGCGGCAACGTAGCTGGCGCCGTACGAGCTGCGGCCGGCTCCGGCGCGGGCATGGGCGGCGGCGCGGCGGCCGGCGACGTGGGCGCGCGCTGCGGCGGCGGCGCGGGGGACGCGCCGCGCCAAACGGCGCGAAGCAGCGCGCCGGGCGTCGGCTGCGACGCGCCGGGCGCGGGTGGCGGCGCGCCGGCGAGGCAACCGGCGGCCCCGGTCCTCGATGGCCCGCGGCCCACCTCGCGCGCGGGGCGGCTGCAGTGGCAGGCGGCGCGGCGGCGGGCGGTCGCGCTTGGCTGCGGCGCCTCCGCGCCGCCCGGGCCGCCGCCAGCGAGTGCGCCGCTGGCGGGCAGCAGGGGCCGCGTTGCCGTGAGGGCCCTCCCGGCAGGCAGCGCAAGCTGTCCCGGCCGCAGGTCCCGCACGGCTGTGCCGGAGATGTGGCCCGCGTCCGCGCCGGCTGCGGGCCGGGGGCGGCGCGCGGGCAGGGGCGGCACCGTGGCGGGCGCGCCTGCCGCGCGCAGGGCCGGGGACGCGGCAGGCGCGGCAACGGCCGCGCCTCCCAGCGTGGGCAGGGGCAGGGTAGCAGCAGGGGCACTGGTGCGGCCCCGCCCCGGGATGAGCGTATGTGGGGCGCTTGCGACTTTGTGTCGATATTGTGCCGCACACGCAGCAATTGCCTGTGCATGCGAGGCAGGCGCCCTGCCATGCAGTCGCAGGCGCTGCCTGCCCGGCGACCAAGCATTCCATGTCGCCCCGACCTGCCTGGCGCCCGGCTCGTCTCCACCGCCGTGCCCTCAGCGGCCTGCCTTGGGCGGCAGGTGGCGGCGCGGCGCCGCGCCAGCGCGCCCGGCAGGCTCAGGCGCGAGGCGCGCAGCCTGCTGGGCGCACCCGGGGCCTTCGCCGGTGGCGCGCCGCCGCCGGAGAGCCGCCTGCGCCAGCACATGCAGGCGCGCCGCGCCCGCCGCATGCGCGCGCGCCGTGGCGCACGCCGGCCGCGCCGCCTCGCTTGCGCGCCGGGCCGCGCTTGCCCTTATGCTCACGATTCGCCTTGCTCCGCCGCAGCTGCAGGCCAGGATGATATGATAATGTTAAAGAACACAGTCTCGTGCGGAGCGCTCTCGGCAGTTGGGGGCTGGGTGGCGGCGCTGCGACCCTGCAGGCTGCACACCCGCCCGCAGCGTCCTTGGCCCACGTGCTCCAAAGACGCCCGCGCCCGCCGCACAGGTGGACTGCGCGGAGCGCAAGCGCAAGTTCGGCGGCGCCACGGCCGCGCCGGCGCCGCGCAAGCGCCCGCGGCGCGGCCCGCCCGCGCCGGCGGCGCCCGCGCCGGCGCGCGCGGCCGGCGCTGGTGGTGGCGAGCTGGATGGTGGCGAGCTGGCGCTGCGGGAGCCCTGGCGCGCGCTGACGCCCGGCGCGCCGTTCGAGCCCCAGGCGCGCCGCCACTGCTTCGGACCATGAACGGGGTGGCATGCGCTTCCAGCACTCTCCTTTCAAAGCGGCTTTGTCCCCTGGCTGACTGCAGCGCGCTGTTGAGGACATGGCTTTTAAACTGTGCACCACGAGCCTCCTGCAGAAGCACATGCCGGCGTTCAACCAAACGCACTTGAAGTGGGTGGACACAGCGTGGCAGGCGGCGCACGCGCCACGCCTGCGGGCACGCACTCTTTGCGCCAGCAACGGGGTACTGCTCAGGGTCCCTAGTGTGGGCGCGCGGGCCACGAGCACGCCGTGACAGCGGGTCACCGCCGACCAGGCGCGCCTGCACGCGGCGCGCCGTGCCGACGCGCCGCGGCGCGGGGACGCGCAGGGCGCGGCTGCGCCGCGCGACCAGGTCATGGCCGACCTGGCGCACCTGTACGCGGTCGCGCTGCGGGCGTACAAGCCGGCCGAGGCGGCGGCCGCACGCCCGGCGCTGCCCGCGCGGGGCGCCGCGCCTGCAGCGCACGGCGGCGCCGCCTGCGGCCTGCAGTTGGCAGGCCTGGCCGCGCATGTGCAGGCGCGACCGCATGAGAGGGCCTACCTATACCCTACCCTGAAATGCACCCTGACCTGGAAAATTGCAGATCGGAGGAACTGACATGTGCATGCCTTGCCGCACATGCTGGGGCTGTGCGCTGCCGCTGCTGCATGCGTGCGCCTGTCCAGACAGGTGCGAGTGTTGCAGCAAGAGCTCCCCCTGGATCAGCACCATGACGATGCATAGCGTCTCGGGCAGGTGGATCACGTAGCTAGAGCACAGCACGAGCGCATGATAGGTCGGTGATGCGTTTCAGATGGAGCGGACTGCATGCGGCAGTGCCTTGTGTGACGTGGCCGTGCGGGACCTGCAGAGCGCTGTGCCGCAAGCTGTCACACACGGGGACGTGTCAGGTCAAGTGGGCATGAAGCCGCCTGGGCGCGGCCGCGCAGGTGCTGCTGGACGTGAAGCACTTCGTGCGCGACTACGGCGGCCAGCAGCTGCCGGCGGTCACCGCGCTTGGCCATGGTGTGCACCTTGACAGGTTTCAGTCATGTCGGTCGCACGGGTGGGAGAGCCTGTGCGCGGTGGTGGCGGCATGCAGATGCCATGGAGGCTGAATGAGGCTGCCACGGGTACATGCTTTTTGAACGCACATCTTCATTGCGAGCCTCCACAAGCATCATGGCCTTGAGCTGCCCGCCCGGCGTGCCGTGCGTGCGCGCGCCGCCAAGAGGCACAACCATCCAGCTTTACTTCTTTTACGTACTGCAAACGCCGCTGCTGCGCCCGCAGGCTCCGTGCCGCTGCTCTGCCAGGTGCACCTGCCGCTCGCGCACCCTGCCGGCCAAGACCCGGGCCGATCCCCGGGTGCCGCAGCTGCTGAGCTGCCCTCCCCCAGGCAGGCCCCGAGAGGGGCTGCGATGGGCGCTGCCTCGCCGCGGCCGCCCGCGCCCGGGTCGCCCAGCGGCGCAGCGCGCAGCAGCGGGGCGGTTGCAGGGATGGGGCCGGGGTCGCCGCCGCGCGCCGCCGCGGCCGCTCCGCCGCCGGCCGCGGCGCCCGCGCGCGGCGCGCGCTCAGGCGGCGAGGGGGCCGCTGGCGCAGCGCCGCAGGCGGCGCCCGTCGCGCAGGAGCTTGGGGCAGCGGCGGGCGGCGCCGCGCCGCGCCGCCAGGTGGGCGACCCGCCGCCGGAGCCGGTGCTGGTGCCGCCGCGGCCGTCGCTGGCGCAGCTGCGCCGCGCGGCGCAGAAGGCCTTCCGCCGCGTCTACTGCGTGCTTGAGGCCTTCGTGGTGCGAGGCCCTGAAGCTACCCTACCTAAAATTGTGCAGACCCGTGACACCGGACGCGCCGCCCCCGCATGTGGAGCGCGTGGAGGGCGGCTGCTTGAGAGAGGCAGGATATGCAGTAGTGTACGCAATAAGGTGTTCAGATAGGTTCGCGGTGCTGGCCGACCGTGACATCGGAGGCGCCGCACCTGCCAGGTGGAGCGCGTGGAGGGCGTGGGCGTGGACGCGCGCGGGCGGCTGCTGGAGGTGCCAGATGGCGCCGTGCTCATGCTGCACGGCTCTGGCGTTGGCGCGGGCGCGCTGTGGCGCCACGCCGGCGCGCCCCTCGGCCCCGGCATGCCAGCAGAGAGGGGTCACTCGCGCCCACCGGCGCGCGGCTGCGCGCGGCAGCGGCCGCGCACCCGGCACCCGGCCGGCGCGCCCGGGGCGTCGCCGGGCCGCCCTGCGCGCGTTCGACGCGCGCGCTGCGGGCCGCTGGGCGGCGTCGGCGACCTGGCGGCCCACCTGCCAGTGTGGCGTGCGGGGACCCTATCCCTAACCCTGACCATGGGCCTGCGCGCCGGCAGGCGGCGCGGAGGATTGGGTGGTTGCCTGCGAGTGCGGCACGCGCGACGACGACGGGCAGCGAATGATCGCGTGCGACACCTGCGCGCGCTGGTCGCACACGCGCTGCGGCGGCGTGCCCGACGACGCGCCCACGCCCGACGAGTTCGTCTGCTCCCTGTGCTGCCCGCGCGCCGCGCCGGCCGCCGCAGCGCACTGAGCCGGCGCGCATGCGCCGGCGCGCTCCGCGCGCAGAGTCGGAGCCAGGAGGCGCCCGAGCCGGCACCGTGTGAGCGCGCAGCCGCTGCGCGCCCCGCGACACGTCCCCGCCCGACCAGCCCGCGCGCGCCCTGTGCCGCCCCGCATGCTGCGTAAGCGCAGAGCGCGCGCCAGCGTCGCTGTGCAGCGCTGCTTTGGCAACATGCGTCGCTCGGGCGTGCGAGCGATGGAGTTCACCACTGTGGCCACCCAGCGAGTCCTCCGTTGCGGAGGCAGCAATGCGCGCCTGTATGCTGCCCAGGTAGATGCGGGAGATGTGGTGGGCCACCGTATTCCTGTAATCGTCGGCCAGTTACCCAGTCGTTTGGCAGCAGTGGGGCGTAAGGTTGCCCTGTTGCGTGCGTCAATCCCGCTGCTATCAGCAGACTGGCATGGCAGAGGCAGTGTGCTGTGTTGAGCTGCAGCCAGTTTTAGTGGCTTTTGTGTGCAGCCCCGGGCCGGTCTGTCGTGTCCTGAGAGTTTGTGTGTCACTCCCTCTCTTGAGAGAGCAGGTGCTGAGATGCCAAGCAGTCTTTGCGCCCAAGTTGCAGCTCCTTCTGGCAATTGTTGCTCTACGTGTCTGGGGTTGTCTGGCAAGCGAGCATGCTGTTATAGAAGATAGCGACCCGCACCTGCTGGCTGCAAGAGACGATGCAAAGTCAGACACATCATCATGTATGTCAGGGTAGGATGTGCATGTAACTCATAGTCGTCGGCGCCAGGTCAAAGACTGCATGTCATTTGTGACACGACTGTGCAGGCACTGCCTTCGGGGCAAGCTGAGGTCATGTGTAAACAGCAGCACAGGGTGCGCATCAACTGGCAACGGGTAGCACGCGTTCTGGCATACGGCTTTTCAACTTTACACCGCATGCGCATGGGTGCAAAAGCTCAAGGTTCTTGGAGCTCCTCCTTGCGCATGGAGTCGGCCCAACGACACTGCTGGTCCAAGCGGCATGCGCGACTAGCCTGCAATGCATGCACACACTAACAGCAAGTCCCCACTAACAAGCCCGCCCTGCCTTGTACGCTGATGCAACAGAGGGAAAGGGGCCACAGACAGGGTTGGGAAGACAGGTATCTTGATGCGCTTCTCAAGCCTGTGGTGAGCAGGGGGGACAGAGGGCCTGGTGCCCACAACTCAAGGAATGCCGCCCGGCGTGCGTTGGCCAGCAGCCGCTGCTGAGCGGGGCGGAAACAGTTTGGGCTGCAATTCTCGGCTGGCGCAGACCCGGCATTCCCACTGCTTGCCTAGCTACCCCTAGTTAGGCCACCTGCACACGGGCGCTCGCGCCGCACACCTCGCACGCTTCAGGCCACCCTGCCCAAGCAATGCAAGAGAAACGGAACACAGTCCGCCCTTGCATGGGCGGAGACGTGGGACGTATCAATCCCCTACGCTCTGCTCCTACCGGAGCAGGCGGCAATAGCAGTGGCTGCATAACAACTAGCTAAAAGCAACAGACAAAGGTACAGGGCCTCCTGGCGCTCGAGCAAGGCTTGCACGGTCATAGTGCAGCGCTCCCTCTGGCAAACATCCAGGTCGAACAAGGGGTGTGGTTATCCCAGTCTAACCTGGCCAGCAATACACTCTGCGACTGCAGCCCCCCGCCCACCTGCGGGCTGCAGCTGCGTGGCTGCCAGCCTGCGGCACTACAAGGCCCCGGCCAGGCGCTCAGCAGAGGCGGGCTCCCGCGGGCACATCGGGCGGCAGGGCGTCAGTGCAGGGCCTTAAGATTGCGGGACATGAGGTCGTAGGAGGCCATGAGGATGGCGTACGCGCCGGCGGAGCGCGCGGTGCGCGGCCCGACACCCGCGAACAGCGCGCGCGCGCCGCCCTTGGCCGCCAGGCTGCGCAGCGACCGCCACAGGCCCGGGTTGGCAGCGGACGTCTGCGCATGCGTCTGCGCGCCCGCTGCCCACCGTAAGAGGCTTGCAAAGCTCTTGGTATCGGGAGACATTGCGCTTAGCACAAGACTTGGCACTTGCGCTGCGCTGGCAGCACATCCCGCAACACCCCCGCGCGGCCCGTGACACTCCCCAAGAGAAGTGCATGAGCATCTTCGCATCAATGCCTGTTGCAGACCTGCCCTAATCATACCCCAGCCCTATCACCCTAAACCAGACCAGCCGACACGCAGACGCCGCGCGCGCGCCTTGGCCACGTCCAGCGGCGTGGTGAGCGCCGCGGCGAGGCCGCCGGACGCCATGCCGGCCGCCGCGTTGGCCGCCAGCAGCGCGGAGGTCGACGGCGCCGGCGCGCCGTCGGCCGGCGGCGGCAGCAGCGCCGCGCGCGCGGGCTCCAGCACGGACCAGAAGATGACCGCGTACGGCACGTCCTTGGCCAGCGTCAGGCCGACGCCGCGCCACAGCACGCGCACGCGCCCCAGCGGCCCGGCCTGCGCGGGGCGCGCGCGCGAGTCGGGGCGAGCGGGGAGCCGCCCTGCATGAGCCCGCCTGCGCGGCCGGTGTGGATGGAAAGCAGTGCCCTGGAACCTTGTAAACAGGCATCGTAGGGCAAGGACGAAAGAATGCGCACGCAGCAGCTCAACGCCGAGGGGCTCTAGCGGCGGGCCACGCCGTGCGCATGCAGAGGTGCTCATATGCGCAACGGTACAAGGCTGGGTGCCAGGTGCACGCGTCCCAGCTCCTCGGGTCCCTGGCGCATGCACAACGCCCGCACGCGAGCCGACAAGACCCTGGCACCCGCTGCACGCGCCGCTGAGCTGGCGCGCCGCCAGGCGGCGGCGCACCGGGCTCTCAGCCTGCAGCTGGCGCCAGACGTGCGCCAGCCGCCCCGCGTACGTCACCGGCGGCGCGCCAGACTGGGCGCGCGCATGCGGCAGTCCCTGCAGCCGCGTCTTCAGCAGCTCCGCGGGCGAGATCGCCAAAACCGCCGCGGTGCGCGCCGCCGCGCCCGCCAGCAGCGGCGCCGCGCCGTCCGCGCCTGCGGGCACGGCCGGCGCTCAACCGCAGCGGCAAGCAGAGAGCATGCCACACGCCGGCCCAGGCAGCACAGTGTGCGCGCAAACAGTGCAGAGGCCGCAGAGCACGCGTGGGTGTGCGGCGGGGGACCGCGCACCTGCGTCCAATAGCCGCGTATGCAAGCTGTCGTACAGCGGCAGGTACAGGCCTATCATGGGCACGCTGATGAGCAGGGTCATCTCCGTGCCGCGCCACAGACCCGCAGTGCCCTCGTACCGAGCTATCCGCAGGATGCCGTCCAGCGCTGACCTGCGTAAAACGCGCATTGTCTGTTGCTGCAGCAGCACGCTGCATACACAAGGCACGCAGCGACTCGGGCTGCCCGCCCCGTCACGGCCGCTTGTGACAATCTGGCACGAGGCGCGCGCTTGCCTGTAAGGGTGCGCCTGGTGGTCGCCGCGACAGCACTGCGAGGCTGGTACAGACCACGTGCTCGGTGGGGGGCCGCCCGCCAGTGAGAGGCACGCGCGACTCCATGCGGGCCTGCGCGGCGTCGCTGCGCCTTTGAACGACCGCCCCATCTCCAGCGCTGCACAGGCACTTGTGCATGCACTCCGCCTGTCGTCAGGCGTCGCCTCAGCATATTCCAGGCAAGTTTTGCTCGTGGAAAGCGCGGCGCGCGGATGAGAATGCGCACGCACTGTGGGTATGACCAGGCGGAGCCGGACGTGGACGCTGTCCCAGACGCAGCGTGCACCTGCATGCGCGTCTGCGGAGCACACGCCAGAGTCTTAGCAGAGCCTCAAGTAAGCGCAGCTCAGCACGTCAGAGTTCCGAAATTGCTTGCTGCCCGGGGCTCGGGCGCCGGCAGTGCCAGCGCCGTGCTCACCTTTACGACCTCCAAAGGCGCTACAACCAGGCTCGCCAGCGCCGACGCGGTTCCCGCTGCCGCGGCCTTGTCCAAGACGCCTGCGTCAGAGGCCATCATCACAGGTCCCAATGTAGAGCCTCTGCGACGACTGCGCACACCACCTGAGGTTCGGGCCGGGCGGCAAGCCCACAGAGACGCCGATTGCACTCTCGTGGCTCCGTGGCAAACAGAGTTTTTGATACGTTTCAGGGTTGCCAGCCGAGTTACACCGAGTTACATGCTCTCTGGCCAGCGCCACTCACCGGGAGACGGGGGCACTGCGGCCAGACTTTTATGCTCGGCCTAAGGCGCTTCGCTAGCATTCGCGCCTGTAAGCCTTGCTGATGGACTCCCGATAACCGTGTGCACTGAAACCATGCGTATGGTCAGGGAAGTTGCAGTCACATCACTCCCTGAGCTGCGACATTACCCCTTCTCCTATGATGCGCACAAGCTCAGCATGCATGTCACCACTCACACACATGACGTCGTGCAATCCTCTCTGGCTGTCCTACAGGCTCTCTGCTGTATTGCGCCCTAGTCCTCTGCTACAAAGCGGTTTTTCCGCGCGCCGGTGAGGAGGCGCATGGCGATCTGGCTGTACGCCTTAGTCTTTGTCAGGTACTTGACGTACGAGCCCTGCAGCGCGCAGCAGTGAATGAGCACAAGTCTTTGTCAGGTACTTGACGTACGAGCCCTGCAGCGCGCAGCAGTGAATGAGCACTTCAGAGACACTTTGCAGCAGTGGCGGCAACAGTGATGACAATACGTTGCTGCAGCAGAGCCACGCTGTGGCTCTGTGCAAGCACCATCGCGCATGCAGGCTACTTTCACGTCCTGCAACACACAAGACGCGCGGCGCGGGACATGACAGGCTGATGCCTGGCTCATGTTTGGCTGGTGCCAGGAGCATGAATGCAGGCCGCTGCACATGTCCTGCGACACGAACCGAGGCAAATGAGGCGCGCCTGGCTGATGCCGCCGCCGAGCGTGCGCGAGTCGCGCGGCACGGCGCGGATGCGCGGCACCAGGTGCGCGGCCACCGTCTCGGGCGTCTCCGCCAGGCAGTTTATGAAGAACCTGGCGGCCGGCGTGTCGGCGCCTGCCCCGCCGCAGGCCGGCGTCAGCGCGCTTCCCTGCCAGCCCGCAGCTGCACTGCTGGCAGACCCCAGGCACATGCCCCACAGCACGCGGGCGGGCGGCGCGACGCCGGCCGCGCCCGGCCGCAAGCTGCGACCCAGGCGCGCACTCCCGCACAGGCTCCTTGAGCGCTTGCGCCCCGGGCGCACACGCCCGCATAGCTTTGCACGCCACCAAGGAGGTGACCAGCAACTTTGGAATCATGCGAAGGCGCGCGCGCAGTGCTGCGGGAAGGCGGGCGGCGGCCGCCGGGCGAGCGCGGCGGCCCCAGGTGAGGGGGCGCGCCGGACAGGAGCAGCTCCGTCGTCACCATGCCCGGCGACAGGTTGTGCACGCCCACGTTGCCCACGCCGCCCATCTTCAGCTCCGCCTGCGCCGCAAACGGCCGCGGGCTCTAGGGCTCTGGTTTGGGGCTGGGCTGGGGTCGGCTCGCGCTGACCTCGGGCGCCGGTAGCCCCAGGCTCGTGCCGAGCGCCGCCCGCCGGGGAGCTGGGCGGGTGCTCAGGCGCGCCTGGCGGGCTGGGTGCCAGCGCGGCGGCCGGACGCTGTGAGTTACAAGGCGGCGGCGTAGAAAGCAACACGCGCTGGCCTCAGCCCGGCGGACGGTGGGGGCAGGAGGCAGTCTGTGAAGCGCGGGGCATAGCCGGGTGGGGGGCAGGAGGCTGTGCACCTGCAGGGACTTGGCCAGCTGAGCGAGGCCGCGCTTGGTCGCGCCATACCTGCGCCGCAGGGACTCACACATCGGGGGCGTGCATGCGACCCAGGCCACCCCTTTCTTGCGTACTTCATCAGTAGAATTGCCGATATGAGCTCACCTGCCTGCTGCTCATTAGACACAGGTGCACCTGCAACGACTTCACCGCGCGCATCGACTGGCATGATGATGCCCGCATGAGAGTTATCAGCTAACTTCGTCGTATTATCACCAGGGCCTTGCCAGCCTGGCAGCAGGCGCATCCGCGACCCCGCGCAGGCTCCTCATACGCGAACAACATGCGCCAGCCCCGCAAGCCTTCCTGGCGCTGCCCTGCGGGGCCGCACGCTGCAAAGCGCGGAGTGGCGCCGCCATCCGCGCCCGCGCCATCCATGTTGAAGATGTGGCCGCCGGCGGGCTGCTCGCGCATCACGCGGATCGCCTGCCGCCGCCTCCGAGCTCGCGCGTCAGGCTGCCGGCCTCCGCTTCTATACAATGGTGGGGATCCAGCCGCCGGCGGCCATGGGTGGCAACAGCCAATTCCTGCCACGCGCTCAGCTCGTCACGAAGCGCTCGCCGTCGGCATCAGCGCCGCCCGGGGCAGCCTGGGCGGCGCCCAGGACCGCACCCGGACAGCCACATGCGCAGCACAGCCTGCACGGCCCGGCAGGCATGCAGGCGCGCATGAGGGCGCGGCGCTCGAAAGCCCAGGGCCCCCCCCCCCCCCCC
>JAABUR0100008853.1_pt1 | contig 11495 bp, 18 predicted proteins | sample 5560091 | NCBI WGS metagenome assembly JAABUR01 (sample SAMN10711879, study PRJNA513375) | rock metagenome | isolation source: Antarctica rocks | place: Antarctica: Victoria Land, University Valley sud
CCCCGAACGCCGTTTATCTCTATATTCCATCTCACCCCCCCCCCCCGCCTCATCTCCGATTGCGCATTGGAAATTGGAAAATAAGGTAAGATTGAGATGCTATTGGAATAGGGTGAGGGAAGGGGTTGGGTTGGGAGGTGGGTTTTTATTTTTGAAGTATTTTGTTTTATGGATTGAAAGATCGAGAGCTGGGGTTGAGGATAGGTGGGATGGGATAGGGATAGGGATAGGGTATCTACATATGCGTATGCGTATGTTTTGATATATGTTCTGATATATGTCCTGATATATATATCTGTAAAAGGAACTATGATTATGAGGAGATAAGTGGGGAGAGGGTGTCATGTCTCCCGATACAACATAACGTGTGTGCTATTATTAAATTTCGCCAAAGAGGCTATATGCAGGTTTTCAGCTCTACCTCATTCATTAATCCCTCCATCCCGTTGCGAATTAATCAACAGCAAGCAAGGAAAGTTGGTAAGTGTTGAATTTTCGAAACATTCTTTACTGGATAAGGTAGATTCATGTCCTTGAGCCAATAATGCCGGAAAGAAAAGGAAAGGAAAGAAAAGAAAAGAAAAGAAAAGAAAGGTCAGAATACAACACAAACTCCACCAAGCGCTTTCCCCCAAGCACCACCTCAGCACGTACAGCCCTGATACTGCGACGACAAGGACTCCGGACACGCCACCGGCGTATAATACACGATCTGCCCGCCCCCATTCCACACCTTCCCATCCGCCCCCACAGCCGCCTGTCCACTCGTCCCGGGCGCCCCAGTCATAAGATCGAAATGGACGCCGCAACTGCTCGAATCCTTGAAGTCGTCGCTCGTGCCGCCGCACCAATGGTCGTTCGCGGAGTAACACGCGTCGACGATCTGGACCGTGATCGTGGACCCGGAGCCGACGCCGTCGTTGTAGACGTTCGTGCCGCTGGTGGAGAGCTGGTAGCATTGGCCGCAGGCGGTGCCGCAGTTGGGTTGGCCCGAAGGGTTGAGGGTGCCGTGGAAGAGCTTTTGGTTCACGGCGGCGTGGTAGTAGCTCGAGGTGTTGGACCATTGCCAGGGGGATTGGCCGCAGTTGCAGGCGGAGCCCATCCAGCCGTAGTACTGGGGAGGGGAGGATGTTAGCGTGGGGTTGGAATGGTATGGGTATGGGTAGAAAGGGGCCAGGGGGCCTTACGGAGGTGGAGGCTACGCCGTCGAAACCGGACGGGGCGGTGACGGAGTTGCAGTCGCCGATGGTGGCGGGGGTGGATGTGTCGGCGCTAGGTGGGAGCTGTGCTACGTTGTTGGATGCGCCCATGACTTGTTTCGCGGCTGATTTCTCGTTCTTCACGGCCGGCGCGGCTGCTTTGGATCCTGATCCGGGCTGATTGCCCGTGGCCACGATATTGCCACCTGTAGGGGGTGCTTGAGATGGGGGAGATGGGGCTTCACCATTCGACCCTGTCGCGGTGTCACCCGGTTTTTGACATTGCCATGAAGTACTGGGTGGCGTCCAAGAACCGTCTACCTGCTCTCGGCATTGTGCGTATGCTATTTAGAATCTTGTCAGTCTTCTTCTCTTTGCTTTTCACGATTGGGAAGATTATGTGGGAGTTCGTACAATTGTCTTTACATATGCACTCGCTGCCGGAGGCACAGGGCAACGGTCCATTGATGCCTTGGCTCGGGAAGTTGCAAGCTCCCCACAGAGCTACTGGAGTGTCGCTTTGACGACGTCCAATCTGCGCTGCTTGGACGCTTGCAAATTCGCTGCCCGCTAGCAGCGCGAGGAGAGCGACGGTGTACATGCTGAGACAGTCTTCGAGGGGATCACGAGGTTATTAATGTTGTATGATTGTCGTAGAGACGCAGTGGAACAATCAATGTTCCCGAGGTATCTTTTGCCTGCAAAAGATAGATTATGAAATCAGAGGCTGGCTCGATTGTAGGAGCAAGAGCGGATGATGACAGCGACGGCTGCATTGATATACACATCATGCAGTACAGTAGGTAGTCCGCGCTGAAGGATGCCTTATCCCGCGTAAGGAGCATTGAAACGAGAGTGAGACGGAGCACTAGCCTACATATGATATCCAGCGTGGTGCTGCTTAGAGTCGTTCTCGCGCTAGAACAGTCAATGGCGGTATCTTATTGGTCGCATCGTGGCGCTACGCCCGTTTCAGGATCCAGGACTCAAGCAAAATCTTTCATCCGGACGCAAGGCACTGAAGGCGGCCAAGAGGCGGGCTTTTTCACCAATCTCAGCCGCAAAGATTCAAAACCAGACCGAAAAGGACCGATAGAATCAGGGACGGTATGGACCCCGGCGCGGATTTGCTCTCATCAGCTATTCTGTAGCAAGAAGTCTTTGCTCCCCTCGGCCCTGCCACTTGGAAAAGAGGTAAGAAAAAGCATAGCAGAATTGACTGCCAGGATCGATGTCTGCTCATAGTCTGCGTATCGGTGGGTATCGCGCAATAAGGACATAGATCTGGTAGTATTACACCACGAATTAAAGATAGAGGGCAACGATGCGCCCTCAAAATTGACATCCTTTGGTCCGGGGTGAGCATCCCGCCGAACATTCGCACCAAGCTTCGCGAGCCGTCATAGCACCAGGAGGCATCCTGCTGATATCCCTTCCGTATGTTGGTTGATGTTTCACCTGCAAGGCTTTGGCTAAGCTCCACGTTTCAGCAAGCTCCGTATGCGCGGCTAGGGAATGATAAAGACATGAGCATGGAAAGGGAAGAATGCTGCACTAGACGAGCAACACGATGCGGTGTAGAGGTGCGTGTCGTATGCATGTAAAATGAGATAGACTGCAGATGAGTTAGCATTGGACTATGCCACGCCGATGTCCAGATTACTCCGACACTAGGATCTATCTGAAATGCTCCGAGTGTCCGAGTTGTTGTGAGCCCACGTGCCTGCATTAGCTCTACAGATCTTCCCTACCATGGGATAGGGGCGACGGGTATACCACCTGTCGTGTATCAGATGTTGTTTGAACCAACGCCGTTGAGCGGGTCGCATAGTCGCTTGGAGCCTTCAGAAATCCCCGAACAGCGTAGCGCGTATTTAAAGGAGACTACTAGCATATCCAATCTAACCTTTGTAGGCTTAGCCTTTGCTAGACCTATCATGTCCAGAGCACATGGGTTAACTCCTGTATCCTTCAAAAGGTACGACCTTAAAGCCATCATATTTTCCGCTTAATTCCTGTGGTCTGTATTCCCGGTGGAGAGACAGCTCTCTTCTGAGTCTCGCTCTTGTGGAGTCAATCATCTCTAACAACAAACCAGTACAGCTATCGTCAGCCTATAAGTATCCCATCCAATTGTAATCTCAACTGTATTCTTTACGTGATAATCGAGATGTAGATCTTTGATAGATCCTGGTAGGTTGAGTCTCAAGATATACGGAAAATCGTACCCGCTTCATGCAGCCTTCCACAGGGCTGTGTGAATCGCTGTGCCAAAGCTGTTACCTGTTCTTGTCGGCCTAATGCCGCGAAGCCCAGAACCAACACACTTGGAGCATGCCATCAAATCAGCCCTTTTACTCATAGACCACGAACAGCAGACCGAAGGTTCTGCAACTCTATCGTCTGTGGCGTCGAGCTCTGACACTGTGCAGCTGAAAAATCATTACCATCCATGCATACAACATGATCTACACCGCCATCTCATTCGGGACTATTCATGCAACGTGAGCAACGCTGATCGGCTTCGAGCTCCTAGATAGAAGCTCCTTGCACACCGATGTCGGAGAGTGGAGTGCTTGTGCGATGAGGATTGGTCGTTTTGTCTGTTTTGCATGGCAGTAATGGCTTGTTGGTCGTTGCGTGGAAAAAGGCGTGCTGATAAGGGCTGGGATAATACGGAATATGGGGAGGGGAGTAAAACGGGGAATCATGCTGGGTTGAAAGCTTTTAGAGGAGGGCGAGGATATTGACTTGTGGATGGATGCGGTGTTTTTTAGGTTCGGGGTCGAAAGTGGATGATCATCGGGCGTGATGTTGATGAACACGGGAGAGAAGGGAAAGATATTTAAGGCTTCTCTGAGTATTACTGCGAGATTTCCATTGGTCGTAAACGTGGAGAAGGGAAATTCACCACTAGAGACTGATCGAGGAAACCAGATCTTGGCGTGTTTGATTAGCCGATTGCTGGAAAAGAAGACAGTCCTCTAGGTAGAAGACTGAGACTGTTGTGGCTATAAAAGGCAGCGCGTTCTGGGATACAGGCCCGAGGTCTGAGCAGATTGATCACCAGTAGATAACAAAGAGGAGTAAGTCTAAACACCATTTCAAAGCGAGGAGAAGCTAGCGAAGAGAATGGGTCGATTAGTTGTTGGCCTTCTGAGCTGATGCAAGTCAATTTCCCGGCATGGAGGAACTTCATCAACATGATGCTGATCTGGTGATGAGTGACGAAAAAGTTCAGATAAGGTGGTAGATCAGTGCTACCAAAGGGTCGTGGATTGCTAGCAATGCCGCAGCTTGCGAACATATCTGACTCGAAATGGAAGATCGAATTTCTGTAACTGGAGGAAGCGCTGATCTCTGGGAACGAAGTTGGGAAGGCGGCAAGTCATACCACTATACTCAACGACGTCGCTTTAGCAAAGCAGGTAGATGTTAGGGGTGGTAGTGTCTAGCTGTGCAAGTTGTCTGGTGGTCACGAGGCTTGATGAGCGATCGTGCTCTCGGTACCTATCTCGAATTCGGCGCTAGAGAACCGTAGTACTAGAGCTGACATGGCTGCGATGTATTCCTCGCCTGGGTTGTAGAGTCAGATGGTGGCGAAGCGGAGAGCTACTATCCTGATGCATAGTAATGGTGTACCTCACGCGGTTCGATGTATCTGCTTCTCTTCCAAGTGGCGCCGAACAATGCAAGCTAGCTCACTTCAATATCTATCATTTTATAGTAAAGCCCTAGAAGTAATTATCAGCTCTCAAAAACACCAAGTAGTAGAACGGATCTGGGTCGGTACACTTACCCGAGTCGTAGGCGATACCTGCTCGGCCACTACCGGAGACACATAGCTTTACAACAGCTGCCGATAGTTTCCATAGAGTGTACCATTTCTCTCCATCTGGGGGCCCATCTGAAGTCACGGTGATCCGGCATCTCCGATGGTCTACCGATGTAATCAGTTGGGACTCACTCGTTGTTATCGGGATACACTACCGCCACTGATTACCCACGGAATAGGGACTTCGACGTTTGGTTCATCACGACTGCCGAACTCTTCCCAGATGTCTGTAGCTGGCATTTGGTCTAGTAATGCTTCACAGTCTTTGAGGTTTGGTCTTGCTAGACCTGCACATACTATTCGCTGGTGGTCGAACTTCGTAAGGATGAGACCGAGATTGCCATATTTGCCTTGGTTGATGTCAGCAGCTGTCATTGGGATCTTGAAAACCGGATAAGTATGGAGCAGGAACTAACCCAGATTTCGCGCCGTACCACCTTTGACTTCGTTATTATTGATGCTACAAGTGGTAATCATATCACGCGCCCATCTTCGAAGGTCCGCTATTGTTGCGGTCTCGGAAATGCCCTCAGCATCGGAGACGATCTCAATGGCGCATTGACCGTCAGCTATCTTGAACATCAGCGGAAACCTCTAATGGCATCAATGTAGAGCACCGAAACTTACAACTCAAGGACATATAAGGCAAAGGAACATCAGCATGTCCGGCCCCTCCTATACCACGTCTGTCTTTGAAGCTGATAATCCTTATCGGACTGATTTCGAGATTCTCTAAGAGACTATGCTGGGCGTCACGGCAACTCCTCAGAGATACGGAATCACCATAGTCGGCCCCACCGATACAATCGTATTTCGGGGCTTTCGTCACGAGTGGTCCTGAAACGTTCGTTCGTAGGGTAAAGTTGCCGGGCAGGAGTAATTCATTCGAAGGCTGAAGGTTGAGAAAGTTGGGCGAGGCTATGCTGAGAGAAACGACAAGGCGAATGGCTGGATATAGCGCGAGGAGGTAACGCATTTGCAACGCCACAAGCAGATTCCATCAAAATGCTGTGTTACAACATGCATGGAGGTGAATCAGGAACTCGCGAGATCCTCCGACCTTGAAATTATTTGATGTAATAGTGCGAGAGCAACACTTCATAGAAGTCTAACCCTCCCATACGTACGAGATTCGCGGTATCTTAGTGTAGCGGCGGGTACATATAACCTAGGGTATGCGCCCCTTCCGCTACCACTTGACGCCTTATGTACCGCATGCAAGACTCAGTAGTGGTCGCCATTTCAACAGCCCTGTACCGTAGAAAAGGTAATAATGTATGAGTTCAGATGGTCCCGAGTGGTGCGTAATAGAAAATGTTCATCAATCAACGCACAAAGACAACTGCGTTCTTCCTGGTTCGAATACCTATATCCCTCACTCGCATCAAGACCTGAGGCAAAGCAGTAGCTGTCACAGGCTTTGGCTGAGATCGAAGAGGTCGGAACACGCGGTTTGGCTTGGAAAGCCCCCAGAAGCGCACGAAGGCCTGCGGGTAAACTGAAACCACGGGCCCAATCCATGTAATTCACGAGGCATTGCGTGATAAAGGCCTGGTCTTAACCATTTCGGGTTTGGTTTGACCAGCGCTCAGTATGTATCACTCTCAAGATGGACCGAGATCGTGCACGTCCGAAATCGGATCAAGGTTGCTTCAAAAATGGAACAACAGGAGTCTTTGGCTTCGAAAACCTTAGATATCTTTCACATATCACAGTAAATTAGAAGATACTGTTGGTAGGTAAGTGCCCTCAGAGTATTACAGCTCTACCGGCCTTCGTTGCAATCCCATGCCTAACCAAGCAATGCAAACCGTGCGACGACCTAACATGTTTTTGATCTCGTACGAGATTTCTCCCAAGCTTACTCGGGTTATGGATATCGTGTGTGACCCCAGCGTACCAAGTGGTGTTCATGCTAAACGCAAGCCACTGAGCGGTTCGTAATAGCTTAGTGACGCAGGGCTCCAATTTCGAAACTCTTTATAACTGGTCTCGCCAGATGCTTCACTAATTGTAGGGCTCGGTTTCAGGAGACTGGAATAGAGGAGTTATGACCCTTGACCTTTCCGACTTTACTGCCGTTTTCGATCCAGATATGGATCGTGGTGGTGTTTATGAAAAGAACTCTACCCATATTGCCGAATATTGAATATATAACAATCTAAGTGGCTTCGACTGTATACTTTTGGAGTTGCCTGGGTTGTTCAACACTGAATAGGAAAACTAGCGGATATCACATCGTGAAGCGCGGGCGGCTCCCAGAGTTCAATTCTAACCTCTTAGGGTCTGGACTCATACACCATGCTTTGCCAAATGCAGCCTTGCCTCAGTACCTCAAACGTGCCATTGGCCAGCAAGCAGACCGCTAAGTCCCGTCGGGTTAGCAACGCTGACAGGACCGCGGCACCACTCGGCTGTGTAGTCAGCAAGATTAGTCTGAAAGGGGCTTAGCGACTAACAAATAGCACGTCTGAGGTACTGAGGCAAATGCGGCCGAACGTTGTTGTATTGTGGTCAGATAATTATCACTACGACTGGACGTTGTCCTAGTACTTTGCCAGAACTTCTCCAAGTGCCCAACAGAAGTGGAAGACTATTCTGTACTGGTCGTGAAAGTGCAATCGCCATGGCAGTTAAGTCCATGATCATTGGCATCTATCCCCACACAGTGGACACGACTTTACAGAGCAGGGGCAGGATCTCAGACGCGAGATTAGCCCATATGCTAGCCTCCAGATCTTGGAAGGATGCGGAGAGTGCCACATGTATGGCACTCTATAGTATGTTTGACCGTAAATAGAGATCGATCCTCATTGCCGCCAGTCGCGACGCTTTTCCGATGGACAGATATTAGCAATTTTCCGAGCCTACAGATATCATCGGGCAATTACCACGGAACGACCGTTTTCATCCAATGTTCGCAATTACATGGATGAACTACATGGCCAGCCTGGTCTTGACGATCTCTACAGCCACCATGTTCACAATCGTTGCCCGCGCGCAGGCAGGTAATCTACCGACGATTCCACAGGGCAGCGCTCCGCAAAGTGCTTGGGCGAAGATGGAAAGGTTGTTCATATTGTACGTACGAAGTGCAATGGGTACCTGTCGCCACCGTTGTATACAAACGCTGTTCGAATCTCGTATTGGATCCTGACCTTCCTCAGTGGCGATTCATGGTCTAATATTGGTTTCAATTGGACAGACGTCCAGCCATCGCCCTTGTCGCCCTTCGGCAATCCTATTGGAAACTACACTGCAGCCGATGTAGTCGCCAACGGTGCTAGATGGCCAGTCTACCTGACAACCACCTATAATGCCAGTGTGTTAGAAACGTATTGTCTAGCACAAACAGGCAGTGTGATCGACAGCAGTATTACTCCTCACGGCAGCGACTTCGTACATCAAGTCAACACCGTTTTCATTCCTACTTATGGCAATGCAAGTAGTGGCAATTGGAGTGCAGGCTCAACTTTGTTCATTGCTTTTTTCGGGGTGAATGATGTGAACCTAGTGTTACCAATGGCGAATTCCACTCAATATCAAACCCTCAATAAGATCTTTGCGAGCTATGAAAACACAGTGGAGCAGGTATGTCTACCTTCCGAGCAGTCCTATCGATTACACTGCTGCACAATCGCTCACTACGTCTCATCACAAGCTCTACCAAGCTGGAGCTCGTAATTTCTTACTGCTGAATGAGCCACCAATGGACCTTGCTCCGAATCCTCCGGCTGGTCTGAAACCATTAATATCGAATGTAAGTCCTAGGTGGCTGAAGACAATGACTTGGTCGTACTTGGCTGGTCCGAGTGTACTTGGGAACAAAGCATTCATGCCTACCGCGACTCGTTGTCTTTCAACCTCATTGCCAATACAACAGAAAAATACCATTGACTAACTCTCAAACGCAGTGGAACACCCGACTCGAGCTTCTCATCAAAACACTGGGCCAGAAATACCATTCCAGCACCCCTTCTACTTCAATGAACATTTTCGAATTCGACACCAACAGCCTATTCACCTCTGTAATTGCTGATCCGGCAATCACCTTGGAAACTATCAACATCAAAAACACGACAGGTTGGTGTCCGGCGTATTATGACGATGGGCGTCGTCATGGAGCAAATACCTTCAACTCTAGCTGCGGCAGTAATCAGACGCTTGGAGAGTATATGTGGCTGAACGCCCTACATCCAACATTAACAATGTATCAAGCAATAGCCGCGGGGATAGCGAAGATGTTTAGTGCATAGTATTGCGAAAATAATGGCACATAATATAAATAAAATTCGCCGCACATGACGTCGTGCTATCAAATGTCGAGCTGCTGTAAGCTATACCAGGAAGTCTTGAAATTACACCAAATGACTATTTCTATCAAGTGTGAAGTATCGCTCAGCAAAGCCCAATCACCGCACACCCGCTCTAAATCTCACCCTACATCGACGCCACCTCACAGCTACAACACCTTGAATAACCCTGGAGCCGCTCTGAAGGAAAATTTCCCAGCAAGGCCAGAAGAGGACTAAGAGATACCAACATCTCATTGCTGTGCAGCTCACATGGCAACGAACAAGTCCAGAAAGGAAACGAAAGCAACATTCTCCATTGCACGGCTTTTTGGAAGGGTACAGCAGAACTCTTGATGTTACTCTTCAGAAAGCCCATAGCGGCCATTCTTGCAAAGCATCACAACCCTTTTACTTCAGTAAACCCGACCAAAATCATTGAGGATATAAGGGTTAGTGCTAAGTTCTCATGCGCGCAGTGGACTTTGATATGCCAACTGGTAGCTGCTTGTGGGTGAGGTTTTCACTTCTTTCTGGCCTTAATCAGGGATTCCAGACGGTTCTGTTCTAACGATGAATACTGTCACAGATTGTATTGAGCGGCGCAGCAGGAATTTGACAGTCATGATGATAATGGCAGGTCCCTTCGGATTCCAAACTACCCTGGAGGCTTTCAGCGTGAAAGTCGACGTTTAGGTGTCAGGATTCTTGGTAGCAGAGTGTTATGACTGATACCGAAAGAGTAATATCGAGACGTATACACTGTCATTAATAAGGTCTAGCAGCCTTCACACGCATTGGGATATTGCAATCTTACTCACATCGGGCTTAAGGCAGGTGGGCATATCGGGAGCTATCTCGTTTGGGCTAGGCCAGCCACTAGCCTTATCCCCGCCTTGGCACGTCTTGGAGACAAGCCTGAGGCTATGCGGACCTGCGCTTCTGCGACCTGATCCACCTCAAACGGGTTTGCATCGTCATCTTGAGCATGAGAACTAGGTTTTCCGAGTCGTTAAAATGGTTCAGAGAACAGAAATGACTCATGAATACCATTGAAATGAGGGCGAGCCGTGTCCGACTTTGACACCTTCGATACCTCTGAATACTTGCAGGAGTTTACTCGATTGAATGGCTGTCCACAAGGGCTGGCTGCCTCGTGAAGGTGGGCTATCTAGGCCGTGTCATAATATAGAGCCTATGATGTGCAATTATGGCTGACTTCGTTGCCTACTAGGATTCACTGCCGATACTGTTCAACTCATCGTGAAGAAAAGTATCTTGAATCCTGCACTGACCGTGCCGCTCCTGCTTCTTGCAACATACACCAACATAGGCAAGGAGCTCACGCATTCCTATGTACAAACCTCCGTCTGCCTCAGGATCCTAGCGTTCATTGGGATTATACGAATCTGCAACGGCGCCTTGAACAGAAGATCTCTCAATAATTGGAATACCCATACCTGGGATTGGAGCAAAGAGCTCGTCGTCGTCACCGGTGGAAGCGACGGGTTCGGCAAACACATCACCCTCCTCTTGGCAGCCCGGTCCATAAAAGTGATAATCCTCGACATCCAACCCCCAACTTACCCCCTCCGTACGTACCTCCAAACCCCCAAACCCCCACCGCACCTTCACCCACAATTAACCCACCCCCACCGCAGCCCCCACCGTCCACTACCTCCCCTGCGACCTGACCTCTCCACCCGCCATCGCCCAAACCGCCCAAACGATCCACTCCACCCACGGCCATCCGACAATCCTGATCAACAACGCCGGCATGGGCACCGCCGCCTCCATCCTCTCCACCCCCGACTCAACCCTCACCCAAACCTTCGCCCTCAACATCCTCGCCCACTTCCGCCTCGTCCGCGCCTTCCTCCCCCACATGATCGCCACAAACCACGGCATGATCGTGACCCTAGCCTCGCTATCCGCCTACGTCACCCCCGCCCTCATGGTCCCCTACGCCTGCACCAAAGCCGCCGCCCTCGCCTTCCACGAGGGCCTCGGCGTGGAACTGAAGACACACTACGAGGCTTCCGGTGTGAAGACGCTGTGTGTATGTCCTGGCTGGGCGAGGACGAGGTTGTCGGAGGGACATGTGAATACGGACAGGTGGTTTAGTCCGACGTTGAGTGCGGAGACGGTGGCGGAGGCAGTGGTGGGGGA
>JAABUR0100008855.1_pt1 | contig 11494 bp, 12 predicted proteins | sample 5560091 | NCBI WGS metagenome assembly JAABUR01 (sample SAMN10711879, study PRJNA513375) | rock metagenome | isolation source: Antarctica rocks | place: Antarctica: Victoria Land, University Valley sud
CAGTCATAACAGGCATGACCCAATGATGCCCCCTTATATCGCAGACGCACATAAGGCGCGCCCACCTCCGGCCGCCTAATTCAAAGACGGACCACTAGGTGCAATAGTAGAAGGATGCGGGCGTGGAACGCCCGCCCGGGAGGAGCATCGGTGCTGCGGGTCAAGGGGCTGGGCGAGCTGGAGGCCGCGGTCATGGATCGGATGTGGGCGGCGGACCGGCCGATGACCGTGCGCGAGGTCCTGACCGAGGTCAACACCACCCGCGACCTGGCCTACACGACAGTGATGACCGTCCTCGACAACCTGCACAAGAAGGACTGGCTCCGGCGCGAGATGGTGTCCCGGGCCTGGGTGTACTCACCGGTGGCCACGCTGGAGCAGTACAGCGCCCAGCTGATGGAGTCGGCCCTGAACGCCAGCAGCGACTCCGGCGCGACGCTCGTGCACTTCGTGCAGGCGATGGGCCAGGATGAGATCGAAGCCCTTAAGGCCGCCCTGCGCGAGGCGAAGACCCCTCGTGCAGGTACAGGCAGTGGGGGCGACGGGCACGCCGGACGACGCACGCCGAGACGACCGGAGCGTTGACCAGGCCGTCGCGGGCACGGAAGGAGCCTTCGTGAAGGTCGCCGCGGTCCTTGGCCTGTACGCGCTGCTGCTCGCTCTCCTGCCCGCCAGGTTCCTGGCCCGGGCGGGCTGGGCCGGCCGGTCCCCGCGCTGGGGTGTGGCGCTTTGGCAGGCGCTCAGTGCCAGCGCCTTGTTGGCTGCCGCCGCAGCGGGTTTCGCCCTCGCGTTACCGGCCCTGCGTCTCAGCGGTGACCTGAGCCAGGTGCTGCGTGAGTGCGTGATGGCCCTTCGTGCGCAGTACGCCTCGCCCGGCGGCGCGCTGACCGCCGCTTCGGGCGCGGTCCTGGCAATGACCGTGCTGGGCTCAGCCGCCTGGTGCGTCTCCCGAGAGCTCTTCACCGCCGCCGCGGCTCGTCGCGTGCACCGCGGCCTGCTGCGGTTGACTGCGCGGCCCTACGATGGGGCCCACACCGGAGCAGCGGACCCCTTGGTCGTGCAGCACGACAGCCTCTCGGCCTACTGCCTGCCGGGTCGAGGCGGCCGCATCGTCCTGACCAGCGCGGCTTTGGACGCCCTGGAACCAGACGAGCTCGACGCGGTTCTGGCCCACGAGCGGGCGCACTTGGCCGGCCGGCACCACCTCGTCCTCGCGGCTGCGAACGGCCTTGCCCGCGCCTTCTGGTTCGCGCCGCTGTTCGTGATCGCCCGGGAGCAGACAGCCGTGCTGGTCGAGATGCTCGCCGACGACCGGGCAAGCCGTAACGGGGAGCCGCTCATCGTCGCGGAGGCGCTCCTGAGGCTCGCCGCGCCGCCCAGCCATCCCAGGCCCGTTCCGGCCGTTGCCCTTGGCGCGACCGCCGCAGCCACCGGTGACAGGATCCGCCGGCTGCTGGCGGACCGCGGGCCGATCGGCTCCGGCGGGAAGGCCCTGGCCGCGGCCGGCAGCAGCCTGCTGCTGGCCGGCCCGGTACTCGTCCTGCTGACACCGGCGCTCGCTCTGGCGAACAGCCCCTACTGCCCGGCCTGACGTGACGTTGCTTTCGCCCTCGGCTGCTGAGCCGGCAGTTCCACGTACGTCCCGGGGTTGCCGTCGGTCCGGCCGGCCACTGACAGGCCTCGACGTCCCGCGCCGGCAGGACCTCTCGTCCCGGCCCTCCTACGCTACTCACCGACGTCGTAGAACTGGGCGCTGCCGGCTGACCCGAAGGATGTGCGTGGTTCGCCTGCTTGCCCGGCTCCTGGTCGCCGGGGCGGTCTTGCTCGGGACCGTGCTCGGCGTCGCGTCGCCGGCGCGGGCCCACGCCGTGCTGCTGCTGACGAAGCCGGCGACCGGCTACAGCGTCCCTGGCCCGGTCTGGCAGGTGACCCTGACGTTCAGCGAGGCGGTGTCGGTCACCGCCGACGCGGTCCGGGTCTCCGGTCCAACCCCAGGACTTGATTCGGTTGCGGTCGCTGTGGACGGCGGACGGACGCTGGTCGTGGCGACCGGGCTGCTGCATGACGGTCTGTACCGGGTGCGTTGGCAGGTCACTGCCGACGACGGCGACGTCGTCGACGGCAGCTACACGTTCGGCGTAGGCAGCGACGTGCGCCCGGACGCGCTGTCGACCGCTGATCCGCCAGGTGCTGCGGTCGGGTCCCTGGTCGTGACGGCCGTGCTGCGTTGGGTGCTGTTCGCGGGCCTCGCGGTCACCCTCGGAGGCCTCGCGGGGCAAATCTTGGCCCGACGGCTGCAACGTATGGCCGCGGGTGTCGGTGCGCGGGACCTGCCGGTCCCGGCCGGGCTGCCGCTGATCGCTGGTGCCGGCGCCGGGGCGCTGGGGGCGTTATCCCTGACCGTGCACGCCTTGGACGGCGGTTCGTGGACGGCCGGCCTGACCGACGTGCTGTCCTGGCAGGCGCTCACGGGACCCGGCGCCCGCCTGTCGGCTCTGGAGGTGCTGCTGTTCGGGGTCGCGGCGCTGCTGTTGCGGTTGCCCGGACGGGCCCAGGGCGCGGCCGTGGTCCCTCTCATCGGGGTCACGCTCACCGAAGGCTTCCGCGGACACCTATACCAGCAGGACGGCACTGCCGGTGCGCTGGTCATCGCGCTGCACCTCGCGCTGGCGACAGCGTGGACCGGTGCGCTGGTCATGGTGCTACGGACCGCGGTGAGCTGGCGCCGGGCCGGTCGGGGCAACGCCGCCTGGCAGCTCGTCGGGCTGTACTCCCGGTCCGCCTTGGTGGCCTACCTGCTGGTCGTCGGCACCGGCACCCTCGCGGCGGTCCTGATCTTGCCCAGCCCCGGCTCGCTGGTCAGCACCGGCTACGGGCTGGTGCTGTGCGTCAAGCTAGGGCTGGTCGTCGTCGTCACGGCCCTCGCAGTGGGCTCACGGAGAGTCCTTCGACGCGAGGACCCGGCCTTGCTCACAGCGCCAGGGCGCTGGTGGCAACCACGGGTTCTGTTCGTCTTGCTCGTAGTGACCGCCGTGCTGGTGTCGCTGAGCCCCCCGCGGCTGACCGCCCTCGCGCAGCAGGCGCAACCCCCGCCAGCCCCGACCGGCCCCGTCGAGCAGCTCGGTGCCCTCGCCGGGCAGCTCACCGTCGGGCTCAGCGTCAGCACCGGCCAGCTACGCCTGCAGGTAAGCAACCCGGCTAGCGACGACCGCGACGGGCAGACCTTCGCCGTGACGGCCGCCGCCGGACGCCTCGGCCAGCAGCAGCGACCCGTGCCGCTTCGGCCCTGCGGGCCGGGCTGCTTCGCCGCGCCAGCCGACGTCGGCGTACCGGGCCTGACCGTGCAGGTGAACACCGCCTCCCCAGGCTGGCAGGGAGGTACCGCGACGTTCGCGGTGCCGTGGCCGCCGGTGCCCGCGACCGCTCTGCTCACTCGCGCGCTCGCGCACCTGCGGGCCGCCCGGCAGGTGACGCTCCTCGAGCAGGTCACCAGCGACACGAGCCGGCCGGCGCCGATCGCGGTGACCCTGCATGACTCCGGGGCCGCGTTCCTGTCCACCGAGCCGTACAGCGACCCCCCGGCGCTGGCCGTCTTCGCAGCGGCGTCGGGCGGGACCGCCCGCCGGGTCGCGTTCGGGGTCGGTGGCACGTACTTCGTCGAGTTCACCCTCGACCCGTCCGAGCGGGTCACCGCCGAGCGCCTCGTCACTCCGAACCACCTCATCGAGCGGCGGTTCCGCTACCCCTGAGCCCGGCGCTGCCAGCCCCGGGGACCGGTACGTCAGCGGGCAGATGCGAGCGAGGCCGCCAGGTCGCGTTCGCGGAGCTGCCCACGGTGCGTGAAGACGACCCTTCCCCGCGCATCCAGGATGAGGGTCACCGGAATTCTGGTGCCAGCGAGGTGATGCAGCAGGTCGCCCCGGTCGTCGACGACCTGCGGGTAGTGCACTCCGACTGCGGCGAGGAAGTCCTTGGCGCTGTCCGGATCGTCCTAGGTGTCGACGCCGACGAAGCGCACCTGCCGACCGTACCGGGCGTACGCACGCTGCAGGGCCGGCATCTCCTGCTGGCAGGGCACACACCACGACGCCCACAGGTTCACCAAGACCGGGGAGCCGCCGAGGCGGGCCGGGTCCACCGTCGGCCCGGCGCTCAAGCACCGAAGCGTGAGCCCGGGCAGCCCGGAATCACCGCCCGGCCGGGGACAGCCAGCCCAGGCGTACGCGGCGCTGGCTCCGAACCGACCGCGCTGCCCGTACTCGTGCGCGAGGTGGGATGACGCACGACGTCACCATGGCCGCCGCGGCCACGAGCAACGCAACTTCGAACGGGCCGCTCCGCAATCCGCTCACCCCCCTCGCTCCCCGAACCGCACTCTACGATGTGCCATAGTAGCCGGGTTCGTGTCGACGACGGAGGCGCTGTGCAGCTGCTCAGCTCGGGGATCGTGCTCACCTCGTTCATCGCAGGGATCGTTGCCCTGCTGGCGCCGTGCTGTGTGTCGGTGATGCTGCCCGCGTACTTCGCCAGCGGCCTGCGGCACCGCCGGCAGATCGTCGGCATGACGTTCGTCTTCGCCGCCGGCGTCGGCACCGTGATCCTGCCGATCGCCCTCGGCGCAAGCGCGGTCAGCGGTCTCCTGCAGAGCAGGCACACCCCGATCTTCGCGACCGGTGGCGCGCTGATGATCCTCGCCGGCCTGGCCACCCTCGCCGGTCGCGCCCCGGCCGTTCCGATGCCGTTCAGCGCCCCCTTGGCCCGTCCGGGGACGTCGGGGGTGTGGCTGCTCGGGGTGTTCTCCGGCGCCGCGACCGCCTGCTGCGCGCCGGTCCTGGCCGGGGTCGCCGGGCTCGCCGGGGCCGCCGGGTCGTTCCCGCTCGCGCTCACCGTCGGTGTCGCCTACGTGTTCGGCATGGTTGCGCCGCTCGCGTTGCTCGCCCTGGTCTGGGACCTGCGGGACTGGGGCGCAGCCCTGGCACCGGGGCGCCGGACCCTGTCGATGAGCCTCGGAGACAGGCGCGTCCACGTTCCGCTCGTTAATGCCCTCGCGGGTGGGCTGCTCCTGGTCATGGGTGCGTTGACGATCGCCAGTGCCGTACGCGGACCCGGGATGGGTAGCGCTGGCTGGCAGGTCCACCTGACCGGACGGATCAACCACGTCGCCAGCCAGGTCGAGCACGGGCTAGCAGTCCTGCCCGGCTGGGTGGCCACCAGCGCCGTCGCCGCCCTGGCCATCGCCCTGGCGATCCTCGCCCGCCGGATGGCCAACCGCACGAACGTGACCGCGCAAGACCCCTCGGTCCCGCACCCGCCAGCTGCCGCCACCAATGGCCCAAGGCCATCGGTTGACGCCGAGCCGCAGCAGGAACTCCACGTCGACGTCGACCGCGCTCAAGACCGGAAGGCACTGCGATGAGCCGCCGCACCACCGCCCCGACCCCCGCCACGAACACGCGAGGGGCCGCGGCCAGTCACCACCCGCCGAACAACCCGCGTTGGCGCCCCAGCGTCCTCACCGCTGGCCTCGCGCTGCTCGCTGTCGGGGGGCTGTTCCTGGCCTTCCGCAGCGGGCAGCCCCACCCGTCCGCCCCCGGGCGCACCGCGGCCTACCAGGTCGGCCAGCCCGCGGCCGGTGGGACCGCCCCCGGGTTCAGCCTCGCCGCCAGCACCGGCAAGTCGGTGGCGCTCGCCGACTACCGCGGCAAGAGCGTGCTCCTGTTCTTCCAGGAAGGGATCGGCTGCCAGCCCTGCTGGGACCAGATCCGGGACCTGGAGAAGGACACCGCCAAGCTCCACGCCACAGGGATCGACGACGTCGTGTCCATCACGTCCTCGCCCGCGGATCTGGTGGCGCAGAAGGTTCGCGACGACCGGCTTGCGACGCCGGTCCTGTCCGACCCGGACCTCGCGGTGTCGCGGAAGTACGCCGCGAACAGCTTCGGGATGATGGGCGACAGCCGCGACGGGCACAGCTTCATGCTCGTGGGCCCCGACGGCAAGATCCGGTGGCGGGCCGACTACGGCGGCGCCCCCACCTACACGATGTACCTACCCGTCGACCGGATGCTCGCTGACATGCGCCAGATGATGGGCACCGGTCCCACAATGGGCGGCCGGCCGAGCGCTCAGCGGACGCCGTGAGCAGGGGGCCGGCATCGCTGTAAGCCGTCAGCCGAAGCCCGATGACGGAGTTGCTGAAGTCGACCTGCGACCCGGAGCGACCGTCACCCTGCTCACGCAGGACCAGTGCGGCTTGTGCGACCAGGCGAAGGCCGTTCTCCAGCGGGTCCAGGACGACCCGGCAGTCGCCGTGCGGGTCGACGTCCTCGAGGTGGACCTCGCCTCGGCGGAGGGGCAGCGGCTCGGCGCGGACGCGGGCGTCCTGTTCGCCCCTGGAGTGCTGCTCGACGGCAAGCCTTTCGCGCACGGCCGGCTGTCGGAACGAAAGCTGCGGCGCGCGCTCGCCCGTTGAGCTCCTGCGTGGCCGCTGACGCAGGTGCCGGGCTGCGGCCGTAACCGGGCCCTGGCGATGAACGCCTGCTCGTCCTTCAGAGCCAAGGTGGCGCTGCGGCGGGGCGGCCCTCAGGGGACAGGGGCAGTTCTCTGGTGCCGTCCGGTCGTGCCTGAGGGGAACACCGGCCGGTGGCGATCGTCCGGCCGCCGCCGCTGTGACGAGGGTAGGGAAACTGGGGTGCCGTACCGCGGGCGCGGCCTACAGAAGGGTGGCTCGGCGGATCTCCCTGGCCAGTGCGGTTGGGTTCTCCAGGAGCAGCAGGTGAGTGCCGGCCAGCATCGTGACGCCGACGTCCTGTCCGGGTGGCAGCCTGAGGACGTCCCGGACGGGTGCGGTCATGTCCTGGTCGCCGATCACCACCGTCGTCGGCGTGTGAGGGTCGCGGATGCCGGCCGGGAGAGGGTTGTCGGTGAGCAGGGTTCGCAGCGCAGCGCAGCGCGGTAGGCCGGGTAGGAGTGCTAGAGACCGCCGCGGGCGACCGCCGGCGGCAGGCCGGTGCCAGCCGGGGCGCGGCATGTTGCAGGGCTGGCCGGAGTAGGCACATGGCCCCGCAGATGACGCTCGCCGCCGGGGCGCCGGCCACCGTGCGGCGGGCCAGCCAGGACCGGCGGGAGAACCGGTCGGCGGCTTCGCCGGCGTTCGCGTACGCCGGCGGGCGCACCAGGACCAGACGCTCCACGCGCGGGTCCTGTGCCGCGACAGCGACCGCGACGGCGCAGCCGTACGAGTGCCCGACCAGTACGACCTCGCGCAGGTGCAGGTGGTCGAGCGGCCGCCTGACGGCGGCGACCTGCTCGGGCAGGGCGAAGCTGGTCCCCAGGTGGCAGGACCGGCCGTGTCCGACAGGTCCGGGACAACCACAGACCGCGCCGCCCGCGACGTGCCGTCTGTCGGGGGCGGCGTCAGGGCGTGCGCCAGCGGGCCGAAGACGGCGCCGGTCGCCCCGAGGCCGTGCAGCAGCAGGACACTTGGGCCGGGACCTCCGGGCGCGGCTCCGCTTCGCCGGTGGTGAAGGGGGACGTGGGCGCCTCGAGGGGAACTGCGTGCGGGCTGGACGTACTTTGGGGGATGGCTGCCCAACGCGAGGTAAAGGCCGGTAGACTGATACCTGACCGCCAGCGTGTTGCTCAGCAGCGCATCGTTTTCAGGGCCCCGGGCGGACCGGGCTGTCAGCGCTCGTCCACCCGCGGTACTTGTGCTCCACCTGACTTGGGAGACAACCCCTGTGACCAGTCCTACGACTTATGGAGCGGCGGCCCCGCTTGAGTTTCGTGATGCGACCAAGCGCTACCCGGGTGGCGGGTCGGCTGCGGTCGACAGCTTGTCGCTGACCGTACCGGCCGGAGAGATCTGTGCGTTGGTCGGCCCCTCGGGATGCGGCAAGACGACGGCGATGCGACTGGTCAACCGGATGATCGACCTGACCAGCGGAGAGATCCTCATCGACGGGGCCAGCATCTCCACCCGGGACCCGGCGGACCTGCGCCGCGAGATCGGCTACGTGATCCAGCAGATCGGTCTTTTCCCCCACCTGAGCATCAACCACAACATCGGTGTCGTTCCCCGGCTGCTCGGCTGGGACAAGAACCGCATCGAGAAGCGCTCGGCCGAACTGCTCGAGCTGGTGGGCCTGCCGCCCGAGATGGGCACGCGGTTCCCGAGTCAGCTGTCTGGTGGCCAGCGTCAGCGCGTCGGCGTGGCGCGGGCGCTGGCGGCCGACCCGCCCCTGATGCTCATGGACGAGCCGTTCGGGGCCATCGACCCGATCAACCGTGAGCACCTGCAGGATGAGTTCCTCCGCCTGCACGGCGCCATCCGCAAGACCGTCGTCTTCGTGACCCACGACATCGACGAGGCCATCAAGATGGGCGACCGCATCGCCATCCTCCGGGAGGGCGGCGAGCTCGTGCAGTACGACACGCCGAGTGAGATCCTTGCCCATCCGGCCGATGACTTCGTCGCCCGGTTCGTCGGGGCTGACCGTGGCCTCAAGCGCCTGGCCCTGACCAGACTCGGCGATATTGAGTTGATCAACGCGCCCACCGTGCACCTCGGTGACGACATCGGCACCAAGCGCGACGGCTTGGCCGAGGGAGCGAGCGTCCTCGTCGTCGACGACGACGGTCGTCCGGTCGGCGAGATCACCGCCGACCGGCTGGGGACCGGGCGGGTCAGCTCGTCCGACACCCGCCGCGTCGACACCGTCACCACCAAGGTCACGATGCGTGAGGCGTTGTCGTTGATGATGACCGACTCGCTCCGCCCGTTGGTGGTCGTCGACGGGGACGGCAAGGTCGTCGGCTACGTGTCGATCGAACTGATCAACCGGTCGTTGCAGAGGGAGGCGGCTTCGGCCCGGGCAACAACAGGGGCGCTGGCCGGATGACGCTCACCGGTCTGCCCATCGGCGGCGGCCCAGTCATCCCCGACTTCGGCAAGCCGAGCAGCTGCGTCGCGAACAACGGGACGTTCTGCTCCGGCTGGTTCACCGAGCACTGGAGCTCCATCTTCCAGCCGGCGCTCATTCAGCACATCGAGTTGTCAGCCCTGGCCGTAGCCGTCGGCTTCGCCATCTCCTTCTTCCTGGCCGTGGTCGCCCATCGGGCGCGCTGGCTGGTTCCCCCGGTCACCTTCGCGACGAGCCTGCTCTACACCATCCCGTCGCTGACGGCCTTTGAGATCCTGGTACCCATCACCGGGCTGAGCCGCGTGACCGTCGAGATCCCGCTCATCGCGTACACGCTGCTGGTGCTGTTCACCAACACCCTGGCCGGCTTGTCCGGGGTGTCCCCCGACGTGCGGGACGCTGCCAGAGGCATCGGCCTTACGGCCCGGCAGACCCTGTGGCGGGTCGAGCTGCCGCTGGCCCTGCCCACCATCTTCGCGGGGCTTCGGGTGGCGATCGTGACCACGATCTCCCTGGCCACGATCGCCGCCTTCATCACCCCCCTGGGTCTGGGCCAGCCGATCTTCGACGCCCTGAGCAAGGGGAACTTCAACACCGAGCTGGTCGGGGCCGGGGTCCTGGCGATCCTCATCGCCCTGGTTGCGGACTTCCTCCTCGTCGGTGTCCAACGTGTGCTCACCCCGTGGGCCCACTCCCGCAGGCCGGTCTGAGAGGCCCCGCCATGAACGCCTTCACCGTCGCCTTCACCTTCATCGCCCAGAACGGCCAGCTGCTGGTGAGCAAGACGGCTGTGCTGCTGGCCCTGTCGCTGGAGGCCCTGGTCATCTCCGTGGTCATCGCCCTCCCGCTCGGCGTGGTTCTCGGCCACGTGCATCGCTTCTCGTTCCTGGCCATCAACGTCTCCAACTTCGGGCGGGCGCTGCCCAGCCTGGCCATCCTGGCGATCCTGCTGCCCTTTCTCGGCATCGGGAAGACCGACGTAGTCATCGCGTTGGTCATCCTGGCCTTTCCGCCGATCCTGACCAACACCTATGTCGCCATCGACCAGGTCGATCCCGATGCGGTGGAGGCGGCGGTGGGGATGGGGATGCGGCCGAGGCAGGTGGTCTTCCGGGTGGAGCTCCCCCTGGCCCTGCCGCTGATCTTCGCCGGCATCCGTACCTCGGCGGTGTTCGTGGTCGCCACCGCCCCCCTGGCCGGGTTCTTCGGCGGCGGTGGCCTGGGCGACATCATCGCCAACCGGGCCAGCTACGGGCTGGAGGGGGTCATCGGTGCCTCCTACGTCATCGTCGCCCTGGCGCTGGTGACCCAGGCGCTGTTCATCGCTCTGGAGCGGGCGGTCACCCCCGCCGGCCTGCGAGCCGAGCGGGCCCGGAACAGGCGCCCGAACCCGGAGCCCGCCGAGTTGGTCCCCCAGGCTGCCTGACCGGCGTCCAGCATCACGAGAAAAACGCTGGTCCGCCCATGGACGCCTGGGCCGCACACTGCCACACAGCCATGATCGGCAAGACCCCCGTTGGGGGCACCCTCACAAGGAGAGACACCCAGATGAAGAGCATCTCCCACAAGCGCACCGGTACGACGGCCGTGTTCGCCGCCGTGGTGCTGGCGGCCGGCCTGACAGCCTGCGGATCGAGCGGCTCGTCCGCGTCGAAGACGCCCTCTGCCGCCGGCGCCCCGGCCGGCCAGCCGGGGAAGGGCAAGCCGGCGGTGACCCTGGGTGACAAGAACTTCACGGAGGAGTTCATCCTCGGCAACCTCTACGCACAAGCCCTGCGGGCCAAGGGTTTCACGGTCAACATCAAGTCCAACATCGGTAGCTCGGAGATCACCGACAAGGCCCTGACCAGCGGGCAAATCGACATGTACCCCGAGTACAGCGGCGTCATCTACTCCGTGTTGGCCAAGCTCGGCGACACGCCGCCCAGCGCCGAGGTGACCTACCAGGGCGCAGCCAAGTTCGAAGCCGGTCGAGGATTCACCTACCTCTCGCCCACCCCGTTCCAGGACGCCGACCGGGTGGCCGTCAGCAAGACCTTCGCCGACGCACACGGTCTGAAGTCGACGGCCGACCTGAAGAAGCTGAAGTCGTTCACCTACGGCGGACCGGCGGAGAACGCGACCCGCTTCCAGGGCGTGGTCGGTATGAAGAAGGCCTACGGCCTGACGAACCTGAAGTTCGTCCCGCTGCCCGTCGGCTCGCAGTACCAGGCCCTGGACGCCGGCAAGGTCGACACCATCGCCATCTTCACCACCGACGGCCAGCTGACCAGCAAGAAGTACGTCGTGCTGGACGATCCGAAGGGCATCTTCGGGTTCCAGCAGGTGGCTCCCGTCGTGTCCAACAAGGTGCTTGCCGCCGAGGGACCCGCCTTCAAGGAGACCCTGGACGCGGTCAGCGCCAAGCTGACCGACCAGGCCATCCAGGTCATGAACCAGGCGGTCGGGGTCAACCAGCAGGACCCGGCGGCCGTGGCCGGTCAGTTCCTTTCGGCCAACGGCTTGAAGTAGCCGTTTCGACAGACCGTCGCATGAGGGCCGGCGCGGGAAGCGTCGGCCCTCACCGACGGGCG
>JAABUR0100008858.1_pt1 | contig 11490 bp, 15 predicted proteins | sample 5560091 | NCBI WGS metagenome assembly JAABUR01 (sample SAMN10711879, study PRJNA513375) | rock metagenome | isolation source: Antarctica rocks | place: Antarctica: Victoria Land, University Valley sud
CTCTCCGGCGCGGGCGATGGCACGGTCAGGCAGGCCCCGCGCGCGACGCGCTCCGCCCCCAGACCTCTGCTGTGGCCTACCTGCCTGCCTGCGGCGCGCGGGCGCCCCGGCAGCGCCGCCCCTGCTGCCTGTCCTGTGCCATCAGGGCGGCTCTCCGTCTGCATCGTGCGCTGGTCGGCCGGTGCCAGCGGCGGCGGCGCGCGCGCCCTGACCGCCGCATGCGCCCGCCAGGCTGTGGGACCCGGAGTCCGGGCGCCTGCTGGCCATGCTGGTCGTGTCCACGATCCCCGCGCCCGCCGCGCCCATGGCGGGCCAGCCCGGCGGCTTGGGCGCGCGCTCAGCCGAGCCCGGTGACGGCGCTGCCCGGACAGGCGGCGCTGCCGGCGGGTGCGGTGCAGCGGGCGGCGCTGCCGCAGGGGATGCCGCGGCGGCCGGCGCGGGCGAGCCTGGCGCGGCGGGGGCGGAAGCGGCGGGCGCGCCTGGCCGGGCGGGTGCGGGCGGCGGCGCTGCCGCCGCCGGCGCCGCCGGCGCGGAGGCCGCGCTTGATCGCGGCGGCGCGCATGCGGGCGGGAGCGCTGCACCAGCCGACGGCGAGGCTCCCGGCGGTCTGCACGAGGCAGGCGCGACGGGGTGCGCGCCTGGCGGAGGCGGCCGCGGCGGCGCGGCGGAGCCCGCGGAAGGCGAGCCTGATGAGGCGGCGTACGGCGAGGTGCAGTTGGAGGAGCTGCCGCCGGCCGTGCTGTGCATCGCGGCGGCGCGCGACGGGTGCGGCGCGCCCGCCTCCTGTCCGCTCCACGCCCAAGCCCCCTCACGAGCAACCGGCCTCCAGTGTCGAAGCGCCGCAGCAGCGCCTGTCGCGTCCCGCCTCTGCGCCGGCGAGCCGCCGGGCAGGGCGCCAGCCCTCCGCTCCTAAGCAGCGCTCCATGCCGCGGCGCACGCAACGGGCCAAGCCGCGCGGCGCGCTCTTCCGGGTGCAGAGTAAGCCGGCACCGCAGAGCACGCCGTTTCTCACATGGGAGCCGGGACGCGGATGCGTAGGCGCTGCGCGGCGGCGGCCGTGGAGGGCCGGGCGGAGCTGCTGCTGCTGGCGGTGGACACGGACGCTGGCACGCTGGAGCTGGCTCAGGAGCTGGCGCTGCCGGGCCTGGCTGCGCCCACGGCCGCCGCCTTTGACGGCGGCGGCCGGCTCTGGGTGGCTGGCGGCGTGGCGGCGGAGGGCGCGGCCGCCGGCGCGCTGACAGTGCGCGTCGCCGTGCGCGGCGGCGACGGGGTGCGCGCCCGGCCAGGGCCTTCCGGGTGTGCAGCGGCAGGGGCGGCACGAATGAGCAGGGCGGCTTTATAATGGGAGGGCGCCGGAGCTCTGGGCGCTGCGCGTCGGGTGCTGTGGATCCATGCGGGTGCTGTCAGCGTACGTACAGATTGGTGCTTGCATGCTGCGGCTCACACGAGGACACACCTCCATGCCGCTGTGTGCTCGGCTGGCACATGCGACCATGCCGTGCGTAGCCCCGCTAGCGTGTCTCTTGCAGGCTCTCTGGTTGCAGGCCCCGGTGCAGTCAGTGCAAGGCGATGCGGTGCATGCGCGGCCGCAGAGGTATGTGGCGGACGCGGCGGACAGCCCCGCTGCCGCCGCGGCGGCGGCGCTGGAGGCGCACTTTGACGGCGGCGGCGCGGGCGCCGCACCCAGCCTGGCCACGCTCAAGCTCAACTCGCAGCTCAAGAAGCGCGTGTTCCTGGGGCCAGGTGAGGCCGCCGCGCGCAAGCGCGCGCGGCCTGAGCAGTGAGCGGCCTGCTGCGTATGCAACAAGACTGGCTTGGCAGGCTCGCTGTTGGTGATCTCGCGCCTGCTCTGATGTCATTGCAGGCGCACAGGGAGGCTGTCGGCCGAGGAGCCCTGGACTGCATGCACTGCAAACTGTGCCTGCCTGGTTGGTGCGCTTACACATGAACTCACTCTCTGCTGCACCCCAGGCAGTCACCTCACCAGAGTCATTTATCTGCCGTTGTCTGGAACGTGCCCAGCGCATTGCATGCAGATCTTCTACTCTGTCATCGTATGAGAAGGGGCTGCTGCATGCCAGGTTTGCTACATGCTCGTTGCTGAGGGTGGGAGGCCGCCCGAGCGCCTGCCGGAGCAGCGCCTGCCACACACTTCCAGGCAGAGCGGCGGGCGCCAGCAGGCAGGCCAGCATCAAATGGTGTCCACAAAGCAAGCATGAAGGAAAAGTGCATGCCAGGGGAAAACAGGGCCGCGCAAAGCATGGCAGGCACTGAACAGGGCACAGCGGACATGGAACACCCAGTCTCTTTGTCTACCACCCGCACTATGGCCTGCGCCTCATCCCCTCCACCCGCACGCCTGCCCCCTTGCCCTTGCAGCCCCCAACCGCCCGCATCCTGCAGGACGCGCCGGCGTCTGTGCGACGCGCGCTCGAGCGAGGCCACAGCGGCTGTGGCACAGCCTGCTCCGCCCGAGCGGCCTGGCCCTGCGGGCGGGCCTGGGCAGCCCCGCAAGCCCAGGATGCCTCGCCCTATGTTGCCTGGCCCTGTGTTGCCTGGCCCTATGTTGTGACCCTCACCGCAAAGCAATGCCCCGGCTGCCTCTTGCGGCCGCTGGATCCGCCGCCAGCCTGTCCGCCCGCGCCCCAGAGCGGCCGCGCGGCAGCTCACTTGGCGGCGGCCTCCGCATACTTCTTGTGCAGCTGGCGCCTGTACTCGTCCGCGTTGGCCCACAGCTTGGCCGCGTGCACGTTGAGCGGCGAGTCGTTGTTGGGCTCGCCCAGCAGTGACTGCGCGCATCACGACCGCGCCGCCTCAGGCGCGCGCCCCGTGCACAGAACCAACCAAACGTGGGCTCTGACAGGCGGCGCGCCCTAGCTTCCAGCCGGCCACGGGCTTGGAGCTCGGCGCAGGACAGCGCACGCCGCAGCGCCCCTCGACAGCACGCTTGCACGCCCGGACACAGGCTCGAGCCTGTGGCGGCGCGCCGCGCGCGCCTGCAGCGACAGCAGCACGGTGCGCACGGAGTACGCCGCGCTCCACTTCTCCTTCAGGATGTCCAGGCAGATGTTGCCGTGGTGGTCCACGTTGGGGTGGAAGCAGGGCGTCTCAAAGCGCACCAGCGGCGCCTTGAACGGGTACTCTGCCGCGCGCCAGAACCAGGTCAGGACGCCTATGCAAGTGCAACCGCACCTTGCTTGCGGGTATAATTTGCATCTGGTGCCATGTGTTAAACCGCTGTGCCTCACTCCAGAACTGGTGACACCTGTGCTGCCTATGGGGGCGCAACACATGGTGACATCAGGCTGATACTGAAAGACCCACTGCAGTACAGCCTGCATGACATGCAAGCCCGCAGCTGGTGTGCTCATCTGCGCAGCTCCCTGGCTCAGCTTGCGCATCGGCGTGCCGTAGCTCGCACGCGCTGCTGTGCAAGGCCTGAGCGCACGGCGGCAATCCAACGCCTCACGCGAGCCGGCCCGCGCCTGTGGGGAAGCGTAGGCTGAGCTTGTAGCTGAGGCCCTCGTAGACGGTGCCGGCCGCGCCGTGGATGGTGCCCACCCACGCGAACAGCGAGTCGCCGCTGGGGAACGCGGACACGCCGGGGTCCGCGCCCGCCATGAGCGCCATCAGCTCGCTCTGCAGCCGCTTCGTCACCGCGTGGCTGTCCACCGGCGGGCCGGCGGCGGCCTGCGGCGGCTTGGCCGCGCCGCGGCCCGGCAGGCCGGGGCTGCTGGTGATCTGCGCGCTCATCTCGGCCCGCGCCCGCTCCCGCCGCGTGCCTCGCAGCCGCTACCTCCCTCGCCCTGCCCGCACCTACGCCGCAGCGAGCCGCTCTTGACACCCAGCCAGGTGGCCCCGCGTGTGTTGCTGCGCGCAGCTTCCGCCGCGTGTGCGCCGCACGTCCTGCCTGCGCGCCCAAAGCAACCGCGGCTGCAACCAAGCACAGGCGGCCGGCGTAGCTTCCAACGCTACACGCAGGCGCCGGCTAGGCCTTTCGGAGCCTGGCACGGCTCTGTGTGGGTGCTGCCAACGCGCGCTCTGCAGCGACAGCGGGCAGGCACGCAAGCAAGGCGGCTGCACTCTCCCGCAGCACAGGAGCTGTGGCGCCACGCGTGCTCAGATGCATCCCTCGACTGCCTCAACTCAGCGCCACACTGTGCCCGTCAGTACGTCCAACACAGGCACAGCTGAGCCTCCTGCCAAACGGGGCCCAGCATCTGCGAGATAGCTGGCGTGGCCCAGATTGCGCCGCACGGCTGCTACGCTGAACAGGCCTGTGAGAGCATGTCAGGCGCTGCCAACCACCAAGCTGCTCTATCACTGATCAGGTGGCAGGCCAGCCTCTCACCCAGGGCCCAGTGGCAAGGGCACTCGCTGTATGGGTCAAACGGAGGTCCCGACCGTTGGGCATGGGGCTGCTCCTTGACACGCGCAATCAAGACGGGGCGTGTCTGCAAGCAATGGGTCCGTTGACGGCCGTGGGGCCGTCCGTGCCGGGCCCCTCTGGGCGAGCAGGGCGGCCAGTGTGTGCAGACCACTTGCTGCACTAGCCCTCGGGGCCGCTGCTGGAACTCTGCCCACACTAATCACACCGCAGGCCTAGCCGCGCAACTCAGCCAAGTGCCATCTGAGCCCCAGATTCCGCCCCGAAAGTGCGCTAGCGCACCTTGAGACTCCTCGCTAGCGCCACCTCCGCTTGTCCGCGCCCCGTGCCGCACCACGCTGTGAAGCACCGGCGTGAACCAGTCCCTAAGTCAGCTCGCCAGGCTGCCAAAGTGGCCCAGTCTGCTTTCCGCGCCGCCCCTAATCTGACCCGGCGCGCGTGCCACAAGCGCAGCTAACGCAGCTGGGCCCTAAAGAGAGGCAGACGCCAGCTCGAGCCTGCGCACAGGGTAAGTTTGTCGCGTGGGCTGTTCTCTGGGCATTTGCAAGGTGCAGGGCTCGACTGGGGTTTCAGCCTGTTTAGGTGACATGCATGTGCTCACTCTACTTTCGAGGTGTATTCGGTCCTACCTAAAAGCTGAGCAAGGCGAGCACCTGCATGCATGCACGTGCGAGGTGCTTTCCCTCCCATGCAGCAGCGGCTCACAGCTTGCTCGAGTGCTCGAGCAATATATGCGGTTCGTGCAGCTGCAGCTCCTCGTCCGGCGGCAGCGGCTTGAAGAACTCCGCCACGCGCTCCGGGTCCACCTGCGCAGGCGGGCGGCGCTGCGTGACGGCGGAGTGACGCAGAGTGCATGCGACCAGGCGGCCCGCCCCGCTCAGCGACGCGGGCCAGGACGCAGAGCTCGAGCACAGTCCGGGAGGGGATGAAGCGCTCGCAGACAGGTTCCCCTTGCGCACCACTATCCAGTAGATAATGCAAGCACCACAGGCATGCAAATAGGGTATGACACTGAGGCTAGGAGCGCAGGCTGCCTGGCCCACCGGGCGTGCACCCCCGCCGGGGCGGGCCGCGGCGCGCGCCTGGTCGATGGACGGCGGGTCCCAGCGCGGCTGGCCGCACTTGTCGATGAGCAGCGCACGCACGCCCTCCACAAAGTCGGACGGCCCGCGGCAGAAGCGCGTCACCAGGCGGAAGTCCACGCGCAGCACCTCGCCCAGCGTCGCGTCGCGGCCCTCGCGCAGGTGCCGCAGCGTGACCGCCTGCGACAGCGGCGAGCCCCTGCGCCGGCCGCGGCGCGCGCGGCTCAGCCGCGCCTGCCACCCCTGACCTCACCCTGATCCTGGGAGCGGCCGCAGAGGCTTTCATTTGGTACAGGCTCCAATCAAGCGACGCTCGCCACGCATGCATCCAGACGCAGCGTGCGCCTCTGCCGACACCGTTGCAGTCATGCATTGCGAGCAGCAACGGCACGCTGCGCGGCCCTGGCTGCCCACACAGAGCGCTGCTCTTACATGCGAGCGGCGGCCTGGGTGCATGCAGGGCAGGCCTGTGACGCAGGACCAGGCCCTGCCCGGCGCGCCCAGGCAGCCCCGGCAGGCCGCATGCGGCGCATGCGCATGACCGGCCACGCGGCTACCAGCCCCAACAGGGGGGCAACCGTAACCCTATACGGAACAGGCCGCGGGGGGCGCGCGCTTCTCCAGCGCGCGCGCGGCCTCGTCCGCCCAGGGCTCGCCGGCGTGCGCGCGCAGCGCGGCGGCCACGTCCTGCACGCTCTCGTGCGCGAAGCACGCGGCCATCGCAGGCATGCGGTCCAGCAGCGCGCCCGCGTCCGGCGGCGGCTCCTCCGCCTGCCGGCCGCGGCGCGGGCTCGGGCCGGCGCGTGCGGGGCGAAAGTGCTGAACATATCGTGCATGAGTGATGGCGGCTGGTGCCACTGACGGCAGAGACCGTGGCGGGCGCGCTGAGCAGCGCTCCTTCGCTTGCCACAGGCTCGGGTCTACAGGGTCACGAACGAGGCGCCCAGCTTACGTTCGTCGCTCGCCCGATAGCAGGCCCTCCGGTGCGAGCGCTTGCGCGGGCCGCACAAACTCATGCCGACATACGCTCGGCGGGCTTTCCGCAGCGGCGCGCGCGACGCCCGCGCCGGCGCTGCTACCCCAACCCTGTACCGGCGCAGCTACCCTGACCCGGCCGGGCGCCCACCTGGAAGGCGTCCAGCGCGTCCTTGACCGCCGACGAGTCGCGCGCCGCCGGGCCCAGGCGCTGCAGCATGGCCTCCAGGTCGCCCAGGCGCGCGCTGCGCACGTAGTGCGTCGCGACCTCCGCCTCCAGCACCTCCGCGCCTGCGCGCGGGGGTAGGGTGTCCCTGACCCCGACCCTATCCCAGGTGGGCGCAGCGGCGCGCACGCGCGCGCCGCTCGGCAGACGGAGAGCCCATCCGTGTACCGGCTCGCCTGCCCTCCGCACGCCTGCTCTGCAACACGGCATGGCCGCATCGCTCGAGCGCTGCGATGGTCCGGCGCGCATGCTTGGCCCACCGTCGACCCGGACGCCGGACGGCCCGAGGCGGTGGCGGCGCCGAAGGCCGTGCCTATCGCCTGTGGCTGTGCAAGGGGCGGCAAATTTGCCGCCGTGGGGCCCGCACCCTTCAGGCGCGCGCCGGTGAGGCCCAGGTAGGTGCCCAGCGCGCCGGGCAGGCGCGGCAGGAAGTGCGCCGCGCCCACGTCCGGGAACAGCCCGATGCCGCACTCGGGAAAGGCAAACACCGTCCTGCGGCCCCGGCAGCGGCCCCAGGCAATGAGGCAAGCAGGCGCCGGGATCGTCACAGTCATGCCTACTCAAACAGCAGCGTGGCGCTTGTGTACATGGTGTGCTTGTGCTTGTGCTCTGCGAGAACACTGCAGTCATGTTGGCTCAGGGCGTGCTATGCTCCACCCTCTCCTCACCCTCTGCACCCCTCCTGCCTACTGGATCCAAGAAAATAGTCCGAATCAAGGGCCGGCGCGCCGCTCGGTGGCGACGCGGAAGCGGCCGTGCACGGACACGCCCGCGCCGCCGCCCATGCAGATGCCGTCCAGCAGCGCGATGTGCGGCTTCTTCAGCTGGCCAAGGCAGTGGTTCAGCTCGTACTCCTGCCGGAAGAACCTGCCGGCGCGCGCCCGGGGCTGGGCCGCCGCCAGCATGCCGGCGAGCGCGCGCCAGCGGCGCAAACGCCCAGCAGGGCTCCGGAACCGCGGCCGGCCAGCAGAAGGGCGCTGAGCGGGGCGGAGCACACACACATGGTGTGCAGAATATGTGCTGTAGCGGTTGCGGCGAGGGTGCACCGCAGGGGCTCGGCGCGCTCCCTGGCGGGTCGCGCGGGCACAGGAGGGGGACCGCAGGCGCTGGGGGCCGCTTGCCTGGCCGCCGCGTCCTGCTCGCCGCGCATGATGTGCTGCACCATGCCCTTCACATCGCCGCCCGCGCAGAACGCCTTCTCGCCCGCGCCCTTGAGGATGATGCAGTGCACGTTTGCGTTGGCCTCCCAGTCCTGCACAGTTCGAGCCGGCTTCACCACGCAGTGCAGCGCCAGGGGCAGCGCGTGTCAGGCGCTGCCGGTCGGGGGGGCACTCGCCTTGTACAGCTTGTGCAGCGTCTCTGACATTGTGAAGTTCAGGGCGTTCAGCGCCTTGGGCCTGCCGCACGCAGCGCCGCTCAGCTCCATACCGCACACGGTGCAGCTTCTGAATAGGAAAGCAGGCGCCGCATTACCAACCGTGGCAACACCCCGCGCCTCCCGGGCGCCTTGCCTGTTCAGCGTCGCGACCGCAGCGGCGGGCCCTACTTCGTACAGCACCTGTGGGCAGCACGCTCTGTCAGCACAGCGGAGTTGCAAGCAACAGCGGGCTATGACTCGCAGGCGTGTGCACGAGGGACCACCTCCTGCTCTTGCATGGTCATTGCGTTCACGTGGTACCAGCTCCTGTTCAGGTTGCGGTCAGCAAAGCGCTCCGCGCTGCCGGACGCCCTGTACTCCTGCCAGGCCCGCCCCACGAGCGTGCCCTGCACGAGGCGCTTCTCGAGCGCCCACGGCAGGCGGTTCCAGCACCAGGACGCGCCCGACAGAGCACGCATGCGAGCAGCAGCGCTGTGCAGCCGGCCTCAGCGCTGCGTCGAGCACACTGTCGAGCTCGAGGTTCAATTTTGTGCATGGCCTGGGTTTTGGGAAGCCCCAAGCATGCAGCACAAGCATGCAGCGCATGCTATGCAGCATGACAGAGGGGGCTTAGAGCGATGCCAGGTAGACACAGTAGTATTGCGCACGCATAGCATGTTTCATGGAACCTGCGAGATGCGCATGGAAGCAAGCGCTGGAGGCTGGGTGGGTTGCAGGCTGCAGGCACTGCGGCACGCGCTTGGAAGGGCAGGCAGCCACAGCACGCAGCAAGCACAACGCACAGCTAGCACGGCAATTTTAGCCAGCACTGAGCATAGTCCGCGTCCGATTGCTGCAAGTGTTGACAAGGCAGACCGATTGGCAAGCTCGCAACAGGCCTGAAACAGGTTGAAACTAACAAACAATCGCATGCATGTATTGCAGCCAAAAAGATGTCTTGATCACGCCTGCAAGTCTCAACGTAACACCGGCCTGCTCCGTGTACTGCACAACTCTGACAATTGCCATCACGCCCGGTGCGGCGGATCAAGCGGGGACGAGCAGGTGCTGGACTCTGCTGCAAAGTGCCCAAACAGTTGAGGCGGAATACACGAGCAAACAGTCAGGGAGCGCGCAGACAAAGGCGCGCTGGCCCAGGAAGAGCGGCCGGGCGGCGTGACAGGCCAGCGGCCAGCGGTCTGGCAGGCAACCCATGCAGCCCACGCGCGCGGGGTGCCCGTCCGACCCGCTTCATGCCCGCCGATGAGTCGACGCAGGCCCGCCCCCCGGCTCCACCATGGCGAAGCACAATGGGCCGGCCTGGGCGAACTAAACAATGATAATTAGGGCAGCTCCCATGCCGCGCGCTGATGCGGGCTCGCCCGCCTGCCGCGGCGCGCAGCGGCCCCGCCCTAGCGCTTGGGCGGCCGCTCGTCCTCCACGTTGATTGCGGCGGCGATGTCGCGCACCCGGGACACAAAGCGGTCCTGCACCTCAGCGCCGTGGCCGGCCGCGATCAGACCGATGTCCTCCAGCACGCCGGCGTGGCCTAAGATGTCGACATGGTCGGCCGACTTGGGGCCGCCCCTGCGCCGCGCAGCCGCCCAGGCGTCAGCGCCGCGCAACCGCGCTGCGTGCGCAGAGACCGATGAGGCGCGCGGCGAGGGCAGCCGCGCCGCACGAGCGCTGCCCGGGCGCACAGGCGGCAGCAAGCCCGCCGGTACAGCAGGTGGTTGCCGCAGAGCCCTGCGCAGGGGCTGGTGAGCAGGCAGCGCAGAGAGGTCGGGCGCGCGCGGATGTGTCGAGCGCAGCCGCAGTGGACAGCTAGCACAATGCACAGCAGCTGCACTGCAGCACATCACACTCGTGTGCCTGGGCAGTATAGCTGAATGTTGAGGTACCACCCCTGTGGCTCGTCTCGCCAGGCGCAGCAGGCGCGCGGCTGATACTCTGCGCGGGCCCCGCACCGCAGCTCGCCAAGGCCGTACACGGGCTCGTGCGGGAACTCGCGCGTGACCACGCGGATGCCGCTCGGGTTGAGGCGCGGCTCGCGCCAGTGCCGCGCGCAGAGCGAGCCCAGGCTCAGCAGCGGCACCGTGCCGTCGCCGTCCGACGCGCGCACGCCTGCCGCCGCACGCGCCTGACGCTTTCGCTGGCAGCTAATCTGGAGGGTGGGGCAAGCTCCAACGCTGCTCCGGCAGGCCTCTGTGCATGCACACGACCATGAAAGCTCCGTGGCCATGACGGCATGCCGACTGCGCCTGGAGCTCAACAACCGGGCAAACACATGAGGGCTGACGAATGGCAGGCAGCGCAACCGCTGCCAGGCTTGCATTGAGAGCAGGCAGGCAGGCGGGCTGCCGGGTGCACCAAGGCACGGCGGCTGGGGCGCGCACCGCGGTCGAGCGGGGCGCCGTCCACCGCCTTGTCGGTCGCGCCGACGTCGATCTTCCAGAAGACCTCGTTCTGGCGCTGCTCATGGTCCTCGTCCTCCGATTTTTGCAGCAGCTGCGCGCCGCGCACCCGCGCGTGAGGCAGCTCGCAGGTCATGGCATTCGGTGCGCGCAATGCAGGCACACGCCGCTCTGCCTCCGTCGGCAGCGGACGAGTCGAAGAGGTGCCTCAGCAAGCTCAACATGGCCGCCGCGCGGCTTGCCGGCACGCGCCCAGCAAGCGGCGAGACCGGCGACAGGCGCCAAGGCGCCATGAAGCCCTGGCCGCTGCGGCAGAGTCTGGGCCGCGGCACCTCGGGCGTCTGCAGGTTCAGGTACTGGTACGCGCGCTCGGTGGGCTTGCCCACGCCGTACATGCAGAACATCTGCAGCGAGGGCGCGCTCGGCAGCGGGCAGCGCAGCGGGTCGACGTGCCAGGTGGCCGCGTCGCCCGGGTCGACGTCGCACCTGCGCGCGCGCGCGCGCCGCCGACGCCCGCTCAGCGCGCGCCCGGCCGCAGCCCGCTCGCGCGCGGGGACGTGCCAGCAGCGCTGCCTCAGTCCACAGGAAAGCGGCACTGTGTCGCAGCGGCGGCGCAGGCGGCTGCCGCGGCCGGCTGACTTGCGCAACGCGCGGGCTCGGCGGCGGCGCGGCCCGTGCGCCAGCCCGCGGTCTCGCACAGGCTGCGGCGCAGGGCGTGCTGCTAGGCGTGCTGCGGGTAGGGTAGGGCCGGCGCCGGGCGCACGCGGGGGCGGCCGCGGGCGGGGCGCACTGCGACTTCTTGAACGTGGCGCCCCAGCTGTGCACCTGTTCCCGGAAGCGCGGCCCGCCGCTGCCCACCAGGATGTCCACCGCCGCGCGCACGTCGTGGCGCTTCATGACCTGCCGGGCCCTCAGGCCCCGTCAGGCTCGCGCGCGCGGCCCCGCCCCCGCAATGTACGCGTCAATGCATGGAGCAGGCTCCAGCGGCAGCGCCGGGCAGGCAGGCTTCCCCGCACAGGGACGGCGCCCCTGCGGCCCCGGCGCGGCAG
>JAABUR0100008859.1_pt1 | contig 11487 bp, 10 predicted proteins | sample 5560091 | NCBI WGS metagenome assembly JAABUR01 (sample SAMN10711879, study PRJNA513375) | rock metagenome | isolation source: Antarctica rocks | place: Antarctica: Victoria Land, University Valley sud
TGGTCGCGCCCGCCGATCGCCAGCATGGTCTCGACGAAGTTGCGCCCGCCGGCCCCGAACAGCCACGAGGTGCGCACGATGAAGTGGCGCGCGTTGGCCGCCGCGGTGCCGATCTCCCCGGCCAGCTTGGTCTCACCGTAGACCGACATCGGCGACGGATCGTCGGACTCCAGGTAGGGACGGTCGCCGCCCCCGTCGAAGACGTAGTCGGTCGAGGGATAGACCACGGTGGCCTCCACGGCGGCGGCCGCGGCCGCCACGGTCTCGGCCGCCTCGGCGTTCAGCCGCATGGCACCTTCGCGGTCGGCCTCGGCGCCGTCCACGTCCGTGTAGGCGGCGCAGTTGACCACGGCGGCCGGACGCTCACGGTCCATTACGCGCCGGACCGAGCGGGCGTTGGTCACGTCGAGGCCATCGCGGTCCAGCGCCACCACCTCGTGGTTGGCCGACAGCGCCGCCTGGACGACGTCCTGTCCGAGCATGCCCCCGGACCCGCAAACGAGCAGTCTCACGGCGACAGCTTTATCAGGAGGGTGGCGCACCCGCCGGCCGGCCTGGCTACAGTGGCGCACGTGTTCAGGGCTCACCTCGCGCGCGTGATGGTTGGGGCCGCCGCCGTCCTGCCCGCCCCGATCGTGGCCGGGGACGTCCCCGACCCCTCCGCGATCTTCGACAACGGCCAGCACGTCGCGGTGGTCACCGCCAACGGCTGGGCCCCTTCGATGCGCATCTTCACGTCTGGAGACCAGAGGAGCTGGAAGCTGCGCGGCGCGGTGTTTCGCAGCCCGCCCAGGTGGACCAAGGCCAACATCTGGGCCCCCGAGCTGTTCAAGCTCAAGAGTGGTCGCTACGCCGTCTTCTACAGCTCCCGGTCTCGCCGCAAGGGGGACCCCTGGTTTTGCATAGGAGTCGCGTTCGCCAACGCGGCCACCGGTCCCTACCGGGACCTGGGCAAGCCGATCCGGTGCGGAAAGGTGGGGTCGATCGACCCGTACCCGATGCGCGACGCCGCCGGCAAGCTGTACCTGCTGTTCAAGGACGACGGCAATGAGTTCAAGCGCCCCACCCACATCTTCGCCCAGGCGCTGGCCGAGGATGGCAAGAGCGTCTCCGGGCCGTCCAAGGAGCTGATCCGCGACAACTCCAAGTGGGAGGGCAAGGTGGTCGAGGGGCCAAGCGTCGTGCGCTCCGGCGAGTACTTCCACATGCTCTACTCCGGCGGTCTGTTCGGCGGCACCAAGGGGTGCGACTACGCGGTCGGGGTTGCGCGCGCCAAGTCGCTGCTGGGGCCGTGGGAGAAGTTCCCCGGCAACCCCATCCTGAAGGGCGGCAACGGGTGGCAGTGCCCCGGCCATGGCACGGTCTATCCCGGCGCGGACGGCCGGCTCACGACCCTCTACCACGCCTATCGCGCGGGAAGCGGCAAGATCGCCGGACGCCAGATGCTCACCGAGCCGGCGTCGATCTCGCCTGACAACTGGCTCAAGGTCGGTGAGGACGGCCTGCCGCCGGCTCCGTCGCCGGGCGCCGCGCCACTGGCCTTCAGCGACAACTTCCGCGGCCGGCTCAACGTGCACTGGGAGTGGCCCTTCATGCGCGTCCCGGGCAGGGCCACCGGCAAGGGCCTCAGGCTGCGCGGGGCAAAAGAGGGCAAGACGCGCCTCGATGCCGGGGTGATCACGCGCCCAACGTCCACCCAGAACTACACCGCCAACGCCGTCGTGGACCGGGGCGCCCTGCGCGGGGCGGCCCAGGGCGGCCTGGCCTCCTACCGCAACGAGTTCGAGGCCATCGGCCTGTCGGTCAGCCGCGGCGAGCTGACGGTGTGGCAGCGCCGCTTCGGCAAGTTCCGGCGGCTCGGGAAGGCAAAGGCCCCCAGGTCCAACCTCGTGCATCTGCGGATGGTCGCTCGCGGCAACACGTTCCGCTTCCAGTACAGCCCCGAGGGGATGGTCTTCAAGAACGTGGGGCGCAAGAGCTACCGCGGGCCGATCGAGGAGTCGGCGCGCATGGCGCTCACGGCCGGTGGGCAGCGCTACGGCGTCGCCCGCTTCACGTCAGCCTCGGTGGCCGACAACTAGCGCAGCGCCGCGGTCATCGCCGGCTAGAGGATGCTGATCTCGGAGTTGTCGCCGATGACGAAGCGGTGGGCTCTGGGTACGGCGGGGGAGCGGGCGATGGTGGCGTTCTTGCCGATCAGGGAGGCTTCGATGCGGGCGTCGAGGTCGCGGACGGTTGAGCCCGAGAGTACGATCGAGTGCTCGAGCTCGGCGTTTGCGATCGTGACGTTCTCGGCGATGGCGGTGTAGGGGCCGATGTAGGCGTCGGTGATGGTGGTCCCGGCGCCGATCACGGCGGGGCCGCGGACGGTCGCGCGCAGGAGCCGGGCGCCGGCCTCGATGACCACGCGGCCCTCGATGCGTGAGTCGATCGCCTCTCCGTCCTGGCGTCCGATCACGTCGTCGAGGATCAGCCGGTTGGCCTCGAGCATGTCGGCGACCTGGCCGGTGTCCTTCCACCAGCCGTGTACGACGTGGGGGTCCACCCGCGCGCCGGTGTCGACGAGGTGCTGGATGGCGTCTGTGATCTCAAGCTCACCGCGCGCGGAGGGCTCGATCGCCTCAGCGGCGGCGAAGATCGCCGGCGTGAACATGTACACCCCGACCAGCGCCAGGTCGGTGGCCGGTGACGGGGGCTTTTCCACCAGCCGCGACACCCTGCCGTCGACCAGCTCGGCGACCCCGTAGTTCTCGGGGTCCGGGACGGGGGTGAGCAGGATCAGCGCATCCGGGGCATCGGCGCGAAACGTGTCGACCAGCGCGGTGATGCCGTTTCGCAGCAGGTTGTCGCCCAGGTACATCACAAACGACGAATCGCCGATGAACTCCCTCGCGGTCAGCACCGCGTGGGCCAGGCCCAAAGGCTCGGCCTGGTCGATGTAGGTGATCGACACCCCAAACTGCGACCCGTCCCCGGCCGCCTCCCGGATCTCGCCGCCCGTCTCGGGCGCCACGATGATCCCGACCTCGGAAATGCCCGCCGCCGCCATCGCCTCGATCCCATAGAACAGGACCGGCTTGTTGGCCACCGGCACCAGCTGCTTGGCCGAGGTGTGAGTCAACGGACGCAGACGCGTCCCCTTGCCCCCCGAGAGAATCAGGCCCTTAATGGATGCCGCCCGGCTTGCCGTGGTCCCAGCAGCGCCTCGGCGGCGGCCAGGACGGCGGCGCGCGCGTCCTCGGGCTCGAGCACGGCGGCGTCGCCGGCCTCCTTGAGGATCTCCCGGCTCAGGTAGTCGTGGCCGCCGAAGGGCATCTCGACTATCACGGCGCCGTCCTTGAGCTCCTCGGCCACCGGTCGGTCCTCGCGCGCCCAGCGGGCCCGCTCGGGGGAGATCCAGACCCTTGCCCGCTGGGAGGTCGGCACCTCGCCGGTCGTGGGCCAGCCGGCCACGTCGGGCTCCACTCCCTCGCGCACCTCGTAGGTCTCGTCCAGCACGTCGGCGGAGCGGATGCGGTCCAGCCGGAAGGAGCGGGTGGCGTCCTTGGCCGGCTCGAACGCGTGCACGTACCAGCCCTCGGTACCGTTCATGAGCTGGTAGGGCTCGATCGTGCGGCGGGTGAACTCGTCCTCGTCCTCCTTGTAGTGCTCGATCTCGAGCAGCCGCCGGTCGGCGATGGCGGAGGAGACCACGCGCGCGATCTCGGAGTCGTCGCCCTTGGCCGTGGTGATCCGCAGCCCATCGGTGGCCGGGTCGCGACCGAGCGCGTCCACGATCTTCTCCCGGGAGGAGGTCAGCGACCCCTCGGGGAGGTGCTCGCCCACCAGGTCGATCGCCGCCACCAGCGCCTTGGCCTCCAGCGGCAGGAGGCGGGCCGGGCGGGCGAAGTTGTCGCCGTAGGGCTCGGGGTCGACCTCGATCGTCTCGCCCTGGATCTCCGCGTAGAGCACGTAGGATCCGCCGCCGAAGTTCACCACGTTGAGCACGTCGATGTCCTGGCGCAGCTCGGCCTCGGAGATCTGCAGCGACTCGCACAGCGCGCGCAGCTCGAGCTTGCCGGCGCGGCGGGCGGCCTCGATCAGGATCCCGGCCAGCGTGACCAGCCGGGCGAAGCGCTCGGGCCGGATGGCGGTTTCGCGGCGGGCGTCCTCGTCGTCTTCCTCGCGGACGCGATGGGGCCCCGCCTCGGCCAGCTCGATCGGGTCGGAATGGCGCTCGATCACCAGGTCCACCCGCTCCCGGGCCTCCTCGACCAGCTCCGCCGGAGCGAGGATGCGGGCGCGGGCCCCCAGACCGAGCACCCAGGAGATCAGCTGGCGCGAGTCGCCGTAGGACGTGGAGAAGACCACGCCGTCGCCGGAGCCGTCCGGCATGGATGCCGAATGGCTCGAATCGCCTTCGGCGGCCTCCTCGACCGTGCCCACGTCGGGGCCCAGGTGGCGGCGCACGAGCCACTCGATCCGGTCCGAGAGCCAGATCCGAGCCGTGTCGCGCTCCTCGCCCAGCTGCCAGTCGGCCCGGGTGGCGTAGGTCCGGGGATCGAAGTCCCCGGGGCGTTGGAAGTCGTGCTCGGCCTTGGACGAGTACCCCACCTTTCCGCGCATGCGCGAGAGGCGGAACACACGCACGGCGTCGCGCTCGTGCGAGTGGCCCACGAGGTAGAACTGCCCCCCGCGAAACAGCAGGTGGTAGGGGTCCACCTTGCGCTTGCCCTCGTCGTCGCGGCCCATCGTGTAGTAGTCGAAGAGGATCGTCTTGCGCCGGAAGATGGCCGTCTCCACCTTCGACAGCCGCTGAGAGAGCTCGCGGCCGCCGGGGCCGGCGGTCATGGCCAGCTTGACCGACTGCTGCTCGGGCGCCGCCAGCGGCGAGGGCTTGCCCCACGACAGCTGCTGCAGCGCCAGGCGCAGCGGCTCGGCGTAGGCGAACTCACCATCCAGCAGTATCAGGGCGGTGCGCAGCCCGCCCAGCTCCTGATCGGTGAACTCGATCGAGGGCAGGTAGAAGTTCTCGGGCGGGAGCGTGTAGGTCTCCGCCTCGTAGGAGCCCTCGCTCTGCTTTTCGATCTTCAGCTCGATCCCCAGCGACGAGAGCTCGGCGCGATCAGCATAGAAGCGCCGGTTGAACGCCTCGTCGCTGGTCATCTGCGCGTAGCCCTCGACGTCCTGGCGTATCTCGATCGCCGATACGGGGCGGCGCTCGGCCATCAGGAACGAGATCAGCGACAGCTGGCGGATCAGCTTTTCGGTGTCCTTGGCCACGACGGCTGAGGATACGCGGGCGCGTTCCCCGGGCGCGGGTCCGGCGCCCGCTATTTGCGGGCTGGAGCGGAGTCGTTGGAAGGGCTACGGTCTCGGCGCGAAGCTGACGAGCATCCCCATGGCCGCGACGAGGACGAAGACGATCAGCGCCAGGACCGCGATGAACGGAACCCGTGGGTTCTGCTGCCGGACGCAGACCGTTATCGCCACGAGCCCCATCGCAAGGACGACTCCCGCAGGCACGTAGCTCGGCACGCGCTGACCCTACGCGGCCCGTCCCCGGCGCCGTTACGCCGCCTGGGCGCGGCTGAAGTAGGCCGAGCCCGACAGGGCGCGGTCGTAGCCCGACCACTGCTCGCCGTCGGCGAGGCCCTTCTCGATCCGGTCGAAGGTGCCCAGCGTGCCGCCGAGGTTGTCGATCATGTGCACCAGCGTGGCCTCGCGCGTGCACGGGGTCACCGGGCTGCCGTGCTCGAGCTTGCCGTGGTGGGAGAGGATGATGTGCCCGACCGCCTGGGCCAGGTCGGCGGGGAAGCCGTCGATGGCCTCCATCTGGCTTCGCACCCGGTAGTAGCCCAGCGGTATCTCGCCCTGCAGCCGGCCCGCGTCGGACAGGTCGATCGCCCCACCGGTCTGCTCGTAGGCCTCGATCTTGCCGATGTCGTGGAGCAGCGCGCCGGTGACCGCCACGTCGCGGTCGATTCCGGGGAAGGTGGAGGCCATGGCGCTCACGCCCTGGGCCACCGACAGCGAGTGCTCGAGCAGCCCGTGGCGGTAGGCCTGGTGGTAGACCTTGGCCGCCGGAGCGGCGTGCCAGCGCTCGCCGCAGTCGCCGTCGATCGAGAGCAGGCGGTGGAGCAGCTCGCGCAGGTGCGGGTGCTGGACAGTGGCGATCAGGTCCTCCAGGTCACGCGCCATCTGGGCGTAGGGGATCGGCGGCCCTTCGAGCAGCTGCTCGGGGTCGAACTCCTCCGGCAGTGCGGCCCGGGCCCGCCGCAGCGTGATGCAGGCTCCGTAACGGGAGTCGTTGGAGAAGCGGCCGGCGACTCGCAGGGCGACCCCCGGCTTGGCCTCGACGGCGATCTCCTCCACGGAGTCCCACGCCACGCCCTCGACGGCGCCGGACGCGTCGCCCAGCTGCAGCTTGAGGAACGGCTCGCCGTTCTTCTTCTGGCGGCGGGTGACGTCGCGCACTTCATAGACGGCGTCGATGGCCTGGCCGTCTTGAAGCTCGCGTACCGGGAGGTGCTGGGGTGTGAGCGTGGGTTGGTCCATCGGAGATCGAAGTTAACCCGGGGCGGCGGACGGGAAAGGTTCTCGCCGCGGTGCTCGGAGGAGAGCCTCGCCGGGTGACGCTTGAGGAGTCGCGTGTGCGGGAACAGTTCTGACGTCGCAACTTCTTCGCACCACGCCCCCGAGTCAGGCTCCGCGGCCGCACAGGTCGACGCGTTGCTGCGCGCCGTCACGGACGTGGCCCTGAGCAAGCAGGAGGAATTCGATCACCTGGACGCCGCCGCGGGGGACGGCGATTTCGGCACCACGCTTGCCCGCGGCGCGGCCGCGCTGGCCGCCGCTCCGCCCGCGGGCACGGCCGTCGAGCGCATGCGCAGCGCGTCCCAGGTGGTTACCGAGGCGATGGGAGGGAGCTCGGGCCCGTTGGGTGGAGTGGCCCTGTTGCGGGCCGCGGACGCGTTCGAGGCACACGGGGAGGAAGGGATCGATCCGGCCGCCGCGGCGGAGCTCGTGCGGGCGGCCATCGAGGGCATCCAGGACTTCGGGGAGGCCCAGCGAGGCGACAAGACAGTGCTCGACGCCCTGTTCCCCGTCGCCGAGGCGCTGGAGTCGGGCAGCGCGGACGGGGTGGCCGCGGCGGCGAGGGAGGCGGCCGAAGCCACATCCGATAGCCAGGCCCGCAAGGGCCGCGCGGCCTACGCGGGCGAGCGTTCGGCCGGGAGCCCCGATCCCGGGGCGGTGGCGGTGGCCGCCGTGGCGGAGGCGCTGGACGAGGGGCCGCCCCCGGCCTGGGACGAGCTGGCCACGAAGGGAGGTGGACTCGCGGGCGACGGAGACGACGATGTCTCCCGCGAGGGGTTCGTGGGCGATCCGTCGGCCTTCGTCCACGAGGCACTGGAAGGCTTCGTCCGCGCGAACCGGGCCATGGTGGAGCGGCTGCCCGGCTCCCAGGTGATCGTGCGCGCGGACCGGGACCAGGGCTCGGGCCGGGTGGCCGTGGTGTCCGGTGGCGGGGCCGGTCACGAGCCGCTGCACGCGGGCTTCGTGGGCGAGGGCATGCTCGACGCCGCCGTGCCGGGGGCAGTGTTCACCTCGCCCTCGCCGAACGAGATCTTCACCGCCACCACCGCGGTGGCGGCCGGCGCGGGTGTGCTCTACATCGTGAAGAGCTACACCGGCGACATCCTCAACTTTCGCCTGGCCGGTGAGCTCGCCGCCACCGAGGGCATCGAGACAGAGACGGTGGTGGTAGACGATGACGTGGCCATCGAGGCCGGCTCCGACACTGGGCGACGGGGCACCGGAGTGACGATCGTGGTCGAGAAGGTGGCCGGCGCGCTGGCGGCCGAGGGCGCGGCCCTAGCCGATGTGGTCGCCGCGGCACGGCGCGTGGTGGAGCGCGGGCGCAGCTTGGGCATCGCGCTGCACGGCGAGGAGATGGAGCTGGGCGTGGGGATCCACGGCGAGCCCGGTCGCGAGCCCCAGCCGCTCGAGCCGCCCGACGCGATCGCCTCGTCGCTGCTCGATCCCGTGCTCGCCGAGCTCGAGCCCGGACCCGACACGCCCCTGCTCGTTCTGCTGAGCGGCCTGGGCGGGACGCCCTCGCTGGAGCTGCACCTGCTGTTCGAGCACCTCGGACGCCGGCTGGAGGACCGCGGCCTGAACGTCGCCCGCGTGCTGGCCGGGGACCTGATCACGTCGCTGGGACAACCCGGGGCGCTGCTCTCGATCGTGGCAATGGACGACGAGCTGGTCCGGCTGTGGGACGCGCCGGTACGCACGCCGGCGATGCGCCGCTAGGCGCCACCCCCGTAGTAGGCCAGCGCGCGACGACCCAGGCCCTTGGTCGACCCTCCGTTCTGCACGGCGCTGATGGGCGCACCGAGCAACGGGATCAAGCGCCCGCCGTAGCGGGTGGCCGCGCGCTTTCCCACGTAGCGGAGCATGCGGTTGGTGAGCGTGCGCTCGCTGGTCTTCGAGAGCTTGGTGCGGACCACGGTGGCGGCCATCGAGTCCCCGACCCCGTCGAGCGACTCGCGGGCCTGCATCGGTGTCTCGTACACCCCCCACAGGGCCAGCAGCTCGGCCGGGCGCATCGGATCGTGGGGGTCATAGCCGTAGGCGGCGGCGATGAAGAAGACCATGCGCGCCTGGACCCAGCCGAGCCCCGCCACGTTGCCGGCGGCGGTCAGTGCGCCGCCCACGCCCAGGGCCAGGCCTTCGGCGCGAGACAGGTGCACGTGCTTGCGGTAGGCCTTGTTGGCCAGCGCCGCGGGCTTGGTGCCATGTCCGGCCCTTTGAGCCCACTCGGCCGCGGGGCCCGCGAAGCGCCGGGCGGCGGCGAGGGCGATCAGCTCGGGGGCGCGCTCCGGATCGGCGAGGAGCCGGCGCCAGAGGGGATCCGGCAGCCCGCCGACCTGCTCGAGCTCCGTCGGCTGCCCCACGGAGCGGAAGATAGTGGGCTGGCGTGACCGGGGCCGCGGATCTGGCGGTGAAAGGATCTCGCGCGCCCGGCCACCGACCCCAGACCGCCTCGGCTAACCGTCCACGGCCGGCTTGACGCCGACGAGGAGCGCCATCTCGAGCCACTTCCAGTAGCAGTCGACGTCGTCGAAGCCGAGCTCGCGCAGCCACCCGAGCTGGCTCTCCACGTCGAGCAGGCGGTCAGACGGATCCTCGTGCTCAAGCGGCTCGTCGATTGCCGCGAAGAACGCCAGGTGCAGGCGATGGGTTGGCGACGCCACGTGCTCGAAGTTCGCGAACACCCCGCCGGGCTCGAGCAGGTCGAAGACCTCGCCGTAGAGCGAGTGCTTCCGCTCGTGCTCGAGATGGTGGATGGCCATCGACGAGACGACGGCGTCAAAGCGTCCCAGCGCGGGCAGCGGCTCGGTGAGGTCGTGCTCCACGACCTCGATGCGCTGGTTGCCGGCGAAGCGTTCGCGGGCCGCCTCGAGCATGAGCTCGGAGACGTCGAGGCCTACGGCGAGCATTTCGCGGCGATCGGTCTCGAGGAGGCCGAGCAGGCGGCCGTCGCCCGTGCCGAGGTCGAGGATGCGCCGAGCGTCGCGAGGCAGATGCTCGAGCAGGACGCTCTCTCCCTCCGCGCGACGCGGACACTGATCCGCCCGGCCGAGATATCGATCGACATGCTCGGCGTTCGTCCATTCCTCGGCGGGCATGGCTCTCATGATGAGGGTTGTCGCAACGAGCCGGACCGGCGGACGCTCCGATGAGCAACGGGCGTTCGGGCTAGTACGTCACTCGAAAGTTGCCGATCAGCGTAATCGCGTTTCCGTCTGGGTCGGCCGTCGCCAACAGCTCGACGCCCTTGTTCACGGGCTGGATCGCGCCGGCGCTCACTCCTCGGGCCGCGAGCTCGTCCTTCGTCGCGGTTAGATCATCGACAGCGAAGTTCAGCAGGCCGGACCCCGCCCGCTCGGCATCAACGGTGACCTGCACCCAGCCCCCGCCGGTTACCTGCCACTCCACGAGGGTCGGCATCGGCCGGTTGTCCGCGGGGCGCCCGAAGAGAGCCTCGTACCAGGCGTCTGCTCGCTCGAGATCCGAGACGGGGACCACGGCCAGCACGTGTTCGATGGACATTGCCTCGTACCTCTTTGATCGCTGATGGACGCCGCACGGCGGGAGAATGGCTGGAGGCTACCCGCCGGAGAAGTTGGCCAGGAGGGCTGCCCATGCGACCGGTGTGGCCAAGATGCTCACCACGTACGTGCTGGCGACACGCCACCAGCGGACATCTCGGCCTCGCACGTAGCGGCCAAGACTGAAGGCGGCGTATGCGAGGCAGGCGACGATGAAGATGACGATGGCTTCGACCAGGATGCGGTCGCGGGTGCTCACGAACTCGTCGCCTTCGACGGGGGTGAGGAGCGAGACGGCCACCCATCCGAAGTAGCCGGCGAGGACGGCGGCGACCGCGGCACCAACTCCGCAGAAGATCAGCCTCCGAGGCGATGCGAATGGTGGGGCTCGAATCGCGGCGCGAACCATTAGCTAGCTTAGCTCGTTCGAGGAAGGCAGAACGACTGCCTCCGGCCTCGCCACGGATACTTCTATCGTGGCGCAGCACCCCTCCAGACGCTCATACGTCCGCGCCTACGAGCGCGTGCAGCGGCGCGAGCACCACGACCTGCTCGCCGACGCGGTGCGGCGTGCCGGTGGGCGGGTGCTGTGGAGCAGTGGCGCGGACGTGGCGCCGCTGTATCTCGCGGTGGAGGACCCAGCGGGCGCGGTCGTCGGCCTGATGGCCTACGTGTTTCTCGCCAATCGGCGGGTGACGCGCAACCGGCCCGAGGACGAGCACCGCTTGCAGGTTCGCTACGGCGATGTCAACGATCCGGCGTGGCGCGCGCAGCGCCACCGGGTGGGCTTTGACCCGGCGGGCGTGGACGTCACCCTGGTCGTGGGCGTGCATCCCGACGCGGATCTCGTTGTGGCGCTTGATCCCGTGACGTATGACCCGTTGCCGCTGGGGATCAGCGTGTTCTTCAAGGACGCCGAGATCGACGAGGCGCGGCGGATGGGCTGGCATGTGTGGGAGCGCGACAACATCTCCGGCGCGCGTCGCCTCAGCCCGCGCGCCGAGCTGGGCGTGGAGACGGTGATCGCCTTCGCGCCCGAGCGGCTCTTTGACTTCGTTGGGCTCGAGCGCCAGGCCCGGGCGCTGGGGCTCGACCCCCCGCTTCGGTTCCGGGCGGCGCTGCGTGCGGCCGCGCCGCAGGTTGACATGTCGCAGCTGCATCAGCTCGAGCAGGAGTTCGACCTTCCCGGCCACGAGATCCTGCAGCTCATCCAGGAGCGCGCTCGGCTGTCGATGGCGGTCCGCGGTGGCGTGGCCGAGCACCACATGGGCAAGGCCCTCGACCACGACCCGCACGTCACCGTGGCGGACGTGGGCCATCAGGAGGGCCCGCCGGACTTCTTCGTGACCCTCGTCGACGGACGCGAGGTGACGGTGGAGGTCAAGAACGC
>JAABUR0100008861.1_pt1 | contig 11486 bp, 9 predicted proteins | sample 5560091 | NCBI WGS metagenome assembly JAABUR01 (sample SAMN10711879, study PRJNA513375) | rock metagenome | isolation source: Antarctica rocks | place: Antarctica: Victoria Land, University Valley sud
AGAAAGGTGCTCCTGATCCTGTGCGTGGACGGTCCCTCGACCAGACCAATCCTCGCAGGTCAGAGCACCTTTCTACATGATCAACACACACCAACAACCCGACCCCGATGAAAGCCCGAGGCTAGATAGCCTACAAAGTGTCCATATTGGCTTGGCAGAGCCGCGCCCCGGGGCGCACGGCGTGAGATGGAGGTGGTGAGAAAGAGAAGCCAGCGGCAACGCCGATTGGGTCCGTTGGCTTGGAGGTGCTCCTCTGTAAGGCTGTGTGTCGCAGGCCAGCGCGGCCAGCGCGGCCGGGGGGTCGACTCTGTTACTGAAGCCAGAAACTGTCCGGCATGCCCCGAGGGCCTCCAATGCAGGCGAGTGCCATCCGCTGGCCTGAGTTACCTGCAAAGTTACCTGCTGGTTGTCCCTGGCTATGAGACTCTGCTTTGGTCGCGGCAGCGATCGAACCGCCCAGCGGAGCGTGCCAGTCACGGCATTACAGGACTGTTGGGCGAGTGGGGCCCTGGTCAGACACCGGGTCGAATGCCGCCCCGGGCAACAGATTCCAGCCACCCGAAGCCGGGTGGCCAGTTCAGCGTGCGATCAATCTCGAGGAGGAGATTCATGACGAAGACACGGGCAGTGACGATCACTGCGCTGGTGGCTGCATCGGCCCTGGCGCTGGCCGCCTGCGGCAACACCGACCAGGCGGGAACGAACACTCCACCGGCCGCGACCAGCAACGCGGCGACCTCCGGCAACGGTGCGAGCAGCTCCGACACCGGCGCCCCGCCGGCCACCGGCTCAGGGGGTGCGGGCAGTGGCACTGCGACGGCCGCGTCGTCGGGGGGCAGCAGCGCCCCGCCCGCCGGCGACGCCGCGGCCTGCGGAAAGCCGCACGGCGCCTGGACCGCGCCGGCCAGCACCGGCGGCACGGTGAACGTCTCATTCAATGAGGGCGTCACCTCCTGGAACGGGGCGAACGCGCATTCCAACTCGTCCTACAACTCCTACCCGGCGAACCTCACCCAGGCGAACATCCAGTACTACGACGACCAGTTGGTGCTGAACAACAATGATGCGTTCGTCACCTGCAAGAAGGTCGACGACTCGACCTACAGCTACACCGTCAACAAGGCCGCCAAGTGGTCCGACGGGGTGCCGGTGACCGCCGCCGACATGTTCTTGGCCTGGGCCGCGCAGGGCGGCGCGTTCAACACCGGCGCGGCCGAGACCGACGATGCCGGTAACCTGCTGAAGTCCGACAAGATTGCCTTCGATACCTCCAGTGAGGCGTTCCAGAAGGTCAAGGAGATGCCGAAGGTCTCCGACGACGGCTTGACCATCACGATGAAGTACTCGGAGTTCTTCGTGGACACCGTGCTCAACCCGCCGCAACCGCAGATCCCGGCGCACGTGGTGGCCATGCACGCCCTCGGCGAGACCGATGCCACCACCGCGACCAACGATCTGATGGCGGCGTTCGCGGCGAATTTCAAGGACAAGAAGACCGACGGCGACAAGATCAAGAAGATCGCCGACTTCTGGAACACCGGGTTCGACTTCACCGAGCTGCCCAGCGACAAGTCGTTGTATCTGTCCGACGGTGCGTACCTGATGACGGATTACAAGAAGGATCAGTACATGACCTTCGAGTTGAACCCGGACTACAACTGGGGTCCGAAGCCGTCGATCAAGCAGATCACCTACAAGATCCTGCCGGATGCGATGGGATCGGTGCAGGCCTTGCAGAACGGTGAGGTCGATGTGATCAACCCGCAGCCGACGGCCGATGTGTTGGGTGCGACCCAGAAGCTTAAGAATCAGGGCATCGAGACCCAGACCGGCGACGGCGGCACCTATGAGCATGTCGATCTGGCGGTGAACAACAAGGGTCCGTTCGATCCGGCCGCCTATGGCGGGGACAAGGACAAGGCCCTTAAGGTGCGGCAGGCGTTCCTCAAGACGATCCCGCGGGAGGACATCGTCAACAAGCTGATCAAGCCGCTGAACCCGAACGCCACCTTGCGGCAGTCGTTCAACATCGTGCCCGGTTCACCGAGGTATGACGCGGTGGTGGCGGCCAACGGTTCGAAGGACTGGACAAATGTCGATATCGAGGGTGCGAAGAAGCTGCTCGCCGACGCCGGCGTGTCCGCGCCGAAGGTGCGGTTCATGTACGCCGACAAGAACGCTCGGCGGGCGAATGAGTACAAGCTGATCGCCGCCTCGGCATCGCAGGCCGGCTTCCAAATGGTGGACGGTAAGAACCCGGACTGGGCCTCGCAGCTGCCGAACACCAAGATCTACGATGCGGCCCTGTTCGGCTGGCAGAGCACCAACACCGGCGTCTCGCAGATCTCGCCGAACTTCACCACCAAGCAGCAGAACAACTTCTACGGGTACTCCAACGCCGAATCCGACAAGGCACTGAAGACCCTGAACGCCACCGCCGAGGTCGACAAGCAGACCCCGTTGATCATCCAGGTGGAGAAGAATCTGTTCGCCGACGCGTTCGGCACCGTGATCTTCCAGTTCCCTGATCTGGTGGCCTTCAACTCCAAGAAGATCGCCGGAGTGAAGCAGATGCCGCTGTCGCCGGGTTACTTCTGGAACTACTGGGAGTGGACCGTTCCGGCCGCTTGACCTGCTGGCTGATCTGGAAGCGTGTCTGATCGGATCAGCCGGCACCAGCTTCCGATCGGGCCCATCCCCGGTCGGGAGCTAGGGCCGATGGGCCGGGGCAGCTGCCCCGGCCCATCGCCCTATTTCCAGTGGTCCGGGAAGCGACCGCAGGCCACAGGGGAGCGACGAGGTTCGCCAGGCAGGCCGCCGTGCGCACCGCTGCCAAGTCATGGATCGTGGCGGTATTTCTAGATCGCCAGGTCGAGCGACAACCGGTCCGCGGTGCTGATCGAAGTGAACGCGCCCCATGCCTGGGCCAGCCGATCAACGCCGAGGAGCAGGTCCGCAGGCTCGGCGACGCATGAAACGCGGACGTGTTCGGCGCACGTGTTGTCGGGGGTGGTCCTGGTTCCTGGGAGCACCCGTACGCCGTGGTGCAAGGCGAGTTGGGCGAAGCTCTCGGCGTCGGCGTTCGGGAGCCGGACCCAGAGAAACATGCCATCGGCTGGAGCGTTACTAGTCCAGTCGGGCAAGCGGGTCTGCAGCAGCCGGTCGAGGAGATCGCGTCGCTCGCCAAGCTGCCGGCGGCGTAGCTCGGCCGTGCTGTCGACGCTTCCGAGCAGGCGGGTCGCGAGCAGTTGACTGACGTGCGAGCTGCCCAGATCGGCGGTGACCTTGAGACGCGCGACACGGGCGACGAGCTCCGTCGGTGCGCGTAACCAGCCCACGCGCAGGCCCGGCCAGAACAGCTTGCTCAGCGAGCCGATCACGATGTTCGTGAGTCCGCCCTCGGCCGGGAACCGCCACTTGTCCGGCGCCAGCTGTGCCATCGCGGTGTCGTCCACGATCGGAACTCCAGCGCGCTGCGCGAGGTTGCCGAGCTCCGTGCGGCGGATGGCTCCCATGATCGAGCCGGTCGGGTTCTGGCAGGTTGACATCACGTAGATCAGCGAGACGGAGTGGTGCTCGAGCACTTCGGCCAGGGCACGCACGCTCATCCCTTCGCGGTCAGTGCGTACCGGTAATACCGTCGCTCCGACGGCGCGGATCGCGTCGAGGGCTCCTGAATAGGTCGGCTTCTCGGTGACGATTGTTGCGCCGCTTCGACCGAACAGGGCGCACAGCAAGCTGATCGCTTGCTGTGCCCCGCTGGTGACAATCACCTCGTCGGCAGTGGTGGCCAGCCCGTGGCGGGTGTACTGCCCGGCAATCCTGGTGCGCAGCGTGGGCAACCCGAGTGGCACGTAGCCGGTGCCGGCCAGTTCGGCTAGCTCAGTTTCGCCGAGTTGGAGGTGGGGTAGCTCGCAGGCACCCGCAATGACCGAAGTCGACATGTCGATGACCCCGGCCGCCGATTCCTCGAGCAACTTGCTCGCGTGCAGTGAGGACGCGGGAAGCGTGGGTCCCAGCCCTGCGGCGGCGGCCACACGGGTGCCGCTACCCCGCGCGCTGTCGAGCAGCCCGTGCTCGCGTAGCAGTCCGTAAGCGTTGAGGACCGTAGTCCGACTGATGCCCAGCAACCGCGCGAGGTCGCGTTCGGACGGTATGCGTGAACCCATGGCGAGCTCGCCGTTGCGGATTGCAACGTGTAGCTGGTCGGCCAACTGGCGGTACAGGGGCCCTCTCCGCGAGCGGGAGAGACCGGCTGCGAACCTGTCGAAATCCATTTTGCAGTCCAAATCGGGGGCATTGGATATTGATTGCCTGTCCATTTACAGTGAGACTTTGGTATGGATACCACATTGGGCTGGGCGACGCTGCTTACGCATGGTGATGTCGACCCCGAGGAACCGGGGGTCATCTCCCCGCCGCTCCACCAGTCGGTGAACTACGCGGCCGCTACCGCCGAGCAGTTCACCGAACTCAACGAACGCATCCAGCCCCCGCGTTACTACCGGCGCTTCGGTAATCCCACCCAGGCGCGGCTTGAGGAGCTGCTGGCCAAGGCTGAGGGCGCCGATGCAGCCCTGGCAACCGCGTCGGGGATGGGCGCGGTAACCACCACCCTGCTGACACTGCTGTCGGCCGGCGATCACGTCGTGGCCCAGCACAGCATGTACGGCGGGACACTGAGCATGCTGCGCACGCTCGGCAAGCGGTTCGGCATCGAGGTGAGCTTCGTCGACCAGACTGATACCGCTGCCTTCGAAGCGTCGATCACGGACCGCACCAAGCTGTTCATGCTGGAGACGCCGAGCAATCCGCTGCTGGCTCTCACCGACCTCGATTCGGTCGCTGCGCTCGCGCGCGCGCGTGGCATCCTCACCTGGGTCGACAATACGGTAGCGACGCCGATCAACCAGAAGCCCCTGGATCACGGCGTCGACCTGGTTATGCACAGCTTGACCAAGGCGATCGGCGGACACGCCGACTTGCAGGCCGGCGTCTTGATCGGGCGAGCCGAGCTGGTCGAGCGGCTGTGGTTGACGCATACCATGGTCGGTGCCGTAACCAGCCCCTTCGACGCCTGGCTGGCATTACGCGGCCTGCGTACCCTCGCGATGCGGGTGGAGTGGCAGAACCGATCCGCGCAGTCCGTCGCCGATTATCTCGCCGGACGCCCAGAGGTGCTCAAGGTCAACTACCCCGGCCTGGCCACTCATCCGCAACACGAACTCGCCAGGCGCCAGATGCGCGGCTACGGCTGCCTGCTCAGCTTCGAGGTGGACGGCGGCCGGCCCGCCGCCGAACGGCTGATCGCCGCGCTGCACCTTGCGGCGCGTGCACCCAGCCTGGGCGGCACGACGACAACGATCGTTCGGCCTGCCGCAATGTGGTCCAACGAGTTGACCGAGGAGCAACTTGCCACAGCGGGGGTTCCCAGCGGCCTGATCAGGTTCGCCGTCGGGCTCGAGGACCAGGGCGACCTGATCGCTGATCTGGACCAGGCCTTCGCGTCCCTGCCGCCTGTCGGCCGGGCGTGACAGTTGCCGGCGGCCGATGCTGCTGGCCTTCGACTCGGACTGTGGCAGCAGCTGACAACGACGCCCGAGCCCCGGCTTACCAGCCAAAGCTGCCTGGGTATTCAGCCGATGAACGCCAGCCTGCCCATCCAGGCCGGGCCAGAGGCCGGCGAGACCAGACCCAGGTCCAAGGGCGGGCAGGCAAAGGAACCGCAACGCCGACGGAAAGATCTAACGGAAGGTGTGATCCAGATATGCGAGTAATCGAGTTCCGAGACTTTGCAAATCGCGTCGGTATCGCGGAACTGGTCGCGCCGGTTGAACGCGCGCTGATCTCTTACAGCAAGGGTCACGTCAGCGCGGCACCGGCCGAGTTGTTTGAACTGCCCGAAGGGGAGGTCCACGTCAAGGCAGCTGTGGTTCAAGATGCTCCGCTATGGTCGGTGAAGGTGTCGGCGAGCGTGCCCACGAATGCTGCCCAAGGCATCCCGCCGGCGCACTCGACAGTGACCTTGTTCGACGTCGCTACGGGGAGGCCGGTGGCGTTGATTGTGGACGACGGTGGCCTGCTCACCGGGCTGAGAACCGCCGCAGCTGGCGCCGTCGCGGCGCGGCTGCTGGCACCCGCGACCGAAACTCTCCTTGTCGTCGGCACCGGATTACAGGCACGCCTGCAAGCTCAGGCGTTCATGCATGAACGGCCCTTCGAACGGCTACTGGTGTGGGGTCGGGATTATACTCGCGCCGCCCACGCTGTGCGCGATCTGCAGCAGATCCTGCCGGGCGTCGAGATCGAAATCGCTGCTGAACTCAAAGGTGCAATCGCGCAGGCCCAGAGCGTCGTCACTGCCTCCGCCAGCGACCAGCCGTTGATTCATGGACGTTGGCTACACGCCGGTCAGCACGTGACCGCGATCGGTGCTGACACGGTGGGTAAGCGCGAACTGGACGATGACACCCTACGGCGCGCGGATCGGCTGTATGTCGACTCGCTGGCTCACAACCTGCAGGTGGGTGACCTGGCCGCGGCGATCTCCCATGGCGCCGTCGGCGCGGAGACCGTCACCGGTGAGTTGGGAATGCTCGCCGACCAGCCGATCGCAAGGAAACGGGACGAGATCACCGTGGCCAAGCTGGTCGGCGTCGGCGTCCAGGATCTGGCTGCGGCCACCACAGTATTAGACATCGTTGCATCGATCGACAGCTGCACCTCCGGGCAGGTTAAGGCGCAGCGTGCGGGATCGGCGCGGCAACGATGAGCGGCCCTGCGTTCGGCTACCGGCTGGCCGACGTGTTCGCTCAGCGTCCCTACCAAGGGAACGGGGTCGCCGTATTCCTCGACGCTCCATCGATGCTGACCGAAGAACTGCAAACCGTGACGGTTGAGGTTCGCCAGTTCGAGTCGGCGTTCCTCTGGTCGACCGCCGAGCCATCCGTCTTTGACACCCGCATCTTCGTTGTCGATCGAGAGCTGGAGTTCGCCGGCCATCCCGTCCTCGGCGCCGGATCTGTGTTGCACGAAAGGCTATTGAGCAGCCTCCGCACCGCCACTGAAGCGGAGCGCCTGCAACCACGCACTTGGACGCTGCGGTTGGGCGGGCGAAACGTCAGTGTTACCAGTCGTGCCGCTGGCGTGGACGCATTTGACGTATCCATGGATCAGGGCGCGCCGGCCTTCGGTGATCCGATGCCACCTGCGTACAGGGCACGGGTGGCCCACGCGCTCAGTCTCGAGCCCGCCGATCTGCATGCGGACTTGCCGATCCAATGGGCTAGCACCGGGCTGAAATACCTAATCATCCCGGTTCGCGGCGACGCGCTCGCACGCACCCGCATAGCGACCGGCAGCTTCGGCGACCTGCTGGCCGAAGCCGGTGCCATGCTGGCCTACGTGCTCGATCCCGATGCCCGAGAGGGACGAAACTGGGTCAATGACGGCAGCGTCGAGGACATCGCCACAGGAAGCGCCTCCGGCCCCGCCGCTGCATATCTGGTGCGGCATCGACGTGCCGACCCGTCGACGCCGATCAACCTACATCAGGGTCGCTTCCTGGGACGACCGAGCACAATGACCGTTGATGTCGAGGGCGAATCGCAGCGGATCGCCCGGGTCGTGCTCAGCGGGCATGTGTGCATGACAGGCACCGGCGTACTGGATCACCCCCCCACCCGATAAAGCCTTCCGATCATGCCAGAACCCGAATCAGACCTGCCCGACAGCGCGTGGCGGGCGGCCTTCAACGCAGCGTTTGGTGCACCCTTCGCTATCAAGCTCGCGGCGGACGGAATGTGGGAGGGGGCCTACACCGCGCCGCTGCACACCTCGGAATACCAAGACAGCCTCGAGCGGTGGCTTGCTGAGGCCGGCCCCGACGTCGCAATTGAAGTCGTGTTCGCCACCAAGGCCTTCATCGGCGCACGCCTGCGCACACCGGAACGCCCGTACGCATTTGAGCTGGCGCGTCGCGTGTTCGATCACCTCACCGACGGCCTCGGCGCCGACCATCGATCCACGTCGTCCGCCGCATCCGTGCTCGACATGCTCGACCACACGATCCAGATCCGGTTCGACGGGGGTCGCCCTCGCCACGCCGAACTAGGCGTCCTTGATCGATGGCTCACTCGCGGCCCGATACGGCTCGGGCCGCCGCCATGGCCGGAACCGGAAGGTGATGACGCGCTGCCTGATCACCGCCTCAGCCCCCTTCTCCGCGAGGCTGCTCTGCCGACACCACTGATGCTGGAGGTGGCCTACGGGCCACTAGGAGATGGTTGGCTGGCGATGCCTGTGCCCCGGCGGGCACGCGCGGTTGGGGCCGGCGACGGGCGGATCGATCTCAACAGCCTGTCCGGCCTGCTGTGGCGCTCGCCCTTAAGACTGCACAGCGCCGATAGTTGACTTCAGTCCTTCTGCGCCAATGCCGGCTTGGTCGCGAACTCGACATCGACGGACCCTGCCCGCTCCCAGCGGCCTGGATCATCGGTCCAACAGCGAGGCAGATACAACGCTCGATCGATCAACACGTGCCCACGCGGCGCGGCGTAGGTCCGTGAGCTGCTGAAACCGAATAAGCACCTCCAGCAGGAGAACGGGATCTCCGCCGCGCGACGGCCTACTTCGCCCAGGACACCCTCCAAAAATGATGTACCCGCTGGTCCGTGACCTTGCCGCCAACGATGTGCTGGTCGCGGTGACTTGCCGGGTGTTCGGCTTCTCGGAACAGGCGTTCGACGCGTGGCGACCGGTGTGCACCCAGCAACGATTGTGGTCCGTGCGTGCCCGCAAACGGAGCCTGGGCCACGGCCCGGGCCGCCCGTGCACGACGACCTGGTCACCCGCCAGTTCCGGTCCGCGCGACCAACCCTGTTGTAGCTCACCGACATCGAGAACCCCACCGCCGACGGCAAGCTCAACCTGTGCGCCGTCAAAGGCGCCTACAGCAACCGGATTGTCGGCTTCCCCATCGCCGGACGATGACATCCCAACTGGCCGTCGATGTCCTCCCACAACGCCATCGCGCTCCGCCGACCGAACACCATCGTGATCCACTCCGACCGCGGCAGCCAATTTTGCTCCAACGCACACACCCGTGCCGGCCGCCATGGAAGTGCTACCCAGCCAGCTGCAGAAATGTCCTCAATCGCCGCCACTGGCCCACCCCGCCTCGAATTGCGCCGGGCCCGCATCACCTAGAACGAGAAGACCGGCCACCGTCGCCTGCGCCCAGACGCCCTGGCATATCACCCCGATCGAATACGAAAACACTGCATCAGACCGCGACCGCAGGGACTGATGCTCCTATTCGTTGTCAAGCGGCGGTGAGCCATTGGCGGTAGCGGTCGGCGAAGTTGTCGTCTCGGCGGCGGCCGAGTTCGAGTTCGCCGACTCGGGCCGGCCAGACGCCGGGTGCTGTCGCAGCGTTGGTGAGGGTGATGTTCTTGGCTCGTCGCGCGGGTCGCAGGTCGGTGTAGTCGGGCACGGTGCAGTGCCCCGCCAGCGCACGGTGGATCACTCGGGCGACGGCACGTTTGAGCGCAAGATAGACGGCTTTGTTCGTCCAGCCTTTGGCCAGGTGCGTGTCACGGTATGCGGTTGTGCGTTGGTCGTTGGTCATCCGGTTCTTCACGATGTGGTGCAGTGCGGTGTTGGCTTGGCGGTCACCGCCTCGCGATAGCCGGTGACGGTCGGTCCGCCCCGAGCTGACGGGGATGGGCGCGGTGCCGCACAGCGCGGCGAAGGCGGCGGAGGATCGGAGCCGGTCGGGATTGTCGCCGGCAGTGATCAATAGCTGTGCTCCGATGACACTTCCTGAGTCAACCTCAGGCCGCGATCGGCAGTTTCTGGGCTCCGCCGTGGAGGTTGGGGTTGTAGGGCTGGCCGGTGTGCCAGCAGCGGTAGATGACACGGATCCAGGCGCGGGCCAGGATGCGGACGGCGTGTTGATGGTCGTGTCCGCGGGCTCGTGCTTGGGCGTAGATGTGCGCGGCCCAGGGGCTGGTGTGGCGGCTGTTGTCGGCGAAGGTCGTCAGGGCTTGCCGGAAGCGTTTGTTGCAGGCCCAGCGGAAGTGCACGGCGTGTTGTTTGCCGGAGGCCTTGGTGACCGGGGTGACGCCGGCGAGGGCCGCGACTGCGTCGGGTCCGTCGTAGGCTGCCCGGGAATCGCCCCACTCGGCGAGCACCTGGGCGGCGTTGATCTGACCCGACCTTGGCAGCGACGTGAAGACTTCGGCGTCCGGGTGCTCCCCGAGGTGGGCGATCACCGACCGGTCGAGCTGTTTTCCGGCGGTGTTGAGCGCTTCGAGGACGGTGACCAGCGCGTTCACTGCGTCACTGACGGCCTTGGTCAGCACCGGGTCGGTGGTGCCGGCGGGCGCGGACCGCAGCCGGGCGAGCAGGACGCTGGCGGCGCGGCGGCCGGAGTAGCCGTGGCTGGTCAGGAAGGCGGCGAGGCGTTTTTCGCCCAACTGGGCGGCGGCAGCGGTCGGGTAGCGGCGCAGGAACGCCAAGCTGATCGGGGACTCGACGTCGGCGAAAATTGTTGTGGCGCCCGGCCAATGGGCCTCCAGCAGGGCGCTGAGCTGGTTGGTGGCGCGTACCCGCATCTGCACGATGTCGTCGCGGGTGCGGACCACGGTCCTCAATGCCTTCGTCTGCGGGCTGTAGGGCTGCACGGGCCGGAGCCGGTGATGGCGCAGCCGCAGGTACTCGGCGATCACCAGAGCGTCACCGGCGTCGGACTTCGCTCCCGAAACGACCTCGCCCTCGCGCCAGGTCTTGATCGCGTTGGGCGACACCGGGATCACCGGATACCCGGCTTCCAGCAGCAGATCGACCAGCCGCCCGTTCGGCCGCTCGATCCCGACCTGCACGACGTCCGGGGCGCCGTACTTGGCCAGCCGACGGATCAGCGATGCGATGCCGTCAGCGGTGTGCTCGATCGTGAACTGGGCCAGCACCTTCCCAGCCGCAGACAGCACGCACACGGCGTGCACGACCGCGGCCCAGTCCAGGCCAACGTAGATCACCTCAGTGGATTGTTCGGACAACAAGACTCCTCAGGTTGGCAGCGACGACCCGACGAGGCACCCGGAATCGACTACCGGACGGTCACTAACTGGCGCTCTACGGCGCGTCTTCCTGATACCGGTCTGCGACCCCGGGAGGACCGAGGGCGGCAGTGTCATCGTGGCCCTCAACGAGCGACCGAACCTGGCCGTCACCCCGGCCCCCGCCGAGTCCCTTCAACGAACATCCAACAGACATCCGCTAAAAGGATGGTGCCCTAGTGACCGGGCCGACGCCTTTGACGGCCATCAGCGCAGGGTTGGCTGCGGTGGCCCGGGCGAGCATCCGCTGCTCGAGGTCGGTGATCTCCTGGCCCAGGTCACGGTGCCGTCGGGCCAAAGACCTCAATGCGTGCAGGGTATCCGCATCGCCGGTATCACGGAGTTGGTCGGGACGTGAATTGACAA
>JAABUR0100008863.1_pt1 | contig 11483 bp, 10 predicted proteins | sample 5560091 | NCBI WGS metagenome assembly JAABUR01 (sample SAMN10711879, study PRJNA513375) | rock metagenome | isolation source: Antarctica rocks | place: Antarctica: Victoria Land, University Valley sud
CGCCGAACACGCTTTTCCAGTTGTTGGGCGGCCGTTCACCATGCGCGCCGTGTCCGTCACGGAAGATATACCGTGCCCGCTCGGGGCTGCCTGCCGGCGAGGCAAGGGCGGCCTTGAACCAGGCGTGCTCGTCCGAGGTGTGGTTGGGCACCAGGTCCACGATCACGCGCATGCCGAGGGCATGGGCTTGCCGCAGCAGGTGGTCGAAGTCGGACAGTGTGCCAAACAGCGGATCGACGGCGCGATAGTCCGCCACGTCGTAGCCGGCGTCGGCTTGAGGCGAGCGGTAGAACGGGGACAGCCACACCGCGTCCACGCCAAGGCGGGCCAAATAGGGCAACCGTGTGCTGATGCCTGGGAGATCGCCGATGCCATCACCGTCGAAGTCGGCAAACGAGCGCGGGTAGATCTGGTAGATAACGGCGCTGCGCCACCATTCTGCGCCGGGTGAGCCTGGGGTCGCGACGACGGCTGGTCGAGTGGATGGGTTGTTCATGCCTCGGAACCTTATGGGCGCGCTACGACAGTTTCGATTGGGAGCAGATCAAGGAACGGCCGGGAGCAGGTTTGCCGTGTGACGTCTCGCCATTCCGCGCTGGTTTATCTTCGCCACATGCGCGTACGAATCAACATCTGTCGTTTCGAGCACGTGCAAACCTCCTGACGCTGGGGGAGGTCAGCAGCACAGCCACACTCATCAGCAGGGCGCAGGCGCCAAGTCCGAGCGCACGCTCCGGGTTGATCAGGCTCGCAACGGGACCGCAAAGGGCATAGCCGACTGGACCAAGGCCCATCGTCATCAGCGTGAATATCGAGCTGACCCGCGACAAAAAATCGTGGGGAATGCTCTCCTGAAGGGACGTTTGGACCAGGACGTTCAAGGCCGTGAGGGCGAAGCCGAATGTCGCGCTCCCGAATGCCAGCAGCGGCACGGGTGCATGCAGCGCAAGCATGACGAGGGGGTGGCCAACAAGGCAGTGGCGAGCTGGACTGCCAGGAGCGGCCGGGGAATATGAACCCGCAGAACCAATAAGCCGCCTGCGATCCCGCCCACGCCGGCCGCCGAGGCAATGAGGCCCCAGGTCCGGGCGCCATCGGGCACGGAGGCAAACAAGGATGGGCCGAGCACGAAGAACGGGGCGAAGGCGAGCAGGTTCAGCAAACCCTGCTGCCCAGTTACCAGTTGCAGCCAGCGATGGCGGTTGAACTCGCCCCAGCCCATCCGAAGGTCGGTGGCGAATGAGGCACGGGGTGGGATGACATGCGGCGCGAGGCGCATCAGTCCGAGGCAGGCGGCGCTCGCGGCATAGGACGCTGCATCCAGCCCGATCGCGACGGAAGCGCCGCCGAGGCCGACGAGCAGGCCACCGAGCGCAGGACCCAGGATGGCCGCGAGCGAGCTGGAAAGGCTTATAAGACTGTTGGCGTCCTTGATCCGCCCGACGCCTGCGACTTGCGGGATCAGGCCGCTTTCGGCCGGTCCGTAGAACGCGGTGCCGACGCCGCAGCACGCGGCCAGAGCCATCAAGGCGAGGAGGTGCGGGTGGCCCGTAGCTAGCAGGGTTGCTAGCGTAGCTTGGCTCGCACAGCGCAGCAGGTCGGCGGCGATCATCAGGCGGCGTCTGGGCCACCGATCCCCGACGACGCCGCCGGCGAGCATCAGCAGCACCATCGGCGTAGCCTGCGCCGCCAGCACAGTGCCCACCGCAGAAGCGGAATAGCCGTTGCTGAGCAGCGCAAAAGAGAGCGCGACCGGAACTGCGGCGGTGCCCGCAGTCGAAATGCTGAACGCGGCGAAAAATAAGGCAAAGTTGGGCTCGCGCAACAGCGTGCGATAGCCGTTGCCCGGCGGCGCCGAAGGCGAAAGCGGAGCTGCCGTGGTGCTGGTCGCCGTCTCAGAACAGTCGGGCATCTAGAATCCTACCGTTGGGAAGGCCGGACGCGTCTTACAGGGGCCTGTTCCCAACCGATCCCCACCGACAGCATCCCATACTCCGCGGCCGGCAGAGCGTTCCCCGTCATTCCACATGCGGCCGATAAGATCCTTTGGCACGAAAGGCGGTCGAAGCCCTTGCTGGTCAGCACGGCTGCGCTGGTCGGAATGATGGCCGAGCTCGTTCAGTCCCGCGCGCGACCTTACGGAGTGTCGTGCAGCCTCAAGGCCGAGGCCGCTCCAAGAGGGCTGATGCGGGCAAGCTGCCACTCCGGACAAGAACGCTAGTGCGCAAACATCCTGCACCCTCCATGCCCACGACGGTGTGCCGCGCAGTTTCCGGCGCGCATTCGTGCCGGGCAGTGTCCGGACAAATTACTGCAAGGGAGTTCAGTGCTGACTGGGGCTAGCCGCGCTATTGAGCAAGCGACGGTCAAGCGGTTCGCGCGCGCTGAACGGCGGGCGGTGACCCTGCCGCGGCGTCCCTCTTCTGCCGAGTGCTCCCCGGCGTTGTTCAAAGCGGCAATCTCTCAAACAGATGCCCGGCTGCGGCGCGCCAGCAACGTAATCAGGCCCGTACCGGCCATGAGCAGAAGCAACGCTGCCCGTAGGCCCACAGCATGGGAAATCATGCCAATCAAGGGCGGCGCACCCATCACGGCGCCGTATCCCGCCGTCGCCAGCATCGCAACTCCGGCGGGGCCGTTGCGGCCGGCCACGCTGAACAGCACAGGAACGATGTTGGCGACACCCGCGCCAACAAGCGCGAAGCTGGCCGCCGCCGTCGTCACGTTCGGCGATATGGTGGCTCCAAGCAAGCCCAGCCCGGTTACCACGCTGCCGCATCGGATCACCCGCGCCGGACCGAGCCAGCGCACGAGAAAATCACCACACAGGCGGCAGGCAACCATAGCTGCCGCAAAAGCAGCAAGGCCCATGGAGGAGCGCGCGGCCGATGCGCCGAGCTCGGTCCGGAGATAGATGCCGGACCAGTCGGCAGCACCGCCCTCAATGGCGAAGCTCAACGCAACAATCGCACAAAGCCCGAGCATTGCACGACTTGGCCAGGCGAACGCGGTCCGCTCCGACGAGCACGATGGTGCGTCCGGCAGGAGCAACGCAGCCATGCCGCAAAGGGCGCTCGCAATGCCGGGCACTGCAAGGGCGAGAAACAAGCTGGCGCCGGCGTCCGCCAGCAGTCCGGCCGCCGCTGCTCCCGTTAACTCCCCCAGGCTCCATCCGGCATGGAGGGACGACATGATGGCTGCTCCCCAGCAACGTTCGATCTGTGCCGCATGCGCGTTCATGGCAATATCCAGGCTCCCCAGCACAGCGCCGAGCAGCAGCCCGGACCCGAGCAGCAACGGCCAGGTAGGAAGGAGCGCCGGAAGCGGCAGCGCGACGGCGAGTGCCACGGCCGAAATCCAGGAGGTGCGCGCCGTGCCGATCCGCCCGGCCAATCTGCCCACGATCTGCATGGCCAGCAGCGAGCCAATGCTCCCACAAAGCAGGACAGTCCCGAGCGAAGCATTGTCCAAGCCGGCCTCCTCACGCAAACGTGGCAGGTTCCCGACCCAGGCGCCAAAGGCGAGGCCGTTTGCGATGAACACGGAGGTCATTGCCAGGCGGTGCGGCCAGGACCGGCGAGCTTCGGTGACGAGCATGGCGTTTGTTGTCACATTCCCCAGGTCGCTGCATCTGCACCGCTCCGCTTCCGAGAAACAAAGCAGTGAGGCTTCGGTGCGTGGTTCGGACGATATGCATACTGCACCCGTTCAAGGTGTCTTCAGCAGGCGCGTTGCGATGCCGGCATGCCGAGCTTGGTCATCCGGTTCAGCACCGAGCAGCCGTCCTTAGTCTCGGGCAATTGGGCAGGCAGATTCCGGGCGCGAAGGACGGTGCCAACGTAGCCTCGTAACGAAACATGGCAGTTTCACTGTTTGGTCATTTGCCGAAGCCGACCGCCCTCTGCCACCCCGTGCCCGTGATGCTGGTGACGATCTCGTTCGGCTGTCTCGGCGCGGCTGATTGGCGCGCGCTGCAGGCGGGCACGGTGGTGACCATGCGCGGCTCATACCGCCATCAGAATGCGTCGTCCCAACAGGCCGAAGCTAGTGCGGCCGAAGCTAGTGCGGCCGTAGCATTGCCGGCTCAGCAGCTTGAGCCGGTTGACCTGTCCCTCGAGCTGGCCGCTGCTCCAGGGATCGGAAGGCGACGCACGCCCCGGCATCGTCCACCTCCAGCCTCGCGGCGAATGTCTCGATGGCGGGGATCCCGCAAGCACGAGCCTCGGCCGTGCCCAGTTCCGCGGCGGGCTGGACCAGCAGCCAGGCGCGAGTTGCCGCGGCGCTGGCAGGAGCGGCCCCTTGCCGTGCGCCGTAGCGGCCTGTGCATCGTCTAGGCTCTGATCGCATCGCCGCCCGACCTTGGCCGGCACCGTCCGCGGCTCGGCAAGCCAGCGGTGAACCTGCTTATTCCCGCCAGGAAAGCCCACGCCGCGCAGCTCGCGCCATAACGCAAAGTCATTCTCGCACCCTTCGGCCAGCCATGGTTCCAGGGATGGGGTAGAGGCCGAGGATGCTCGGACCCGGGCCATGCGGAAGGCGAGCCGGGAAGCTGTCGGCACGGGCGAACCTGCACACGGTCGCGCGGGCGGGGCCCATCGCGCGCGCAGTCGCTAACCCGCCCTAATACTTTGCCCGGACCACGAACGGGGGCTGGTCAATACGTCGGGGGCACGGAAACCATTTCTGGACTTCCACCTTATGGCGCTGCCGAGGCCCGCGGTGTGGAACCGGGTGAAGTTGGAGTGGGATGAAGCATGACTGAAGCGCAAATAGTTTCCAAACCCGCGGTGTCGTCTCACCTCGCCGAGCGCTTGCAGGAAGCAAAGCGATGCGGCAGCCGGCATGAGGTGCTCGACTTTGCGTTACAGCACCTCCCAGATCGAGGACTCGTCTGCGAGTTCGGCGTGTTCGAGGCGGAAACCCTTAACCGCATCGCAAACCGGCTACCGGATCGCTCGATATTCGGTTTCGACTCCTTCGAGGGACTCCCTGAACACTGGCGTCCGGAATTTGGCCCCGGCGCGTTCAGCACCAAGGGCTGCTTGCCCCGTGTCGAGCCCAATGTCACGCTGGTCCAAGGCTGGTTTGACGCGACCTTGCCCGCATTCGCCGCCGGGCACGCCGGGCCGGTAGCCCTGCTCCACATCGACTGCGACCTTTACTCCTCCACGAGGTGCGTTCTCGAGCACCTCGGCGACCGGCTCGTGCCCGGCTCCATTCTCGTTTTTGACGAGTTCTTCAACTACCCCGGATGGGAGGGACACGAGTTCCGGGCGTTCTCGGAGTTCGTCGCGGCACGAAGCTTGCGCCACGAGTATTTGGCCTACAACTACCAGCACGAGCAGGTCGCCATCCGCGTGGTCGCTTGAGAACGGCGGGGCACGTGAACTGGCAACCCGGTGGAGCCCCTGTTGGACGCCCGGAGGGTGCCGCCGCGATCCGTGCGGGCACGCCGCCGGACGCCGGCGCCCGCGTTGGTCCACAAGACGCAGATGCGCCGGGCATGCCGCCCCTCGAGGTTTGGGGGGGGCTAGAATGCACCGTCGCCCGGATCGGCGATGCCTACGTCGACCAAACCTTGCTCAGCGGCCACCAGCACCGCCCACGGGATCTCGACGAGTTCGCCGCGCTCGGCCTGCGCGCGATCAGATACCCCGTGCTGTGGGAGCGTGTGGCGCCGCAGGGCCTCGAACATGCGGATTGGGGCTGGACCGACGAGCGGCTCGGCCGGCTCCGGGAACTCGGCGTTCTCCCGATCGCGGGCCTGCTCCACCACGGCAGCGGTCCCCTCCACACTGACCTCGCCCAGCCCGACTTCCCCCAGAAGTTGGCCGCGTTCGCCGCGGCCGTGGCCGAACGCTACCCGTGGCTGGAGGCCTACACTCCCGTGAACGAGCCGTTGACCACGGCCCGCTTCAGCGGGCTTTATGGCCACTGGTATCCGCACGGCCGCGATCAGCGCTTATTTCTCCGGATGCTGGTCAACCAGATCAACGGCATACGCTTGGCGATGCGCGCGATCCGGGCGGTCAATCCGCGCGCGAAGCTTGTCCAGACGGAGGATTTGGGCAGGGTCCTCGGCACGTCGCGGCTGGCCTATCAGGCCCGGCACGAGAACCACCGGCGCTGGTTGGGATTCGACCTCCTGACGGGAAGGTTCGACCGGGATCACCCTTTGTGGCTGGATGTCGCCGACGCAGTCCCCGAGAGCGAACTCGACGAGCTCCTCGCCGACCCGTGCCCACCGGACATCATCGGCATCAACCATTACCTTTCGGGCGAACGGTTCCTCGACGAGCGGCTCGACCGCTACCCGGGCGTGCAGCCGGGCGGGAACGGGCAGGACCGGTACGTCGACGTGCTGGCGCTCCGCGCGGTTGCGGAAGGCGTCGCGGGCCTGGAGAATCTGCTTGGGGAGGTCTGGAACCGTTACGGCCTGCCCGTCGCCGTGACCGAGGTGCACAACGGCTCGAGTCGCGACGAGCAGCTGCGCTGGCTCAAGGAGGCCTGGGATGCGGCGCTTCGCCTGCGGTCCCGCGGCGTGGACGTTCGCGCGGTGACGGCGTGGTCGCTGCTGGGCGCCTACGATTGGGACAGCATGCTGACCCAGCTCGTCGGCCATTACGAGCCCGGCATCTTCGACGTCCGCGGCGCCGTGCCTCGACCGACCGCGTTGGCACGGCTCGTGCGCGATCTGGCGCGATCGGGCGAGGCCGACCACCCGGCGCTCGACGCACCCGGCTGGTGGCACCGCGAGGGCCGACTCTGCTGGGGGGCGGCGGAGTGCTGCCCGACCACCCTCCCGGACCGGCTCCGGGAGCCCTTCACCGGCCCGCACCGGCCGAGGCCGTTGCTGATCGCGGGCGACGGTGCCCTCGCCCGGGCCTTGAGCAACGTGTGCGTGGTGCGTGGCCTGCCCCACCACGTGTCGCCGCGCGGGGAACTCGACGTAACCGAGCCCGCATCCGTCGCCGCCGCGCTCGAACAATGGCGGCCCTGGGCCGTCCTCAACGCCGCCGGCTTCGCCCGGGTGGACCACGCGGAGGCGAGTCCGGAGCGTTGCTGGCGAGAGAACGTCCGGGGGGCGGAGGTCATCTCCCGGGTGTGCGCCTCGGCCGGCATCCCCCTCGTGGCGTTCTCCTCCCACTTGGTGTTCGACGGCGACAAGGCGGCGCCCTACCTCGAAGACGACCCAGTGGCGCCGCTTGGTGTGTACGGCGCCGCCAAAGCAGAGGCCGAGCGGGTCCTGCTCACGGCGCCCTCAGACGTGTTGCTCATCCGCGCCGGCCCGTTCTTCGGACCGTGGGACGACCGCAACGTGGTGGCCCGGGCGATCCGGGCCGTGGGATTGGACCGCCTCTTCGCCGCGGCGGCGGACGTCACGGTTTCGCCGACCTATCTGCCCGATCTCGCCGACACAACCCTCGACCTCCTCATGGATCGCGAGAAAGGGGTCTGGCACTTGGCCAGCGCGGGGGCGGTGACCTGGGCGGAATTCGCCCGCGAAGCGGTGCGCGGCGCGGGACTGGACTCTGGAAGGGTACTGGCGGTTCCCGGCGCGGAGCTTGCCTGGAAGGCGCGGCGGCCCGCGCAGAGCGTGCTACGCTCGGGGCGCGGCGTCCCAATGCCGCCGCTCGACGAAGCCCTCGGCCGCTGTCTCGACGCGCTCGCATCAGGCGCATCCGACATCTCTGCCGGCTCGTACCTGACGCGCTATCGACCGCCCGGCTGATCGTTTGGTTGCGAGCGGGGTCAAGGGATGGAAGTGGGCACGACCGCTGATGTCGTCGAAAAGTTTCAGGCACTCGGGTGCATGACGGTCGCACGGACGACGCCGGTGACGCCGAACCAGGGCACGCATGAGCGGGGGTAAAACCCACACTGCCCGTGCGGGGGCCACGAAGCCGTATGGCACAGGACAACCTCGCCGCCCGGGACTTCGTCCCGGTTGCCTCCGAAGCGGCCTTCCCTTTCTGACCGCGGTCATGGAACGCCGGGCATGCGTCGCAGTTGTAATCGCATGATCCAAGATGGCCCAGAAACCGGCGCCTCGGTCACGCGGCCGGATCCGCGCGCCGAGCGGGCCCTGGATGTCCTGAGTTTCGTGCTGTCGGACGTGCGTTACGGCCTCGGCGCTTATTTAGCGGTCTACCTGCTGACGGAACACGCCTGGGACGAGGCGAGCATCGGCTTGGCGCTCTCATTTGGCGGCTTGGTCGGGCTAGTGTCGCAAACGCCGCTGGGCGCTTTGGTGGATGCGCTGCGTGCCAAACGCGCGCTGCTTGCGGGGGCCGTCGCGGCGGCGACCGCGACCTGTTTCGTCATCCCGCTTGCGCCGCGGTTCTGGCCGGTGGCGGCGGCGGGAATGGTGGGGGGGCTGGCGGGCACCATGATCGGCCCTTCCTTGGCGGCGATCTCGCTTGGCATCGTGGGGCCGGACCGCTTCGCGCGTCGCGCGGGCCGGAACGAGTCGCTCTTCCACCTTGGCAACGGGGTTATAAACTTGATGATCCTCGCGGCCGCGCCGTTCTTCGGCACGGTCGTCGTGTTCTGGATGATGGGCGTGACCGCGGCCGCCAGCGTACTGGCCGCCTGGGCCGTGCCCGAGCGCGCCATCAACCATGATGTCGCCCGCGGCCTTTTGCCCGATGACGCGGGGCACAGCTCACGGCCGTCGCCCTGGAGGATGTTGCTGGGGAGCCGGCCCTTGCTGGTGTTCGCTGCCTGCGGCGCGCTTTTTCATTTGGCGAATGCCGCTATGCTGGGGCTGGTCGCACAGAAGCTTGCCCTTGGGCACTCCGGCCAAGGCGTCACTTTCACGGCGGCCTGCGCTATCGCCGCTCAGGCAGTGATGGTCCCCACCGCTGCCTTGGCCGGCGGGCGGGCCGACCTGTGGGGGCGCAAGCCGCTGTTGCTGACTGCGTTCGTGGCGCTGTCGGTACGGGGGTTGCTCTACACCTTGTCGGATAACGCGGCTTGGCTGGTCGGCGTGCAGTTGTTGGACGGTGTGGCGGCAGGGCTGACCGGCGCGCTGTTTCCGGTCGTGATCGCCGACCTGACGCGCGGCAGCGGGCACTTCAACGCCGCCCAGGGCGCCGTCGGCACCGTGCATGCAATCGGTGGGATCGTGAGCGGGGCGCTCGCCGGCGGGATCGTGGTGCTGGCCGGATACGATTACGCTTTCCTGACCCTCGCCGCCATCGCCGCCTCGGGTGCCGCATTGTTCTGGATGGCGATGCCCGAGACACGTCCCTCTGCCGATCCCACGCTCCCGATTATGGCCGCATCGCAAGCGGGACCCTGACATTAACCTGGCTTCATAGGCCGGGAGCCGCTCACCGGGCGAGCGCCGAACCGTGCTGCTGCGCGTGCCTTTCGGTCCGGCTGGAAGCGCAAGCCGCTGATGGTGGCCGCCTTCGTTGGGCTGGAGCCAGTCAGCTATGGGCTTCAGCGCTGATCGGTTCCGTCAGGGCTCGCGCCAAGCCCCCTGGCCGACGAGGGCTGGCTTGGCTATAGCGCCGGCCCTTCATGGCGGAGGAAGCCGCGTAACGGGACGTCGGTGCCCGTTCCAAAGCCCAACTACACTTGCTGGCGCGAAATCTGACGGAACCCACCATGGGCAAGCAGCAAGTTCGTGCCACCAGCGCCGGATGCTTTCGACGGCAAAGGTGGCGGTGTCGCTGGTGATGCCGAGGTTGACCCAGCCTGTGTTGGCCGCGATGTCGTAGACGTCATAGGGTGCCACCTTGCCCAGCTCCGGCAAGGCGAAGTCGTGCACCCGGACCGGCTCGGGCTGACCTTTGGGACGCAGCTCACGCCCGGCGTTCTTGAAGTCGCCAACCAGCTCCTTCTTCTTGGTGTCGACCGAGATGGCAAGCTGGTCTGCGGCTTGGAACGCCTGCACCTGGGCGTTGATGGTTTCGAATTGCGCGTTGCGATCCGGATGGTGAGTGGTTGTATGGAGCCATTCGACGCAACTGTAGCTTTCACTACAGACGGGCGTGCGCAGCGGCGTTATCTGATTTAGCATGCAGGCTGCCTTCCGACGGGTCAGCGACGTGCATGTCGGATTGAACAAGCGAGGTCGGATACGTTGGCGAAGCAGCCAAGGCAGGCTCAAGCGGCGGCGACGCGCTCATCGCCGCCAGTGATGGTGGCAGCCCCACGGCGCAACGGCCTTCTCGCGGCACTGAGCGAGGACGACCTGCGCCGCCTCATCCCGTATCTGGAACCGATGGTGCTCGCGCGCGGCCAGATCCTGTTCGAGCCGCACGAGCCGGTCAGCCATGTTCATTTCCCGGCCGGTGCGGTCCTATCCTTGGTCATCCCGACCACGGACGGCCACATCGCCGAGGCTGCAACGGTTGGCCGCGAGGGCGCCATCGGCGCCGTCGCCAACGGGACGAAGCGCACGGCGTTCAGCCGAGGGATCGTGCAGGTTGCAGGGCCTGCGTTCCGGATGGAGCACGGGCATCTAGAGGCAGCGCTGGCGGCCTCGCCAGTGCTGGGCGACCTGCTCAGCCGCTACTCGGACGCGCTGTTCGCCCAGGTGCTGCAGTCCGTTGCCTGCAATGCGTTGCACTCCGTGGAGCAACGCTGCGCGCGCTGGATGCTGATCACGCTTGACCGGGTGGACGGCGAAGCCGTGCCGCTGACGCAGGAGCATCTGGCGGAGATGCTGGGCACGCATCGCGTGACCGTGGCGACGGCGCTGCGCGATCTCGAGGTGGCCGGCGTGATCCGTCGCGAGCGTTTGCGTTTGCCGGTCATTGACCGCCCGGGGCTCGAGCGGCGCGCCTGCGAGTGTTACGCGGCGGTGCGGGCGCATTTTCGAAGCGTTCTCCCGCCAACGGCTCCGGACGCCAAGGTACGGGGGACGGCAGGCTGATAGTGGATGGTGCCGCGATTGGACGTTTTGGGGCAGTGTTGATTAGTCACTGAGGCGCAGCATTTCAAAAATTGTGTGGTTAGTGAGACATAACCATTAAATTAAGATGCCATCAGAAAGTAACATGATTGCACCTTGAAGTCTTGACTGTGACCATCAATAAATGTGTCGGTATGATTGAACATAAGATGTGCTCTTTGGCTTGCAGAAGATGCATATCTGCTTCACGGATTAAAAGGTTATCTTAGATCAGGATCTATTCTACTAGTATATCATCCGCTCAGTTTTAATTTGATTATACGGGTCAATATTTACAATAAGGACAAGACACCATGACGGACAGCATTATTCACGGTAACATCCAAAGCAGCCAGCAGCATGGCCAAGCGAGCGCCGAGGCCGTGCAGCAGCGCGGCCGCGTTGCCGCCGAGGCTTTGCGCCAGGGCACCGAAGCCACCGCCGAGGTCACGCGTCAGGGCACCCAAGCCGGGGTCGAGGCGATGCGCCGCGCCAGTGAGACGGCCAACGAGACCGTGCGCCGGACCACGCAGGTGGTGGTCCAGGGCCAGCGCCAGATCGCCCAAGAGGCGACCCA
>JAABUR0100008865.1_pt1 | contig 11481 bp, 10 predicted proteins | sample 5560091 | NCBI WGS metagenome assembly JAABUR01 (sample SAMN10711879, study PRJNA513375) | rock metagenome | isolation source: Antarctica rocks | place: Antarctica: Victoria Land, University Valley sud
ATGCTGGTTGAACCGGGCAGTTTTTCTGCACTCTTAAAAAGCTTAAAAAAACTAAAAAAATTTAATGTTCATGCAGCAACTTTGTTACCTTAAGTGTCTGTTTAATTGTTATAAGTTTAGTTTTTTATGGTTTTTTAATGTTTGATAAACTCCGGACTAACTGCTTATTTTTAGGAGTGCATAAGCTGCGCCAAAACAAAACACAGACCCTGCAATGCAGGGTCTGTGTTTTTAAAATTACATTGGAGATCATATTTCTGCCATTATATCAATTGCAAGCTTTTATCCTCGTATAGCTTGTAGCCTTCCAGCCTGCAGCTAACAGGTGGAAGCTTGAAGCTCGCAGCTTCTATATCTTCTTTATACATTTTCCCACAACGGACTTATCTCACGCAGCTTTAACACTGTATTTCTTACCTGCTCTATTGTATAATCAATTTGCTCTTCTGTGGTAAACCTGCCTAATCCAAACCGAAGGGAACTGTGTGCCAGATCATCGCTAAGACCCAGCGCTTTTAATACATAACTGGGTTCAAGAGAGGCAGAAGTGCATGCTGAACCTGAACTTAATGCAATATTCTTATTAAAACCCATCAGCAAACCTTCACCTTCAACGTGTTTAAATGAAATGTTGGCCACATGAGGAAGACGATATTCACGGTTGCCGTTTACAATAGTCTCTTCAATTTTAAGCAATTCGTTCTCAAGTTTGTCTCTCAGTTGGCCTAAGCGTTTTGCATCCTGGTCCATTTCGAGACGAGCCAGCTCTGCCGCTTTTCCAAATCCAACAATGCCTGGTACATTTAAAGTACCGCTGCGCATTCCTCTTTCATGTCCGCCGCCATCAAGCTGAGCCGTAACTTTTACACGTGGATTTTTTCGACGTACATATAAGGCGCCAATACCTTTAGGGCCATACATTTTATGCGCGGTAAATGCCATAAGATCAATACCATCTTTATGTACATCAACAGGAATTTTACCAACTGCCTGCACAGCATCAGTAAAAAATAATACCCCATGTCTTTTTGCAATAGCACTTATTTCACGAATCGGCTGAATAACACCAATCTCGTTATTCCCATACATAATGGCAACCAATATAGTAGAGGGCTTGATAGCTGCTTCAAGTTGTGACAGGTCAATTAAACCATCAGGCTTTACCTGCAGGCAAGTAACCTCTCCGCCAAGTTTTTCTATGTGCTTACATGTATCTAAAACAGCTTTATGTTCTGTAGCAGCCGTAATTATATGATTCCCCTTGCCTGCGTACATTTCATATACTCCTTTAATCGCAAGGTTGTCTGCTTCTGTAGCGCCGCTGGTAAAAATAATTTCTTTAGGATCTGCTCCCACCAGTTTAGCTACCTGTTCTCTTGCATAATCAACAGCCTCTTCTGCAGCCCATCCAAAAGCATGATTACGGCTTGCTGCATTGCCAAAGTTTTCAGTAAAGTAAGGAATCATTGCCTCTACAACCCTCGGGTCGCATGGCGTAGTGGCATTATTATCTAAATAAACAGGTAATTTCAACATCGTGCTCAAATTTCGTCTGGTCTTATTATTGTACAAAAGTAACACAATATGAAACGATAAATCTTGTATAGAAAAGCACGTTTAACTGTTTCTCCCTTTTCGTAATACGGGTTATAATTCTTTAAAATATTAAGTGATGAATAAAGTCGAGCACATTGGAATAGCGGTAAAAAATTTAACGGTTTCTATCCCTCTTTTTACAAAAATTTTTAACACTGATTGTTATAAAACAGAAGAAGTGGAAAGTGAAAAAGTACGGACGGCATTTTTTAGAAATGGTGGAACGAAAGTCGAATTACTGGAAAGCTTAGAGCCCGACGGAGTAATTGCACGGTTTATAGAGAAAAAAGGAGAGGGAATGCATCATATTGCTTTTGAAGTTGAAAATATTGAGAAAGAAATGGCTCGCCTGCTACAGGAAGGTTTTATTTTCATAAATGAAAGAGCTAAAAAAGGGGCTGATAATAAGTTGGTTTGCTTTCTGCATCCTAAAGAAACCAATGGGGTTTTAATTGAACTGTGCCAGGAGATAAAAGGAAGAGAATAAAGAGCAGGAGTATTAAGCAGCAAGCTATGAGCTGAGAGCCGCGAGCTTCGAGCGAAGAACTGCTATAGCCACGAACTCCTCATCCTGAACGAAAGTTGCAAGCATGAGTAACTTTCGTGGTTTCACGGATGTCATTTTAGCTCCCTTTATTTAAATATACCTAACTGCTGATGTAAAAATATTTTTGTATGTATTTTAAAAATTTTCCAGTACATACCAATATCCCGGTGCAATTTTAAAGACTGGTTAATGTTTGCCTTCACATAAAGTTTGTTATGAAAGGTATGCCAAAGGCTATTTGCCATTCTAAGGCCATAATAAGCATAAAATTTCCTGGATTTCTTTAATATTATTTTCCTTTTTTTTGCCGGTAATTGTACCTGAATAAGTTTCATTGCATAAGTAAGGTCGGTAAAATATGCGGCGGTCAGAAATTTTTGACCCGTGATCGAAGCAATATGTTTTCGATATTCAGCAAGTATGTCAGGAGTATAAGCTGTGGGATAATGACTTGCAATGCGAACCCACATTTCCCAATCCTCACCGTAAGTTAATGCATAAAAGCTTCCTAATTTTTCATAAACATTCCGCCGGACTGTAATTGCAGCAAATTGAATTACATTTCGTATCCCTATACGTAATATCCAATCTTGCAGTATACCGCTCTGCTTCATTTCAGATGGCTGATGATACATTCTTTTACCATCCTGATCAATATAGCTGTACCGGCAAAAGGCTGCGCCGGCCTCGGGATATTTTTGAAAAAGAGTACTTATTTTTTCATAATACCCCATTTTAACCCTGTCATCACCATGTAAAATATGCACGAACTGACCGCAAGAGCGATTAATGCAAGTCTGAAAATTTCGAAGGCTTCCCAGGTTTTCTTTCTGCCTGAAATACTGCACTCTTCCCTTGCCCGCCTGCTTTACAATTGCTTCAACATCAGCATCTGTACTCGCATCATCAATTACTTCTATCTGCATTTCCTCTTCGGGTATGTTTTGCATCAATACACTTTCTATAGCCTCAGTCAGATATTCAGAGCAATTATATACAGGAATCATCACAGCCCATAAAGGCCTGTTTAATTTATTTGAAATGGGGGTGATAAGCGGAGGAGAAGATGGAATTCTAACCATAATAAATAATATAAGAGAACAGTCGAAATATGCAAAAAAAATGACTGAAATAAATGCAATGGTTTTGTCTCTCTTATAAAAACATTTGATCTATATGTAGTCTCTTTGGATTTGGAACACGTCGCTTTTTTCTTTGCAAAAATATACTTACCATTAAACTAAGAAAACTTAAGATTGCCTTTTTACTTATTACATGCTTATTTAATAACTTGATACTTTTTTTTAAAGCAGTAAGCTTTTTCCCCTCTAATAAAGCGTTTAATGAAGTATTATAATAAAGGATCCGTTTCCATGACTTTGAAAATACTTTAGTATAAATTTCCTTTTCCCATTTATTGCATATTTGTTCTAAGCCTTTTTTTCGCTTATTCTCATCTATAGATGTCCTGTTTCTGATATGTTGCCTGTAATGAACTAATATTAATGGAATATGTCTAAATTCAAAACTATGAGCAAGCCTGAACCAATAGTCCCAATCCTGAAAGCTGACCAGGCTTTCATCAAAGAGGCCCACTTTTTTTATACATTCCCGCCTGATGGATACAATGCTTGAAGTTGCCGGGCAAAACTCGGCTTTTCCCATTGCTTCAATAACATTGGCAGGAACATGCGGAGAAGTCGCATGATCTGTAATCATAGGATTATCATAAATGTAAAGGCAATCTGAAAATACCAATCCTGCATCAGGGTGTTGTGTATGCACTTCTAAGTGTTTAGACAATTTTTCAGGCAACCAGAAGTCATCATCATCTAAAAAGGCAATAAGCTCACCATTAGAATTTAAAATACCCGAATTTCTGGCAGCATTTCCCCCCATGGTACTTGTATGATGAATAACAGTGACTCTGTCAAATTTTTCAGACAATTGATCTATTCTGTTTTTGTCGGGCGGGTTATCGTTAACAATGATTATTTCATAGTCACCGTAGGTTTGGCTGTTAATACTCCAAAGCGCTTCTTCAAGGAAATTAATACGATTATAGGTAGGGAGAATAATTGAAAATTTCATAATAGCCTTGAATGAGTTTTTGCACCTTGAAGATTACATAACGTTTACGCCTTAGAACTTATTCGTTGATTAATAAAATAAAAAATGGTCATTTCAGTCAGTCATCCTCGCTTTCTATAGATTCCTAACCGGCCTCGAGAATTTTTAAAAAAAAAATGAATAAAAACTTATATGGATTATTAAATAAAATTTCTATTCTTTTTACAGCTTCACACTTCATCTAATTTATATTTTACTTATAACAAATTTTATCTTTGTACGAGAGTTAACTGTGAACGTATAAGTTGTTTTAACATACCAAAAGAGTTTAACCTGATTAGCAATAAGGCTGCTTTATAAACAGGAAGATTCTTTGCAAAAAATGAGATGATAAATCTGCGTTTATAAAAAGCTGCTTCTTTTATCGCTTCTGCATTCCTGTTTACATTTTCCTTATTTAAAATACATTTAGTAAGAAAATCGAGCTCATAAATACAGGATATTATTTTGCTTACTTTTTTTTCTGCCAGTAATGGCTGAAAATTATGTTGCAGGCAATCAATATAATTTTGGTGTATGAAGTAATTATTGCCGGCAAAGTACTGAAAGTTACGTAATAATTGCTCCATTTGTGCATGCCTGTATTCATTTTTCTTAATCACCTGGTGCAGGCTTTGGCTGGTTACTCTGTAATCGAGCAGTACCTCGGGTACATTATAAATTTTATATCTTCTGGATAGCTGCCAAAAAAGCTCAAAATCTTCGGCGTACGGCTTAGTGTACGTGCCCACTTCCTGAACCGCCGTTTTTCGATAAACAACGCTGGGGTGGTAAATCCAACAGATGAATGTGAGGTTGTAATAATAATATTCACTTCTAAAATTATCCTGCCTTATAAATCTGCCTTGCTCGTCAACTACCCTGACCCAGCATGAAAATAAAGCCCCATCCGGATGATCTAATATAAAATTATATTGTTGCTGAAATCGCTGGGGATAACTGATATCGTCGCTATCCATTCTGGCAATCCAATCAGAATTAGCTAATTCTATTCCTTTATTCAAGGTTAGAGAAATACCCAAATTTTTTTCGTTCTGATAAAATCTTATACGGGTATCATTATAAGATTGAACAATGGCCGCACTGTTATCTGTGGAGCAGTCATCAATTATGATGAACTCAAAATCTGTAAATGTTTGGTTTAATATACTTTCTATCGCCTCCCTCAAAAATTGCCGGGCATTATAGACAGGCATTAAAACTGAGAGCTTCGGCATTACAATTATTTAACAGGGTATAAATTATTATGTTTGATAAATTGTTTTATGTTTTTTGGAATAATTCTTTTTGATATCTGTGCTGCCTTTTCAGGCATAGTATTGTTTAAAAAAAACTGTATCGGATGATGGTAGGGCATCAAGGCTTTTTTTAAAAGCTGATTTAGTTTTACATTTTGCAGGTTTTGGTTTTTCAAATAATCGTATAACCATTCAAGAAAATATCTTCGCACTGCATGATATTCTCCGTTTGCCTTTACCCATTTTACAATAGATCCCGCACGCTGACGGTATAAGTTGTTGCATTCGGAAGAAACATAAACTTTCTCCTTTAAATAAACTTTGGCCAGGAAGGCCTGATCTTCATATAAAGAATACTTTTTTATAAAACTTTCTTCAAAACGTCCGGATCTTTGAATAGATTCTTTTTTTATAATTAACCCTGAGGGAACCGGCGCGGCGCCCTTACCTAAAGGATAAAGACTAAACATGAGTTGAGGCGGATCATATACTGTTTCAGGTGCAGCTCCGACAGAAACCGGCACATTTTTGTTTTGTTCATCATTCCAGTTGTTCCAGTAGACAGACCCTTCGATTATCATTCCAATACCAGGATTTCGCTGAAAGACAGATACCTGGCTCAACAGCTTCGACTGCAGCCAAACATCGTCTGCATCTAAAAAAGCTATAAACTCTCCCGAAGCCTGTTTTATACCCCGGTTTCTGCTTGCACTCAGTCCCTTGTTAATATGATTTTCATGTTCGCAGTAGAAAACTTTTTCAGGAAAATTGTCAGCGTACTTTAAAGCAATTTGAGTGCTCTTGTCACCAGAACCATCGTCTACCAATAATAACTCGAAGTTTTTGTAATCCTGGTTTAAAACACTTTGAATAGCTTCTTCTAAAAACTGCTCTTCATTAAAAAAACAAATGATAACAGAAACAAGAGGCTGATGAAGGGCTTTCTGTAACAAATGGACTACATCAGGATAATGAATATAGTTATCTTCCAGGTATTTTTTTAGCCACAAAAGATATTGTCTTCTAATTATATAATATTCTCCGCTTTTGTAGGAGGAACCCATAAGGGATTCAGGTCGTTGCCTGTAACGATTGTTGCAGGTGGATGATATAAATACATTTTCATGTAAATATATTTTGCTTAAAAAAACCTGGTCTTCATACATTCCTTTAAAAGCCTCATCAAATCCACCGCATTTTTTAAGCACATCTTTTTTTATAAGTATCCCGCATACACATGGGGCTGCACCTTCGCCTAAAGGATAAAGATTTATCATTAGTTGCGGCGGAGAATACAGACGGTCTTGTTCTGTGCCAATTTGAATAATACTATCCTGCTCACTTGCATCTCTCCAGCTATACCAGTAATCTGTAGCCTCACATATCATTGCCGGAGAATGTTGCTGAATTAGATTTACCTGATTAACAAGGTATTTTGGAAGAAATACGTCATCGGCATCAAGGAAAGCAATAAAATCTCCTGTTGCCTTTTCTATACCTGCATTCCGGCTGCCGCTTAATCCTTTATTTTTGTGACCCTCATGTTCGAAATAAAAAATATTGTCTTTATACTCGCCGGCATATTTTTTAGCAATGCCGGTACTGTTATCAGACGATCCATCATCAATCAGTAATAGTTCCCAATTCTTATACTCCTGCTTTAATACACTTTCAATAGATTCTTCTAAAAAAAGCTCAACATTTAAGAAGCAGGTAATGACTGAAATTTTAAGATTTATACTGATTTCCATAAATTATAAGGTTGACCAATAACGAAGCTTATTTTTAAAATCCTCTTCTTTCCAGTTCTTTACCTGGAGTCTTCCTAAACGATACCTTTTTGATTGGTTTTTTACTGTAATTTCTTCGGTTGTAAAAGCTGCTTTTAAATGCATATCACTGACTACATTAAGTGTTTCGTGGTTGTAATTTCCGTAGGGATAAGTAAACAGAGTAACTTCTTTTCCGGTGATCTCCTTTAGAAATGACATATTTTTTGAAAGTTCATTTTTTTGAAAATCTTTTGGGTGAAAAGCCAGTGCTGCATGGTTAGTGGTGTGTGCGCCAATTTCGAACAATTCATTTTCTTTTAATTCTTTTAATTGTTCTGCTGACATGCTTACATAATCTGCTCTTGTTGATGTTGAACTGTCTGCCCAGGTTCGTATTAATTGCATTTCTTGCTGTTGTTCTTCAGCAGGCAAGGGTTTAAGCTCTTCCCAAACTTTGTAGAAAAGCTGACATCTAATTGTAGGAGGCGTTTCATCGCAAGCTTTCCACAGTTTATGTTTTTGTATGATGTCACGATTCAGTTTTTCTTCTTTATTAAGGTTGAAATTAATTTGTTTACCATTAATAGTGAACAAAAACAATGAGGGCAAGTGCTCTGTAAATAAAAAAAGGTGTTCCAGTTCATCCCACCAAAATTCATTATTCTTACCGGTATTAGCGGAGGCTATAAAGAAAGTTGCAGGCAATTCATATTTTTCCAAAAGGGGTTTTGCTGTATAATAATTATCTGCATATCCATCATCAAAGGTTATTGCAATACTATTTTTTTTTACAGTCTTGCAGATTACATCTTCAACCAATTCATTTACTGAGATAACTCTTCCTGTCTTATTCAGAACTTGCAGTTGTTGCTCAAAATTTTTTTTAGTAACTGTTATATCCCACGCGTCTGATTCAGGCTCAGCAATGCGGTGATACATCAGCACTATTGCCTTATGCTGAAAAAATAGTCTAATTTTCCTGAAGAGTGTATTACTCAAGACGTAATCTGTTTTACAGCTTTTGCAGTTATTATTACCTGGAAATGAGGGTCATTATAATCAAGCCTTTTTTTTGAAACTTCTGAGATCCCCATACCATAAAGGAAGGAAGCAGCAACATAAACATTTCCAAATGTATTCACGTCTATTTTGCCCCCGGTAAAAACTTCCGTCAGCAATTTTCTTATCACTTTGTCTGTAAACGACCAGTACCAGGTTTCTTTCCACTCGCCGTGATCTATAGGAGTAATTCCCGGAGATGTAAGCAATAAAACCCCGCCGGGTTTTAGAACTCTGCGGCATGTGGCTAAGGCATCTTTAAATTCATATATCAGGTGCAGTGTTTGCGTGAGCACAATGCAGTCAAAAACATTGTCTGGTATTTGAGGACAATTGCTTAGATCACCAATAAATGTGGCTCTTGTATTAGTCTCATCTACATGCAGTATATCACTTTGCATTACACTGTGGCCTCCATACGCCAATGTATATTCATTGTCTCCGATCTCCAGCACCCTTCCCTTTATACAGCCTTTTTCTTTTTGCAGGAAGTTTTCAATATAATAACGATCTACCGGGCCGCCCCGGTCGTACCCGAATTCGGTACTAAAAGGAGTTGTACGATAGAAGTCACCTGGCTTCACTTTTCCTACCTTAGGACGATAGGATTTATAAAGCCCTGCTTTATGAAGCCTTTTCAGAATGAAGGCAGGGGTGGCCTTTTTTAGTATTGTTTGAATCATCTCCTATGATTTTTAAGGTATGGAAGAGCCAGAACTGGTTGATATTGAAGAAATGTAAATAGTGTTTGCTTGGAAAAAGGCAACTTTTTTGAGACAACCTCTTTGTAAAGTATGGTACAATAATATTCTTTCCAGATTTTTTTTCCATTTTCAAACGCTTTTTGCTCCGACTTATTGTTCAAATTTTTCTTTTGCCGTTCCAATACTTTTAAGACCGAATTTAACATTAATACTGTATTTCCTGACATGTTAGAATTGTGTATGCGGTATGCTGCAATTTTTTTGGTATGATGAGAAACAGAATACTTCCTTGATATCTTCAGATAAAGATCATAATCCTCACATGCTTTTAAAGTAGTGTCGTATAAAAACTCGTTAAAAACTGAGCGGCGATACATTACAGTGGCATGCATCCCTATATAATTCCCCTGCAGTAAATGCCAATAATGATTCTCATTTATTTCCTGTATTTCATTTTCGATTTTACCGGTTTCAATAAAAACCTTTTCATGAGCGCCGGACACAAAAGCTATATTCTCATCTTGCCGCATGTAGAGTAAGTTAGTATCAATTGCTTCTGGTAAAAGCCAGTCATCGGCATCAAGAAATACTAAGAATTCTCCTTTACTGTTTTTAATACCTGTGTTTCTGGCAGCAGAAAGCCCCTGGTTGGCCTGGTAAATATATTTTACTTCAGGATATTTTTCTGTAACCTGTTTCGTATCATCTGCAGACCCATCATCAACTACAATAATTTCTATGTTTGGATAATCCTGCAGCCAAATACTTTGAAAAGCTTCGGGTAAGTATTTTCCATGATTATAACAGGGGATAATTACTGAAACAAAAGGGGCCTCCATAGATGAATTTTGAAGTTGTATAAATACCTTAAGGATTTGCCTTCCAATTCCGGTTTTTGTAATAAAACAGAAGACCTGACAGTACGCCTTTGATTTCATTTAATACTGTACTATAACGATAACGATAGCCGGGAAACCCCCGCTTTAACAGAGTAGCATAATATTTTGGAAACGTGAAATAAATATGATGCTTATAACCCGCATCCGGACGCTGCTTTTGTTGTATAAGTGCGGCTGCAGTATAACCACGCATATAATAATAAATCTGCTTCTTCAATCCTTTAATTTCTTTACGATGTTCATGATAAGCAATTGCCCTGGGATTGTATTGTATCTCAAATCCTTTAGCTAGTATGCGGTACCACATTTCAGAGTCTCCGTTACAACCTGCGGCACCAACATCCAGCAACTCATGAAAATTGCCCGTTTCTTCAAAAACAGATTTTCTAAAAGCCATATTTGCGCCAGCACCGATTTCCCATACAGGCGGGCCTTTTGCTAATGTTGACTGAAAAAAGGAATTATCATAAATCTTATCTGCATACCCCCTGTTAAAACTCCAGAATTTTTCAAAAATAAATTGAGCTTCTGTTTCCAACTCTGCCGCTATAACTAAACCGGTCATTGCCGCTACCGCCGGGTTTTGAAATCCTTCCCATATTCTGTAAACCCAAAGGTGATGAACAATAACATCATCATCAGTAAAAGCGATTACCGGGCACTTTGCTTTTGACAACCCCGTGTTTCGTGCAAAGTCAAGTCCTTTCTGAGGCTCTTTTATATATATTACTTCTTCAAATTGTTGAGCAACACGCAGGATTGTGTCATCATCAGGGGCATTGTCCACTACAATAATTTCTTGCGGAATACAAGTTAATTTTCTTAATAAGCTCAGGCATTTATACAAATGAGAACTCCGGTTACGGGTACAAATAACAACAGAAACCGGAACTTTTTCAGGAACGTGTTCAGGTATATAAGAAGTCAAAATTATTTCGAGGTCTTTCTTCCAGTCCTCCAAATTATTTCTTTTAAAATACTCTTTCCGGTTTTCATCCAGGTTGGCAGAATTCTTAGAATAAAAAATTATTGCGGGATGGATGGCAGTGAGTAATTTATTTAAATATTCTTCTTCTGAAAGCAACTGATTTGGTTCGATAAAGAGGTCCCCCAACGCAATTTCTTTCCACCAAAAAACTATATAATTGCCCTGGTTGTTTGTTTCCGGCTTTGACAAATTTTGCTGATCATTCAGATGGATATGAGATATTTTGTATTGCAAAAAATCCTTCATAAACTTTTAATATTTCACTGAAGAGAATGTTCCTTTTGCTTTAGCCTGAAAGGGAATTTTGGCCTTACTGCTCCCCACCATTTTCCATAGTATTGAATATCTCCGCGATAATCTTCTAATTCAAAAGACAGACATTCTTCAAAATTGAATATAGGAACCGAAGTATCTCTTACAACATTGATTGATATATAATAAGAACCATCATTTAAAAAATCTCCGGGTATCTTACATTCTCCTTCTACAATGCCTTTTTCACTTACCGTACCTTGAGATAGTAGATCAAAAATGCATTCTCCGCTATA
>JAABUR0100008876.1_pt1 | contig 11473 bp, 15 predicted proteins | sample 5560091 | NCBI WGS metagenome assembly JAABUR01 (sample SAMN10711879, study PRJNA513375) | rock metagenome | isolation source: Antarctica rocks | place: Antarctica: Victoria Land, University Valley sud
TCGGTGTTGTGGTGTGCCCAGGCGGTGTGTTCGTTGTAGACGGTGCCGGCCTTGAGGCAGCCGTGCAGGATGCCGACGAGGCGGTTCGCGAGTTGCCGCAAGGCGGCGTGGTGGCCGATGTTTCGGTTGCGGAGCGCGTCGTAGTAGGCCCGCGCACCTGGTGACGCCCCGAGCGCGGCGAAGGCCTGCAGGTGCAGCGCTGCGCCGAGGCGGCGGTTGGTGGCGTAGCGGGCGAGGACGACGGTTTTCTTGCCCGAGGCCCGGGTGATCGGGCTTTGCCCGGAGTAGTTCTTACGTGCCCGGGCGTTGACGAACCTTCCTGCGTCGTCGCCGAACTCGCCGAGGGTGCGCGCGGCCAGGATCACTCCGAAACCCGGCTGGCTGAGGTAGATCTCAGCGGCCGGGTGACGACCAAAATGTTCGTCCACCGCCGTTTGCAGTGTTGTGATCTGCTCATTGAGGGCTGTGATGAGGGAAACCTGGGTGCGGACGATGGTGGCGTAGGCGCCCTCGGTCGTCGAGAGTTGACGTAACCCGGGTGCGCGCAGCACCGCCTGTTGCGCGCCCACCCGCTACGACAACCCCAAGAACGCCGCCACGAACGTTCCGCTCCTGAAGGCATGGGTCAACCAGGGGTACGCGGTCGTCGCCAGCGACTACGAAGGCCTGGGCACCCCCGGCGACCACCCCTACCTCGACGGGCCATCAGAAGGCCGGTCGATGCTGGACGCCGTTCGCGCCGCCCGCCAGCTCGACGCCGACCTCAGCGACCGGGTCCTGGTCGCCGGTCATTCCCAGGGAGGGCAGGCAGCGCTGTGGGCGGCGTCGCTCGCACCCACCTACACCAGTGACCTCCACCTCGACGGCACCATCGCGTTCGCTCCCGAGTCCCAGGGCGGGACCGTCCCGGACCTGATCAAAACTGTCTCGTTCACCCATACCGGCGGGACGGTCGCGCTGATCCTGCGAGGCGCCCAGATCGCCGACCCCGCGCTGGACGTGCAAGCGCTCCTGACCCCCGCGGCGCGGGCCCTATGGCCGCAGACGCTGACCGACTGCTCAGCGGATCTGAACACCCCCGGCTCCTTCGGCGGGCTTCCCCTGGACCAGATCCTGCGGGCCGACGCTGACACCGCCGCGCTGACGCAGGAACTCACCGCCAACGACCCCACCCACCTCGGCATCAGCGGGCCGATCCTGCTCGAGCAAGGTCTAGCCGACACCACCGTCAACCCGCAGAACACCACGCAGCTCGCCGCTGCCCTCGGCGCAGCCGGCGACACCGTCACCGAGCACACCTACACCGCCGCCACCCACGCAACCGTCATCTCGGCCGCCACCCAAGACGCCACCACCTTCCTCACCCAGCAGCTCCCCCGCTGACCACCCGCAGGACACTGAGGGACCCGACGGCGCAGCCCCGTATTCTGCTGCTTGTGGAGCGCAGACCCCAGCCCAGGACACCAGAAGCGCCGGTGTCGGGAACTGCTGGCATAGGGCTGCCGCACGAATAGGGGTGTTGGTAACGGTGCTGTCACCAGCCGCAATGGCGGCGGGGGCATGGGCCGTCCTGGGGGTGCTGGAATGATCGCTGTGTATGGAGCCGGCCAGCGTTGATGAGCTGATCGAGTTCTGGACGCTGCTGGATGAGGATCGAGCTTTGCTCGCCGGACGGCGGGGCGCTACGGCGCTGGGTTCCGCGGTGTTGTTGAAGCAAGGGTGCCTTCCCGTTTGGTCCAACCATGGCCTCAGTAACCGTGATTGTTTCACCGGGACAGGCACTCTCGTCATCTCACACGCCGACCGCGCCCCCCACGAACGGCACTACTCGCGAATTCAGGTCTGAGCCGGTGTCGGGCGCAGCAGCGAGAACGCCTGCCTCAACAACTCGGACATCCCTGGCCCGTCGGTGACCCCGCGCGATCGGAGCTGCCAATCGCGGATGGCGGCACTCCGCAGCGCAGCCACACCGAACCGGGCGTAGAGATCGGCCTCGTACTCGGCGTCGGCCACCTCCGCCGCCTCCAGACGTTCACGGAGCGCACCGGAAAGGGCCAGCTCCATCCGCATCAGCAGCCGAGGTCGGGCGCGGCTCAGTCGGCCGGCGGGGGGACCGTCGGTGAACAGGAGCAGCGGGTTGGTGTCGTCGCTGGCGTCGATGGTTCGGGCAACGTCGTCGATTGCTCGCTCGATCGCCTCGGGCGGTGATTCCCACGGCGGGCGGTTTCGGATCCGCTCGCTCAGTACCGGGAGCCAGGCCAGCACGTCGTCCAGGACCAGCTCTTCCTTGCCCTGGAAGTACCGGAAGAAGGTGCGTTCGGTGACCCCGGCGGCCGCGGCGATGTCGTTCACCGTCGTTGCGGCGTAACCGCGTTCGGCGAAGAGTTGATCCGCCGCGGCCTGCAGCGCCTGGCGGACGGCGGCCTTGTTCGCCGCGCGTTTCCCGGTACTCGGATCCATGAGGGGCGATTTTGCCACCAATCTGTCAGTCATGACACGGTCCCGGCCGGAATGTTGTCAGTCCTGACATTTTCTGGAAATATGTCAGTCATGACAATAGAATTACCGGCGCCGACGGTCGCCCGCAAGGCCGGCCTGTTGTGCCGCATCGGAGGGTTTAGCGCCCGTCACGCCTGGGCCGTGATCGTTGTCTGGATCGTCCTGCTGCTGGCCGCGTTGGCCGGGCAAAAGGCTTTGGGCACCGTGTACTCGGACTCGTTCTCGCTGCCCGATGCGCCATCGGCCCAGGGCAGTGCCCTGCTGTCGGCGCACAGCCCGCAGGCTGGGAGGCAGACCGGCCAACTGGTGTTCACCGTGGGGGCAGGCAGCGTGGCCACCGACCGCGCGGCGATCGAGGCCGCTGTCAAGAATGTCGCCGGGCTGCCGCACGTGCAGACGGTCGGTGATCCGCTGGCCGCCGCGACCACCTCCTCGGACGGCCGGACCGCCTACGCGACCGTTGGTTTCGACCGCAGCCCGGTCGGACTCGGTACGTCCTACATCGGCAGTGTCGAGACCGCGGTGGCCGGGGCCGGAGCGGCCGGGGTAAACGTTTCCTACGGTGGCCTGCTCGGGCAGGCCGCCCGGTCCAAGGGAAACGACCTCAACTCCGAGCTCATCGGCATCGTGGTGGCGATCCTGGTGCTGCTGCTGGGCTTCGGCAGCGTCTACGGCGCCGGCCTGCCCATCATCAGCGCCGTCATCGGGGTATTCACCGGGGTCGGCGTACTCGGCATCGTCGCATCGACGTCGACCTTCGCCTCGGTGTCACCGACCATTGCCATCATGATGGGGCTGGGGGTGGGCATCGACTACGCGCTCTTCCTGACCACTCGGCACCGGCAACAGGTTATGGACGGCGTCGATCCGGTCGAGGCGGCCGCCCGTACGGTGTCCTCCAGCGGCCGGGCCGTGTTGATTGCCGCCATCACGGTCGTGATCGCCATGCTGGGCCTGTACGCGTCCGGGATCACGTTCATCGGCAAACTCGGTCTCGCCGCGGCCATTACGGTCGCCGTTTCGGCTTTCGCCGCAGTCACTCTCGTGCCGGCCCTGCTGGCCAAGGGCGGCCGCAGGATCGACCGGTTGCGAGTGCGCACACCGGTGGCCGAAACCGGAGCCGACGGTTCCACCGCCGAGACGGGCTGGCATCGTTACGCCACTCGGGTCGGCGCCCACCCGTGGCGCTATCTGCTCCCCGACCTCGGGCCGGTCCCGACTGGGAAGCCGCGGCTCGCCCGCCCACACCAACAAGTCGCCGCGTCAACACATGAGGGCCTCCGAACCGGATCGTTGGGCCGTCGACCCAAGAAGTCCGTTACCGACCCACGCACCTAGGAGGCACCCGGCGGTGGGGTGGGGTTGGGCTGCCCGTTGGGGTCGGTTTCGGCGGTTAGGGTCGTCGGTATGACCGCTGTTGCTGTGCCGCCGCCGTTCGCGGATGCTTCGCCGGCGGAGGTCCGCGCGGCACTGCTGGCTGAGGAGCAGCGCGCCTTTGACGTTGAGTATCGGCGGGCGCTGGGGGTGTCGGCGGAGTCGTTGACCCTTGATGAGCTGTGCGCGACGTTGGCGTGTTGGCGGCGGGTGGCGTGGATGACGCACCGAGACCCTGCGGGCCACCGGCGGATGTTGCGGACGGCGGCCGAGCGGTTCAGCGGTGAGCCGATCGCCGCGGACGAGTCGTTGGAGCGTACGAAGGCCCCTCGGGTGCTGCCGTGCTCAGCCGTGTGCGCTCGGTCGTCGCTTCTTTAGGCCAATCTCCCCCCCGTAGCGGTGATCTAGAAACGATTGGTAGTGAGCCATTTCATCAGGCGCGTCACACTCGATTGCGAATGTCCCCAGCGGGCCGTAGTCCCGACCGTTAGGGCCGCGACCCCAAGCGCCAGGAGTGCGGCACCGCCAAGTTCGTTACTACCGTGTAGGCCTGCGATCCCGCCGAGCAGGAGCGCGGTCCCGACCAGCAGAATGGCAGTTTCGGTCAACTGAAACGCGACTCCCGTCAGCTCGCCGCCGCTGCGCACCAGGAAGGCAACCCCGAACAGTGGGAACGCGATCGCGGCCAGTAGGAGTCCGACTCCGGACAGCACGTCGCCACTGTGCAGGGACAGGACTCCAAACACCCCGAATGTGCACCCGAGCAGCAGCAGCGTGGCCCCGAGCATCTTGTCGCTGTCAACTAGGATTGCTACGCCAACCAGCAGGGCCGCCCCCCGCTACCAGGAACGTGACCCCGGACAGTTCGCTGCCGACGCACAGCAGTGCAAACCCAAACAGCACAGCGGCGGCGGCGGCCGGTAGAGCCATGATTCCGGGCAGATTATCGCGACGGTGCAAGAGGGTGAACCCGCCGGACAGTAGGAACGCGATCCCAAGCAGGAAGAGTGCGGCCCCACCTGATGTGCTTCCGACGTGCAGAACTGCGAAACCGGAGAGTAGGGATGCAACTGCCATCCCGAGGGTCGCGATGCCCCATCCGGTTTCAGAAATATGCGCGGATTTGTTGAGTGGTCTGAGTAACAACGTGGCCGCAGCCCAGAGCAAGAGCCCCGGCAGAACTTCGACGGCGAGCGGATGCCCGTGCTGCGCGGTAGCCCACAGCACGACGACGAACGCGACGGTCAAACCCGTGGCTGCGATCACGGCGGCGGGTGTGCGTCCGTAGTTCTGCGGTCGCAACGGACCCCTCTTCGGAACAGACGCAGCGAGGACCAGGACCAGTACCGCAGCAGCCGCCCATACTGGCCACCAAGCGGGCAGCGCTGTGGTCAAGATGCCGATTGCTAGCGGAATTACGAAGGACGGCACCGCCCACATCAGCGGACCCCAGTCCGGATTCGTCTGCCTGCCGTGACTCATGCTTAACAGTCTATAGCGGTGGACTAGAAACCGTCTAGTGCGGTAGACTACAATCATGGTTACGGAGCAGCCGACGCGGAAAGTCGTCAAGGAATTGAAGGCCGCAGGGTTTGCCCCGGCGCGGACGGTCGGGTCTCACACCACGTGGGTATCCGGCGACGTGCACGTAAGCGTCCCGGATGGACACCGCACGGTGTCACCGGGGGTGTATCGGAAGGTGCGCAAGGCAATCGAGGAGGCGGCCCGATGAGTAAGACGTACGACGCGACAGTGACCCGCGAGGGCAAGTGGTGGATGGTTGCCGTTCCGGCGATCGACGGTCTCACGCAAGCGCGCAGACTCAGCGACGCCGAGCAGATGGCACGTGAGTTGATCGCCCTAGAGACAGGCGCTGCGCTGGCAGACGTGGCCGTAACGGTGCACGTCCAACTCTCTGAGGACGGCAGCGATCTAGCGGAACGTGCGCAACGAATAAGGACCGACCGTGTGAAAGCCGAGCAAGCCGAGGCCGCCGCGTCCGAGTTGTCGCGGGAGTTGGCGCGCGAGCTGGCCGCAGCCAAGGTGCCCGTACGCGATATTGGTTCGCTGCTCGACGTGTCCTATCAGCGCGCTAGTCAGCTCGCATCCCTGAGCCGATGACTCGGAGGTTAGTGGCAGCACCCTACGGCCGCGTTCGGCCGTGCCCGGGCCGACTCGTGCCGGGCGTGCATCAGACGTCCTCCCGAGCCTGCGCGGGAAGCCGCACGACCAACCGGTGGTCGGTGCTCTCGGCGAACCGAAAGCCGTAGTGCTTGATGTACGCCTTCGCGAGAACTTCATCGCGGGCGTCGGCGACGACCGCCATGCGGTGGGCGTCAGCGTGCGCCATGGGCGCCGCGGTCTGCATGTACTACCTCAATAATGCGCACGCCAGTCCGCAGTCCTAGCGAGGTCAGTGCAGCCCGGACCCCATATGTACCGACAGGGAGCTCGCTTATGGTGGTCCGGAAAACCCATACCGGCAGTTGCACAAAGGATTGGGCGGGAATGTCAGGAAGGGGCGGAGACCATCCTCGGCCGAACCATCCCAGTGGGTCCTCGGGAGAACCGAGCTCATCGGTGACCCAGCCATGAACCCAACACGCATCGTCGGGGTCCGCCGTCCACCCGTGACGTCCAGTCCGCAACACAACCATCAGGTCGGGGACCGTTCCTGCTATGACCATCAGTGGCGAGTAAGGCCACTCCAGGGTCAATCCCTTCGTCCGTCGACGTCGAGTTCGACACCTACTGACACTCCTCGCCACGACCGCCAGCATGATCGCGGCCGTCGTATGGACACAGCACGCGGCACCACTTGACTATCCGCTTACGGCGATCACAACGGAGCGTCAGCCGTCAGTCGGCGGCCGACACGCAGAACGCACGGCGCACCGTGCGGTCTAGGGCCCGCCGCCGCCGCTGGTGGTCGGCGCGAGGTTCCCGCGTGTCGGCGGTGTGGACGATCGAGGCCTGCGCCCAGGTGGCGGCGAGTGCGATGAGCATCGCCCAGATGCCACCGGGTTCGACGTCGTCGACGACGACGCCTGCTGCCTGGGCCTCGGCGATCGCGGCGAGGTTTGCGACGTCGTGGCGGCCGAGCGGTCCGAACAGGTTGCCGGTGGGTGTGCGCTCCAGCCGCTTCCATGTGACGAGCCGGACCAGTGCGGGATCGTCGAGGTAGGCGTCGTAGAGCCGGACGACGTACCCGGAGAGGTCGTGCGCGGTCAGCGGCACACGGTCGAGGTTGGCGAGCACGTGCGCGTCGAAGACGGCGTCGAACAACTCGTCCTTGTTGCCGAAGTAGTTGTACAACAGCGCCTTGCTCGCCTCGGCGTTGTGGGCGATCCGGTCGACGCGGGCGCCGGCGATTCCGTGGTCGGTGAACTCCTGACTGGCAGCGGCGAGCAGCCGGGCGCGCGTGGCTTGAGCGTCTCGCACGAGAAGATCCTAACCACGTATGATGTTACTGACCAGTTGGTAACAGCGAGGGGTGACATGCAGGTCGAGGGATACCGCACCGACGCACCGGATCGCCCGCTGCAGCGCGTGACGTTCGAGCGACGCGAGCTACGACCGGACGATGTCGCAGTCCGCGTCGAGTTCTGCGGGGTGTGCCACAGCGATCTGCACGCCCTGCACACCCCGGTCGAACAGGGCGGCGTGTTCCCGCTCGTGCCGGGCCACGAGTTCGTCGGAGAGGTCACCGCGATCGGTACCGCAGTCGACGCCTTCGCCGTCGGCGACCCCGTGGCCGTAGGCAACATCGTCGACTCGTGTGGCCAGTGCCGGATGTGCCGCACGGGCCAGGAGAACTTCTGCACCGAGTTCCCGACGCTCACCTACGCCGGGCGCGACCGGCACGACGGCAGCACGACCTACGGCGCGTACTCCTCCGGCTATGTCGTGCGAGACCGGTTCGTGTACCGCCGCCCGGAGACGCTCGACCCCGCCGGGACCGCGCCGTTGCTGTGCGCGGGCATCACGGTGTGGGAACCCTTGCGCCGGTGGGCGGTTGGGCCGGGCACGCAGCTTGGTGTGGTCGGCCTCGGCGGCCTCGGCCACCTCGCGGTGAAGCTCGGCCGCGCGCTCGGCGCCGACGTCACGGTCTTCACCACCTCGGCGGGCAAGGCCGATGACGCCCGGGCGCTCGGCGCCACCCATGTCGTCGTGTCGTCTGAGGACACCGCCATGGCCGACCAGGCCGATCGGTTCGACCTCGTGATCGACACCGTTGCTGTGCCGCACGACCTCGGTCCGTACCTGCGCACCGTTGGCCTCGACGGCACTCTGTGCTCGCTGGGGTATCTCGGCCCGGTCACGGTGGAAACGACCAGCCTTCTCGTCGGCCGCAAGAGTCTCTCCTCGGCCGGCAGCGGCGGACGCGAGCACACACAGGAACTGCTCGAGTTCTGCGGCGAGCACGGCATTACCGCCGACGTCGAGGTGCTGCCATCCGCTCAGGTCGGCACCGCACTCGATCGCTTGACCCGAGGCGACGTCCGCTACCGCTTCGTCCTCGACCTGTCCGACCTGCGCGACTGAGTCCATGACCTCCGGGGCGTCGAGGACGGCCATGCACCAGAACTCGGCACCGGGCAGGACAACGCGATCGCTTCCCAGGTCGCAGCGCGGGAGGGCGGCTCGCTTCGCCACGGCATCGTGAGCCGGTGATTCACCGCGCGTGGTCCGAGGGCCCATCACGGTCGAGGCGCTGCGTGCGTCGGGGACGTCTGCCGAGAGGTGCCCGCATGGCATCGACAAGTGACACAAGATCGATCGCCTCGGTCGAGGAGTCGGAATCATCGCCGCAAGCCGTTGGCGCTGCGGGTCGATTCCCGAGGGGGAGGGTCGTCCGCCGACGCCAGGCGAAACCGCCGGAGTTCACTCGTTTCAAATGGCTACAGACTGGCGAGCGCGGTGTCGAGGATCGGCTGAACGTAGTCCGGGTCGGCCGGGATCTTGGCGATGGCGACGATCATGTCGAGGATCTGGTCCAAACTAAGATCGGTCTGCACTTCCCCGGCGTCCTGAGCCGCACGCAGCAGGGGTGCGCCGGCGGCGAGGCGAACAGCTCGCCGCACAGACCAGGATCCAAGCAACGCTCACTGAGACGGCCGCCCCGGTAGACGATCCTTGGGCGGCACGCTGTTCAGCCGCGTGAGCGGCCGGACCGCATGGCCGGCAGCTGGGTGAGGCCGGGATCGTTGCGGAGCCGGGTGTACTCAGCTGAGTCGACGGCATGGAAGGTGATCCGGCCCTCGTCGTCGTAGTGGAGGCCCCAGCCGAAGGTCTTCGGCAGCGGCGAGGCGCGCAGGCAGGCCCGGGGCTGAGCAAAGTACTCCTGACGGAGACGCTCCAGCTCCTCGTCGCCAAGGTCGTGCCGGCCCCGCACGCCTGGGGAGGAGGCGAGCAGGCATCTTCCTCGCTCCAGCGGCCCGGCAACGGGGGGCGGTCAGAGACGGCCTTGACCCGGCCGTGGTCGACGCTGAAGGATCGAAGTCGTGAGCGAACGGACTCTCCCGTTCCCGGACCGAGTGGAGCTGCACCGTCGATCAGCCGGGCGATCTACGGCAGCTGGCAACCGCAGCACATGAGTAACGCCGGGACCTCCCCGCCCGAGCCGGAGCCGTGGGGCGCGCTGGCCTCCTGGTACGACTCCCTGCTGGTCGCGGGCAGCGGCCCGCACGAGACCGCGGTCGCCTGCCTGCTCGGCTTGGTTCCCGACCTCACTGACGCCGACTTGCTCGACGTGGCCTGCGGGCAGGGCCTGGCTACCAGAGCCCTCGCCGAGGCGGGCGCGGCCACGGTCACCGGCGTCGACGCGGCAGCGGCGATGATCGACCTGGCCCGGCAGCGCACCGACCCGGCCGCGCCGGTCACCTACCTCGTGGACGACGCCACCCACCTGGCGGCGATCAACGACCGCATGGTCGACGGCGTGACCTGTCAGCTCGGGCTCATGGACATCACCGATCTGGTCGCGACGCTCGGTTCTATCAGCCGAGTGCTGCGCCCCGGCGGCTGGCTCGTGGCGGTGATCGGCCACCCGTGCTTCTCGCACCCCAGGCGGTCACCACCGAGGTCGACGGGAAGCCCGCTCGAGCTGTGCACACCTACTTCGATGAGGGGCTCTGGCGGTCCTCCAATCCCCACGGCATCAGGGGTAGAGCCGGCAACTATCACCGCACGCTTGCCACCCACCTCAACGTCCTCATCCGCGCTGGCTTCACGATCGAGGAGATCGCTGAGCCCCATGCCAGCCCGCTGCTGGCCGACCAGCAGCCCATCTACGCCCACGTGCCGATCTTCCTCGGACTGCGAGCCACCACCAGCAACCGAGCGTCGCTCGGATAGCCGACCGGGTACCGCTGGCAGATCCTTAACCGGACGATCCTGGCGGAGCAGACAGAGAAGACCGGCACCGAGGTGTCGTCCGGAGCGTCCCCTACCGCGATCGGATGGGATACCTCGGCGCCGCTCGGGGTGGCAACCTGCTGCCCGTCGTGAGCACAGCAGTCGATCGCTCATCGAGACGGGCTGGAGTCGCCGGCCGGGCGTAACCCGGTCGTGCACTCGATAGTCTGCTGACATCCTGATCTACATGATCGGGCTACCCCTGATGCCGGGCGTCGACGCGTCAGCTCTCCGTCTCCGCCCACTCCGCATGGACGACGAGCGCGTTGTACACGCCGCGCAGCGCGAGATGGCGGCCGACACCTTCGAATTCGCGTTCGACCTGACCCAGGACACCGACTGGCCCGGCTACATCGCCGAGCACACGCGACTGCACAGCGGTATCGACCTCCCACCTGGCCGGGTCCCCGCCACCTTCCTCGTTGCGACCATCGACGACGTGATCGTCGGACGCACGTCGATCCGGCACCAGCTCAATGATCACCTGCTCGCTTCCGGCGGCCACGTCGGCTACGGCGTGTTGCCGACATTCCGGCGTCGAGGGTGCGCCACCGAAATACTGAGGCAGTCAGTGATCATCGCGCGGGCCTTGGGCGTCGACTGTGTTCTGCTCACCTGCGACGACAACAACGTCGCGTCCAGCACAGTGATCGAGCGCTGTGGTGGAATCCTCGATCCCGCCTGGCCGACCGACGACAAGATGCTCAAGCGCCGCTACTGGATCGCCTAAGCGCCGTCTGCGTCGGCCTCGGCGCTGCATCGTGTCATCGCCGTCCGGTGACCCACAGATCCGGCTCCTCGATCCGCGGCGAGCACCCCGCCCGATCAGGAAACCGCAAACTCAAACGTGCCCTGTTCCTGTCCGCGTTCGCCGCCCTGCACGACCCGACTAGCCGCGCCTACTACGACCGCAAACGCGCCGAAGGCAAGAAACACAACGCCGCCCTCATCTGCCTCGCCCGACGCCGATGCGACGTCCTCTACGCCATGCTCAAGAACAAGACCCTCTACCAAATCCCAGCCGCCGCTGCGGCTTGACAGGAACCATAGGGACACCCCCCCCGCTGCGCCATCGCCCTTGACAACGGCTGCCTCTCTCCCGCGACACCAGCACACTCGACCCCGAACACCTGACACCAATGGCGCAAACTGTCCCGATGTCAGGTGAGCGAGCACGCCCTGC
>JAABUR0100008877.1_pt1 | contig 11473 bp, 7 predicted proteins | sample 5560091 | NCBI WGS metagenome assembly JAABUR01 (sample SAMN10711879, study PRJNA513375) | rock metagenome | isolation source: Antarctica rocks | place: Antarctica: Victoria Land, University Valley sud
GCGCCCTCGCCCGCGAGCTGCTGCGCAACTTCCCGAAGGGCCGCCGTCGCCGCGGGGGCCGGCGCCGCAGGGGCCGTGGCGGGGGCCAGGAGGGCGGGCAGGGTGGAGGCGGGCCGCAGGCGAAGGGTCAGGAGCAGGACGCGGCCTGAGAGCGAGGGTGCCGGAGCCCCTGCTACTCCTATCGAAGCGTGCCCTTGCCCGAATCGGGAAGCGTCACGAGCGTCAGTTGGAGCGCCGTGGCACCAGGTGTCGACGCGGTAGCTTCAGATGCATGCCGCGAACGACAATCGATCTCGAGCCGACGATCCTCGACGCTGAAGGGCGGAGGGCCGGACCCTGGGACAAGTGGCGTCCGAGCTACTGGCGCGGGCGCTGGCCGACGATGTCCCACCCAGTCGAGGAGTTTCGCTGGACTGCTAAGGCGATGGGCGCGCGCATCGACCTCGATGATGCCGACGCCGTGCGCCGCGCTGCCGGCGATCGATGAGCCCCGCTGTCGACGCGAACGTCGCGGGGCCGAGATCGCGGCTGCGTCAGCGTGCGCCGGAGTTCGCCGCGGTCACCGGCTCAACTTCCATGGCACTCACCCCGACCGGATCACGATCTCGCCGTTCCAACAGCTCGAGCCCGGTCGCAAGCGGCAGAGCCGCGGAAAACTTCAGGTCCTCAAGGCGTCGCGGGTCCGCAGGCGCCGTGACCGCGGGATCAGCGACCTTCAGCATCTCCTTGAGCCGGGTCGCCGAGACCGATCCGACGAGCGTGATCGCGAGGTCGTCTACAGCCGCGGTCTTGATCCCGCCCTCAGCAAGCTGAAACGCCACAGCGGTGTTGGCCTTCGCGCCACCGAAGGTCCACCACTTCGTTCGATCACGGTCGAGCTGCAAGGTCGTGGTCCCTTCCTCAGCCCACCAGAACTCGTCGAGGATCTCGCCCAACTTGGCGGCACCTCGCTTGGTTAGGCCGAGCGCAGTCTCGCCCGTCGCGACCACCGTTCGCAAGGCGTGGCACACCTCAATCGACAGCGCTCCGCCGGGGCCGATCCAGCGCGAGCGCCCAGGCTCATCGACCGGCTCCACCCAAACCACTCTGCGCTGCCAGTCGACATCCCTAACAGCCCAGGCGCGTCCCCCCAGCAGGATCGTCGGCGTCTGGCCATCGCGGGTTGACAGCGAGGATGGGTCAGCCTGACCGATAACCCGCTGGCCCCAACGAACGTTCAAGAGGGGGGCCGTCAGGAACAGCGATGTCAGCTCCATGAAGTGGCGGCTGCCGAACGCGCGCTCCCCAGCCTCACCGATCTGCCATCCCAGATCCGCCTCGACGATGATGCCCCGCTCGAGACAGTGAGTGATCACTGAAGCCACGGCTTGGTCTTCCAGTCCGGCTTGGTTCTGGACAGCGCGAAACTCGCCCGGCCAGGTGCTCGGGCCGATGCGGCCGGCCGCGAGGATCCGAGCGAGAAGCTGCTGCGCGGCGAGGTGGATCGGCCACGCCGGCGCCTCGAGCGGTTCGACCCACCCGGCTCGGACCAATCGCTCAAGCGCCAGCGCCTGAAGGAGCTCCATTTCCGTTGTCGCCAGGAACAGGCAGTTCCGCCGTGTGCCAGAGCGCCGGCCGGTGCGACCCATCCTCTGAAGCACAGAGGCAACTGTTCGCGGAGCCCCGAGCTGGACCACGCGATCGAGGTCGCCGACGTCGATCCCCAGCTCCAGCGTGCTCGTCGCAACGATCACGCAGTCGCGTGCTTCTCCGAACGCGCGCTCTGCCTGCCGCCGCTCGTCGGCGCTGAGCGAGCTGTGGGAGACGAAGGTAGTCACGCCTCCGCCCCGCAGCGCTACGGCGAGCTCCTCGACACGGGCTCGGCTGTCGGCGAAGACGAGCCTCTTCTCGCCCCGGTGCAAGCTGGCGATCACCTTTGCGGCATTCGGCACGCTGCCGACGAAGTCGATCTCGACCGCTGGATCGGAATCGTCGGACGGCCCGACCAACACCGTCCGGCGTTCCCCGCTGCCTCCGCAGATCAGCCAGTCGAGGAGTTGCTCGGGATTTCCGACGGTAGCCGTCAGCCCAACGCGCTGAATCTCACGGCCCGTCAAGGCGTCCAGGCGGGCCAGCACCGCGAGCAGGTGCCAGCCGCGGTCGTCGCCCGCGAAGGCGTGAATCTCGTCCACGACCAGCGCCCGGACCGAGCCGAGCAGATGTCCGGCGTCCACCCGCTTGGAGAGGAACATCGCCTCGACCGACTCTGGCGTGGTCAGCAGAACGTCGGGCGGCTCGGCGAGAATGCGCTTGCGCTGCGCGTCGCCCACGTCCCCGTGCCATACCGCGGCAGTTCGCCCAAGCAGCTCGCAGTAACCAGCCACACGGGGCACGAGGTTGTTCAGGAGCGCCCGGAGCGGGCAGACATACAGGATCGAAAGGCCGCCCCAGTGCTCCTCGATCATTCGCGAGAGCAACGGCAGCACCGCGGCCTCCGTCTTGCCACCCGCGGTTGGAGCGCCCAAGAGAGCGTGCTTGCCATCGAGCACCGGCCCGATCGCCCGCTCCTGCATCGGGCGCAGAGCGCGCCAGCCGAGCGTGTTCACCACGTGGTGCTTGACCGCGGGGTGAAGGCGCTCAAACGCCGCGCTGGCCATCAGAGGTCGAGTGGCACGTCGTCTGCCGTTGGCGCGCCGCGCGCCTCTCGCTCCTCGAATGTCAGCTCGCCATCGGAGACCGTGAGCGCGTAGTGCTCGCGTGGATCAAACTCCGGTCGAAGATCGATTCGGTCGAGCACGTCGGACACCAGCTTCTTGAGGAACACGCGCGGCACGATGCCTACTTCGCCGCCCAGCTCTCCGGCCACGGCCCGGGCGAGGTCCGCCACGTAGACGTCGTCCGCGAGGCGGTGCATGCGCTCGGCCGACTCCTGGCCCTCGGCGAAGATGTCGCGTACGCGGGTGCCGACCGCTACCAAGCGTTCGAGATCGAACGCCGGCAACCGGACCTGGACGGCGCGCGGGTTGTCGAAGCGTGGGTCGCCTGAGAAGTCGGCGTGCAGGCGTTGAGCGAGCGGCGCAAGCCGCGCCGCCCCCTGCGGGCCCTCGAAAAAAGCCGGCGTTCCGGTGATCACGAGGTAGAGGCCCGGGAAACGACCGCCATCGATCTCGTCGATCAGCTGCCGCATTGCGTTCAGACCCTTCTCGCGGACGTCGCTGCGAACCCGTTGCAGGGTCTCGACCTCGTCGAGGACAAGCAGCAGCCCCGGATGGCCAGCATCGCGCAGCACCGTCAAGAGTCCCTGGACGAAGCTCAGCGCGCCGAAGTGGTCGATTTCTCCCTTCACTCCGGTGGCTCGCTTCACCGCTGCCGGGACGTTGGGACCGCCCCCAACCCACGCTAGGATGCCCTCCGCCGAGGTTCGATCACCTGCGGCCAGGGCTCCCCGGTGGGCACGCAGCGCGGTGGCAAAGGCGGGCGCCCTGCGGCTGACCTCGCTGAGGCGGGCCTCCATCAGCGCATTCACCCGGGCCTCGAGAGCCTCGGCATCGCCCTCGTGGACCTCACCTGTCGAGAGCACATCCTCCTCCAGCGCGAAGCCCCAGCGCTCCAGCACGGAGCGCAGTGCTCCTTGCTGAGTGTCGGCCGTGCTGAGCCGCTCGATAAGGCGCCGATAGACGGTCTCGAGCCTGTGCAGCGGCGTCTCGGTCTCGGATATCTGCACTTCGGCGGTCGCGAATCCGCTTGCCTTCGCGTGCTCAGCGAGCCAGCGAGCGAAGAAGGTCTTTCCGCTCCCGTACTCGCCACGAATCGCCTTGAAGTGACCCGCCCCACCAGCCACCTCGGCCAGCTCCTCCTCGAGCGTGGGCTTTAGGTGCTCGAGGCCGACGGCAAAGGCCTCGAGGCCGCGCTGAGGCACCGTTCCGCGGCGCAACGCACCAATGATCTCGAGCCGGCGTTGGGGGCTGAGGCTCAAGAGACCTCCAGGCCGAACTGGAGGGTCAGCAGCTCGCGGTCGAGGAACACGTCACCGGTTGCCTCGTCGACCTCGAGCACGGGGTAGCCGTCCACGTTGAGGAGCTGGCGCAGCGCGGCGAGCTGACCCGTCAGCCGAAGCGGCGCGATCCCGCAAGCACGGCCGAGAGCGTCGCGCAGCAGTCGACCACCATGGGAGTCCAGCGTTGCGAGGAGCAGCGCGACTCGCTCGTCGGACAGTGGGGCTCGCCCGGCCGCGGCACGCTGGCTGGTGAACGTCTCGCTGGAGAGCAGCGTCTGGATCCATCCACCCGATGGTGCGGGAGCAACCTCTCGCGGACGGTCCAGAATGAGCTGCTCTCCGAGCTCGGGCTCGGGTGGGGGTCGCTCGGGCTCCGCGATGGTCGGCGCCGGCTCAGCCCGATCACCGGCCCACCAAGCAGGTTCATCGAGTGGCGCCTCGTCCCAGCCCTCAACCGCGCCCGCGAGGTCGGGGGTCAACACAAGCACCGGCGTCACCACCTCCTGAGCACTGCCGCCACCGTGGTACCCGTTCTTCTTTGGCCCGTAGCGCACGCGCTCATCCCAAGCCAGGATGCACCGCCCCCCCGGGGCGAGCACGCGCGGGCCCTCGATCACCACCTCACCGCCCTCAAGCGCACCAGCGGGGCGCCACCGCTCGCCGCCTCCCCCAGCAGAGGAGTGGAGCTTGCTGCCGCGCTCGATCACGTGCCCGTGGTCGCTCGCCAGCACGACGACACGCCCCGAATCTCGCGCGGCCTCGAGCAGCAGGCGAAGCGCCGGAACGTCGCGTATGCTCCACCTCGTCGCGATCTGCTCGCTGCGAGCGAGGTGGTCGTCGATTGCATTGACCACGACGCCGATCGTCCGCCGACTTCCGGCGATCTCGTCACGCAACTCTTCGGCAAGGCCCGAATGCTGATCGGCGATCGCCTTCTTGTGGAACAGGCGCGGCGGGGCGCCGCCCAGCTGGCTGAGACCCGCCTGTGCGGCGAAGCCCTTCGCCTCGTCGGTTGCTGTTCCGCGCGTGAGCGCGCCCTCGAACAGGGTCGTGCGGGAGAACGTCGTCACGCTGGGAAGCGTCGAGACCCCGAGCGCACGCTCCGGCCGGCCTTCGCGGCGAAGCTCCGTGAAGCCGGCGCGCGTCAGGCTCTCGAGCAGCTCGCCCGCCACGCGGTGACTCATCCCATCCAGCAGGACGAAGAGCACCGGGCGCTGCGTCGCGATCGGGGCGACGATCGTGGCGAGCACGTCCTCGACCCCGAGCAGAGCTTCGCCCGTCTCGGCGTTCGATGCCCACTGCACCAGCAGCGTGGCGAAGCGCTCCTCTTCGCGCGTTCGTCGCGCATCAGCCGCCGCCACGAGCTTGCGCAGCGCGGCGTCGAGCTCCGGCTCGCCAGCCCCGTCGCGAAGGGCCAGGCGTGCGCGGTCCGCGTACGCGCTGTCGCCTGCATGTTGCAGGGCGGCCATACGGAAATCCTCGGCTGAACGCTCCTCCGTGCTCACCCAGCGGCTCAAACGAAGCGCCAGGGTGGCGGTCTGGTCGGCTCCATCGGTAGCGGCGAGGCGATGCAACTCAACCTTTCGGACTGCCGCTTCAATCGAGTCCCCGGAGGTACCGTCGGCAAGCGCCTCGCCAAGCAGTGCTTGGCGGCGACGCAGCCCCGAACGAAGCAGCGCGCTGTGCTCCGCCAGCGCCGTTCCCTGGAGCTCGGCGAGCAGCTGCTCGCCGGCGGCGAGAGAGTCATTTGCGCGGGGGTCCTGTGAAGCGAGCCAACCGTCCACCAGGCCCTCGGCGGCCTCGGCCAGGGGCCGTAGCTCGTTGCGCTCGAGCTCGTCTCCTCCACAGACGATCTCCGCGCGTGTATTCGAGGCAGCCCGTGCGACACCATCAGGAGCGTCAGCCAGCACGCGGGCCACGAGGCCGAAAGCGAGCGCGTCCTGACCGCGGCCCGCGAGCACCAGGGCGAGCAGCGGCCCCGCACCGGACAGCACCGCGCGCAACCGCTGGCGCACACCTTCGCGCTCAGCCTCCCCGGCTTCGCGCAGCGATTCGCCCCCAGTCTCCTCGGCCCAAAGAAGCACGCCCGGAAGCCCGTCGCCGACCTCGAAGCCGTAGCGGTAACGTAGAAGAGCCGACCAGGCTCGGTCGAGATCCAGCTCGTGCGCACCGCTGCGCTCGTATCCCTCGGGCGGCACCGAGTCGACCAGGCATTCCAGCAGCCAGCGCTCTCCCATCAGTCGCGGATCAAGCAGACCGACGCCGAAGAGGTGCATGACGGCATCCGCTGCATGCAGGCGGGTGACTCGGCGCTTGGCCAGCCGTGCGAGCACGTCGGTTGCGAGCTCGGTGATGGGGGTGAGCATCACAAGCGGCCGGTCGTCTTCAGCGTTCGTGGCCAGCGCCTCCCGGATCGCGAGCTCGGATGAGCACACACGCACCCTGACCTCGTCCCCATCGACGGTCAGCTCGTTGGGGCCAGTCCACTCGCCCTCGTGGTGGATCGCCCAGACGGGGCGTCGCGGTCGCTTGGCCAGCCACGCCTCCAGTTGGGGGATCAGCCGCTCCGGCGTGACAGCCGGGCTCACTCGTCCGATGCCGAGGCGCTGAAGACCCAGCTCAGGCTTACCTTCACCACCTGTCCTTCCCGGTCGAGCTCGTCGAGCTTCGTGCGCGCCTGGGCGATCTCGACGTCGTCGAGACGACCATTTGGCCCTCGTCGTGGCTGAAGCAAGGCAACAGCGCGCTCGTGAGCCCGCCCGATCGCCTCGTCGAGTGATTCGGCGAGCTCCTCGCGGCTAAGCGAGTCGAGCAGTTCGGCCCGGACTCGGTCGAACGCGTCCTCGCCAGCCTCTGCGCGCTTGGCCACCAGCTCGAGCACCTGCCAGCGCGCGTCCTCCAGCGCGTTCACAAGCTGTCCCGCAGAGCTGAGGCTGGTGCCGGTGGCAGGCTCGCTCGTCGGCAGCTCTCCGCGCGCGAAGCGCTCGACCGCCGCTGCACTCCCGTCGATCTCGATCACGGAGCGAGCCAGCGCCGCCGCGGCACTCGCGGTTCGCAGGCGGTCGGCGTCGGAGGGATCGCCGCCGAGCTGCTTGATCCTGATCTCGAGCAGCCCCGGCAACCGTTGGGCGTCCTCGGCCAGGTCACGCATGCGCTCTCGGACGGCGTTTGAGAGCTTGTCGACGGAACCAGGATTGCGGGTGGAGTTGAGCGTCGCGATACCGAGCACCGACGCCGCACGCGACACCGCCTGGAGCCAGACCGGCTCGTCAGGAAGCTCGGCGGCGACGAGCTCCAACTCATCATCGAGCCGGTCGAGAGTCGGGTCGGCGCCGGCGAAGCCCTTGCTGGTCTGCGCGGCGTAGGACAGGATCACCAGCGAGCCCACCTCGCGTGTCAAGCCGAGCGGGCGGGGCTCCTCGAGCCAGCGCCGCAGGTCCCCGACGGTGATCCGCTCGGCCTCTTCCTGGGTCGCTCGTCGGATCGCCTTGTCGAGGTGGTCCTTCCACTTCGTCGCAAGCAGGAACGCGACCTCGTGCTGAACGCCGAGCTCGAGTGGGTTCGCGATCCGGCGCATCGCGAGTCGCTTGTCAGAGGGGACCTCGATTCGCCCTTCGGAGGTGTCGGCCGCCCGCTCGACCTCGCCGAGCACCGTTCGCAGCAGCGCCGGCTTGAGCTCGGTCTCGAAGCGGGGATGGTCGGGGAACTGATGGTCAAGCATCGTTTGCAAGAGACGCTCGAAGGCCTCGCCGAGCTGATTGCCGACCTGGACCTGCGGGACGAAGCCGTCCGCCAGCGAACGCAGCCGGTCCTCGACTCCGTGCGAGGTGTCGATCGCGTCGGGTGCACCCGTTTCGACCCCATAGGCCTGGCGGATCGCGGTGCGCAACCGCTGTTCGAGTGCCGAGCGGTGATCCTCCAGAAGGCCGCGCGCCTGCTGGCGGTCTTGGGGGCTGAGGTGGTCGGCGTACTGGGTGAGCCGCTCGCCCCCGAGCACGTGATCGACGATCACCAGGCGCTTGAGATCGAGCTGGAGCTGGTGCGAGAGGAAGGCCGGAACCCAACAGACCGTTTGGACACCGCCGTGCTCGGACCGCCAGCGCTCGAGGCGCTCGAGGTCCTCGTGGGGCGAGTGGCCGGGATCGAAGGGGTAGTCGATCACCACCTTCCAGCGATCGCCGGCGGAGCGCAACACGTCGTCGGGCAGATCCTCGTTGTCACGGATGTTGCCGAAGACCACGTCGACGGTGCGGCGAGTTCCGCGCCATAGGACCGTGTGCTCGACCATCAGGCGCGTGTCTGCCTGCACGCCCAGCTCGTCGAGCACAAGCTGCTTGATCGTGTGTCGCCGCGTGCCCGCGTTGTCCACGGCCTCGGCGCGCGCGATGATCTGGTCTAGGTCGATCCCGGTGAGGCGAACCTCGACAGATGGATTCTGCTGGTCGGCCCCAACCTTCAGCGCCCCGACCTGCGCCGACCAGCGGCGCAGACGCTGAAGGGCCACGGCTCGCTCCCCGCCGGGCAGGGGAGTACGGATCGAGCCATGGTTGAGGGCGGTCAGCTTCGCCACGTCCAGGTTGCGCAAGGGCTGCGTTTGAGGAACGAGCGCGGCGAGCAGCAGCGTCTTCACCAGTCGCTCGTCGGCGTAGAACGCATGTCCGGATTCGGGCCGCTGGCCGTCGCCGAGTTGATGGTCGGCGCGCAGGAGGGGCTGGAACTGGTCGCGAAGCAGCTCCTTCGCATGCTCGAAGTTGCGCTTGAGGTCATCGGTGAACGGCTCGTCGTGCTCGGCCAGCACGTCGAACAAATCACCGACACCGACGAGATCACCGACCATCAGCTCGTCGCGGCGGTCGACGAGCAGCTGGAGCATCACGCGCAAGGCCGTGCGCTCGCGCTGCAAGACCGACGATGCGGCCACGAGCGTCTTCATGAAGGCCGGGCTGAAGGGATAGGTCGAGCGAAACAGCTCGCGATCCCCGTCCTCGGTCATCAGCACGTCGAGTACCTCAGGCCGCTCGCGCTCGATCTCCTGGAAGGCGGCATCGATCACCTGGCGCTCGGCCTCCCCGCGCGGCTCGAGCAGCCGGCGCTCGGCGATCTTCGGAAGGTTTCCGTCCTTCAGCTCGACGCGGTGGAAGCGGTCGTTCCAGTGCTTGAGCGCGTCCGCGAACGAGAGCTTCTCCGAGCCGGGGATCTGATCGCCGACGAACTCGCGCAGGTCGCGCTGACGCGCGACAAAGGAGACGATCGGGATCGGTCGCGGGGTCGTGAACTCGATCAGCTTGATCAGCTTCTGGCCCTCGCGCGCCACGAACGCGGGGTCGCCGATGCGGCTGCCCAGCCAGAGGATCAGCTCGTCGAGGAAGAGGACGAGTGCGTGGCGGCCGCGCTCATGCGAATGTCGCGCCAGCTCGGCGAGACCGGTGTCGATATCCACGTAGCCGGCGCTCGAGCCCGTCATCGCCTCTCGCAAGGCGGGCACTAGCTTGTCGACGACCGCGCCTCCGAGCCTGCCGCGCCGGGGATCGCCGAGGGCGGCCATCCGAGCCTCGTCATAGCTGGCTGTCGTCCACGCGGCGGCCAGCTCCCCCCAGCCCTCGTCAGAGTCCCCGTCGCCGGCGTTCAGACGCTCGAAGAAGCGCTCGTCGCCGAGCTCTACCCGCATCAGCTCTGCCTGCTCGAAGAGACCGGCATCGGCGAAGACGCCGGGCGTCGGCGCGCCTGGATCGATGCGCTTGACGTGCTCGACATACCCGCCGAGGATCGCCTGCTCCATCGACTCGGCCCCGATCATGTGAAGCGGGACCAGGTCGAACGACAGATCCTTCAGACCCGGGTCGTGGCGGGCGATCGTTTCGGCCAGCTCAGAGATGCTGCGAGCATCCGCGTTGCGCTGAAGCAGCAGGTGGAGCACCGCCATGAAGTGGCTCTTGCCCGAGCCGAAGCTGCCGTCCAGGTACGCAGCCTTGCTCTTGTTCTCCTTGACTGCCGAGGCGACGAAGCCAAGCGCGTTGTCGTAAGCGCGGGCGAGCTGGGGAGTGACGACGTAGTGCGCGAGCGTCGCGTCGGCTTCGGTGACGCCCTTGGCGAGGCTCATCACGAAGTCGCCCCGGTGGACGCGCTCGGGGATCTTGATCAGGTCGCGGAGGAGCGTCGACATGGGGGGAGCGAAGTTATCGCGCGGGGTGGCTACGACGACCAGATGCGTGTGACCGGGTACTCGTCAAAGACCGTGTCGGCGGACACTATGGTCGCGCGCTCGCAGACCGCCTGTGCCGCAAGCAGCCGGTCGAACGGGTCGTTGTGGACTGGCGGCAGCGCGCGTACCGCCCACGCGTGGACATCGGTGACCGCCAAGCGCTCGAATGCGAACTCGTCGAGGCGCTCGGGCAGGTCGCCGGGAACGCGCAGCTTGCCCAAGGCGCTCTTGATGGCCGCCTCCCAGACGCAGACGGCGCTGACCAGCACCGGCGTCCGCGCATCCTCGATGGCGGCCCTGACGCCTTGTACGCGGGCATCTCCCGCGAGCAGCCACAGCACAGTGTGGGTATCGAGTAGAAGGCTCAGCGGAAGTGCTCGGCGAACCCGGCGGGCAGCTCGTCGAAGTCGTCGGCCAGCTCGACCTCGCCCCGCAGCGCCCCGAACGCCTCCGTAACGGGGCGACGGCGCTGCACCGTCACCAGCCGGGCGACGGGCCGTCCGGAGCGTTGAATGATGACCTCCTCCCCGCTCTCGGCAAGGTCAACCAGCCGCGAGAGCTGGCTCTTGGCCTCGTGCATTCCGACGCGAACCACGATCGCGATCCTATCAGCACTTAGCTAGAACGGACCCGGTGCTCGGTCCAGCCTCGACGCTCAGGCCGCGGACCCTCTTGCCACGCTCGGCTGACACTTGGCGACACCCTCTCCCCCAGGCACACTATTTGCTGGAAGCTGGGAGAGTGGCCTGCCCGGTTGTCAGGCCTAGCGGCATGCGGCGACCACCTGGAAGACGAAAGGCAAGATGGCGCGCAAGGAGACGAAGATCAAGCTTGAGCTCACGGGCTCCCGCGCGGCTCACGGAATCAGTCTCACCGACTTCGAGGGCTTCATCGAGAGCTTCGTCCGCGCCCTGCGCGACTACGAACGGAGCAGGCGCAACGCCCCGATGGGGAAATCCGGCCACCCGGAGCGCAGCGCCGCAGCGGCAACCGCCTTTCGGCTGACGCGGCTCGAGCCCGGCAGCACGATCGCCACGCTCGAGCCGGATCTCCCAGAATCCAGCGGCTACGAGCTCACTCTCGACTCCCTGCCCTATCAAGTCGAAAACCTGCTCTCGCTGGTGGAGAGCCTGGAGGGCGACGGGCTCCCGGCCGATGTCAGCGACTCCTTAGCCTCAATCCACCGTTTGTCTGATGGGGTGAAGCCCTGAAGGGCTGAGTGCCGTGGTTCGGGCCGGTTGGTGCGTGGTTGCCGTTGTCGAGGGTGCGGTGGGTGTTGGCGGGGCTCTTCGAGT
>JAABUR0100008880.1_pt1 | contig 11470 bp, 11 predicted proteins | sample 5560091 | NCBI WGS metagenome assembly JAABUR01 (sample SAMN10711879, study PRJNA513375) | rock metagenome | isolation source: Antarctica rocks | place: Antarctica: Victoria Land, University Valley sud
ATCTGGTCGTTCCTGCCCATCCAACGAGCGGCGCCGACCGGCGAAATGCCAAAAGTGAAAGCTTCCTTGACTTTGGACCGCCAAACCACTCGCGACAAAGTCGCTGAATACACTTGCTTTTATGCAGATGGCCATTCTGCACACCTTCGCGGTCACTGGGCCTGATTGCGAGCACGAGCGCCGATGATGGCGAGCGCCTACAGCTAGTGCTGTCGTTGAATTCTGCCTGTGCCATTTCAGTTGGGCGTGCAGTCCGCATATACCGCCAAGGTCAGCGTTCGGCGGGCCCTCCGGCCGCCAATCGGTGGCACGGAGACTGGGATAGCAGCATCCGATAAGCGGGGCGTGAATGGAATCGATCTACTGGGTGATGTGCTGGGCTTGCCATCGGCGGTGCAAGCACTGCTACGAAAGCCGCTTCCGCCCCTACGTCCGCGACGAGTTGGCCGCAGTCATCGCCGAGGCCGAGCGCAATACGCCGCTCGTGCTGGCCAATCTGCCGGATCGCATGACCTACCTCGACCTGAACGACCCGGGGCTGGACGGCAGCCCCAAGGAAAAGACCGGCCGCATCATCCTGTCCGGCGGCGAGAGCTTGCTGGAGGGCGTGCGCCAGCGCGTGACCTACCGCGTCATCGAGGGCCTGGTCGCCCGCTACGCCGGCAAGGGCGGGGTCAAGATCGTCATCCAGACCACCGGCGACCTGCTCACCCCTGGGATCGTCGGCGACTTGCTGGCCCGAGGGATCTGGATGATCTCCGTGGCCGGAATGGACGACTTCCACGTCGGTATGGAAGGGGAAGCCAAGCAGGCGGCAGTCAAGGCGAAGCTCTCGGCCATGATGGAGGGCCAGGGCGTGGCCGCGTCCGGCCTCACGGCAGCCGACCGCAAGTGGCTGGACGAGCCCGGGCCGCTGTTCAGCTTCTTCGGCGCCACGCCCGATAGCTGGATCGGCAAGCTGTGGCCCCGTGGGCGGTCCTGGGAGAACGGGCTTTCCACCGCCACCCTGGCCGACAACTTCTGCAACCGCTGGTCGGGCGGGCTGAACTTCCTGCACCACCGCCACTCCGGGTCGGAGGTCTCGATCGAGCCGGATGGCGCCGTCTATCCGTGCTGCCTGAAGACCAAGCTGCCAATCGGCAACCTGACCGAGGAGAAGCTCATCGACATCCTCGACAGCCTGGGCAGCGACCCGGTTTACGAGGCGATCAACGCCGGCCAGCCCGAGCGCATGGGCCTGGCCGCCGGCTGGACCGTGGAGGATTTCCTGCGCAGGTCTCGCACCACAACGCCCCAGGGCCTACCTTATGCCAACCTGTGCATCGGTTGTGACCGCTTTCACGAGGAGGTGCTGGCGCCGCGGCTGGAAGCTGCCCGCGCCCGCCGAGCCGTCCAACGCCCGACTTTGGAGACGGCCGGATGACCCTGACCCGGCGCGGCCTGGGCGCCCTGGCCGCAGTGTCCGTCTTGGCATTCACCCGCAGCGCCCGAGCGCAGCCCGCGGTCTGGGACGCCACGTTGGCCCATGCCCGCGGCCAGACAGTCGCCTTCAACGCCTGGGCCGGCGATGAGAAGACCAACGAGTTCATCGCCTGGGCGAGCGAGCGGGTGCAGGCCGAGTTCGGCGTCACGCTGCGCCACGTCCGCCTGCGCGACACCGGCGAGGCCGTCGCCCGCGTGGTGGCTGAGCGGGCGGCCGGGCGCACCACCGGTGGCGCCGTCGACATGATCTGGATCAACGGCCCGAACTTCCTGGCGCTGAAGCAGCAGCGCTTCTTGCTCCGCTTCGCCGACACGCTGCCAAACTTCGCCCTGGTCGACATCGCGGGAAAGCCGGCGACGACGGTCGACTTCACCGTGCCGGTCGAGGGCCTCGCGGCGGCGTGGCGCATGGCCCAGATCGTTTTCATCCATGATGCCGACCGCCTGCCGGCGCCGCCGCGCACCATGCGCGCGATGGCCGATTGGGCAGCCGGGCACCGCGGGCGCCTGGCGCATCCCACGGTGCGGAACTTCCTGGGCGCGACGTTCCTCAAGCAAGCGCTGTATGAACTGACGCCCGACCCGAAAGCGCTGCAGCAGCCAGCCGACGACGCGACCTTCGCGCCCGCGACGGCCACCATGTGGGCCTGGTATGACACGTTGCGCCCGAACCTGTGGCGCGGCGGCCGCCAGTTCCCGGAGAACGGCCCGGCCACGCGCAACCTGCTAAACGATGGCGAGATCGACCTCATGGTCTCGTTCAACCCGGCCGAGGCCGCCAACGCCATCGCCACCGGCCTGCTGCCGCCCACCGTGCGGGGCTACGTGCTGGACGGCGGCACCATCGGCAACGCCAGCTTCGTCGCGATCCCCACCAATGCCGCCGCACCTGAGGCCGCCAAGGTGGTGGCCAATTTCCTGATGTCACCCGCAGCGCAGGCCCACGCGTCGGACCCGGAGTCTATGGGCAACGTCACCGTGCTCGATCTGGCCCGGCTCAGCCCAGCGGACCGCAAGCTGTTCGACAACCTGCCCCGCGGACCCGGCACCATCCCCGTGGCCGAACTGGGCCAGCCGCTGGCCGAGCCGCACCCGTCCTGGATGACTCGTATCACCGCCGAGTGGGAACGGCGGACGAGCGCCGGCTGAGGGCGCTCCCGGCCGGCCTGGCTCTCGGCGCGGTAGCGGTTCCGGTGGTGGCGGGCCTGCTCGGCACGATGCTGCCGGCCTTCGGGCTGCTGCCGGCGCTGGGAGGGCGGGACATCAGCCTGGAGCCATGGCGCATTCTGTTCGCCCAGCCAGGACTGGCGGCCTCGGTGCGTCTGACGCTCACGGCCGGGCTGGGCGCCACGGCGCTGTCCCTCGGGGGGGTGGCGCTATTTTTCGCGGCGTGCCACGGGACCGGCTGGTTCCGCTGGGTCCAGGCGTCCACCGCGCCGGTACTGGCCACGCCGCATGTCGCCGTCGCCATCGGCTTCCTGGCCTTGGCGGCACCGAGCGGCATGCTGGCACGGCTGGCGTCATCCTGGGCAACCGGCTGGCATCAGCCGCCCGACATCGCCACCGTCAACGACGCCTGGGGCGTGTCGCTGACCCTAGGCCTCGCGCTGAAGGAGGCGCCGTATCTGCTGCTGATGGCCGGCGCCGCCCTGAACGGCATCCCCGCGGCCCGGCTCATGGCGGTGGCGCGCAGCCTGGGCCAGCCCGCGCCGGTGGCCTGGCTGAAAGCCGTCTTCCCGTTGGTGTATTGGCAACTCCGATTGCCGGTGCTGGCGGTGCTGGCCTATGCGTTGTCGGCCGTGGATGTCGCCCTGCTGCTCGGCCCCGACAGCCCGCCACCGCTCGCAGTCCTGGTCGTGCGCTGGTTTTTCGATCCCGACCTGTCCCGCCTGTTCCCCGCCGCCGCCGCGTCCTGCCTGTTGCTGGGGCTGACGGCGGCGGCGGTGCTGCTTTGGATGCTGATCGAGCGCGCCGTCGCTGGCGCCGCACTGCGCTGGGCCGCGTCGGGCCGCTCTGCCGGTGCTGGCGTGATCGGTTTGGCCGCACTTGCGCTGCCGATTTTGCAGGCATTGGCACTGCTGAGCCTGGCGGCAGCGTCGCTATGGTCGGTCGCGGGGCCGTGGCGATTTCCAGACGCGTTGCCCACGCGTCTCGACTGGACGACCTGGACCGCCCAGGCCGGCAGCCTCGCCGGACCGTTCGGCACGACGCTCGGGGTCGCCCTCGCCGCGACCGGTTTGGCGATGCTGCTCTCGGTTGCTGCGCTGGAGGCCGTGGCGCGGCATGGCGGGGCCGCGCGCCCCGGCTGGCTCGCGCTGATTTACTTGCCGCTGCTGGTGCCGCAGACGGCGTTCCTGTTCGGCTTCCAGGTTGCGCTGCTCGGCCTGGGACTCGACGGCGGCTGGGCTGCGCTGGTCTGGGCGCATCTCGTGTTCGTATTGCCCTATGTGCTGCTCTCCCTAGCAGTGCCCTGGGCGGCGCTGGACCCGCGGTTGGCGGGGGCATCCGCCTGCCTCGGCGCGTCCCGGCTGCGGACGCTGCTTCGGATCAAGCTGCCGATCCTGTTGCGGCCCCTGCTTGCCGCTTTTGCCGTGGGCGTCTCCGTCAGCGCCGGGCAGTATCTGGCGACCGTGTTCGCCGGGGGCGGGCGGCACGCAACGCTGGCGACCGAAGCCGTGACCTTGGCCTCGGGCGGGGACCGGCGCGTGCTGGGCGTATTCGCCACCATGCAGATGGCTTTGCCGTTGCTGTTCTACGCGCTCGCTCTAATGCTGCCACGAGTGGTCTGGCGTCACCGCGCGGCATTGCGCGGATGAGCCTGGACCTGAATGACGTCGCGGTCGCGGCTGATGGACGGCCGCTATTCGCCCCGGTCACGCTCCACGTTGCGCCCGGCGGCGTCACGACCCTGATGGGCCCAAGCGGCAGCGGCAAGTCGAGCCTGCTGGCCTATCTATGCGGCACGCTCGACCCCGGTTTGCGCGGGCAGGGCCGGGTGCGGCTGAACGGCGCAGACGTCACGCATTTGCCGGCGGAGCGCAAGCGCATCGGCATCCTGTTCCAGGATGACCTGCTGTTCCCGCATCTGTCCGTTGGCGCCAATCTCGGCTTCGGCCTGCAGCCAGGCCCGAGGAGGCGCGAACGCATCGAGGCGGCGCTGATCGAGGCCGAGCTGCCCGGGCTGGCTGGCCGCGACCCCGCCACGCTGTCCGGCGGCCAGCGCGCACGTGCCGCATTGATGCGCACCCTGCTGTCGGCGCCCCGGGCGCTGCTGCTGGACGAGCCGTTCAGCCGGCTCGACGCTGCCCTGCGCGACCGCTTCCGCCGCTTCGTGTTCGGCCATGCCGCGGCCAGAGGCTTGCCGGTGCTGCTGGTCACGCATGATTCCGAGGACGCGGCAGTGGCGGGCGGGCCAGTGTTTCAACTGCAGGCGCCATAGCGCCGGGACCCTATGCGTCAGGACATGCCAAAGATAGATCGTGTAATCCATCGCCAGGGAAGCAGCCAGCCAAGCGGACGCGATCTCAAGGCAGCGCACGTGCGGGCGCCAGATGGCCCAACGGCAGCATCCGCGCGGATTTTTACGGTAGCGCCCAAGCCGAGGTCGCTCGCCCATCCTTTTTCTTGTGGATCAACGGCTTGCGTGAACCCCCTGCGTGGCGCGAGCGTGATGTCTGGCCACTGCCAGGGCGCCCTGAGGCCGTCACCTTCACGACAACCCCGTGCAGGAATAGTTTGTCGTAGATTGATTGCTGCGGGGTTGTCGTGGGTGGAAGCGCCCTGTCCCGCCAGGAAATCCGCCACTCACGACAACGGTTTGGTTTTCATAGGCCGACGCTTTCTGCCGGCCCGCACGACGCCGCTCAGGCCCTTACCGTAAAAATCCGCACGGATGCTGCCGACAGGCCTGATTGGCATGCCGAAAGCCTTTTCGAACCGCCGCGATGCCGGACGCCGCCTCGGCGCGGCACTGGGGCACTTGCGGAACCTCGATCCCATCGTATTAGCCCTACCGCGCGGCGGCGTTCCAGTCGCCTATGAGATCGCCGGGGCGCTCGAAGCACCGCTCGCCGTGCTGCTGGTCCGCAAGATCGGCGCTCCCTCCAACCCCGAGCTCGGCATTGGCGTCGTGGTGGACGCCCCGACCCACAGGTGGTCCTCGACGATGCGTGGATCCAGCGCATGCCACTGCCGCCAGGCTATATCGAAGAAGCAATTGCGCACGAGCTCGCCGTGATCGAACGCCGGCGCGAACTCTACGGTGTCGCACGGACTTCGGTCCCGCTGGCGAACCGGACCGTCATCCTGGTCGACGACGGGATCGCCACCGGCAACACAATTCGGGCTGCCGCGCGCACGGTGGCGCGCCAGGCCCCGAGATGGCTCGTGCTGGCCGTCCCCGTGGCATCCGCCGAGGCGTTGATCAACCTGCGTGCCGAGGCCGACGAGATCGTGTGCCTGATCACCCCCGAACCCCTCGACGCGGTAGGCATGCACTACGTGGACTTCGCACAAACCAGCGACGGCGAAGTCGTCGAGCTGCTGCATCGGGCACGCGGCGTGGTGTAGCGCCCGTCCGAGCGGCAAACTGAGCCGCCCTGCCCTTTCCCGCCGGATGCACGTGCATGATGGCGGTGCCGGTTGCCGGCACCGCCTGTTCGAGAGCTTGGGATCGTATGGCGGCCAAATGGTGCACTGTTCTCAGAACCGTGGGTTGGCACCGACGTTACCAATATGGAGCGCTCTTGCGAGAGTTTTGCTCCCAATCACCAAACAAAAAGGAAAGAACCATGTCAGGGACGACAATGGGCACCACGACGGCCACGGGCACGTCAGGTCAGCCTGCAACGGACGAAACCCAGGACCTGATTGCCTCCGACAAGGTAGAGGGCACGGCAGTCTACAACCGCTCCGGCGAGCGGCTCGGCACGGTGCACAATTTCATGGTGGACAAGCGCTCGGGCCACGTCGCCTACGCCACGATGAGCTTCGGCGGCTTTCTGGGCATCGGCGAGAGCTACCACCCTCTGCCTTGGAAAGTGCTGACCTACGATCCGCGCCAGGGCGGCTACGTCGTCGACCTCACGCGCGAGCAGCTCCAGGGCGCGCCGAGCTACACCAGCGCCGCCATGCCGGACTGGACGGACCAGGCATACGGGCGCCGGGTCAACGGCTACTACAACGCGGGATCGGGCATCTAGCCGCACAATGCCGGCCCCGGCCGCCGTAGAGTGGCCAGGGCCGGCGATCACCGACCTTGGAGGCCCCGCTCGGTGGAGCGAGCTTTCCGGCATGTCGTCGCGGCCCATTCCCACTCGTGCTGCTGGGGCGCTGTCGGCGGTGGGCCAAGCCTTTACCGGAAGCGCAGCAAAGCGCGAGCAAGGTGCTTTCACCATAGGAATGCCGGCAGACCATGGCGCCAGCATCGGCGGCGATCCTGGCCGGATGCCGTCAATAAGGCAGGCCCTTCGTAAGGCTGGTAAGCACACTCCGCCCGCCTTTTGCCCGTTGTTTCCAGTACAAGAGAAGACGCAGTAACTGGTAGTGCAGCAGATACAGCACAAACGCGCTGATCCGCTTGCCGTATTGCAACGGCGCGGTCACACCTTCGGGGAACGCCCCCCGCGTCCGCAGGCCGCACGCTGCACAGCAGCAGCCGTATGCGCGGTGCTCGGTAACGATCAGCGGCCTCGGTTCCGGGAGATCAAACACCCGCCGGGCCACATGATCCGTCGCCATCGCCGCAGTCAACGGCTCGCCGCACGCAGCGCAGGTCTCTGGGTAATGGTCGATGGTGGCATCGGGCTTTTCAACCCGGCGCAGCGTCTCACCCGGATGGCCCTTCTGACCACCGCTCTTCTTGCCGGACGGTGCCCGCAGGCTGCTGACCCGCAGCGGCTTCTTCAGTCCGTCGCTGGAGGGCGGCTTGCCGCTGTTGCTGCTGTTCAGCCCAAGACGACGCTCCAATTCCGTCAGCCGCCCGATCAGCGCCGCATTCTCGAAGCGGAGCGCCGCATTCTTCGCCTGCAATGCCACCATGGCCGCTTCAATGCCAATCGCGGCCGATACGTCGTCTCCGGAGCCTGTGTCATCGGGCGGTTCCATTGACACGTTGACTCGTACTCAGCCGTGACCTGTCAATGCCCCCTCCAACGAGATGACCTGGGCTGTTACTTCAATAGGATCAAGCCCGAATCGGAGATGTCGCCGAGATTGTCAGGCCGGTTGCTTTGTGTGTCGTCCATGCACGGCTTTCACTCTCGGCGCCTTGACGTTACGACCCCCAATCTTGCGGCGGTCCCCCCGCGCAAAGCTTAGAGCATTGATTTTATGTGCTTTTCAGATCGGCATTTTTGGCACGGCGGTTACGACAAGGCCAGAAGGGTTGATTTGTGTATGGCCGCGTTTCTCCGTCGAAGTCGCGTAAGACCGGTCATGGCAGGGCAGCAGATGGACGACGAACCAGACGCTTGAGCGTGGCCACTTGCCGGAAGAACTCGTGTCGCGACTGAGCGGGGCTTCCGAGCAGGACGGCGCCGGCTGGCGCGTTCGAGATAACGCCGGCCTGCGCGCCGATCTGTGCCCCTCGACCGATGTTCAGGTGACCGGCCATGGCTGCCTGGCCGCCGACCTGGACGAAGTCCTCCAGCACCGTCGACCCGGAGATGCCGACTTGGGCGACGATCACGCAGCAACGGCCAAGGCGCACGTTGTGTCCAATTTGGACGAGGTTATCGAGCCGTGATCCGGCGCCGATCACTGTGTCTTTAATCGATCCACGGTCAATCGTGGAGTTCGCGCCGACCTCGACGTCGTCTTCGAGGATCACCCGCCCAAGCTGTGGGATGGTTAGAAACCCGGCATTCGTCCGCGCGAAGCTGAAGCCTTCCTGCCCGACACGGACCCCGGGGTGAAGACAGACGCGCGCTCCGAGCAGGGCGTGGCTGAGACTGGCGTGGGCGCCTATCCGGCAATCCGTGCCGACCACCACCCCTATGCCAATGCTCACGTACGGGCCAATGCGGCATCCAGGTCCGATCTGTGCGCCCGCCTCAACGTAGGCGAACGCACCAACTTCCGCCGTCTGATCAACAACGGCACCCGGCGCAACGAGCGCTGTCGGATGGATGCCTGGGTTCGGTGGAGCGACTGGATGAAACAGCGCGGCAACTCGCGCCCAGCCTTCATACGTTGCTGCCGCGACGATGGGGACCGCCGAAGACGGCACGCGATCCACCATATCGGGATGCACGATCACAGCCCCCGCACGCGTTTCCTTTAGGGCCCCAGCGTAGCGTCTGTTGTCCAGGAAGCTAACCTCGTCTGGCCTCGCTGTTTGAAGCGGCGCAACTCCGGTCAGCACGCGTTCGGACTTGGCTGCGGTTCCATTTGCTGCGGCGGCAACCTCAGCAACATTGTATGGCCCGCTCCGAGCATAGAAGCGCGCGTCTCCGACGCATCCGTCATACATTTGGTTATCTTCAATGCTCTGCATGCATCGCGACGTAAGCGCCGTTTGAGGCATTAAAGTGTCTTTGCAAGGGACACGAGGCAGGCGTTACGGGGTCGTTCAGCGAAGTTGCGCTCTCGGCCCAGCTTGCGATTACGAACCAACCCGGCACGCCTCCCCGCGGTCGTCATTCCAGGACAGGTTTCGAAGTCGCTCGAGATCGATCTGCGTGATGAACCCAAGCCTGCCATGCCGGCCCTCCGATCGTGGCCACTGCCGGCTCAATCGGCATCCCGGTCCCGGCGCCGCCCTCACTGACGTCACCCGACTGCCGGTCGGAGGTAGTTGCACCTCCGACCGGCTTCAGGCTGCCTCTAGGTCTTGGAGCCGTGTCCGCCCTTGTCGCTCTGCCCGGCGCTCGCCTCGGAACGCCCGGGAGCCTTCGGTTGCTCGGCTGCCGCCTTTGATGACTGGACTTGCGGCTGGGCCGCGGTGGACTTCTGGTCGGCCTTCACGTCTACCGTCTCCGGGCGGGATGCCGCCGGCGCCTTGTCATGCCCGTTGCTGTTCGTCTCGAACCGCTCGGCGACCTGCTTCAGATCGGCCGCGAGCTTCGCAGCCTCTGGGATGCTGGCCTGTGCGGCGACCGCAGCCGTGCGGTTCTGCTGCACCGTCTCGATCTCGCGACGTGGGGCGGGAATGCTGTGCTTGGCCTGCTCGACGAGGACCTCGTCGCGACGCACGGTGTCGCGCACCGTTTCGTGGCGCTCGGTCACCTCGCGGCGCAGCACGACCTCCTCGGTCACCCGCACGCTCTTCCACACGTCGGCGACCTCGTAGCTGTCGCTCATCTCGAAGGTGGCGTCGGTCAGGATGCCCTGTGTCGCGGTCATGGCGGCGCCCGTCGGCCGACGGCGCTCCACGACAACCCGCTCCTCGCGCAGCGACACGCCCTGCTCGACCGGCGTTTCCACCACGATCCGGCGCACCCGCGTCGTCTCGCCGGCCACCAAGCGGGTGCCGACGTTCAGCGTCTCCTCGCCGACCGGGATCACCTCGACGTTGCTGGTCGTCTGGTGCACTGCGCCGCGATCAGCGCGCGAAGCGTAGCCGGTCTGAGCGGCATACTCGGAGCGCAGAGCAAAGGCGGACACCGCCTGCTGCGACGCCTTGCCGAATGAGAGCATCATATCCCAGAACGGGATGCCGGTGCTCACCGTCGTTGTGTCATAAGCCATAGTCGTCTCCTGGTTCAGATGGTGCTGTGCCCTGCGGGGCACCGGCATGACAGCATGGTCGATGCCGGCTTCCCCGCTTTCAGGGCACAAGCTTTCGCGTGCGTCGAGCCTACTCGGCAGCGCTGCGGTAGCCCTGGCGGGCCTGCTGGCGTTGTGCGACCTGCGCCTCGAGCGGGTACAGCGTCTCGTCGGCGGTGCGGCGAACGGCGCGGAGCAGGGTGGCGGTGTTCTGCATCACCGTGTCCATGTACTCCCGCGCGAAGCGCTGCTGCAGTTCAATGATGGCCGTTGGATTGGCCAGGCGGAACAGCTCCTGCGTGGCGCGCAGGTTGGTCTGCATGACGCCCTCGACCAGACCCGCCATGCCCTGGCGCATGTCGTGCAGGCCGCCCTCGGCGGCGTGGGGCAGCGTCGCCAGCCGGCGCACCTCCTCGGACGTGCCCTGAGCCACCTGCGCCATCTTGCGGCTCACATCCTGGAAGGTCTGGGCCGCCTCTTGGGCGATCTGGCGCTGGCCCTCGGCCACCACCTGCGTGGTCCGGCGCACGGTCTCGTTGGCCGTCTCGCTGGCGCGCCGCACCGCCTCAATCCCGGCCTGGGTGCCCTGACGCGTGACCTCGGCGGTGGCTTCGGTGCCCTGGCGCAAAGCCTCAGCAGCAGCGCGGCCGCGCTGCTGCACAGCCTCGGCGCTCGCTTGGCCATGCTGCTGACTGCCCTGGATATTACCGTGAATAACGCTATTCGTCATGGTGTCTTGTCCTTAATGTAAATATTGACCCGCACAATCAACCTAAAGCTGAGTGGCTGACATATTGATAGGCTAGGTCCTAATCTAAGATAACCTCTTAATCCATGAAGCAGGTATGCATCTCCTGCAAGTCATAGGGAAATCCTGTGTTGAATTCTACCGACATATTTATTGATAGTCGCTGCCAAAACCTCAAGGTGTAATTACAACATTATTTAGTATCATCTTAATTTAACAACTATGTCTCACTGACTACACAATCTGTGAAATGCTGCGCCTCTGTGATTAATCAACACTGCCCCAATACATCCAGTCACCGCACCGCTCACCATCAGCCCGCCGTGCCTTGTACATTGGCGTCCGAAGGTGTCGGCGGGAGAACACTTCGGAAGTGCGCCCGTACGCCCGCGTAACACTCGCACGCACGCCGCTCGAGCCCCGGGCGGTCAATGACCGGCAAACGCAAGCGCTCGCGACGGATCACGCCGGCCACCTCGAGATCGCGCAGCGCCGTCGCCACGGTCACGCGATGCGTGCCCAGCATCTCCGCCA
>JAABUR0100008883.1_pt1 | contig 11467 bp, 13 predicted proteins | sample 5560091 | NCBI WGS metagenome assembly JAABUR01 (sample SAMN10711879, study PRJNA513375) | rock metagenome | isolation source: Antarctica rocks | place: Antarctica: Victoria Land, University Valley sud
CGACACGAGATCGCCGCCCGAATCTGCCTGTCCTGCCCGGTGTTCACCGAATGCCGAAGTGCAGTGACCGAGAAGGACAGGGGCGTGCGGGCGGGAGCGCTCGTCAACGCCACCCGGGCGCGCCGGCCCGCGTGAGCCCGATCGGCGGCAGACCTCCTCGGGCACCCCGAGCGCAACGCGACAGAAGGAACCACCCATCCGCCCGTCCCGACACCGCCTGACCGCCAGTGGATTCCGTGCTCCGAACACGGGTGACGTGTCACCGGCCGCGCACATGTCAGGCACACGGAAATCCCCACGAAAGGTCAAGGCCATGAGCGATAACTCTTCCCGCGTCCCCACCCCAGCACGCTCCCGCGCTGTGCCGCTGCGCCCCACTCTGGCCCGGGCCCTGGTGATCGGTGTGGTTGCCGCCGCGATCGCCGCTGTCCTGGACGTCTTCCTCATCCCAGCCGGCACAGTGCCCGACGTGCTGCTCGCCGCGGGTATGGCCTTTGTGGTGGCGTTCCTGATGAAGGTGTTCGTCCCGACGCCTGGCCGCGGCTAACGGTCACCCGCTGCGTCGCCCGCGTGCGGAGAACACGAACGACCCGTCACCGGCCGCACACATTGCGAGCACAAGGAAAACTCCACGAAAGGTCAGGGCCATGAGCGAAAACTTTTTCCACACCCATACCGAGTACCGCACCGAAGAGAAGGCGCGCGCTCGTACTGTGCCGCTGAGTTCCACCCTGATCCGGCCCCTGATCGCAGATCTGGTCGTCGATGCGACCTTCGGTGTGATCTTCGGCGTGATCTTCGCTGTGATCGTCGTAAACCTGGTCGTCTTCCTCGTACCGGGCAGCACAGTGCCCGACGTGCTAATCGCGGGGGATCTGGCGTTCGCCGTCGGTTTCACCCTGAACGTGCTCGCCGGGCTGGCCACGGCACGGATCAAGGTGATCAGTGCCGTGGCCAGCGGTGTGGGCGCTGCTGTGCTCGCTGCCGGTCTGGTCTTTCTCGTCCCGGCCAGCACAATGCTCGAGGGCGTGATCGCCGCGGTTATGGCGTTCGCCGGCGGTTTTCTGCTGAACGGGCGAACCGGATTCTCCTTACGCAAGCGTGGTCGCGACGAACGGTGAACCCGCTGCGTCACCCGTACTTCTAACACGGGCGACGCAGCACCGGCCGCACACATGTCAGGTACAAGGAAAACCTCACGAAAGGTCAAGACCATGAGCAAGAACTTCCTCCGCATCCCCGTCGAGGGACACCCGGAAATCATCACCGTGGAAGAAGGGCAGGACGAGCTGGCCCTGCTGCAGAAAACAGTCGGCGGCTACATCGAAGCCGTGACGGTGACCGAGGACGGGCACACCCTCTACCTCAACGACGAGGGCAAAATGAACGGCCTGCCGGTGAACGAGACGGCGACCCGGATGACCCGCGGCATCCTCAGCCCCTACGACCTGATCATGGGAGACACTGTCCTGGTCGGCCCAGTCGACGACGAGGGCGAAAGCACCACCGTCGACATCGACACGATCGGACAGCGCTTCGCACTGGAGCTCGGCTCCCCGGCCGGGGCAACCCGGTGAGTCGAGCGTTGGTGCTGGTCGACATCCAGCACGACTTCTGCGAAGGGGGCACGCTGGCTGTCGGCGGCGGGCAGCGCGTGGACGCTGCTGCGGCGGAGATGGCGGAGCAAGGACGCGCCGACGGACTGTACGACTTCGTGATCGCCACCCGCGACTGGCACATCGACCCGGGAAAGCACTTCGAGGTGTGGCCGGTGCACTGCGTGGCGGGCTCCGTGGGTGCCCAGCTCAACCTCAGCCGAACTGCGAACGTCCGACTGGACGCAGTGTTCGACAAGGGGCAGTACTCCGACGGGTACAGCGGCTTCGAGGGTGAAACGGAAATGTCCGATCCCCCCACATCGCTGCGCGCCTGGTTGCGGAAATACGATGTCACCCACCTGGAGGTCGTCGGACTCGCCACCGACCACTGCGTGCGGGCCACCGTCCTGGACGCCCGACCGGAGTTCGAGGTCCAGGTGGACCTGAGCCTCTGCGCGGCGGTCAGCGAAATCGGCGAGCGCCAAGCGGTGATCGACATGGAAGCCGCCGGTGCCACCATCATCGCGCGAGCCGAGCGGTCAGGCCCCGAAGCGGTAACCGGCCGAGCGGTGCTCGCCCGGCACCAGATCAAGCGCGTCGAGTTCGGCCACCTCACCGGCGCCGAGCACTGCCAGGACGTCGCCGTGTGCGAGTGCGGCACGAGAGTGGCCGAACCGGAGTACCCGGACCACCAGATTGCGGCCCTCGCCGAGGCCGGCTACGCGGTGATGCGCGAGTGGCTTCCCGCCGATGCCCCGGCGGTGACCGACCGCTGGCGGGTGGGTGAGCACTACGGCATTCACGTCTACTGCGGCGACTCGCCGGTGGCGACGTTCTTCACCCCCGGCGAAGCACGGCGTGCTGTCGAGGCCCACAACGCCGACAGGGGCGGCGAGCAGCGGTGAGGGGCGGCATGGGCGTGCACACGGTGGTTGCTCACCTTTCGGGACCCGGTCACCTACCCCGCCAAGGCATCACCTCGATCACAGTCACGGTGCGCACCACGTCAGACCCGCACGCCATGGCCCGACTTGTGCGAACCATGATGGGCCGCACGAGTGAGACCGTTCCTAGAAACTGAGCGTTAGTGCGTGCTGCAGCACCGGGCGGGAGAGCGCCACCACAACGGGGACCGCTTCGATCACCAGGAACACGGCACACACCGACCCGGCCGCACACATGGAGGGCATGAGCATCCCTCGCCCACCCAATCCCGGCCAGTCGCTCGCGGAACGGTTCCCCACTGTCGCCGCGCAGTGGCATCCCACCCGCAACGGAAACCGCACCCCCGACCGGGTACTCGCGGGCACGGGCGCGAAGGCGTGGTGGCGCTGCGGGCTGGGGCACGAGTGGGAGGCGAAGGTCAGCAATCGCACCTCCGGGGGCTCCGGTTGCCCGGTGCATGCCGGTCGGCAGGTGGTCATGGGGTACAACGACCTTGCCACCCGCTTCCCCGCCGTCGCCGCACAGTGGCATCCCACCCGCAACGGCGACCGCACCCCCGACCAGGTACTCGCGGGTACAGAGGGAAAGGCATGGTGGCAGTGCGACCTCGGGCACGAGTGGGAGACGGCGGTCAACGACCGCACCTCCGGGAGCTCCGGTTGCCCCGTTCATTCCGGGCGAAAGCTGCTCGCCGGGTACAACGACCTCGCCACCCGGTCCCCCGACATTGCCGCGCAGTGGCATCCCACCCGCAACTGCGACCGCACCCCTGCCCAGGTACTCGCGGGTACGAACGCGAAGGCGTGGTGGCGCTGCGATGAGGGGCACGAGTGGGAGGCGGAGGTTAGAAACCGCACCACGAAGGGCTCCGGTTGCCCAGTCTGTTCCAGGCGGAGGGCGCTCGCCGGCGTAGCAACGACCTCGCTCGCCACCACGTCCCCCGACGTCGCGAAGCAGTGGCACCCCACCCGCAACGGCGACCTCCGACCTGACCAGGTGTCCATGGGCAGCGAGAAAAGGGTGTGGTGGCGCTGCGAACAAGGGCACGAGTGGGAGGCGACGGTCTACATTCGCATCTACGGGGGCTTCGGTTGCCCCGTTTGTTCCGGGCGTTGAGCTGATCACCAGGAACACGGCACACACCGACCCGGCCGCACACATGGTGAGCATGAGCACTGTCGATACGCCCGACACCACCACCGGTCTGCGCACCTGGTCCGACCGAGACGACGAGCCGGGCGCCGATGCGCTCGGGGTCGTGGATAACGAGCACATGTTCTGGGAGCACCGGGACGGGGACCACCCGTGGTGGTGCGGTTACGGCGTCACCTGGGAGTTCCTACGGTCGCGTGGCCCGCTCCGCGAAGTCGGGTCCTACGCACCCCTGGTCTGCGCACCTGGTCCGACCGAGACGATGAGCCGGGCGCCGATGTGCCCGGGGTGGTGAGTGACACGTGCCTGTTCTGGGAACACCGGGACGGGGACCGCCCATGGTGGTGCGGTTACAGCGTCACCTGGAGCTACCTACGGCGGTACGGTCCGCTCCGCGAAGTCGGGTCCTACGCACCTCTGGACCCCGCAGGACACAGGGGAGACACAGGGGAATCCCCCAGAAAAGCCGTCACTATGAACACAAACTCCATCCTCATTCCCCCCGAGGACACCGCGTGCTCCTGCGAGCAGGTGGACACAGGTGACCCGATGTGCCCGGTACACGGCCACCACGACTCGGACTGCGAGCTGCCCGCACCGTGGTGCATGTGCGAGGAACGCTCGCTCCTGCGGCACTACCTGTCCGCGGCGTACACCCCCGAGGGTGTCGACATCGTGATGACGTCCCCGCTGCGGGAACACGCCGCACGCACCGTCAACGACGTCCTGCGTGAGGGTTCGAGTGAGGACATCGGCCGCCTGATGGGGTGGGCCGAATCGTTGAGCGGTCAGGTGGCGACATGACCCGGAATGTGCGCGGCAGGTCGTGGTGGTTCGAGTGCGACACCTGGCCGGCGTTGCCGGAATGCGCCCGGCGGGGACCGTTCCCCACCCAACGCGCCATCCCGCTCGCGCCGATGGCCGGTCTCGGCTGGTTCGTCGCCCGTATGTGGGGTGACTGCTGCCCGGCTTGTGTACGACGCCAGGGTGGGATGGCCGCGGTGCTGGCGGTGGCTGACACCTTGCCCCGCAGAGCTGACGGCAGCCCACACCCCGGTGCCCCGAACTCGGTGATGAACACGATCAGGGTTGGTGCGCAATGAGCGTCAGCGTGCAGAAACGAGCAGCCGCCAACTTCGCCTCCATCGCCACGCACATCCCGGTGGTGCGCGTGGCGATGGGATTGGCCTGCCGATGCGGGCACTGGTGCCCGAGCAGCAACGACCTGGCCGACCACCAGACCACCGGGGTCGCCGAAGACGGGTTGTTGGCCGGTCGGGTCGAACACCGGGACGCGGTGCGAGAAGTGCTGGCCGTTGTCCTGCGCGGCGGGGCTGACGGATCACCCAGCGCCGTGGCGGACAACCTGGCCGACGCACAGCTGAACTATCTGGCCGCCTGCGGCTACCGCATCGTGCACGAACAAGAGATCACTGGAGGACGCAATGGTTGACGACATACAGAATCGAACGGCGACGCTGCTGAGCGAGCACTCCCGGACCTCCGGGATGGCCGTGTCGATGGGCTGGACCTGCCGGTGCGGGCACTGGTGCGAGAACATCAACGACGCCACCGGCCACCAAGCCGCCATGCTCCGCGCGGCGGGGCTGCTCGCTTCACCATCACCGAGGGCACGCACCCGCCGCAGTGGCACTCGTGCGTGCAGGGCAGTCGACGAGGCCCTGGGCACCGCCGGGTACGACCCGGCGTGGATCGGCTCGGTCGGCCCCGAATCGGCGTGGTCGGACGGCCCGTGCCCACCGACGGGCACAACCTGGTGCGGGCGGTCCGGGGAAATGCTGACGATCATCTCCCCGGACACCTACGGGTGGTGCTTCGCGCCTCGCGGCGAGATGAACGGCGGGAGTTTCAACATATGGGAGTGGGGCGAGATGGCCGTGCGAAAGCTGTTCCGGGTGCACTTCACCGACAAGCCGCGCGCAGGTCCGGTTCGCGGCGACCTCCCTCGGTAGGCCGACACACATGGATGCCCCGCACCCGGGTTCACCGAGGAAGGGCCGGACACATAAGCAACACCACCGTCCCCACAGCACCGAGGAGCAGCCGTGAGCAACACCGGCCCATTTCAGTCCATCGCCGACACATTCCCCGACATCTCCGCGCAGTGGCACCCAACGCGCAACGGTGACCTCACCCCGGACCAGGTGCCCGCGGGCAGCCAGAAAAGGGTGTGGTGGCGCTGCGAGCTGGGGCACCAATGGGAGGCGGCGATCAGCAACCGCACCTACAACAGCACCGGTTGCCCTGTGCATGCCGGGCGGAAACTACACGCCGGGTACAACGACCTCGCCACCCGGTTCCCCAACATTGCCGCACAGTGGCATCCCACCTGCAACGGCGACCGCACCCCAGATCAAGTACTCGCGGGCACAGAGGGACGAGCATGGTGGCGCTGCGAACTGGGGCACGAATGGGAGGCGAAGGTGAGCAGCCGCACCTCCCATGGCAACGGTTGCCCCGTTCATTCTGGGCGGAAACTGCTCACCGGGTACAACGATCTCGCCACCCGATTCCCCGCCGTCGCCGCGCAGTGGCATCCCACCCGCAACAGCGACCTCCGACCGGACCGGGTGGCCACAGGCAGCAATAGAAGGGTGTGGTGGCGCTGCGCGGAAGGGCACGAATGGCAGGCAAAGGTCGGCGACCGCACCTCCCAGGGTAACGGTTGCCCCGTTCATTCCGGGCGCAAGGTCCTCGCCGGGTACAACGACCTCGTCACCCGATTCCCCGCCGTCGCCGCCCAGTGGCATCCCACCCGCAACGGCGACCTCCGACCGGACCAGGTGTCCGCGGGCACGAACGCGAAAGTGTGGTGGCGCTGCGAGCTGGGGCACGAGTGGGAGACGGCGGTCCGCAGCCGCACCTCTCATGGCCGCGGATGCCCCGTTTGTGCCGGGCAGAAGGTGCTCACCGGGTACAACGACCTCGCCACCCGATTCCCCGACATCGCCGCGCAGTGGCACCCCCACAACAACGGCGACCTTAGAGCAGACCAGGTGAGCGTCACCACCGGCCAGAAGGTGTGGTGGGAATGCCCCACCGGGCACGTCTACCAGGCTGGCGTGGCCGCCCGGGTCCGCGGCGCCGGCTGTCCAATGTGCCCGGTGCGCCCGGCAGCCTCGGAGACCGGGGCGTCGGCATGAGCAGCGCCGCACCACCCGCCAAGCCCGGCCCGGTCCACGACACGAACGACACGACCCCGACAGGACACATGAAGGCCATGACCACCCCTCGCCCACCCAAACCCGGCCAGTCAATCGCAGAGAAGTTCCCCGAGATCACCGCGCAGTGGCATCCCACCCGCAACGGCGACCTCACCCCTGATCAAGTGTCCGCGGGCAGCCGCAGAAAGGTGTGGTGGCGGTGTGAGCAGGGGCACGAGTGGGGGGCGAAGGTCAGCGACCGCACCTCCAGGGGCGACGGTTGCGCCGTCTGTTCCGGGCGGAAGCTGCTCGCCGGGTACAACGACCTCACCACCACTTTCCCCGCCGTCGCCGCGCAATGGCATCCCACCCGCAACGGCGACCTCACCTCCGATGACATTGTCGCCGGATCCGCCACCCGTGTGTGGTGGCTCTGCGAGCAGGGACACGAGTGGGAGGCGAGGGTCAGCGACCGCACCTCCCGAGGCGACAGTTGCGCCGTCTGTTCCGGGCAGACGGTGCTCGCCGGGTTCAACGACCTCGCCACCACCTCCCCCGACATCGCGAAGCAGTGGCATCCCACCCGCAACGGTGACCTCCGACCGGATCAGGTGCTCGCGGGCACAGCCAAGAGGGTCTGGTGGCTCTGCGAGCAGGGACACGAGTGGGAGGCGAGGGTCAACCACCGCACGGTCGGGGGCTCCGGTTGCTACACCTGCAGTCACGGTTACACGCTGGCAAGGGTGATCGCCCTGATCCGGTCAATGGGTCCACACGGTCAGGGCATGGGCGATGCGGAGCGGTTCCAGATCGCCGCCCAGGCAGGTGTGCTGAGCGGCAAGCACGGCAAGACGGCGCGGAAGCTCATCGCGTCCGGCACCCTGCCGCCGGAGTACGGCACCGGCACCGACCAGAACACCGCCACAGAGGCCGGGTCAGAACCGAACGGGGCTGGCGCAGCGACCGAGCAACCCGACGTTGACACCGACGGTGCGGACGAAGGCGAGGAGATCCGCGTCCTCACCCTCGGCGCCGACATCGACACCGACACCGGGTCCGATGAGGACGTCGAGAGGGCGAAGATCGCCGTACTCGCCGTCCCCGAGGCGCTTGCCGTCCCCGAGCAGCTATTCGCCAACGCCAGCGCCGACACCGAGACCATCAAGTTCCTGATCGCCGCCCGGGTCGCGAAAATCTGGAAGGCGGCCTACGCCGAGGACCGGGGTGAGGTCGTCCCGGCCGGCGGTCAGTCCGTCGCCGAGATGACCGCTGAGCTGCAGGACGGGGAGTACGCCGAGAGGGTGCGCGCCACGTTCCGGGCCGAGTACGACGCGGCGCAAAATCTCACCCCACCACCCGGGTGGTCGTTCCGGCCGGGCTCCACACCGGATGTCACCGAACCGGTGGCGCCGAACCTCATGCAACGCCACGTCGCCACCCTGCTGCGCGATCGGTCCCGCGTCGGGAACTGGTCCGGCACCGGTTCCGGAAAAACCGTGTCCGCCGTGCTCGGCGCCCGGCTCATCGACGCCGGAACCACCCACGACGGGGGCAAGCCCGGGGTGGTCGTGGTGTTGTGCCCCAACAACACCGTTCCCGGCTGGGAGTCGGTCATCACCAGCTGTTACCCCGACAACCAGGTCATCACCAAGACCCTGCGCCCGGCGGCGGCGGACTGGTCCGGTGCCGGCCCTCGGTGGCTGGTCGTGAACTTCGACCGCCTGCAGCAAGACACCTCGCAGCCCGACCTGTCCGCGCTGCTGGCCTCCTACCAGGTGGACCTCCTCGTCGTCGACGAGGTTCACCTCATCAAGCACCGCGCCAGCAAGGTGGAGGAAAGCCGGCGGCGGCTGGCGATCAAGGGGCTGTCCTGCGAGGCGGGACGCCTCAACCCCGCCCTGTCGGTGCTGGCCATGTCGGCGACCCCCGTGGTCAACGACCTGCACGAGGCCCGTTCACTCCTCGAGGTCCTGTGGGGCGTCAACCTCGACGACGTGAAGATCAAGCCCACCGACATCAACGCTTTCAACATCCATGCGCTGCTGGTCCGGGCGGGGGTGCGGTGGATGCCGAAGTACACCCCGAGGATGAACGAGCACGTCCCGCAGATCAACGTCGACCACCTCCTGGAACCGCTGCGCGCGCTCGGGCGGACACCGGACGCGGCGGCGGTCGAGAGGACTCTCATCGACGCGAAGCTGCCGACCATCGTGGACGAGTGCGTGGCCGCACAGAAGCTGGGCCGACGCACCCTCGTCTACACCCACTTCGTGCACGAGCTGGTCGCACCGATCCAGCGAGCCCTGGAAGCCGTCGGACTACGGGTGGGGGTGTTCACCGGCGCCGACAAGAGCGGCCTGGCAGCGTTCCTCGGCAAGGATGCCACCGGGGCCACAGTTCGCACGATGGCCGAAGCCGAGCGGGTCGATGTACTCATCGGCTCCTCCGCCATCGGCACCGGCGTCGACGGCCTGCAGGATGTGGCGGACACCCTGATCTTCGCCTCCCTGCCGTGGACGAACGCCGAGTGGCGCCAGATCGTGGGCCGCCTGCACCGGCAGGGCCAACCCCACGACGTCGACGTCGTCACCCCCACCACCTGGCTGGAGCACGACGACCACAATGCCGAAGGCCGCATGGACCGGTGGTCGTGGGACGAGTACCGGATGGATGTGGTCAGGTACAAGAAGTCGCTCGCCGACACCGCGGTGGACGGTAACGCGCCCGAAGGCCAGATCATCGACCCCGACGGGCAGGCGAGGCACCTGCTGGGGTGGTTGCACCGGGTGGAGACCGACGGGGTGGCCACCATCGTGCGCACCCCGCTCGATGCCACCCTCGAAACACTCGTCGCCGGCGGCGTCGGGGGTAATGAGGTCCAGCGGCGACGGCGCATCGGCGACTTCTCCCAAGCCAACCGTCGCTGGAACCAGACCGGTTCTGGCAAGACCCACGCCAGGCTCACCGCTAACCCGACGGAATGGCGCGACTACCACGCCCTGTACACCGAGGCCCGGCGCAACTGGGCCACCATCCCGGCCCACGTGTTCGCGGACTGGCTGGACCACCGCCTCGACCGCCCGCGACGGGTGGCCGACCTGGGATGCGGTGAGATGCTGCTCGCCGACCGGCTCATCGACAGCGGAAACCCGGGCGGGCACATCGTCCTCGGGTTCGACCACGTCGCCGTGGACGAACGGGTAAGCGCATGCGACATCGCGCACCTGCCGTTGCCCGACGCGAGCGTCGAGGTGGCGGTGCTGTCGCTGGCCCTGATGGGCGCCAACCACGGCGACTACATCACCGAAGCCCACCGGGTGCTCGGCATCGACGGACAGCTGTGGATCGCCGAAACCGCGTCACGGGTCGGGCAGGACACGGACCGGCTGCGCAACTCGATGCGTGACTACGGGTTCGACCTGGCGCACATCGAAGTCGTCACGGACACGTTCACCATGATTCGGGCCACCCGAGCGGACCGGGCACCGGTCACCGATCCTCGCCCGTTCCTGTTCACCGTGGACGCTGCTGCGGTCCAGGAGGTACTGGTTTAGACAGCCGGGTGGACTTCCCCTGCCTCGCTCAGGACCATCCAAGCAGTACGGTTACGAGGTTTGGCACGGTTGACAGGTTGACGCATACTGGTTCTATGCCCGACACCCATGCCGACGAGATGCGTGAGGCACTCGCGCGGGGATTCCGCGTGCGACTGGATGCGCTACCCGGCCGCATGCTCGACTCGCTGTGGCCAACCCAGGCAGAGCACCTGGGTGGTCGTGTCGTTGGTGCGGCGCTTGCTCCCAAGATCTGGGCCGACGTGGTGGGGGAACGGTTGGACACCGCCCAGGTGGTGGCGATGCTGGGACTCACGCGGCAGGCCCTCGCCAAGCGGCTCGCCAGCGGCACGCTGTTGGGACTGCCCGGCAAGAGGACAACTTTCTACCCGACCTGGCAGTTCGACCTGCACTCCGCGCCAGTCCGTATCCGCCCCATCGTTGCTGCCGCCTTCACCAGTTGGGTCGACGAGATGGGCTCACTGGACCCGTATGCCGTGGTCTCCTGGGCGCAGACACGCCAACCTGAGCTGCACAACCTGACCCCGGTCCAGTACCTCGACGAGAGCAGTGGTGGCGATGAGGGCGAGCAGGTGGTCTTCAGCGCGCGGGTCACCGCATCCAGACTCTCGCAGTGAGCGGGCTTTGTCGCTGATGCGGGTTATGCTAAGGCAGATGGTGTAGCCTACGGTACATGGAGCGGGTACGTGTTGGTGTCGCGGCTAAGCGGCTAGGTGTTCACGCGGACACCATCCGCCGCTGGGGCGATGAAGGCCGCTTCCCCAGCGTTCGGGTCGCTGGTCAACGCAGGTTCCTCCTCTCCGACCTGGATGCTTTCGTCGCTGGTGGGGTGCCGGATCCCGGTCACCGCCGGGAAGCGTTGTACCTGCGGGTGTCCTCGACATCTGGACAAGAAACGTCGTTGGCCGCGCAGGAAGCCGAGCTCCGCACCACCGCGACAGGTGATGTGGTGGAGGTGCAACGCGACACGGCGTCGGGGTTGCGGGAGAACCGCCCTGGGCTGGCACGGTTGCTGGCGCACGCAGCCCAGGGA
>JAABUR0100008884.1_pt1 | contig 11467 bp, 19 predicted proteins | sample 5560091 | NCBI WGS metagenome assembly JAABUR01 (sample SAMN10711879, study PRJNA513375) | rock metagenome | isolation source: Antarctica rocks | place: Antarctica: Victoria Land, University Valley sud
CCGCCCCCGCCACGCTCGCTGCTGCGCCGCCCGCCCTGCAGGCTGCGCTCCAAGCCAGGGCGGAGCTTGGACGGGCCTGCGCAGAGGGCGGGAGCGCTTGCTTTGCTGCCGTGCGCTCAGGCGCCTGCGCTGTCCCGGCCGCCCGTCTCCGCCCTCGCCAGGCCTCGCGCGCAGGTGCCCCACGATGTCTGCCCGCGTGACTGACGCGTGCGGCGGCAGGGAGGGCACGGACGCGCCGAAGGCCGCTAAGACGCTCGCGCCCGCCGTCGCGCGTGTGCTGTACACGCAGGCCGAGGGTCCGCGCGGCTGGAAGGCGCGCCCCCAGCCGCGCGCGCGCCCCGGCGAGCGCGCAGCGCGTAGCTCGGAGCACCGCTGTCCTTTCAGCGGATGCGCTGCAGCAGTCAGCACAGCACGCGGCTCCGGCAGCAAGCTCTGGTCACAAGCTCGGAACTTTCGCTGGACAGCAGTATCCTTGTTCTGCTGGAGTTGCTGCGCACGGCGTGGGCCGGCGCAGTGTGCGCCGTGAGTTTACTGGGTGAGCGCGCCCCACCGGTAGGAGGCGGGCGCGCCGTGGAGGGAGCCCGCCAGGCTGCCCAGCCTGAACCTCAAGGGCCTGGGCAGCCTGGGCCGCAGCATGGACTCCTTCGCCGAGGACCTCAAGGTGCGCTGGCGTGGCGCGCGGGGCGCCTTCAGCTCACACCTCCCAGTGACGGTGACGGAGAGGCTCGGCTGCATGTAATGGCCGTACGGCCATCCCTGCCTGGCACCTTTGAGGCCAGGAAAGCGCCTCAAAAGGTGGGCTGTTTCCTGCGCCGGGCCCACGGCGGCCGCGCTCGACGCCTGCGCGGCGCGCGCGCGCGCAGGCGAAGCCGACGGGCGGCAAGGCGGCGCTGGGGCTGGGCGCGCTTGCGTTCGGGGCGGGCGCGACGGCGCTGGTGCTCTTCCAGCAGGTGGAGACTGTGCTGCAGGCGCGCGCGCGCCCTGGCAATGGTTAGGGTTAGTGCAGGGTCCAGGCGCCTGCGCTGAGCCCCTTCCCAAGCCTGCAGGGTCGCCTCGGGCGCGCACTGCCAGCGCGGCCACGCCGCATGCGGCGCCGTGCATGCCGCTGGCGGCGATGTCGCATGCACTGCGCTGGCGGCACGGGTACAGGGTGGGGCCGGGGGCCAGTACTCAGTGGAAGGGGAATGCCGGGACATCCGCGAGTGCAAGCATGCTGCTCCGCAGCGCGCATGCTGCTCCGCAGCGCGCATGCTCGCCCGCGGCTAGAGGCGCCCCTGTGGCCTGGCGCAGCCTGTTGTGGGGCAGGGCGTCAGGGGGCGGGCGCCTGCCACCGCGCGCAGGCGCTGGGCGTGCACGGCGCGCCCCGCCTGGGGCAGCTGCGGGCAGCAGGTTCCGCCCTGGCCCAGCCCTCACCAGGCGCCCGCGCGCAGGTGGTGGGCGTGATCGTGGCCGGGCGCTTTGCCGCGAGCCGCCTGGTGTTTGCCGAGGACCGCAAACGCACCGCCGAAGAGCTCAAGTGCGCGCCCGGGGCGCCCCGCCGGCGCGGCCTGTCTTGCGCAGGAGCTGTGCTGCGTGGTCGCACTGCATGGCATGCAGGCCTGGCCTCCAGGCCATGAATGGCAGACCAGCAGGTCTGCAAGCCGGACGTGCTCGGGCCTGTACGAGCCACCTGCCTCTCAGTGCCCTTTGGCGGCTTGGGTTGCCACAGCTCTTGCGCCCGCCACTGCCCGCCGCCGCGCACGCGACCACTGGTGACGCCGCGCGGCCGGGCGCCGGGGCGGCCGGGCGCTGACGACGCCGCGCCGCGCGCAGGAGCCTGGTGGACGAGAAGATTGCGGTGAAGGACGCCGGCAGCGACCTGCGCCAGATCGCGGCCACGCTGCTCGAGACGGAGCAGGCGGTGGAGGCGCGCGCGGGCGCCAAGGCGCGCGAGCTGGCGGGCGACGTGCGCGCGGCGGCCGGCAGCGTGGTCGGCGAGGCCAAGGGCGCGGCCCGTGAGGTCAAGGTGCGGCCGACACATGCCGCCGCCTGAACGAGAGAGTGTGTGTGAAGAGCACTGGCACGGCTGCCAGGCGAGGCAGGGCCGGCGGGGACTGCCAGCAAATTTTGACAAAGACGGGAGGGGGCCATGGTAGTATGGAACGAGCGGACAGTGACACCTGCTCCAAGGGCACGGCCAGGAAAGCCGCGCAGCGGCTTGCCGCCGCTGCTGTGCGCAAAGCTAAGTGGCGGTCGAGGCTTGCTTTCGCAGTGACTGCTCCGCCCAGCAAGCGCTTGCGGCGGTGCTGTGGTGCCGGGCGCTCGTTCACCCTGCGCTCGCGCCCGTACGCGGCAGGGGCAGGCGCGGGAGACTGGAGCTGCCGTGCGCAGCGAGGCCCCGAGCGCGCCGGCGCCGGCGCCTGACGCGGCGGCGCCCCGCGAGGTGAGCAGCAAGCACGACTCCCTCAGCGAGGCCATGGCCTACCTAGCCGAAGCGCGCAAGCAGGTCTGCGGCCGCGCTGCCAGGCTCTCCTGCCTGCCTGGCCCGCCGCGTTTGCCTGGTGTGCTCTGGTGAGTGGCGGTCGTGTGGGCCTGCCGCGCAACAGTCCCGAGCATGCCGGGAGCATGCCAGAAGCCCAACGAGTGCGATGTTACCGGCGTCCCCGTGATGGTGCTGGTCCCTGATGCAGCTCGCGTTCGAAAGGCATGTCCCCGGACATGAGCATGAGTGGACTCCCTGTGCCCCGTGCCTGCTCACCGCTCGGTGAAAGCTGCGCCGTGCGCTGCAGGCGAATAAAGGCGCGCCGGACTCGGCGCGGCAGTGGATCGACAAGTGGGAGCAGACGCAGGGCAGCAAGTAGAGCGGCCGCGGGGACCAGCCCCCTGCTGCGCGCCGCCACAGGGGTCACGCTTTCCTCAGAGCAAGTCAGTGTTGTTGATGTGCATGTGTGCTGTCCCGCGACCTCCGGTCGGCCGTTGGCAGCCGGCTCATGACAGGATCGAAGCGGGCGTATTCGGGCATGTTCTGTTGAGCAGGTCTTCCGCGGTTTTGGACGTCGAGCGTGTGTGGCATCAGCAGCGCTGCATGGGCGGCTCAGACAGGGTCGCACATGCAGGGCGGGGCTGATGCTTGTGATTTGCTGTTGCATGCTGAGCTTAGCCTACCCTCAACCTTCTTTTCGTTTGGATGCTGATCCACATGCCGCTTTGCAGCTCTCGGGTGGAGCGCCTGCTGCGGCTCACCGTCTGCAAGGGGGTCTGTGTTGCTTGGCCTGTTCCGCTTTTTGTGTGCTTTGTGGTCTGTGAGACCCTGCCTTCATCTGCCTGACTCAGCATCACATTTTTGCGCCTGGCGTGTGCTGCGCTTTGCCTGTGCAAGTGCCGGCTGCAGCACTCCTGCGGGCTTTGCTTCGGTCAGGTTGCAGCACCTGGCTCCAGCGTCGGCCTGTAAGATGCAATGCAAGCCAGACACTTGATATGGCTCTATACTTACTGTCGGTGATACTTGCCATGCACAGTCATCATCAGCCAAGCTAACAGATCTGATGGGCACCACCATTAATAGTCTTCCACTTGCCGCAAGCGCACTGCATGGCCTCGCAACAGCATGGCTTAGACAGCAGTGACCAATTTGCAACACCCCTTCAAAAGCAGTCCGACAGACAAAGCATGCTACGTACGCCTGTGGCAAAAATAGCATCCTGCAACAAAATAACCAGAAGACTAGAAGCTGCGCGCTTCCGCAGTGCATGCATGCACCACATGGCACATGGCCAAAAGCTGCCATGGCTATCGCATAGGCAAGCTGACTGTCATCATACTCTTGCTCTCTCACCGCCACGCTCTATGCGCTACACGCTTACAGGTCAGTAGAAAGTGTCGTCGCAGTGCGCCACGAGGTGGAAGGATCGGTTGGCAGGCTTGCCGTCCACGTCGTATGTCTGCGTAAGCTCGCCGTGGTCAACAGCGCCGCTGCCTGCTCAACTCTGAGCATAGACTCAACATGAGCAGTTGCCCTACTAAATCACGGCAAGCCATGCTCCTTGTGTCTGACCACTGCAGGAGGGGACAATCAGCTTAGCACTGCGCCAGCCACATACCTGCACATAGCTCTTGTGCGTGTCGCTCACAAGGCCGGCTACGGCAAAGCCAGGCGCCACATCATTCTCCGCCCCCTCGGCGCCGATGCTCACAGTGAACGTGGTCATCCAGGCCGGCGTGGTAAGCGCCTGACGCCAAGTCACAATGTACTCGCCTGCGCCCCTGCGCTCACTCACCTCCACAACAACCAGCACTGCTGGGAGCCGCTGCTGCGCTCAAGCAGATGTCTCCTGTAACCAAGTTGCACACCGTGGCGGGCCTCCCCGCATGACACGCACCGGTCGCTTGCAGCAGTGCCGACTCCGCCATATAGCTGCGGACCAGCTTGCCGCCGGGTGACACCACCGCGGTGAGGCGCTTGTCATAGCCAAATGCGGGGTTCTCGGCCGCGCGAGCGGCGCCCTGTGCGTCAAGTTGCAGTAAGCCTCCCGACCTGCGCGTCTGAGCACTCTGTGCAAGCTTAAAAGCCGAAGACAAGTCGCTCAGGCGCACCAGCCTCAGCGTTTGGGCAGCGCTTGCCCCACATACAGCAAGTGCGCACAAGCAAAGCCGCAACAAGTGAGCCATGTCCGCAGCGAGCAGCGGGCGTCAGACCTGGGCAGCAAACAGTCCCTTCAGTCAACCACACTATACCTGCATCGAGCAAGCAAGCGCAGCTATGCAGGGGGCCAAGGAAAAAACGTGATTAAAATTTCCAACACGCGAGATACAAGGGAAGGTGCTAAACAACGCACAGGTGCACGCTGGCAGCCACTCGCGAGCCTCTCCTGGTCTCCTTCGCCCGTTTGGCGCCTCCCGTCCAGCATCCACTGGCATCATGCTTCGTGCTCAGGGCGTTACCCCCTATCTGTGAAGCCCTGCTTTTGAATCAAGAGACAGCTGAGCGCTGCAAGGGACAAGCAACGTGGGGCACAGCAGGCTGCGCAGCGTGTTCACCTGGCTGCAAGTCACGCGGCACACTTGAGCAACAGCAAGCAAGGCAGAGGCGCCGCGCAGGCGCTGAGCGGACGCGCATGCGCACCTAGCGCGGCCCCGGCATGGCCACGGGCAAGAGCACCGGCAACCTGCCTGTCAAGCGGGAGTGCGCGGTGCCTGGCAAGCACGCGTGGGTGCTGTGGAACACGCAGTTTGAGATGGATGTGCGCTACGTGCCGATCAAGGCAATTGGCAAGGGCGCCTACGGCGTGGTCTGCTCCGCCAAGGACGCCACGTCCGGCCAAAAGGTGGCCATAAAGAAGATAACCAACGCGTTTGACAACCTGACGGACGCGCGGCGCACGCTGCGCGAGATGAAGCTGCTGCGCCACCTGAAGCACGAGAACATCATAGCGCTGCGCGACATCCTGCGCCCGCCCGCGCGGGACAACTTCAACGACGTCTATCTGGTCAGGCCCCAGTGTCCGTCTGCAAGAAACTGTTAGCTCTCCCGCGGCTCCTTGTGCTTGTCAGAGCGCTGCTCAAGCTGGGGGTGCACACCGTTCCAGCCGCCTGGCGTGTATGCTCAACGCGCTCAGCACCGGTGAGCTGCTCCTAGGACATGCTTGCAGACGTAACGTGGGCAAGCGCCGCCAGCTGTGCCGCCTGCCCACTGATGAGGAGCGCTGCGAGCGTGCTTTGCAGGAGCCAGCCATGGGTGTGGGGAGAGCGTGTGAGTCACAGTGCTATGTCTGTGCACTTTGTGTGCACTCACAGTTGTGATTGGCAATCCTGAGGCGCTTGAAACGAGTGACGTTCTATTGCTGACTATGAAACCGGTTTCATAGCCACACCGCTCTGCTTGAGCGGCCTCAGGGCGTGTGAGCTGGCTCAGGCGCACAGTGTCAGAACGAGAACAGGAGAGGGGCACGCGCGCCCAGCGGCCGTCCTGCTGCGCGGGTGCGCGCGCGCAGCCCAGGCCGTGTGGCGTGCGCGAGCAGGTGTACGATCTCATGGACACGGACCTGCACCAGATCATCCGCTCGTCACAGCCGCTGACGGACGACCACTTCCAGTACTTTGTCTACCAGGCGCGCCCCCCGGCCCGGCGCCCTTCCGGCCGCGCCCCGGCCATGCAGCGCATGCCCGCTGCTTGCCAGCGGGGTGGGGGTGTGCGCACGCACGGCGGCGCACGCAGCTAATGCGGCCGGCCCGGCGGCGCAGATCCTGCGCGGCCTGAAGTACATCCACTCCGCCAACGTGCTGCACCGCGACCTGAAGCCGAGCAACCTGCTGCTCAACGCGACCTGCGACCTGAAGATCTGCGACTTTGGGCTGGCGCGCACCAGGCGCGTGCGCGCGCGCGCGGGCCCCGCCTTGCGCAGGGGGCCCGGCCGCGCCTCCGCCGCAGATTCCCGCCTGTCAGACGCCTGCCAGAGCCTGTCAATGGCCTTGGAGGAGCGCGCTGTTGTCGCTGCACGGAAGGGCGGGCCGGCCGTGCGCAGCGTGTGCGGGGCGCGGCGCTGAGCGGCGCGCGTGTGCGCGCGGCAGCTCGGAGGTGAGCTTCATGACGGAGTACGTGGTCACACGGTGCGGGCGCAGACCCGTGAGCTGCTGCTCACGGCCCTACCCCTAACCCTATAGCTGATACGCATGGCCAGATGTGCGTCCTGGCTGCCCCGCCGCCGGGCTCACCTTCCGCTGCCTTCCTGCATGTAGAGTGCTGGCGCACAGGTGTCCGCCCGCCACGTCTGGTGGACAGCGGTCGCAGGTCTGCTTCACCTTGCGTCGCAGCGCTCCAGCATCGTGCTTGCAGAGCTGCCGTCCGCCGGCGCATAGAGCCGCCGCCCGCACTTCAGGCGCGCGACGCGCCGCCTGCCCGCCCACCGAACGAGCGCGCGCTGCCTCCGCAGGTGGTACCGCGCGCCGGAGCTGCTCCTGTCCTGCGAGCACTACACCGCGGCGATCGACATCTGGTCCGCCCCCGCACTGCCCTGCGCCGCAGCGCTTGTCGGGCCGTCCGTTTGCAGCCGTCCGCTTGCAGAGCGCGCGCATTGGCGGCGGTAGGGTAGGGTTAGGGAGGGTACAATAGGATAGGTACTGAGCGCCGGCGCCGGCGCGCGCAGGTCGGTGGGCTGCATCCTGGCGGAGCTGCTGCAGCGCAAGCCGCTGTTCCAGGGCCGCGACTACATCGACCAGCTGAAGCTCATCATCCGCACGCTCGGCTCGCCGTCCGAGGAGGACCTGGCCTTCATCAGCTCCTCGCGCGCGCGCGCCTACATCCGCGCGCTGCAGGCCAGCGAGGCGCGCGCCGCGCGGCCGCGCTGCATGTCTGCAGCGCTCCAGTGCACGCACACACACAGCTTTCACCTCACGCAATCTGTCCCTCTTCCTCGTTCTCTCACAATGTACAGACCGTGCACGTGTACACTTTCTGCGTGGGTGTGCTGTGTCTCCTGCGCCGAGCTCGCCTGCGGTCAGGGCGAGGCACGCGGACGGGGCAGACACCGTGTGCCCAGGTCGCCGCAGCGCAGGCAGAGCGCGCTGAGCGTGCGCCGCGTGCGTGCAGCGGTGCCAGTTCTGCGCGCTCTTCCCGGACGCGAGCGCGCCCGCGATCGACCTGCTAGAGGCGATGCTGCAGTTCGACCCGCGCAAGCGCATCACCGTCGAGCAGGCGCGCCTCCCGACGGTAGGGTAGGGTATTGCGTTATAGGTAGGAGTATCCGGTAGGGGTATCTGGTAGGGGTATCCGTTAGGGTTAGCGCACGTTTGAGCAGCGCGTGCATGGCTTTGCATGCTCGGCAGCAGGCGCCGAGTATGCTGCTCAGCGCCTGCTACAGCTGGCGCTGGTGAGGCACCGCAGCGTGCGGACGACCGCATTCGGCCCGGCCCACCCGCGCGCCACAACACTCTGCGCGTGCTGGCCACCAGCTTCCAGGCAGCCCCCGCTGCCTGCGAGGTCGTGGCCGCATGATGCTGGCAGCATCAGCACCCGGGAGGGTCCGGCGAGCGCGGCGGCGGCGCGCAGGCGCTGGCGCACCCGTACCTCGCGCAGCTGCACGACGCGTCGTCCGAGCCCTCCGCCCCCGGTGCCTCACCGCGCCGGCGACGCTCCGCCCCTTGTCGAGCGTGCCTGCTTTGGCCAGCAAGCGCGGGGCTGATGTCCATGTCCCGACTTGTCACTCTCCCAGACTGGTCACATGCACTGCGTGCAAGCCTCGGAGCACAGCATCCATGCTCCATTGGATGAAGATGCTGACTGGCGATCAAGGCATGCCGCGCACACACACAGAAGCAGCCTGAGCTGCTCAAGCGGGTGACACAGACCCGGCTTCATGCATGCCCGCTCCCAGACCGGCCACGTAGCCCGTGACGTCTGGGCGCGCGCCGCGCGCAGGCAGCTTCTCCTTCGACTTTGAGGAGCAGGAGCTGGACGAGGCGGCGGTGCGCGCGCGCGTCTGGGCGGAGATGGAGCGGTACCAGGGCCGGAGCAAGGTTGGCATCAAGAGCTAGGGTGCCCCATGTGCGAGCTAGGGTGCCCCATGTGCGAGCTAGGGTGCGCCACGTGTAAGCCAGGGTGCTCACTGCGTGAGCGAGGGTGCCCCATGTTTTTGCTGCACGGCGCGGCGCCCGCCCATGCTTGACCAGGGCGGGCCGCCCGCTGCGGGGTTGCGGGTGTCAGTGTTGCTTGGTAGGCATGCTGCCGGTGGCAGGGGCGGGTCGCGGGCGCAGAGTCCAGTAGCTCAGGTTGGTGCCCGCAAGTTGGTACTTTCCCGAATCGCACGGGACTGGCGCTACCCAGCGGGTCGGTTGCGTCGCGGGCAGTGATGCGCGGCGTCTCGCTGTGTCGGGCCACCGCATGCACCCTGTAGTAGAGTGTCATAGCGGACGTAGCTTTAGGCCTGCCTGGCAGCGATGCAGCCAGCCATGCTCTGGACGGCTGTAGGCTGATGACCCTGTGCAAGTGCGCACAGCTCGCGCCTCTCTCCCTCATTACTACTCGCACGTCCTCTTGCCATGTCTTCAATGGCCACAGAATAGCTGCCAGGGCGTCGCCACGCCTGTGCTCCAAAACACGCCAGCTGCACAACTCGGCAAAGTGCCGCCTCTGTGTCGCTGTCTGCACACAGCAGTAAATCAACATGCAAGGCTGGAGGCGCATGCAGCACAGGAGCCTGTACCACAACGCACACAGACGAGCGCATGCATGCCCGCGCAGCGGCCTGCGCTCAGTTGGCCGCAAAGCGGTCCACGACCGTGAACGACTTGGCGATCTCCTCCAGCCGCGGCCGGATCTTGTCCCAGCGCCGCTCGTTGGCGCCGGTCACCAGCGTGTAAAAGTTACCTGCGCGTGCACGCGCCTCATAAGCGCCTAGAACGTCTGCTGCATGAGCCTGAGGCACCTTGCGCTGTTGACGCTTTTGCAAAAACCTCTGTGTTGACACATGCAAAGCAAGAAAACTGCACGGCACATGCCAGGATGCCAGCACTGCCCACTGCAACGCTCCTGGGAAGCCCAGCAGCTTCTGACCACTCCCCGACACGCTCCATGTGCGCCTTAGGGCCCTCCATGCGCTCCGCGAAGCACACGGTCAGGCCGAGCGCGCACCGTTGCCGACCGTGACGACCGCGAGCGCGTGGCGGATGTAGCCGCCGGCCTTGGCCGCGAACTCAAATTCGATGTAGTCGCGGCCGTCCCGCACCGTCTGCGCGCACGCGTCCGCTGAGCGCGCCGCCATGCTCACGCGGGGCAGCTCGTAGCACTTCGAGCAACGATCAAAGACCGACTGGGACGGGCGCTGCGGTGCACGCGGTGCCCAAGACGGCATCGACGCCTCCCGGCATGCTGCGCAGCGGCCACCGAGGCATGCGCCACCCCTTCTGCATGGCAAGCGGCTCGGCCACGCCTGGACCGGGGGTGCACCTCCTTCACGTCGAGCACCTTGACCTGCTGCGTCGGCGGCGTCAGCACGTTGTCCGCCAGCGTGTATGCCACCTGCGCCCCCCCCGCGCGGCCAGCATAGATTTAGGCCGTAAGCCCTAACCCTGTGAATCTGTAATCCTGTGACCGGCAGCGACCGCCGCCCTCACCACCAACCTACAGCCTAGCCTGCGGCGCGCGGCACGCCGCCGGTCGTGCGCGGCTGGGCCTCCGCGCGCGCCTCGGCGGCCGGCCCATACTCGGAGACCCGCTCCTTGTCGGTCTTGGTGATGGACACGCTCACGCTCTCCAGCGGCTCGATGACGTCCTTGTACACCACGTCCTGCCCCTTCACCGCCACCTCCTGCCAGCCAAACAGGTACACGAAGCTGTACCCGTCCTGCGCATCCTTCACCGGCGTGTACTCCTTGTTCACTGCGCGCGCCGCGCATGCATGCCCAATCAGGCGCCGGTGAGGGCGCCGCCGGCTGGCTCCGACCGCGGCGTGCGTGCGCGTGCGCGCGTGAGCGTGTCAGAGGAGCGTGGCAGGCAGCTGGGCAAGCGCTGCGCGCTTGAGCGTGTCAGCAAGCGTGACACCCGCTAAGCTCCAGCAGCGGGGCGAGCGCGTGCGCTCGTGAGCCTGTCAGCGGAGCGTGTCGCCGCGCACCAGGGGGGAGGGAAAAGGGCGAGCCCTCTCCTCCCCCCCTTTCCTGTGTCCAGCGTCAATGCAGCGGCAGCGGCAGGGCCATACGAGCTCTGCCAAGCGCAGTGTCGCACCCTTGGCGGCGCGCGCGCTGCCGGGGAACACGGCCGCAGCAGCGGCTGCCGCGGCCAGCTGCAGCGCTTGTCGCCGCCCCGCCTCCGCACCTGCGGCCGCACAGCACAGCACTTTACCTCAGCGACCATGAGCAGGCACACAGACTGACATGCTGTGTCGGCACGAACGTGAGCCGGTGCATTGGCGCGAAGCAGACGCATGCACCTTGATGTAGAGCGGCGGGGCGCGCATCGGCCCCAGGCGCTGCGGCTGCTCTGCAGGCCGCTCTCGCGGAGCGCACTGCCGGCCGGGCAGGCGCAAACGCCCGCGCTGTCTTGACGAGCTGCGCCGCTTTGTAAGCTTCACAGCGGGCCTGACAGCGTGGATGTGGAAAGTGTGGGGGATAACAGCAGACCTGCCGCAAGCGCACCTTGCCGGCAGAAGCGCAGTGTTGAGTGGGTAGCGTAGTCATCGACATGGCGCCTGGAAAGCAGAAGGGGGGCGCATACGTCAGCGCAATGTCAGTAGCAGGACCTGCGGATGCCGCCACAGACGGCCGTGCCTCGCACCTGTTCCTTTCAGGGACTGCCACTTGGATCACAATATTGATTAATCTCGAGCAGCGGGGGTGGGCATTGGCCCACGCCTGGCCATTCCTCTTCCCCTTGCTGCGCATGTGATCGCTGAGCGGGCACGGCCATCAGCAGAGCCGCTTGCCAGCCTGTGCCCACAGCACTTTGCCGGCTCGGTGTTTGACACGATGCCAAAGGGACGGGAGAGGGCGGGCGTGCGCG
>JAABUR0100008885.1_pt1 | contig 11467 bp, 8 predicted proteins | sample 5560091 | NCBI WGS metagenome assembly JAABUR01 (sample SAMN10711879, study PRJNA513375) | rock metagenome | isolation source: Antarctica rocks | place: Antarctica: Victoria Land, University Valley sud
ACCGTTTCAGGTGAAGAAAAAGGTTTGTTTGGTTCTGAATTTTATAGCGAGCATCCTGCTTTTCCGCTTAATAAAACCTCAGTTGATCTAAATATAGATATGGTGGGTCGAATAGATCCGGGTTATAAAGGTGACTCTTTAAATTATCTCTATGTCATCGGAGATGATAAACTGAGCAGTAATCTCAGGCCTCTTACGGATTCACTTAATAAAAGATATTTAAACCTGCAGCTTGACCGGCGGTTTAATGATTTGAATGATCTAAACCGTTTTTACTATCGTTCTGATCATTACAATTTTGCTAAAAACGGAGTCCCCGTAATATTTTACTTCAATGGAGTACATGCTGATTATCATCGTTCCACTGACACAGTTGACAAGATAAATTTTGACCTTATGTCAAAACGGGTAAAACTCATATTTTACACTGCCTGGGAAATGGCTAACAGAAATGAGATGATGACAAGAGATATAACCCTTCAAAATTAGTTTTTGATAATTATTATTATGATGATATTAGTTTATACAATAAAGCAAAAACAAGTTTAGTATAAATGAAATTGAATGAAATGAAGAAAATCGTCGTCTTTCGTGCTTTATAGATAGGCGATATGCTTTGTTCAATTCCTGCAATGAGAGCTTTACATCATGCATATCCGCTCGCAGAAATTACTTTAGTTGGATTGCCATGGGCGAAAATGCTGACAAAAAAATTCGAATCTAAATTAATGCTGCAGCGGACAACTTTTCCTATATATAATTGAAGTTTTTATGTATACTAAAAAAAATCAAGTTTTACCAGGCAGAAGTTTCTTCAAAAGCAATTCTCTACGGCTTCGCGAAACATCAATGGTTGATCCATCACTCATAATTAAATAACCCCCTTCACCTTTAATGTATTTTTCTACTTCGTTTATATTAACAAGATATGAATGATGAACCCTGATAAATGGATAATCTTCAAGTATTTCTTCAATCTCCTTTAAATTACGTGAAGCAATAATCTTCTGTTTATTTTTTAAAAAGAAGAATGTATAATTGCTTTCAGACTCACAACTTATTATCGATTCTGCAAGCACCAATTGAAATCCTTCCATGGTAGGTATTGCTATTCTGTTAACAGGTATAGTCGGATGCTTCAATTTCTGTAAAAGAATTTCTAACTGCTGGGGAAGCGGATATTTATTGCGCTGTACAGCTTTTTGCACCGCCTTTTGAAGCTCTTCCCGGTCAATGGGTTTTAACAAATAATCCAATGCGCTGAAACGTATAGCTTTGATAGCATATTGGTCATAGCTGGTGGTAAAAATCAATTCAAAGTTTATTTCGCCTAATTTTTGCAACAATTCAAAACCATTCATAAAAGGCATTTCAATATCTAAAAAAAGTATTTGTGGCTTATGTTGGTGAATAGATTGTATGGCTGCTTCAGCAGAATAGCAGATGTCTAAAACTCTTACTTCGGGGCAGTAACGCTCTAATAACGTAGCGAGAGATTCACAACAATTCGGGTTCATCGTCAACAATAGTGGCAGTAATCATGTTATTGTTTTTAATATTCCTTAGTCAAAGACTTCCGTCAAATCCCTGTATGGCATTTTAAGCACCACCCTGGTACCGCAACCGTTGCCCTCATTATCTGTAAGGTCTTCAATATTAAAAATAGCCTGTTCATTTTTAGATTTGTTTAAAAGCGCTAAACGGCCTATAGTAATTTCAACACCCATAGATTTATTTTTTTCTGCTGACTTGCTGTTGAGAGCAGCAGCCATGCTTCTGCCTATGCCATTATCCATAATAAGACAGGTTAATATTTTATCCTCTGCACACAGTTCAATTTCCAGGCATCCTGTACCTTTTTTATGCATCAATCCGTGCCAGATAGCATTTTCAGCAAAGGGTTGTATTAACAAGGGAGGAATAAAAACGGCAGATACGTCAATGGTATTTATAAAGGTAATGCTGTAATTAAATGCGTTTTTAAACCGTAATCTTTCTAACTCTAAATAAAGACGAAGCGTTTCTAATTCGTTTTCCAGAGTTATCAGCGATTTCTCCGAGTTGTGTAAAGCCATGCGGATTAAACGGGAAAATTTCGTGAGATAGTCAGAAGCTTCTTCTGTTCTGTTTATAAGAATAAACCTATTAATTGAGCTTAGGCAATTAAAAATAAAATGTGGATTCATTTGAGCACGAAGAGCCTGCATTTCAAGTTCGGTCGCTTGTTGCTGGAATTCAATTTTAGTTTTTTTGCCTTCCAATTGTTGTAAATCCAGTTCATATTCAAGGCGCTGTTTTTCATTTCTTCGTTTCAGAATGATATAGCGGAAAACAATTATGGTTATTAAAACAAAAACTCCCGCGCCTCCAATAAGAATGTTTCTGATCAACCATTCGCTTTTTAGTTTCTGTTGCTGCACTGATAGCTGCTCCTGGATAATCTGCTGGTCTTTCTGGAGCAGGTTAATTTTTGTTTTTTGCTGTTCATCCTGTGATCTCATTTCTGATAAAGCAATATTCCTCTTGTATTCATCTTTCATTATCGAATCTTTGATAGCCGTATATTTTAAATTGTATACATAAGCACTGTCCATTTTTCCCTGCTGATCATAAATCTTCCAATACAATTCAAATGCATCACGAATAAATGGTCTTGCGCCTGTTGCCTGCGCCATTTCAAGTAAACGTTTTGCATATAGAAAGGACATGGTGACTTTTTGTTTCGTTTGATAGCATCTGGCAAGGTTATGCAATACTCTCATCACTTGAATCCTGTCATTTCCCTTTTCAAAAAATTGCAATGGACCTTTGAACTGTTTAATTGCAATATCACACTTATTTTGCTTCAGGTAAACTTCGCCGATATTTACACTTTTATTTGAGAAATCCCTTTCTCTGATTGTAGAGTCCTGTGTTACAAACTTTACAAAATTGTGGGACTTCCTGTAATAATATATTGCAGAATCCGACAGATTAAGCAAGACACAGATGTCACCCATTATTTTACTATACCATACGGGATGTTTGTTTGTTTTTGCATTTTGAGCAGCCAGCCGGAAGTATGTCAAAGCCGTTTCAATTTCCCCGGCATCTTTATATAGTACGCCCATATTTAATGGAGAAGAAATTACACCCCTGGCATCACTGATTATAAAAGTTATCCTAATTGCCTGCAACGTATTTTCAAAAGCCTTTTCATTATATCCACGTGCGCTGTATGTAGTGGAAATCAGTCTTAATAACATTGATTGCCTTTCTTTATTATTAACCTCCATATAATAAGGCATAGCTCGTACATACGCAAGTTCTGCTTCCGAAAATTTGCCTTGCTTATACAGGCTCCAGCCAAGCGTTAAGTTTGACCAGCTAAGTTTTTCCAAGCATGTATCTGTTCGAACAAATGAATTGCCTGATGAAAGTAATTTTCTGCCGTAAGGAAATCACCCCTGTCCCTGGCTATTTCACCAAGGTTTTGTAATGCTTCAGCAATACCTTTATTGTAGTGGATTATGACAGCCTCCCGATAAGCTTCTGATGCAAACGAACTTGCCGTGTCAGTTTGCACGTTATAATATGTTTCAGCTAAAGCATTTTTGTAGTATTCAGCGCTCAACTTATTTAAACAATCAATCCTGCTGCTATCCTTTAAGAAAGGCAAAACTTTTTTAAGACTATCTGTACTATTGCTTTGGGATCGGGAGAGCAGGGGAATCAATGAAAATAATATAACCCATTTAAATTTCATTTAAAGGTTTTTATTCGGAAGGAAAGTAAGAGAAATAAGGGCTGCTATGTCTGCCCAATAATTCTCAATTACATATGAAAGTTAATGCAATATCTTAAATCTATCAGCATTTGCTTTTCAGATTATGCTGATGCTTTAAAGTTATAAAAAAATTAAGAGGATCATAGATATGTTTGTTTTCTACATAAATATAAAATCAGCCATGAGTATTTTCATGACTGATCTTATTTACAGCTATTAATTTTTTACCTGCAGCTTGTTCACCATATCACCTATTTTTCTTCCCTGTTCCAGTCCTGCTGAAATAGAAGGAGAATAATGTATACCGGCTAAAAGCCTTGACCGGCCTGCTTCTTTAGCATACTCTTCAAATGAGTTAAAGGAACGGATGTCATAACTGTTGTCATAAGTGTGATCAGTGAATTTATAATCCTTTCCAAAAATCTTTTCCAATACAGTTGCACTTGCCGAAGATACAGTAGCATGAGCTGCAGAATATTCGGGTGTGGGAGGGTTAGGAAGTACACTATTCCAGGTAGTTTTTAGCATTACATTTCGGATATATGAAACAGGACGAATCAAATTGTACTTGTATTTTGTTTTAAAATTTGATATGATTGCATCGTTCACTGCAATACCATGTAGTGCATATGCAGCCACTGCTTCAGAAAGATCCATTTTACTATTAACAATTAGTTGAGTGAGAATATTAGTAGCATGAGCGGGCACGTTGAGATTGCCTGGCTGATCTCCCCAAAATTTAGCAATAGTCGAATCTTCATGTGAAAGAGATAAAGAGATAGTATATAGCTCGTTTACCATTTGATAAAAAGGTGATTTGACATCTTCTGAATATGATAAAGGCGGATCGGGTTGTGTAAGTTTTGCACTATTTACTATAAAGCTACGGTTATCACCCCAATGAGGAAGTATAGCCGGGCCAAAAGCAGGAGGGGTAGGTATCCATAATCCTGGTCCTGCAGGAGGAACGTAAGCAGGATCAACAATATGTTTGTAAGCTTCATGTCCGCCATCTGTTTTTGACCATTCAAAGATAGCGGCTGCAACTTTTTGACCGTAAGCTGCAGCATTTTGTATTTTGTCTGCATCTGACTCATTTTTAAACTGTGCAGTAAAAGCTGCTTCCATTGAGTCGATGGTAATCTTGTTGGCAGGGGAAGTGCTTTCAAAAAAATTCTTTGTTATTGTGGCCATAGCTGCATTGACAGAAGCTGGCCAAAAATACTTCTCTTTAGTTTTATCAGGAATTACCGCACTCCCGCCTATTTGAGATAATAAAGATTTAGAACCTGGAATTCCGGGATATAAAGCTTCATAAAGGGTAATTCCGGCATAACCGAAAGACCTGTCGGAGACGACAGAATTATAGCCTGCAGTAGTTCTTGTTAGCTTTATATGGAGTTGCATCCAGGCATTGGCTACGTCAGCAGAATATTTTTTAGGGGTATGATCAGGGAAATCATGTTTTTTGCAATTCGAAAACGCAGTGATAAGAATCGCAATAGATACAAGGAGTCTTACTTTCATAAAAGCAGTTTTAAAATAATTAAAAAATTTGAAATCGCAGTAAAACTATCCCGCAAGTGAAGTCATGCATATATAGATTGCGTAATTGGGTGCAATAGGGTGTAACTATGTGGTTTGAATGTATAAATGGTGATTGAAGTGGTGAGAGATTCCTTAAAATATTTTTCTGCTGCATTATTATTAAAACATGGTATTGATGCCTTAGGAAATGATTTTGCTTTTGAACCTATGATTGGGTGAACTGTAATTTGATTGGAATAGTTTTACAATATAGAAGAAAAAAGATTTACACATGTAAAAGTTGTCAAACGAACTTCCTTTTCATGTATTTTTTAAAATTCTGCTTATAAGAGAATGGAAGATTGCTGAATAGAATTAGAAAAGTTGAACGTAGCGTCGCAACAAAAGCCAAATTTATGTTACAAGTGTTTGAATCAAAAATAAAAATTCTAAATAGTAAAACGTATAAATGAAGATTGAGAATTTAAAGAAAATCGTTGTCTTTCGCGCTTTACAGATAGGGGATATGCTTTGTTCAATTCCTGCTATCAGAGCTTTACATCATGCCTATCCCCAGGCAGAAATTACTTTAGTTGGATTGCCTTGGGCGAAAATGCTGACAGAAAGATTTCCAAATTATTTTCATACTCTGATTACATTTCCGGGTTATCCCGGTTTTCCTGAACAGCCGGTTGATTATTTTGCTTTTCCTGATTTTCTAAAAAAGGTGCAGCAGGAGCATTTTAATTTAGCGCTGCAAATGCATGGCAATGGGATCATTTCTAACCCGTTGGTTGATTTATTTGCAGCTAAAAATATTGCCGGTTTTTATGCTGAAAATAATTATTGTCCTAATAAGGATTTGTTTATTGAGTATCCTGACAATATTCATGAGATTAAACGACATTTAAAATTGATTGAAGTATTAGGGATAAACGAATATACGACTGATCTTGAATTTCCAATAACAGAAAAAGATATAGAAGATTTTGAAAAAACAGCGTTGCCGGTTAAGCCAAAGGAATATGTGATTATACATCCAGGCTCAAGAGGAGTAAGCAGGCAATGGGGGCCAGAAAATTTTGCAGCTACTGCAGATTATTGTTTTGAAAATGGACTACAGGTTGTAATTACAGGAACTAAAGATGAAATGGAAATAGTTGAAAATGTGAAGAGATACATAAAACATGAACCCATAATTGCAGCAGGAAAAACCTCTTTAGGTGCTGTTGCTGTACTAATAAAAAATGCTGCAGCACTGGTTTCAAATTGTACCGGTGTTTCTCACATTGCTGCTGCACTTAAAACAAAAAGTATTGTAATAAGTCTTGATGGAGAGCCATATAGATGGGGACCATTGAACAAGTCACTGCATACAACTATCGACTGGACAAGTAATGAAGATATTGACAATGTGAAGGGAAAAGTAAAAGCACTTTTATTTGGCGGGGTGCAGGTGTAAATATTAAGTATTAGAGGAATTTTTCTTTCAATAAATTATTTACAGCATAATAAATATCATCCGCACCAGGGGTAGGAATTGGCTTATTATATATCTCTTTATACAAAAACTGTATAACCTCATTTCTACTGCGATTGTTTTCTTCTACTTCAAATTCTAATATCTCACATGGCCCCATCCACGGTGTATGCTGAGGATTGGTTTGTGCATATAACACAACAACAGGGGTTTTTACAGCAGCACATATATGTATTGTACCTGTATTTACAGACACTACAACTGGTGCTTTTTCGATAAGTGCTATAAATTCTTCCAGCTTGAACAGTCCTGCTGCCGAAAATCCGCTTTCACCTGTTTTAGCTGCTAATTGTTCACATAATTTTTTTTCAGAAGCAGCACCGGTAAATAAAATTTGAAAACCTTTTTCCTTAATCAGTTTTTTTGCGGCTTCTGCCCAAAGTTCTTCAGGATATTCACGTTTTTTTTCGCTAACACCTGCGTGACAAATCAACCAAGGCTTCGCTATATCTGCACCTGTGGTTGAGAGCTTTTCTTCTGCACGTTTCCATGCTGTTTCAGGAATATTTAAATGTAAAGAAACATCATCAGCAACGACTCCGATTGAATTGACTAATGCGATGTCACGCATTACCTGGTGTTGAATAAATGTATATGGCTCTTTATCAGGCACCCAGTTGGTTAATAATCTGTAAGGATTTTCACGGCTGTAGGCGAGCCGCAACGGAATACCAGCCATATAGGCTATCATAGCTGCTGGCGCCGAATTTTGACTGAAAACGGTAAAGACAATAGCTGCATCAAATCTTCTTTCTTTAAGTAGTTGTACTAAAGCAAATATTGCTTCGTTTGCTATGACCTTCTTCGCTTTTATCCACGGAAGGTCAAACACAATTACATCATCTATCTCTAAGATATAAGGAGCTATACCGGCAGCCATGGCAGAAGTGAGAACAGTGATTTTTGAAGAAAAAGTCTGTTTAATAGCCCTGATAGCAGGAACAGACATAATGAGATCGCCCATATTATCTGCCCTGATTATTAAAATATTTTTAGCGTGCTTCCAGCTTTTTGTCATCAGGTTACCTTAGATTCGATAGAAACGTTACAAATAAGTCGGGCAGCCTGTAAAAAGCTGAACGCTGTAAAAGTTGGTTTTCGGAAACTTCCCTTTACCCATTCCGTTTCATTACCAAGGTCTAATAAAATCGTTTTACACCCTGCTTTGTTTCCTGCTTCCATATCATTTAAGATATCCCCAATCATCCATGATTTTTCTGTATCAATTTCAAGCTCTTTTGCAGCTTTCAATATCATACCTGGTTCAGGCTTTCTGCAATCGCAGGCAATTGAGTACTCTGATATTTTTCCTAAAGGATGATGAGGACAAAAATAATACCCTTCTATTTCTATCCCTTCCTTATGCAGCAAAAGGTTAAGCTTTTCCTTAACCTTTTCTAAATCTTTATATTTAAAATATCCACGAGCTACACCTGCCTGGTTTGAAATCACGACGAAAATATATCCATTGTCTTTTAATAGTTTCAATCCTTCGATTACTCCCTTCTGCAATGTAATCAAATCAGGATTTACATTGTAAGGAACATCAGGAATAAGGGTACCATCTTTATCAAGAAAAATTGCTTTTCTTTTTGCTGTCATTACACAAAGATAAAACTAAGCTGCCTGGCTCTTTTTATTAATAGTTTCTTTTGCTGTCTCCTCAGAAACTAATGCAGGCACCTGTATATGTTGATAAAGATCAGCAACAAGTGCAGCAACTTTTCGCCACGTAAAATTTTCCTTTACTCTTTGTATTGATGCTTTTTTCATCTGCTGAAGTAAAGCAGGATCAGACATAAGCAAATGAACTTTTTCCGCTAAGGCATCAGGGTCATTTGGCGGAACTAAGAATCCAGTTTTTCCATCTAATACACTGTATTTAATTCCGCCCACATTCGATCCGATGACAGGAGTCCCGCAGGCCATAGATTCAAGAGGAGTTATTCCGAAAGGTTCATACCAGGGCGTAGAAATAAATATTTGCGCAGCGCAATAATAATATTTAAGAATTTCCCTGTTCTTTCTGCCTGCAAAAGTTACTTTATCCTCCACACCTTCTTTCCGTGCAATTTGTTGCAGCCTGGCTATTTCGGGACATGCCATCGGGTTCGGATCATCTGTTTCGCCACCTACTACAATGAGCCTGTAAGGTACTCCTGTGTTTTTAAGACGGCCAAGACAACGGACAACATTATCAACTCCCTTTCTCGGAACCATTCTGCCTAATTGCAAAAGGATTTTTTCATCTGTTCGCAGCCCTAATAATGTGCAGGCTATTTCCCTATTTACGGGGTAAAATTCTTTAGCGCTGAAACCACAAGGAATAATAGTAATTTTTTCAACCGGAGTATTATAATATTCCGTCAAATCACTTTTATCCTGAGGACATTCTGCTATGACAGCGTCTGCATTTTGTACAATCTCCTTTTCGATAAGTATCCGTTCCGGCGGAAATTTATCACTCTTTCCCTGGTATATCTGCCTTACATAACCTAATGCATGAAAAGTAATTACAAAAGGAATACTTAATGCTTCTTTCAGCCACATAGCAACAAGACCGGACATGAAAAAATTTGCGTGTATAAGGTTGTAATTGATTTTTTCTGAAGTTATAAACTCTATCATGTCTTCTTTAAAAGCAGGCATAAAAGGAAGCAATTCTTCTTTTAGAACTAAACCAACAGGTCCTGCTTTTACATGAATTACCCTGATATTATTTTCCCATTCTATTACTTTAGGAAGTTTAGGATCGTCCCAACGGGTGAAAATATCTACATGGTGCCCACCTGATGCCAGATGTTTAGCAAGTTCTGCCACGTATACATTTTGACCCCCGCTGTCTACTCCTCCAAGCGAAGCCAACGGAGATGCATGTTCGCTAATGAACGCTATCTTTCTTTTCATATAGTAGTTGTTTGCAACATTTTCCATGCAAAAAATCTTATTTTTTATTCAATCAAAACGACAAATTAGTTTTTTTGAAGAAGTGAACAAAAATATTTTTTGCAATTATAGGGAAATGATGATTTCATTGATGAATTTGCGTAAGTAATACAATTACTAAGAATAGTTTTAAATTATAAAATATTTTTTTATCCTTTCTGCAGGAAATTCTTTTTTTACTGACCTTAATGTTTATATACAAGTAGCTAAGAACATTTACAGTAGGCTTTCGGATATGGATAGTATAAAGTGAATTGGAATAAGATATTAAACCTTGGCGGGTTGCATAGAAGATACGAACTTATAAATATTTTAATGATTAGAGAATAATACAAATTACCCTTTGTTTAGTTGTCAAGATTTTTTTATTATTTTTTCTCTTTTCAACTTCACTGAAATCTATTTATGTTGATATGAATTTGTTAATGAATTTCAATTTTGATACCATTTTGATTTTCAATGCTAAAGAAGCAGATCACTCTATAGTTCTTTCAATTAGTAGAAAATTTTCCTCGTATTGTTGAATAAAGTTAAAAAAGCTATATCTGATTGAATTAAAGTGAGTTATCAAGGGTTTTTAGTTTTTTTTGCTATGAATTATTAAAAGTGTTTTTTACCCTCTACGCCGTTTTTCAGAATTGCCTTTTTAGAATTTATACTATTACATTTGCAGCAGTTCTTATAAAATATTTTACAAGAAAGGCAGAGGTAATAGTCCTTGAAGTGTAGCAAACCTTAATTTTAACTCAAATTGAAAGAAGGAGCCAAACTTTATCCGTAAAAGCGGAAAGATAACTATGAGAAGGCCGTTATAACTAATCAATATCATTTCCCGGCCTGCCCGTTAAATTTTTTTTAATGTAAAAATCGTAAATAATTTTTGAAGGTAATGGATGCACACAAAAACCTTAATATCGGGATCTTTGGATTTGGAGTGGTTGGAGAAGGACTATATAAAGTACTTCATCAAACATTATCTCTCAAAGCACAAATTAAAAAAGTTTGCATTAAACACGCTGGTAAGAAAAGGAATGCTCCATCTGAACTTTTTACTACTGACAGAGACGAACTGCTTTTTGATAAGGATATAAATGTCATAGTAGAGGTGATAGATGACTCAGAAGCTGCTTTTGAAATTGTATCAACAGCCTTAAGAAACGGAAAAGCAGTAGTAAGTGCCAGTAAAAAAATGATTGCGGACCACCTTCCTGCAATTTTGCAGTTGCAGCAGGAAACGAACTTACCTTTTCTTTATGAAGCCGCAGCTTGTGCAAGTATTCCTGTCATCCGCAACCTCGAGGAGTATTATGACAATGACCTGCTTCATTCTATAAAAGGAATTATAAATGGTTCTACCAATTTCATTCTTTCTAAAATGTTTGAGGACAGGCTTACCTTTAACCAGGCATTGATGCTTGCACAACAGTTAGGATTTGCAGAAAGTAACCCGGTATTAGATGTTGAAGGATATGATGCAGTAAATAAATGGAGTATTTTATTAAATCATGCTTACGGCATTGTTGAAAATCCAGCTAATATTTTGTTTAGCGGTATTCAGAACATATTGCTGAGTGATGCATTGGTAGCTAAGGAAAAACAAGTGGACATTAAGCTTGTTGCACAGGCTAAAAAATTAAAAAACGGGAAAGTGGCAGCTTTTGTATTACCTCAATTTATAAAACATGATG
>JAABUR0100008889.1_pt1 | contig 11462 bp, 14 predicted proteins | sample 5560091 | NCBI WGS metagenome assembly JAABUR01 (sample SAMN10711879, study PRJNA513375) | rock metagenome | isolation source: Antarctica rocks | place: Antarctica: Victoria Land, University Valley sud
TCCGGACGCGCGGCTGGCATCACTCGGCCCCTCCAACGTGCACTCAAGCCTCTCTTCGGGGCACCGCCACTGCCTAAGCGCATGGCCACCGAGAGACGCCCGCCGTCTACGGCTGGTGATCTGTGACCCCGTGGTGACTCCTAAGTCCGTGCTTCGCCGCTGCGCGGCGGCGCTGGCACCCACAGTGCCCGACCCGGATCAAAGTCGCTCTCGCCGCCGCACTCCAGGTCAGCGCGCCACGCTCTGCGCGTGCATGGTGGTGGTGTATCTGGTTTGGGGTACGAGCTATCCCGCGATTCGCCTGATGGTTGCCCCCGCGCACGACCAGGGGCTACCAACGATCTTCGCTGCCGGCTCCAGGCTCTTGCTGGCAGGCGTGGTCCTGGTCTGCGTCGGGACGGCGAGCGGGCGCGGACGCGCGGCGATCCGCCGGGTTAAAGGGCATCATCTGCGCGCTTCGATCCGTGCCGGACTCCTACTGAGCTTCGGCACCGGAATCCTGACGACGTTTGCGGCTCGCCAAGTGGAGTCCGGTCTCCTCGCGACGCTCATGGCGACTTCGCCGCTGTGGACCGCATTGCTGGTGGCCGTAACAAACCGCCACATGCCAAGTCCGGTCACCGTCTTGGGCCTCGGCTTGGGAATCGGCGGCGTAGCTTTTCTCGGCAGCGACTCGGAAATCACCATTGGTCCCGGTGTCATCTTGGCAGTGGCCGCTGCGCTCACCTGGAGCATGGGATCCTGGTACACCTCCCGCGTGGAGCTGCCGACCCAGGTGTTGTTCGCGGCTGGGGTCAGCCACGTGATTTCCGGCTCCGCCCTCCTGCTCATTGCAGCAGCTTCGGGTGAAGTACAGCAGTTGGCCTCTGGGTCGGTGTCGCAGTCCAGCTGGATCGCCCTGGCATACCTCACCTGCGTCTCTATGACCGGTTTCACCGCGTACTCATGGCTGCTTATGAACGCCAACCCTCTGGTGGCGACGACCCACGCGTTCGTCAATCCCGTTGTCGCTGCGCTGGTCGGCATCCTCGTCCTCGACGAGGAGCTTCGACCTGCCGTGCTCGTCTCGGCCGCACTAGTCGGGGCGGGGGCACTATTTGTTCTCTCGCGCGACGGGCTATCGGTTCGGCGGCGGCTGCGCCGCGCCGCGCTTCTCTCCCTGCCGGAGGAATGATCTGCACGTCCGCAAACACACTTACCCATGCGGGACGGGGGGTCGAACTCGGGCGGGTCGGAGCGACCTACCACACGGGGTAGGGGCCGCGAGGGCGCGCGCGACCTGCAACCGTCTGGACCGTTACCCCCACCCTTCAAGCAGAGACCGTCCGGCTACGCCAGGGCTGCCGGGCTTCATCCGACAACCAGTCAGCCCTTCGAGCTGGTTCACGGCGTCGGTGGTGACGCCAGGCGCCGTACCCCGTCGTGGCCGGATGCACCCGGTCGGCGTAGGAGGACGGCTTCGATTGCGGCAACCGGATCGGCGTCGTGGGGCTCGACCTGGCTACGGAAGCGGCCGGCGACCGCGCCGTGCGGGGAGATCAGGAACTTCTCGAAGTTCCACTTCACGTCGCCGGCCTCTCCGGCCGCGTCCGCGGTCTCGGTGGGCCGGCTGAAGACCGGGTGCCGGTCGGGTCCGTTGACGTCGGTCTTGGCGAAGAGCGGGAAGATGACGCCGAAGTTGACCGAGCAGAATTCGGCGATCTCCTCGGCGGTGCCTGGTTCCTGCGCGCCGAACTGGTTGCTCGGGAAGCCCAGGACGCTGAACCCGCGGTAGCGTTCGTGCAGTGCCTCGAGCCCGGCGTCCTGCTTGGTGAAGCCGCACTGCGACGCCACGTTCACCACGAGCAGCGCCTGCCAGGTGAAGTCGGTGAGGGTGGTGGCATCCGAGCCGTCCAGGGCACGACGATGCAGCTCGACCCGCTCACGACGAGCCGACTCCGGTTTCCCTCGGCCCACCGAGTCGAGGGCCCGCCGTGGTACCGCTGCCGCCTCCTCAAGGTCTGACCCGATGAGGGGTGCGTTTGCGGCTGGAGGATGCCATGGCTGAACAATCCGAGAACGGGGTGCTGCGGCACCCGGTTTCGCCTGAGGTTTTTCGAGTGAGTTGATCCGATTCATGTTCTGAACCGAGGTCGTCTGGTTGTCAGTCATCGACAGTTCCGTGTTGGCGTCAGCGAAGCCGCCGTTCACCGAGCTATGGCCGCCCTTGACCCTGACGCGGCGTCATAAGGCACTCTGACCGGATGAGCGCGAGCCAGTCCGATTCCCCCGTCCCCCAGCCCGGCCTCGACGCCGTTGCCCCGCCGATTTCTCACGAAATCTATGGGATGCCCGCGTTCGTCTCCTTCGCGGTACGCGACGTCGTTGCCACCAGGTCCTGGTACACCGAGGGCCTGGACTTCGTCGACCTGTTCAGCTTTCCCGCCCCCGACAGCACCCCGGTGCTCGTCCATCTCCGACGCTGGAAATTCCAGGGACATCCTGATCCGACACGCGGAGTAGCCCCCGTTACCGGGTACTTCGGCCACCCTGTCGATCGCGGCCGTCTACAGCGAGCTTGAGGCGCTGACCGATCGGGCCCGGCAGCACGGCGGCGGGACGGTCGAGGACCCAGTCGACTCCCGCAGTCGCTGCTGGCTGCGTTGTCCGTCGAGCTCAAACCCGGCAGCTGCCCCGTATCGATCAAGTGCTGACGCCGCCAGCCGCAGATCGCCTGCTCACTGATCTGCAACTCTGCAGCGACCTGCGCCACGGACCGCCCCGCGGCCAGCAGATCAAGAACTCGACGACGAAACTCGGACGGATATCTCCTCGGCATGTGCACCTCTCCAGAGGCTCACGGGCACGACGAGTCTTCCAAACCGACTCCACCGAAGCCGGGGCACATCAAAGAGTCAACCAAACCCTGGGCAGTCCCGCCCGCCCAGATCGCTCGAGGCGCTCGAGGCCGCGCGGCTCGAATGCTAGGTGCTCTGCGGGTGGACGGCCGAGACCGGCAACCGCCTCGCTTCCGCGTGTCACGGGACACGTTCAACTAGGACGCACTCCCGTTTCTGCATCCGGAACACCGCTCAGCGCATGCCGGTGTGAGGTCCGCGTCCGACCCTGGAGCCGCTCCGCGCCGGCCGCCGCTGCACATCTCTTGACAACCGCTCCGTGAAGACGTCTGATACAGACAGTCTCACCGTGAGACTCTCGGTATCAAAAGGAGCGGGCATGACGATGAAACTCACGTCATCAGCACACGGCGAGACCTTCGCCAGCGGCCCGGTCAGGTTCCGAATCCTGGAGGATGGCAGCGCTGTCGACGGTCGTTTCGGGGTAGCCGAGTGCGTCCTCGGCCCCGGTTGGCCGGGACCTCCGCAGCACATCCACCGAGAGCACGACGAGACGTTCTACGTCGTGTCGGGTTCGGTCCGGTTCAGCAGTGGATCCGACGAGCTGCTGGCGGAGGCCGGCAGTCTGGTCACCGCGCCGATCGGCGACCCGCACACCTTCTGCAACGCCGATTCCGACGCGCCGGCTGCCCTGCTCTGCACCGTGACCCCGGAACGGTATCTCGGCTACTTCCGAGACCTCGCAGACCTCCGACCCGGACCCGACGGCGTGCTCGTGCCGGGCGAAGTGCTGGAGGTCATGGCTCGCTACGCCACGGAGCCCTACCGTCCCTGACCGTGCTGGTCTACCCCCGGCCGCGCGGAGCTCGCCCGGCCCCGCACCACTCACCAGAGGAGCATTACCATGACGCTGACCACCGACTCCGACGCAACGAGCGCCAGGGCGCCGGCCCTTTCCGGGTTCCACCATCTGGGCCTGACCGTCCGTGACATCCATGACAGTGAGACGTGGTACGCCGAGGTCCTGGGCATGGTCCGCGCGTTCGTCGAGCCGCATCCCACAGGCGGGGGCCATACCGTGGTCATGACCCGTCCAGACACGGGACTGTTCCTCGGGCTGGACTATCACCCGCAGGCCGACCGGGAGCGCTTCGACGCGCGTCGCACGGGCCTCGACCACCTCGCCCTGAGGCTGGACGACCGGTCGGACCTCGATGACTGGGTCGCTCGCCTCGACGCGCTCGGCATCCAGCACGGGCCGGTACAGGTGAAGGACGAACCCGGCTACGCCACCCTGGTTCTTCGCGACCCTGACGGCATCCCGATCGGGCTCTTCTGGTCGGCGTCCTGAGATGATGACCGCGATGGCCTTGCCGCCCCGCGCCGGAGCTCGACCGCGCGCCACCACCAGCATCCCTCACTCCCAGCTCGACCAGCAGCCCCAGACCACTCACGAGCTGGACTCGATCCTGGCAGAAGCGGCGTCGTGGCCCCACGTGAGCCAGCAGTCCTCCCGGATCGCCGTCGAGGGCTCTCGTGCTCTGGTCCTGACCGTCGACTCGGAGACCGGTCCGACCGAGGCGTTCATGGTGGGCCGGGAGTTCTGCCACGGACACGCCGGCGGCGACTCCAGCCTGCACGCAGCGCTTCCCACACCGCTGGCGATCGCGGCTCGGCGCGCTGGGTGGGCCGAGCCCCACTACCTGGTGCACACCGGCCAGGCGCCACCCACCATCACCATGCTGTACGCGCCCAGGGACGAGGTGGAGCGCGACGTCATCTTGCGGCTCGTGCGGGCGTCCTACGAGTTCGCCCTGGGCGACGCCAACCGGACCGACGGTTGACCCAGGCCGCGCATCTCAACCGGTGAAGCGAACCAGGCCCAGCCCGAAGGAACGCACGCGGCGCCTGCTCTCCGACGCAGCCCGCGAGCTCCTCCGGACCGGAGCGCCGCTCACCGTGCAGGCTGCCGCGGACCTTGCCGGCGTCTCCAGAGCCACTGCCTATCGGTACTTCCCCAGCAACGACGCGGTGCTCATGCATGCCACGATGCCGCTCCTGGAGGACGCCAGCCAGCGGCTGCGACCACCAGATCCGGGCACCTCCGACGACATGTCGCCGCAGGACCTGCCGGACCAGGCGTCCGCACTTGTCCGCACCATGGGCAGGTGGGCGTTCGACCACGAGAACGAACTGCGCACCCTCCTTCGTCTCTCGCTCGCGCCCGAACGCGCCACCCACATGCCCCGCCGGGGCAATACGAACCGCGAGAGGTGGATCGCCGCTCTGCTCGAGAGCCTTCCCGCCCATGTGTCCCAGGCCGCACGCGATCGGCTCGCCGTCGCCCTCGTCCCGCTATTCGGAGCCGACGCCGTGGTGTGGAGCACCGATATCGCTCAACTCGACCGGGACGCCGCACTCGACGTCATGGCCTGGATGGCGGCGACCCTCGTCCAGGCGACTCTCGACGACGGCGTGTGATCACCGCCCGAAGATCCCACGGACAGTACTGCGCCGCACGCCGAGCGTTCCGACCATTCGCAGTTCACCCCCCGGCTCGGGAATCAGGGGTGCTGATTTCTCGAAGCGAGGGTGCAAGTCCTGAAAGCGGTTCGCAGAATCTGCTGCCTGACCTGGGGCGTTGTAGTTCTACGTACACCCGCACCTCAGCCCGTCGACGCGGACCCGGGCTCATGGAGGTTCGACATGCCTGATCTTCCCGACCGCCCATCACTGGAGTATCTGCGCAAGCACGCCAAGCGCCGCCGTCGCGAGCGCGGCATCGGTTTGGCGCTCGCTCAGCGCGAAATCGCCGCAGAGTTCGGGTTCGCCAGTTGGCCTCGGCTTGTCCGCCACGTCCAAGCCACAGACCTGCGCGGAGGGGAGCGGGCCCTGGCCCTGGCCGACCCCGATGCCCTGCACGTGATCCTGGATGCTGAGCCGGGGGCCGCGACCCAGCCCGTTGGCGGTATCAGGCCGCTGATCCTGCTGCTGCGCGACACACCAGCGGCTCACCAACTGACGTACGCCGATGCGCCGAGCTCCTGATTGATGCAGGCGCCTCACCGAGCAGCACGACGCCGTCGGCCGACGGCGAGTGGGAGCTGACCGCGTCGTACTACGCGGTCGACCGCAGCGACCTCGCGCTGCTGCGGCTGCTGGTCAAGCGAGGCGCGGAGCCGGATGACGACGCGTTCTATCACGCCTGTGAGCGCGGCGGCGCCGACTTTCTCCAGGTGCTCTACCAGCCGGGCTTCGAGAGCATGGTCAACCACAAGCTCGACTTTGAGGACGAGGCGGGGCTTCGCTGGCTACTAGAGCGTGGGGTCGACGTCAACGAGCACGGCTGCCTGCACTGGGCGATCGGACGGGGTCGCGGCACCGCGATCCTGAGACTGCTCCTCGATTCCGGCGCCGACCTGGATCTGCCGCATCCCGACGTCGGGTTGCGGCCCTTGGCAGGGCGGCACGCTGCGGGCACCTCGCCGCCTATGAGCTGCTCGAAGCCTTGGGCGCCACCGCGGACCTCGACCCCGTCGCGGAGGAGGTGCTGGCCGTGGCCAGAGGCGAGTCCGTGCGCCTACCCGACGCCCCGCCCCCCATGCCAGGTATTCCCGGCACCGACTCGCGCTGGCTTCTCGGACAGTTTGCCCTGCTCGGTCGGATCGAGGTCGTCCGCGGTCTGCTCGACGCCGGGCTCGACGTCGACTCCCGCGGATGGAGCAACTTCACCCCGCTCGACCAGGCAGCGATGCATGGACGAGTCGAGACTGTGCGGCTGCTCGTCGAGCGTGGCGCCGACCTGAGCGACTGCGCCTTCGACGACGAGGGCCCGACGCCGCTCGACGGCGCGGTGTTGGGAGGGCGCAACAACCGCGCTCCCGACGGTGACTACGAGGCCACGGTGGCACTCCTGGTCGCCGCCGGTGCACCCACCCGACACTCCCCGCCCACCGGGAACCCACACATCGACGCGCTGCTGAACGCCCAGCGGTCAGGACCATCCGTGGATTGACCACCATGACAGGAGGGTGGTTGTGCAGACGAACGCGATCAGTGAGAACCACCAATCTCCGCCTGCCGCGCGCCACCATGCGGGCACGCTGGCTGCGCTGCCGACGCTCAGGCCTCAGGCGGGAGCGATCGCGTGCCGCAGAGCCATCCCTTACGGACAAGATCACGACTGCCCCGCCGGCGACTTGGCGAGTGTCAGATAGCCGTTCGTCTATTGGGACGTGCGGGCGGCCCCGTCAGGTCGAGCTGCTTCATGATTTGTGCGGGTTCATAGGGGGTCGCGGGTGAGGTCCCAGCTGTGCAGCAGCTGGCGCATGCTCTGGTCTACGGTTTTCTGAGTGACGACGAATATCGAGCCGTACACCATCGCGGTCGACGAGGCGGTACTTGTCGATCTGCGTGATCGGATCCGGCGCACACGGTGGCCCGACCAAGTTGACGGGTCCGGCTGGGCCTATGGGACTGATGGCCGCTACCTGCGTGAGCTCCTGACCTCTTGGGCCGAGGACTTTGACTGGCGTGCCCAGGAGCGCAGGTTGAATCGCTTCGCGCACTACCGGGCCGAGATCGGCGGACTTGGGGTGCACTTCGTGCACGAGCGAGGGAAGGGTCCTGATCCGCTGCCGATCGTGCTCACGCACGGCTGGCCGAGTTCGTTCGTCGAGCACTTGGACTTGGTCCCGCTGCTTACCGACCCGGTGGCGCACGGCGGTCGAGCCGAGGACGCGTTCGATGTGGTCGTCACGTCGATGCCGGGTTTCGGGTTTTCCGACCGGCCGACGGTAGCCGGCGTGTTTGAGAGCACCATCGCCGATATGTGGTCGCGGCTGATGTGCGACGGGCTCGGCTACCAGCGTTTCGGTGCGCACGGCAGCGACGTCGGATCGGGCGTCACGATCGAGCTGGCACGGCGCCACCCCGACCAGCTGCTCGGCGTGCATCTCAGCGCTTTTTACCTGGAGACACCGCCACCACCCTGGGCGCCGGCGATCGACAAATTCTTCACCGCGCAGAGACAGGAACGAGAACGCGTCGACGATGGCGCCTACTCACGGATGCAGGCAACCAAGCCCCAGACACTGGCCTACGGGCTCAACGACTCACCAGCGGGACTCGCTGGCTGGATCATCGAGCACTTCCGCACCGATAGCGACTGCGGCGGCGATGTCGAGAGCCGCTTCACCCGGGATCAGCTGCTCACCTTCCTGACCATCTACTGGGCCACGGAGACGATCAACTCGTCGATGCGGGTCGGCTACTACGAGTACGCCCACCACGCGACGACGCCGGCCGCCGACAACCGGATCGAGGTGCCAGCCGGATTCGCCGTGTTCGCGGACGACTTCCGTACCGGCAGCGCGCGCCCGCCACGAGAGCTTGCCGAGTACAGCTTCGCTGACATCACTCGGTGGAGCCTGATGCCCCGCGGCGGACACTTCGCGGCCCTGGAAGAGCCCGAACTGCTGGCTGAGGAGATCCGGACCTTCTTCCGGCCATTGCGTCACCCGTCCGGCTGAGGCAGCACAGGGACTCCTCCCCCTGACCCAGTCGGGGATCCCATTTCGGCGACGAGTCGCGGCCTTCGGCGCGCAATAATCGCTGTCATGTTCAGGGTCGAGGAACGAGCAGGGATCCGCGATGCGTTGGTCACGCGCGCCCGCGAAGACGAGCGCATCACCGGTGCTGCCGTAACCGGCTCCGCTGCGCTCAATCGTGAAGATCGGTGGTCCGACATCGATCTGGCCCTATGTGTCGCATCGGATGACGACCTGGATCGGGTGAGCGCCGACTGGACCGAGCGCATGTACGCCGAGCACGCGGCCGTCCATCACGTGGACGTGATGTGGGGAGGGGTCCTGTTTCGGGTCTTCCTCCTCGCCAGCACTTTGCAGGTGGACATTGCCTTCTGGCCGGCAGCGGAGTTCGGGGCCACCGCGCCGACGTTTAGGCTGCTGTTCGGCACGGCCAAGGAACGGCCGACGACACCCGGGCCGACCGCCGCTGCGTTGATCGGGATGGGCTGGCTCTATGCGCTGCACGCTCATTCGAGCATCGCCCGAGGTCGGGGTTGGCAGGCGGAGTACATGATCAGCGGCGTACGGGATCACGTCCTGGCGCTCGCCTGCCTGCGTCATGGACTGCCGACCAACGAGGGCCGGGGGATGGATCGCCTTCCACCGGAGGTGACCGACCCCGTCGCCGACGCCCTGGTTCGTTCGCTGGACCCAGCCGATCTCCAACGTGCCTTCCGGGTCGCCGGCGAAGCGCTGCTCCTCGAGATCGCTGAGGCTGAGCCCGGCCTGGCGAGCTGTCTAGCCGGGACCATTGAGGGAGCTGGCTGACCTGCGCTGATAGGCCTGCGGTCCGACTGTGCACCCAGTTGATCATCGGAAAACAGCGGTCGCTATCTGTGCTCGCGGGCGGGAGCGGGTCGGACATAACGCAGGACCTGCCCATTAGCGGATCCGCACCGGGCACCGCATGCGCGGTATGCGGCCGGTTCGGACGAGGGTAGCCGCCACCGACGCGGCCATGTCGTGCGTCTGAAAGCCGGTTGCGGTACGTCCGAACGGTGGGATTGAGTCCGGGGGTGGCTCGAGCTCTCCATTCCAACGAGATTCCGATCGATGCTGAACTGGTCCGCCGCCTGGTGGCCCGGGCCATGCCTGCATACGCTGACGCACCGGTCCGCCGGTTGGCATCGAGCGGCTCGACGAACGCGCTGTTCCGTCTCGGTGAAGAGCTCCTGGTGCGGCTGCCGCGCCAACCCGGTGGATCCCAGACCATCTCGAAAGAGGCCACATGGCTACCGGTTTTGGGGCCACTGCTGCCCGTGTCCGTGCCTGACGTAGTTGCCGTGTTCGACCCCGACTGCGACTACCCCGAGCGCTGGTCAGTGGTCCGCTGGATCGATGGTGCACCCCCCGAGGTGGTCGACCCGGACACATCCGTCGACCCACGACGCGAAGACCTGGCGATGAACCTAGCCACATTCCTGGACGCCCTGAGGCAGGCAGACGTACCCTCGGGAGCGGTCGAAAACCTGCACCTGCAGTCCTACCGAGGCGAGCCGCTCGCGACGATGGACCAAGCGACGCGAGAGAACATCGAGCGTTGCCAGGACTTAGCGGACTTCGATTTCGATCTCGACGCCGCCAAGCAGATGTGGGTCGAAGCCATGAAGCTGCCCGGAGCAGCGGACCCTGCGACGCCACGCTGGTACCACGGCGACCTGGCAGCCGAGAACCTTTTGGTGCGTGACGGGGCTCTGACCGCGGTCCTGGACTTCGGGGGCTTGTCGGTGGGCGACCCAACCGTTGACCTTGTAGTCGCCTGGGAAGTCCTAGATCCCCCCGCCCGGAGCTGTTCCGAAGGCAGATAGGCGTCGATGAGGCGTCCTGGCTGCGCGGCCGGGCGTGGGCACTCTCCATCACCTTGATGATCTGGTACTACTGGACGACCATGCCGAAGAGACGAGCCCGGTGTATGGCCGTGGGTCGCAACGTCCTAGCCGACGCGGGTTATTCGGTATGACACGTGGCCATCACGCCAGAATTATCCGATCCATAGTCCCCAGCCCGGCGGGCATCAACATCCTCAATTCGGCAGTTGCGGGCGTTCCTTTGCCCGATCAAGACATCCTCGTCCCAGAGCACGATCCCTTACGGACAAGATCACGAGTTCTCGGGTGGCGCCGGTACGGATAGCACCTAGACGCACTCGCAGTACGCGATGACGTAGAGCAGCCAGAACGCCACGAACACGAACCAGCCGATCGCCAGGCGGACCACGAGGCCGCGACGGACATCGGGTTCGTCTCGCGACGCTCGCCAGCCGCCGTACAGCGCGAGGACCAACATTGCCGCGACTAGGCCGGGCTGGCCATCGCGACTGAGCCCTTCGAGGTGACGTTCCCCCTCTCAGTTCGGATCGTCTCGAGCCGGCTGCTCGACTGACCGCCGCGTTGCCTCCTACCCGCCGCCGCCAACTTCGAGCAACTTGGTGAGCAGGGCCCTCAGCCGGCGGTGTCCCTCGGTGCCCAGGATCTCGGTCAGCCGCTCTTCGATGACCTCGATGGTCTCGCGGCCTGCGGTGACGCACTGGTGCCCACGCTCGGTGAGCACGATGAGCTTCGCCCGCCGATCGCTCGGGTCGGGTCGGCGTATGACGTAGCCGAGCTCCTCGAGCTCGTCGACCAGCTCCCCCATCGCCTGCGGAGTCATGTTCGCCCGGGCGGCCAGCGGGGTCAGTCGCGACCCCGTGAGATCGATCTGCGCGAACACCGCCGAGTGCTTCGGCTTCTGCGGGTAGCCGGCGCCGACCACACCGTCGACGATCTGGAAGCCGAGCAGGCTGTAGGCCTGGCCCAGCATTGCGACTGTGTTCAGGGACTCCGTTGACATCGTGTGGACACATTACTAAGGTTACCTGAGTTTCAGGCATCCTGACTATTGAGCGCGTGTCGGGGGGAGGGGACAGCCATGAGCGACGTGCGGCTCAAGGGAGCATGACCACGCCCCTCGCGTGGTCCGGCCGCGACTGGCGGATGCCGGTATGGCTCTGGGTCGGCCTGGCGACGATGTTCTTCAGCGCGCTGCACATCATCCTCGA
>JAABUR0100008890.1_pt1 | contig 11462 bp, 14 predicted proteins | sample 5560091 | NCBI WGS metagenome assembly JAABUR01 (sample SAMN10711879, study PRJNA513375) | rock metagenome | isolation source: Antarctica rocks | place: Antarctica: Victoria Land, University Valley sud
GCCTGGCTGTGCTGACGACAGGTATGTCACTGTATGCCAGCTGACGGCTGCATTTGCGCGACACCAGGCGGCCTGCCCGCGCCCGCCGCAGCTGGCGCTGCAGCCCGAGCAGCTGCCGCCCATCGCACTGGCGGCCGCTAACCCTGACGCCGCCGCAAGCCCTGACCTCGAACGCCCCGCCGCCGCCGCCACCATCACGCTGGCCAACGCAGGCGGCCTCCCGCTCGCGGCGCGCCTGTCGCTGGAGCGCCGCTCCGCTGACACGCTCATCCCGGCGCTCTGGCTGGACCCCGCCGCGAGCGGCAGCCGCGACATTGCGGCGGGGGACGCCCCCGCCTGCTGCCCGCTCGCGGTGCGTGTGGGAGCAGGCCCGGAGGCCCTTGGGAGCGCGGATGGGGCTGCCGGCGCGGCGGCATGTGCGGGCGCGGTGGCCGCATGGGGGGCATGCGCGGGGGGCGGGGCGCCCCAGAAGGCGCCGCCCGAGGCGAGCGGCGGCGGGCCTGGGTGGGGCGACGCCGTCGGCGGCCGCGGGGGGGCGTCTGGCGTGGCGCTGCGCGGCGGCGCGGGCGCGGCCCTGCGGCTGGCTGCCGCGCTGCGGCTGCCGGCAGCGCTGCGCGGCAGCCTGGTCAGGCGGGCCGCCTGCGACAGCCACTTCCTGGTGCTGTCCGCGCAGCCGCACGCGCCTGCGCGGCGCGGTTCGCCCTAACCCTACCCTACACATGCTTGGGTAATGCGGACTGCATGCTCTCGCTCGGGCGCCGCGCATGGTCGCCCTCAGAGACAGGCCCGCCTGCAGCGCCTGATCGCGCCCTGCCTCCCTGAGGGACACGCCGCGCGGAAGCACCCCTGGGTCTGCTGCAAGGGCGTGCTTACCGCGGGCGGGCCGCTTGCACGCTGGCAACACGGCCGCGTGCATGCATGGCCGGCGCAGCTGCGCTGGCAGGCGGCCGGTGCGCCCAGCGCATTGGCCCCGCTCCATGCAGGCGTGCCTGGACCCTGTGGGGCCAGCGACATGGGCCCCGCTCCGTGCAAGCGTGCCTGGCCCCTACGGGGTTAGCGGCACGGGCCCCGCTCCCGCTGCAGCCGCGCACGCACGCACACCGAGCGCACATGCCCCGCGACCAGGCGAGCCCGGCACGCTGTGGCTGGGCTTCCCATGCGGCCGCAAGGAGCTGGTCGTCGGCGGCGGCGGCGAGCGCGCCGCGCCGGCCGGCGCCTGCCTCGACTTCGGCGCCAGCACGGGCGTGTCTGTCGCGCTGGGGCCGGAGCGCGTCGCGTTCGCCGACGACGCATGCGCGCCGCTGGCCGCCGCGCACGCGCTCGGGCCCGGGCCGCTCTACCTCTTCCTCGGCGCGGAGTGCGCCGGCGCCGAGTGCGAAGGTTGGTCCCCACCTGCTGCCTTGCAAGCAAAGCACTGGAGCAAAGAGGCTCCGCGCTGGACCGGTCCTTCTCTGGGAACTGCCCTGCCCGCCTTGCACTCCCCGGCAGCGGTGCGCGTCTGTAACACCTTGCATGCTTTAGTGGAATCGGACGTCCGATTGTGCTGCGCCCGGGCGCTGTTGGGTGCCACGCGAGCGCGATGCTGCTCCAGGCCTGCGCACGCATTCCCGGCGCACGCGCCGCGCGCCCGCCCACGCGCCAGTTAGGCTGCACAAGGTCATCACACCCCTGCCTTCTCAGCGCTCCAGCACGTCCGCACATGCCGGGCGCAGGCGGCGCGCGCCCGCCTTTGCGCCTGGTCAGGCTGTACAAGGAGTATCCCAGGGCTAGGGTTAATTTTACAACACACAAGATACCCAGCGCTCCAGCGCGTTCACACGTGCCCCGCGCAGGCGGCGCGCTCTGGGAGCGCCTGGAGGTGGAGGCCGGCCCCGGAGGAGCGCTGCTCTGGGACGGGCAAGGTCCCGCGCCTGCGCCGAGCGGCGCGGCAGAGGCCGATGCGGCGCTGCCGGCGGCAGCCCGGCTCGGGGACGAGCCCGTCGCCAGCGCGTCGCTGCGGGATGCGGACGCGGCGGCGGCGGGGCGGCGGAGGCGACGGCTGCAGGGCCTGGGGTCAGCGCCGGGGCCAGCGCCTGACAGTGCGGCGGACGGGGCAGAGGCACAGCATGGCGCTGATCTGGGCGCGGAGCGGCTGCTGCTGCGGCGCGCGGCTGCGCCCGGGGACGCGTCGCCGTCCGATCCCGCGCTGCAGCCGCCGCCCCTGCGGCGCTGGCTGCAGTGGTGGCGCGCCCGAGCGCGCGTGCGCACCGCCCCGCCGGCCGCCCAGCCAGGGGAGCGCCCGGCGGCGGGCGGGCCAGGGTCAGGGTTCGGGGATGCTGGTGGTGGCGCCCGTGCGGCGGTGGCGGCCATGCAGGCCGCGACGGCGCCGCCGGCGTGGGCCTCGCTGGCGACCACGGCTGTGGCCGTCGCGCCGGGGGTCAACGTCAGCGTCCACGTGTCCTTGTCTGGTGCGCGCTGGCAGACCCTCCATGCGCCGTCTCAGGGCCCTCTCGCTCATGCAGAGTCTACTGCCGGTTGCGCTGGGAGGCACAGACGCGGCCGTGGCAGGAGGGACGACCTGAGCGCCCGGGCCATTATCGCATGCGGCTTGGGCGCCCGCAGCCCTCCACAACATGAGCCCGTCCATGCATGCGTGACGTGCCGCGTGCCTGACGCAGGAGCAGGCCTGGCGCGGCGCGTGCACGAGGCGGTGCTGGTCGTGCGCAGCAACGACCCGCAGCGGCCCGTCGCCCGGGTCCCCATCGCGCTCGCCGTCGCCTAGCCGGCCCGCTCTGTGCAGGTGCTCGTACCTGTGGATATCCAGGGCTGCACCGCCCATCTGCAGACATTACCTTTTATGTCTTCTCAGCAGTGCAGTGCGTGATGGTGGGCTGTGTTGGAGCGCGCGCGGCCGCGCCTGCAGAGATGCTAGTAGGCTGGGCTGCAAGGCCGCAGGCGCCACGCCGTGGGCCGTTGGCCCTGCTTTGGCACGCGTGCCTGCGCTGCCGCTCTCCCCGCGCGCGCGAGCTGGCTTTGAGCTTCGCCTGTGCGGCGGCCGCCAGCCCACCCGCGGCGCATGTGCATGCGCATGTGCATGTGACTGCAGGCAAGTCTAGGCAGCACTGGTTGATCGGCAATACGCGCGTCCTTTCCTTGGCCAAGTGATGCACCCTGCATGCAGGCACCCGCCCAGCACGCTTGCATGCACTTGGCCTGTGGTTGCTTTTCAGCAGGCAGCAATCCACGCCCTTGCGGCAATTTTCTTCGGTTGGAGCCGCCAGCGTTGCCGGTGTGCATCTCGTTGCCATGCGGCACAGGCCAGCCGAGACTTGATTTGCTTTGCATGTATTTGCCTAATTGTGTGCCGCTCAGCAGGCGGGCTGTGCACCACCCTGCTGCACGCTGAACATGAGTGCAGGAACTGCTGTGTGTCTGTTGCCTGCTGGTTATTGTCTTCGCCATGCAGCGGTGTAGCGCGCAGAGCGTGTCAGTGTAGGGCGTTTCATGTCGTGTCTGGTGTGCAGCGTATGCCGCCGCCTGTGTGTTTAGCTATGTCCTGGCCAGTGTCAATTCGTTTCATGTGTCGAGCATTGTGGGCAACCGCTTATGTGGCCACTGAGCATTGCTGGAAGCGGGCACATACTCGCACGAGCACCATTTACTGACCAAATTGCAGTCCTGCCGGGAGCGACCCGGGAGACACGCTTGCCCGCAAGCAGGACTCCAATGGCAGCGCCCGCCCCACGCTGTCATACGCTTGCACCGCAAGCTCGGCGCCCGCGGCCCCTGACCTGGAAGGGTCCGCAACGGCCGCCACCCAGTAGCGCGGTGCGTGCGCGGTGCCCAGCCAGGTCCAGCCGGCATGCTGCATCCGTAGTTGCGGCTTTGCTGCCGGCGCATCGCTGCCGGCGCTGGCGGCAGGCGCGGCGCCGCCCGAAGGTGCGGCCTCGGCCAAGAAGCCGGGCCCTGCACCGATCCCTAGCAGGCCATCCGGGCCGCCTGCAGGGGCGCGCCGCGCCCAGACCTCGCACCGCGCACACCCCGGCGGCGCGCGCCACGTCAGCGCCAGGCCGCCCGCCTCCGGCCCCGCCCCGTGCCCCGCCCCGCGCGCCGAGCCGCCGGCCCCTGCGCTGCAGCGCTCGTCGCCGGCGCTCACGTGCCGCCCGGCCAAGCAGCCGCCGCCGCACGCGCCGGGCTCGAAGGCAGCCCGCTCCGCATGCTCGCCAGCCGCTGCTGCAGCGGCGGCGGGCGCTGCGGGCGCGGGTGGCACTGGCGCGCACTGCAAGCGCTCGACGGGGCGAGGCTGCGGCGGCGGGTCCTCCGCCTCGACGCTGATTTGGCCTGCGCGCGGCGCCCAGGGCGTGAGAGCCAGGCGCGTGCTCATATGGGCTTTGCGCACGGGCGTCGACCCAGGCGCCAGGCGCCTGCTCCAGGCGATGCGTACTGGCCTGGCGAGCAGGATGCCGCCAGGGGGGGCCCTTCGAGATGCAGAGGCTTGGCCTCCTGATGCAAAATGTCTTTGATTTGCTGCCATCATGGCACACTCGTCTCAGGACAGCACGGCCTGCGCATGTGGACCCGCCCGGTGAGGCCAGCACCGCCGCTTTGCCGCCACCACGGCCCTTTGCTGAGCCCGCGGCCTGACCTGCAGACATGCACACGCGCGTGACCGCCGCTGAGCGGGCTCCGTCGTGCAGCGCCGCCCCTGCTATGTATTTGCACAGGACCTGTCTTCCCCTCCACGCACCACCGGTGGCCATGCCCCGCGAGGACGCGCGCACCCAGCCGCGCCGCCCACTCGCCGCCCGCGCGGCCCGCGCCGCACAGGACGCGCACGCGCTCCAGGGTCCAGGGCCCGGGCCCGGCCAGGCCCTGGCTGCCTCCGCAGACGCCCACGCGCGCGTGCGTGCACGTCGCCCAGCCGCCGCCGCGCTCGGCGACTTGCGGCGCGGGGCAGCCGGCGACGCTCGCCGTGGCTTCCTCCCAGCCGGGGCCGCCTGTGGAGCACGCCCGCCAGCCTCCCTTGGTGTACTACCTTTGGTCACAGGGACAGGCGCGCAGTATGGCGTCGAGTCGTCTGCGCTGTGGGGCGCGAGGGGCAAACCGCGCCTCTGTTTTAACGCGGCGCTATTGGGCTGGATGAGACGCCCGGCTGCTGGGCGCACCCAGGACCAGCGTCGCTCGCTCGGCCGCAGCGCCCGCGGCGGAGGCGCAGTCAAGCGCGAGCGCCACGCGGCCGGCGCCGCATAGCGGCCGCACAGTGACGCCCACGCGCAGGCCGCGCTGCGGCAGTGGGATGCGCGCGACGAAGAGCGTGAACGACGCCGTCCAAGCGTTGCCGGGCGGCGCGCAGCCTGCCGACGCGGCGTGGCTCATCGGTGGCGACGAACCGCCGCCGTCCCGCACGAGCGGGCAAACAGCGATGTACACACGCATGCATGCATGTCCACGAAAAAGCATCCCCCTGGCAGGTGCAGGCGCCAGCAGATCATCTATAGCAGCACACAAGTTCGGCGACGGAGGTGCATGCAGCGCGAGGGGCGGGCGGGCGGCACGCGCCCGGGCGCGCGCGCACCTGACAGCACCAGCGTGGTGCCGCCGTCCCATGCGGGCCCGTCTGTGCATGCCGCCAGCTCTGCGTGCGCGAGACTCACGCGCACAGACCCTTCGCTGCCGCTCTGCGCCCGCGCGCGCACCGACGATCCGCCCGAGGACCTTCCAGACACGGTGTCTCCTCCCGTGAGGATAACGGGGCCGCCGCGCAGGCCGGCGGGCGGGCGCCACCCCTCGTCTGGGGCAGGCAGTCTTGGCGGCAGGGCCATGTCCGGGTTGACGGCGTGTACAGGGTTGCGGCTGGCGCTGCTCGAAAGCCCGCGGCCGCCGCCGGCGGCCAGCTCGAGCCGCACAGCCGCCGCGGTCTGCTGCAGCGGCTGCGGCTGCTGGCGCGCCAGGTTGAACCAGGGCGCGCCGCTCACGCAGCACCCCTGCCCGCGGCGCATGCCGTCAGAGCCATTTGCAGCCACCAGCGTCGCACTCGCAGTACGGGCGGGGTGCCTCCATGCGGACTTGGTTGTACACGCTGAGCGACGCTGTCACTCTGGTGGATTGCCGCTCGGTGGCCCATGGGCCGCGCGCAGCCCCAAATTCAACCCTCGCCATGCGGGGCCGCGCCTGCAGGTACATGCGCGCGCCGGCGCCCTGGTCGAAGCTCGTCGCAAAGGGCAGGCTGGCAGCCAGCGGCCGCGGCGCGTCCCGCGCGTCCGCCAGCGCGCCCCACAGCCGCTCGGCGGCGGCGGGCCAGGCGGCGGGCGCGGGCGCGGCCTCGGCGACCCAGCCCGGGGCGAACAGCGCCGCCGACACCCCTGCGCATCGGCCTGCTGCTGTTTCACAAAGCCGCCTGGGCCGTGGGTCGTCCGGCCAGATGCTAGAGCCGGGCGCTCTGCACGAGCGCTGCCTGCCAAGCACCGCCGGCAGGCAACTGCGCGAGCGCGTCAGGAGCGCGCAGGAGGTGGGACACACGGAAAAGATATTGGAATAGTAAAGTTTGCTAAGCAAACCCCGCACAACACGCTGGGTGGAGCCCGAGTGCGGACGGGGAGTGATTGACCCCCGTCTGGCTGCGCGCCCGAGCGTTCCAGGTGAGGCGCGCGGCGAGCGCGGGCTGCGGGGCGGCCGGCAGCGGGGAGGCGGCGGCGCGCCTGCCGCCGCGGCGCAGCGCGCGGCCACGTGACACGCCAGGCCGCCGCCGCCGAACGTGCCGCGCCCGAAGCAGTCGATACCCATATACACATCGTGGGCGCGCGCGCCTGCGCGCGCGCCCGCCGCCGCCGGCGTCTCCGCCTGCGCGCGTCGCGCCGCCGCACCGCTCGACAGCCGCGCGGGCACTGGGTCCGCAGCGAGCACGCTTGCTGGGCTGCCGGCGCGAGCGGGCGCGCGCTCTGCGCTGCACCACATGCCATGGGGACAGGTGCGCGTGCCCAGCGCTGGCGCTGCAGCTGTGCGCGAGCACAATGCCTTCTGCCCGGCAGGTGCCTCACTCCGACGCGCTCACATGTTGTGTGCTACAGGTGCGGGGTCCCCTGGGCAAATGAAGGCCCGACGCTGTCATGTCATAAAAAATGACGTGAACAAGGTGTAGAGGGTGAACGCGCATGTACCAGCTACCGTGCAGTACGCAGGCTGGTCGCAGCAGCCGTGCCGGGCCACGACACCCTGACCCTAGCCCCATGGCACCCGCCAGGCATAGTTGACGAAGATGCCGTCGCAGGCGTCGAAGAACGGCGCATTGAGCTCGTTCAGCGTGTCCTGCCAGCGCAGCCGGCCCTCCGTCGTCACCGCGTCGTACCAGAGCACCAGCGCGCCCGGCGCATCCCGCTGCAACAGCCGCCGCAGCTCCCTGCGCGCCCTTGTATCTAGGTCGCTCCTTCTGCGGCGGGTCTGATGCCCTACATGCGCCCCAGGACACATTCGGGCCCGCGCCAGGGTAGGGTCCGGCTTGCCTGAGGAAGGTCAGCACATGCGCCACATGCTCAGTGCGCAGGTCGTTCTCGATGTTGACCAGCCACCCGTCAAAGCCCCGCGCGACCGCCACCGCGGCCAGCTGCCGCGCGGCCTGCGCTGCGGCCTCCGCGCTGCCGAAGAGTTGGAGGCAGGCTTCCGCGCCCGCGTCCCACTCGGTGATGAGCGTGCCGAGCACCTGCATGCAAGGTACATGTCACACTATGTCACACTTTGAGGACCAGTCATGGGAAAAGTGGATAGTCAGCTGGCAAGAAACTGATACCCTTCCGGACACACCAGGTGCTCACCCAGGCAACACCGACCTGTCTGGCAGCCTGCCAGCAGCAGGCTTGTGTGGAGTATTTGGAGGTGCAGGGGCTGTGTGACGCGCGGCACCAGCAGGCCTCTGCCAGCTCTCGCGCACGGCGCGCCTCCGCGGCGCCGCCCCGCAGCGCGCTCAGTACCACCGCACGACAAGAGCAGCGCCAGGCCCGTGCAGGCTGGGCCTGCCAGCGCTGGCATCCGCGCGCTGTCCCACCGCCAGGGAGCAGTGGCCCCCGCACCGCACCGGCACGCCGTGACAGTGGCCCGCAGCCACCCAGCCCGGCGGCGGCAGCGTGACCAGGTGGTGTGAGAAGTAGACGAACACGTCCACGGCATGCCAGTGCAGCAGGCGGAAGGCGTCGCAGTCCGTGCAGCCCTGCACCGGCGCGTCCGCGCCGTACCCGCCGGCCATGTCGTGGCACACCAGCAGGCGCGGGCGGCGCGGCAGCGACCGCGCGTCCTGCGCCGTTGGCAGCGGGTCTCGCTTGGTGCCGGCGCTTTGGTGCACGCAGCACCGGCTGCACATCTTGTAGTCTGCAAACAGCTGAAGGACGCCCGCCGCACGTCCTTGCAGCCCCAGAACTTGCCACTGCCATACAGTAAGCCCACGTTGCATAGCGCCGGGCCTGTGCCTGTGGCAAGGGGGTGCAGCAGCGGCACTCGTCATCAGCGGGCCCGGGCTGCCATGCCAGCAGGGCCTCAACGGAGGCCAGTGGCGCAGCCACGGGCGCCTCCATAGCGATGTCCTGTGCGCGTGGGGCATGGATATTCCACTGTTGTAGCGATCACATGCGTGCAGTGGACATGCCTGGCAAGGCCTTGGTGAGGCAGAACCTACCCAGTCTCTGCCCAGTCACCCATCCGGCTGCATGGCCTGCAATGCCTGAGCTTGAAAACTCGTGGACAGCCACCCGTGCATGTCGGCCGGACAGGCTCCTGGCGCCTGCCTGCGTTCCATCGAGGGATGCCCCGGTTGGCGAACCAGCATGCGGGTGGGCTAGCCGGCTGCGCCTGATGCCCTCGCACATATTCCAGCGGGGGCTCAAGTACACCATCAGGCACACATATACGGTTGCCGCGCTGGCTGGCGTGCTGGGCATGGGCGCGTGCATTGGCGCATACCGAAGCTACTCTTGGTTTAGCAAGCCGGCCCAGCTTGAGCCAGAAGCGCAGACAGGTATCAAGCCTCGCCGCTGAGCGGCAGCGGCAGCAGCGCGTGCAGAGGTCAGTGCATAGCAAAGGGGCGGGGGCCGGGCAGAGTCCGAGGCACAGCTGGGGAGCGGGCGGAGCAGGGCACCATGGGGCGCAAGCAGACGCTCAACGTGTTTGTGCAAGCGCTGGAGGGCTCGCGCGTGGTCGTGGAGCTGCGCTCTGACACCATCATACGCGGCCTGCTGCAGCAGGTGCGAGGCTGCTCTGAGGTGGACTAGCGGGATACACGGGCTGCAGCGGGAGGTCTGCGCCGCCCTGGCTTAGGCTGTGCTTTTGGCAGAGAACTGCTCAGCTGCGCTGGCAAGTGCATGAGCTTCCTCTGCAGGCTCTAGCTCTCTCCTGAGTGTGGCCAGGGCGGCGCACCCGGCTGCCACCCGCTGCCGCTGCTTGATCCCGGCTGCCGCAGGTGGACAGCGAAATGAACCTCACGCTCGTGGACGTCTCCTGCCGGCCGCTGGAGGGGGCGGCGCGGGAGCTGGAGTTCCTGTACGTCAAGGGGCGCCACGTGCGGTGCGCACTCGCCGTATGGCTCCTGCCAAGGCGTGGTCGCTGGCGGTTGCGCCAGGCAAGGCCAGCAGGCAAAGAATGTGTCCTCCCATCAGCAGGCATACAGCTTGCCCGCTCAAGTGCGGTATAGAAGCCAACATCGCTTCTCCAGAGGGCCGCTCTAGAAGGCATGTGCGCAGGAGGGCACACTGGAATGTGCTTACCAGGGCCACAGCTGTGTTGGCTCTCCCAGAGAACTACATGCAGTGGGTCCAGGAGTGAACAGGGACAAGGGGTGGCGCTGGCTGAGCAGAGGGCTGACGAGGGCGGCGAGCGCGCGCGCTTGCTCTCCGCCTGCGGCAGCGCAGCGACTCTGCTACGGGCCAGCGGGTGCGCGCCGCGAGCGGCCAACGGTCGGGCGCCCGCCGTGGGGCCCCCGCCCGGCTCCCGCGCCGTGCCCAACGGGCCCGTGCTTGCAGCAGGTTCATCCACTTTCCGGGCGCCGTCAATGCGGCCACGCTGGTGGAGGACAAGCGCGCTCTCGCACGGCAGGCCGCGCTGGCGCACGCGGCCGCGCACCACCCCCCGCGCGCGCTGCCCAAGGGCCGGCCAGCGCCAGCCGCGGTCGCTGCGGGCGCCGGGGAGGGCGCGGGGAATGCAGGCGCGTGATGGCCCCGGCCCGCCACCTCTGCAGGCAGGCTGAGGGACGCACAGAGCCATGTTGCGGGGCTGGCGGCGCGAGCCTCACGGCGTTGAGACCCTGGTCCTTGTGCTCCTCCGGCCGTCCAATAACATGGTGAGCTGTCTCTTGCCGTATGCAACAGCTCTGTTTCTGAGAGGGTGCTGAGCGGCAGTAACTCTTGCGGGCGTACTCGCTTATGTGCTCCACTGGCGCAGAGCCTGCACGCCTGGAGGGTACAGCCTTGGGCTCAGGGTTTAGCGGGAGGCCAGCACACTAGTGGGACAGGCCAGTAGTGAGCAACGCTCACTGAGCATGCAGATTGGGACCAAGTGCTTGCTGCTGAGTGTGGATACAAGCCGCATCACCAGCAGCACACTGTGCATGCCCAGGAGGTATTTGCTGGGCTCCTGGAGTTGGTGAGCAGACATGGCTCTGGTGGTGCCCAGGCCGGGCTGCACCTCAGGAGCATGTGGTCTCGCATGCGTACATTGATACAGCTTTGAGGCTGATGCTGCGTAGCAAGTTGCTGCAAAAGTGTTTTGGTTTGCTATCTGCAAAATTTGCAGTGCAAATGGTTCTGTCCAGTCTTGTTACGTGTCAGTGGTTTCCCAGTCACGCGGACTTTTACTTGTGCAGTGTGCTTCTCTGCTAGCAATGCAGGCTATGTCAGCATGCATGGTGATGGGTGAGCTGGGCAAGCAATGCAAGCCTAGTACCAGGCAGAACTTGCAACCGCTCTGCTGGTCAAGCATGTCGGGGAGCTATCTCTCAGTCAACCAGCACGTCCGAGAGCTGGGTCGCCTCGCCCATGATTGTTCACGAGTGCACCAGCCTGCACAAAGCCAGGCTCTTGGAGGAGAGACGGACCCCGCACCCTTCATCGCTACTGCAGACCAGAGTTGCAACGTCAACACGCACATCAACATGAGCAGACAGCTCAGACAATTTGCTCACTGGAAATCTTGCCATGCTGCATACTTGCTCCGATCCACCTACCTGAATTATCTCCCTTACCTGCCCCCGAATGTCATTCCTCCCATGTTGAATGAGGCGTTGCTTTCTGCCCGACTTGTCGCTACACAGCTGCTATGCACACACTGCTCTACTCCCTAGCCCGTGCGCTCAGTGTTCAGGAAACGGAGCTCCATGCTTAGCACCCTGCGCATGGAGCTGCCTGCGGGAGCACCCAGCAGGCAAACATGCAAAGTGCGGCTGTCACGTGCACGCACGCACGTGCCAGTGGCTGCCACCTAGGCTGATTCTTTATCGTGCAGCCCGC
>JAABUR0100008898.1_pt1 | contig 11454 bp, 12 predicted proteins | sample 5560091 | NCBI WGS metagenome assembly JAABUR01 (sample SAMN10711879, study PRJNA513375) | rock metagenome | isolation source: Antarctica rocks | place: Antarctica: Victoria Land, University Valley sud
GGTCGAACGAGCCGCAGACCTCGCTGTCGGGCGACTCCGCCCCGATCGAGGTGACGATGTCCTTGAACACCTGCCGGTCCTCGCCGCGCTGGATCGCCTCGATGTCCGCGCCGATGAGTTCGACGCCGTACCGCTGCAGGACGCCGCGTTCGTGCAGCCGGACGGCGACGTTCAGTGCGGTCTGGCCGCCCAGGGTGGCAAGCACAGCATCCGGTCGCTCGCGTTCGATGACCCGCTCTACGAACTCGTCGGTGAGCGGCTCGATGTAGGTGGCGTCGGCGAATTCCGGGTCGGTCATGATCGTGGCCGGGTTCGAATTGACCAGGCTGACCCGGATGCCTTCGGCCCGCAGCACCCGGCATGCCTGGGTGCCGGAGTAATCGAACTCGCAGGCCTGCCCGATGACGATGGGGCCGGACCCGATGACCAGGACGTGCTTGAGGTCCTCCCGCCTAGGCATGGCCTGCCCGTCCGGATGCAGCCATCAGCTCGACGAACCGGTCGAAGAGGTAGTCCGCATCGTGCGGCCCGGCCGCCGCCTCCGGGTGGTACTGGACCGAGAAGGCCGGCGCCTCAAGGCAGTTCAGGCCTTCGGCGACGCCGTCGTTGAGGCACACATGGCTGATCTCGGCGGGCCCGTACGGAGTTTGGAACGGCGGCGGCCGTTCCTTTCGCGCGACCGGTTCGCCCGACGGGGAACCCGGAGCCTGGATGGCGAAACCGTGGTTGTGCGCGGTGACCTCGACCCTGCCGGTGGCTCGATCCAGCACCGGGAGGTTGATCCCGTGGTGGCCGTACCGGAGCTTGTAGGTCGACAGGCCCAGTGCCCGGCCCAGGATCTGGTTGCCGAAGCAGATTCCGAACAGCGGTACGCCGGCATCGAGCACACCGCGGACGGCATCCACTGCGTAGTCGGCGGTGGCCGGATCGCCGGGACCGTTGCTGATGAAGACCCCGTCCGGCGTCCCGGCGAGCAGTTGTGCCGCTCTCGTTCGGGCAGGGTGGACCTCGACCTCGATCCCACGTTCGGACATCCGTTGCGGAGTCATCGACTTGATCCCGAGATCCAGCGCGGCCACCCGCAAGCGCGTCACGCCCAGTGCGGGAACTACGTAACTCTGCTGGGTGCTGACCCCAGGGGCGAGATCGGCGCCGGCCATCTTTGGGGCCGCCAGCACAGCGGCGAGCAACTCCTCGACATCCGTCGTCCAGCTGGAGACCCCTACCCGCATGGCACCGCGCTCGCGCAGGTGCCGGGTCAGCGCACGGGTGTCGATGCCGCTGATCCCGACCACGCCGGCAGCATCGAGATCAGACTCGAGCGAGCGCTGCGAGCGCCAGTTCGACGGGCGTGGACTGGGATCGCGTACGACGAACCCGGCCACCTGGATCGCGCTGGACTCGCCGTCCTCGTCGTTCATCCCGGTGTTGCCGATCTGCGGCGCGGTCATCACCACGACCTGGCCGGCATAGCTGGGATCAGTAAGCGTCTCCTGGTAGCCGGTCATCCCGGTGTTGAAAACCGCCTCGCCGACGGTCTGGCCGATCGCCCCGAACGCCTCGCCCCGAAACGCCCGGCCGTCCTCGAGCACGAGGATCGCGCCGCCGACAGCCTTTCCCCTCACGTGCTGGCTCCCGACTCGGCTCACCCGGCCGGCCCCGGACCTGCGGGCGAGCCAGATGCCCAGATGTCGTAGGCGGGCAGACGACGCGCCGCGGGTGTTGTCGGCATACCTACGACATCAGATCGCCGCCGATCTCGACGCGTCACAGTTGAGCCTTCCCGTCGAGCACCGTAGGAACGCCGCGGAGGAAGGTCGCCACCACCCGCGCTGGAAGTTCCCGACCCGCGTACGGGGTATTGCGTGCCCGGCTGGCCAGGTCCGCCGCCGTGACCACCGACCGCGCCTGAGGGTCTACGAGCACCAGGTTGGCCGGTCGGCCCACCTCGAGCGGCTGACCGTGGTCGTCGAGTTGCCCGATCCGGGCCGGACGTATCGACATCCGATCGGCCAAGCCTCGCCAATCCAGCAAGCCGGTCACGATCATCGTCTGCACGGCCACCGAGAGGGCCTGCTGCAGCCCGAGCATCCCGGGTCTGGCCATCGCCCACTCGCACTCCTTGTCCTCCATGGCGTGCGGCGCGTGATCAGTAGCGATGGCATCGATGGTCCCGTCGGCCAGACCGGCGCGCAGGGCTTCGACGTCCTCGGCCGTTCGCAACGGCGGGTTGACCTTGAAGAGCGGGTCGTAACCCGTCACGGATCCGTCGGTGAGCAGCAGGTGATGCGGGGTGACCTCGCAGGTGACCGCGACTCCGTCGGCCTTGGCCCGGGCAACGATGGCCACACTGCCCCTGGTCGACAGGTGGCAGACGTGCAGCCGCGAACCCACGTGAGCGGCGAGCAGCACGTCGCGCGCGATGATGGCCTCCTCCGCGACACTCGGCCAACCGGCCAGCCCGAGCCGGGCCGACAGCACGCCCTCGTGCATCTGCGCGCCCACAGTCAGCCGCGGCTCCTCGGCATGTTGAGCAATCACCCCGTCGAAGGCCTTGACGTACTCCAGCGCCCGCCGCATCAGAGCCGGATCGGCGACACAGACCCCGTCGTCGGAAAAAACCCGAACCCGCGCCGGCGAATCAGCCATGGCACCGAGTTCGGCAAGCCGGGTTCCAGCCAGACCGACGGTCACCGCGCCCACTGGAGCGACGTCCACCAGCCCGGCATCGCGGCCAAGGCGCCACACCTGTTCGACAACGCCCGCGGTGTCGGCCACAGGATCGGTGTTGGCCATCGCGTGGACGGCGGTGTAGCCGCCAAGCGCCGCGGCCCGAGAGCCGGTTTCCACGGTTTCGGCGTCCTCACGGCCGGGCTCGCGCAGGTGCGTGTGCAGGTCCACCAGGCCCGGCAGCGCGATCAGCCCGCCAGCGTCGAGAACCTGGGCGCCGGAAGCTTGCAGGCCGGCTCCGACCTCCGCGATGATCCCGTCGCGCAGCAGCAGATCGACCTGCTCCTCGCCGTACGGCCGAACTCCCCTAATCAGCCAGCCGGTCATCCCACAGCCCCGTCGGTAACGGCTGGCCCACCAAGCAACAGGTACAACACCGCCATTCGTACGGACAGGCCGTTGCTGACCTGTTCAACGATCGTCGAACGAACCGAATCGGCCACCTCGGCGGCGATCTCCATTCCTCGGTTCATCGGTCCCGGGTGCATCACGATCGCTTCGTCGGACAGGGCAGCCATCCGCCGGGCGTCCAGGCCGTAGCGCCGGCTGTATTCACGCACACTCGGGAAGTACGAGGCGTTCATCCGTTCCTGCTGGACACGCAGCATCATCACCACGTCGGCCTTTGGTAGATCCGCGTCGAGGTCGTAACTCACCTGCGCCGGCCAGGACTCGACGCCAAGAGGGAGCAAGGTGGGCGGAGCGACCAGGGTGACCTGTGCCCCGAGAGTGTCCAGCAGCAAGACGTTGGATCTGGCCACCCGGCTGTGCAGGACGTCGCCCACGATCGTGACGCGGACCCCGTCCAACCTGCCGAGGCGCCGGCGGATCGTGTAGGCGTCCAGCAACGCCTGGGTGGGGTGCTCGTGCGTCCCGTCTCCAGCGTTGATGACGCTGCCCTGCACCCACTCCGCCAGCCGGTGCGGCGCGCCCGAGGCGCTGTGCCGGCAGATGATCGCGTCGGCGCCCATCGCCTCGAGGGTGAGCGCTGTGTCCTTGAGGCTCTCCCCCTTGGAAACACTCGAGCCCTTGGCCGCGAAGTTGATCACATCTGCCGAGAGTCGCTTCGCGGCCAGCTCGAAGGAGATCCGGGTCCTGGTGGAGTCCTCGAAGAACAGATTCACCACTGTACGGCCGCGCAGCGTCGGAAGCTTCTTGACCTCCCGTCCGGCAAGTGCAGCATCGATCTGGCTTGCTGTGTCCAGGATCAGCGTTGCCTCGCCGAGGTCGAGATCAGCCGCGGAGAGCAGATGCCGGTTCATCGCCTTGCCTCGAGTCCAGCCGCGGCCGCCCGGGTGGCCCGATCCGGCGGATCAGGGGTGCCCAGGACCAGCACTTCGTCGATGCCGTCGATCTCGGAAAGGCGTACCCGGACCTGATCCTGGTTGGAGGTGGGGATGTTCTTGCCGACGTAGTCCGCCCGGATCGGTAGCTGCCGGTGGCCCCGGTCGACCAGAACGGCGAGCTGGATCACGCTGGGCCGACCGACTTCGCGGAGCGCGTCCATCGCCGCCCTGATGGTGCGCCCGGAATAGAGCACATCGTCGACCAGGACGACACGTCGCCCGTCAATGCCACCTTCCGGGATCGACGTGGGCGCCAACGCACGTACGCCGCGGCTGCGCAGATCGTCCCGGTAGAGCGTGATGTCGACACTGCCCACCGGAATCAGATCCCGCTGCACGTCGGTGAAGTTCACGATCCGACGGGCCAGGCGCTGGGCAAGAGGCACGCCCCGAGTGGGAATCCCGAGGATGGTGAGCTGGGCCAGATGGTCGTCTCCGGCACGCTCGATGATCTCATGGGCGATGCGGTCCACGATCCGGGCGATCGCCGCGGAATCGAGCACGTGCACCGGCTCCGAATCACCGGGTCGGGCAGCTATCGGGGCAGCAGGCATTCGCCGTCGCCTCCTTCTCCGCCTCACGGGACGGGGTTAAAGGAGTAAGTGACGCGAGCCTAGCTGAACACGGTCGGTTACAGACGATCCGACATACTAGCCAGAGGCGAACTCTTTCGTGTACGCTCAGTGACTAGTTTGTCGGTATGGCTCGTCGCGGGCCCACCTTGAGTAGCAGGAGTGCCACATTGACCAGCGATTATGCGCGTGCCCTGGGTTCCCGACTCCGGGCGATCCGCAATCAGCAAGGGTTGTCGCTGCAGGGCGTTGAGGACAAGTCCGGTGGTAGGTGGAAGGCCGTAGTGGTCGGCTCCTACGAACGCGGCGACCGCGCCGTCACCGTCCAACGGCTCTCCGAACTCGCCGCCTTCTACGGTGTGCCAGCGATCGAACTGCTGCCCGATCCCAGACCGAGCAGCGCCCAGGTGAGTGTCGAGAAGATCGTCCTCGACCTCGAGGCGCTGGGAACTGTCCCGGTGGACGAGGCTGGGCCGCTGGCCCGATATGCATCGACCATTCAGGCGCAGCGGCACGAGTACAACGGGCGCGTGCTCTCGATCCGCGCCGAAGATCTGCGGTCGTTGGCCATCATCTACGACATGGCCCCTTCAGAGCTCTCCGAGCGCCTGCAGGACTGGGGAGTTCTCTCCGGGCCGGCCGAGCCGGCCGAGGAACCACTAGAGACAACTCAGCAGCCTGCAGCAGCAGATTAGGCGTCGGGACCGTTCGCGGCTGGTAGCTCCACGACTGGTGTCCGGGCCACAGCGCCGAGCACCCCGTTGAGAAAGCCGGCCGACTCTTCGGTCGACAGGCTCTTGGCAAGTTCGACTGCCTCGTCGATCGCGACGGCGTCTGGTACATCCGGGCTGTAGAGCACTTCGAAGATCGCAATCCTGAGCAGGCCCCGGTCCACGCCGGGCAGCCGGGGCAGCGTCCACCCCTCCGCATGCGCAGAGATCAGGGCGTCGATCTCCTCCTGATGGACAAGGACACCCTCGACAAGGTCTTGAGCGTAGGACGGCACCGGTGGCGCGGCCTCGGCGCTGCGTTCAGAAAGCAGGGCCCGGGCGTCGGTACCGCGCAGGTCGGCCTCGAACAGGATGTCCAGCGCCCGCTTGCGAGCCTTCCGCCGGGCTGTCATCGCGCGCTGTCAGACCCGACCGAGATAGCGACCGTCGCGCGTGTCGACCTTGAGCCGGTCACCGGTGTTGACGAACAGCGGGACGTTGATGCTCGCTCCGGTCTCCAACGTCGCCGGCTTCGTACCGCCGGTGGACCGATCCCCTTGCAGACCTGGGTCGGTGTGCTCGACCAGCAGCTCGACGGTGACCGGCAGCTCGACGAACAGCGGTATGCCGGCGTGCACCGCGACCACTGCTGAGGCGTTCTCGAGCAGGTAGCCGGCACCGTCACCGACCGTCTCGGCCGAGACCGGGATCTGGTCGAAGGTACCGCCGTCCATGAAGACGAAGTCCGATCCGTCCTTGTACAGAAATGTCATGTTGCGCTTGTCGACGGTCGCGGTCTCGACCTTGGTGCCGGCGTTGAAGGTCTTGTCCACCACCTTGCCGGACAGGACGTTCTTCAGGGTCGTACGCACGAAGGCGCCGCCCTTGCCAGGCTTGACGTGCTGGAAGTCGATGACCGTCCAGAGCTGACCGTCGAGGTCCAGGACGATGCCGTTCTTCAGGTCGTTCGTGGTTGCCATCTACGTGGGTGTGCGGCCTACAGGGCCACAAGCTCCTTGCTGGTCAGGGTGAGCAGGTCTGGACCGTCAGCGCGCACCACCAGGGTGTCCTCGATACGCACTCCGCCTCGGCCGACGAGATAGACGCCAGGCTCGACGGTGACTGCCATGTCCGCTTCTAGACTACCGGCGCCCAGGGCACTCAGCGCCGGGGCCTCGTGGATCTCCAGCCCCACGCCGTGACCGAGGCCATGGGAGAAGGCAGCGCCGTGACCGGCTTCCACGATTGACCGCCGAGCTGCGGCATCCACGTCGACCACCGACGCGCCGATGCGCAGCGCCTCGCGCCCCAGCCGTTGAGCCGTCGCAACCAGGTCGTAGATCTCGCGCTGCCATTCCGTCGGCGGCCCGAGGACGAAAGTACGGGTCATGTCCGAGTGGTAGCCGGCGAAGGTGGCTCCGAAGTCCAGCTTCACGAAGTCGCCGATCGCCAGCACCGCGTCGACTGGTCGGTGATGGGGGATAGCCGAATTGGCTCCGGCGGCCACGATCGTCTCGAAGGACACCGCCTCGGCACCGAGACCCAGCATCCGGTAGTCCAGATCGCGACTGACCTCGCGCTCACTGCGCCCTACGCGGATCCCACCATCGGCAATCAAGCCGGCGAGCGCCTCGTCCGCGATTGCGCAAGCCGCGCGGAGCGCCTCGATCTCCGCGGGATCCTTGATCGCCCGCAGCGCCTCCACTGCCGGGCCCACGCTGCAGAACTCGTTGCCCGAACGGTGAGCTGACGCTGCACGCTCCAGACCGCCGAGTCCGTCGACGGTGACCACGTGGGACTCATACCCCAGGCGTACCGGTCCACTCTCTGCCGCCCTGCCGGCCAGAGCAGGGGCGCATGCCCGCTCGATCAGCAGCTCCAGGTCCGGCGCCTGCGCGCCCGCCTGGGTGGTGTATCTCCCGTCGGTGGCCAACACGTCAACGCCGTTGGAGCCGACCAGAAGAGCCCCGTTGCTCCCGGTGAAGCCGGTGAGGTAGCAGACGTTGACCAGGCTGCTGACCAGGACGGCGTCCAGGTCCTGGGCGATGGCCAGGGCCCGTAGCCGGTCACGGCGTCCCGCGATCCGGGTGCGGTCCTCGGTCACGGGCTGGGGCGCGGTGTCAGTCACGACCGGCCAGGTTACCCGTGGGGCGGGGTGTCCTCGCGAGCCGTGAGCCAGCGCAGTCCCAGCAGGTAGCCGTCCACACCGAGCCCACAGATGATGCCGTCAGCGTGGGCGGAGATGTAGGAGTGCCGCCGGAACGGCTCGCGGGCATGGATGTTGGTGATGTGCACCTCGACCAGAGGTCCGGGTAGCGCGGCGCAGGCGTCGCCCAGCGCGATCGAGGTGTGCGACCATCCCCCAGGATTGAGCAGGACGGCATCGCCTGAGTCAGCGGCCGCATGCAACCAGCCGAGCAACTCGCTCTCCGCGTCGGTCTGGCGGACCTGGACGGTGATGCCGAGATGAGCGGCGGCACTCTCACAGAGCACTTCCAGCTGGGCGTAGCTGGTGTTCCCGTAGATCTCGGGTTCTCGGCTACCCAGCCGACCGAGATTAGCCCCGTTGAGCACCTGGATCGGCACGTCGTGTCCCTTCTGGGGCTGCCACAGCCAGCCGCCACATGTTCGTGACCGAGTATGCCGGTCAGCTGGTCCCGAGTGGCATCAGGTCGGCAAACGCGGCCGCAATCAATTCTTCGTCAGGCCCTTCGAGGATCCGCGGGCGTCCGATGTCCTCCAGCACCACGAACCTCAGCAGGGCCCCTCGGGTCTTCTTGTCCACACGCATGAGGGGCATCAGGTCGACCAATGGTCCCGGATAGGTGGTCGGCAACGCCATTGCCGAGATCAGCTCGCGATGCAAGCTGGCACTGTCGCGGTCGAGCAGGCCAGCGTGCCGAGCCAGCTGGGCGGCGAAAACCATGCCGATGGAAATCGCCTCTCCGTGGCGCACCGTATAGCCAGAAGCCGACTCGATCGCGTGTCCCAGCGTGTGGCCGTAATTGAGCATCTCCCGGCGGCCCACATCGGTGAGGTCCTCCGAGACGACGTCGGCCTTGACCCGGACTGCGCGTACGACGAGTTCGCGTCGCTGTTGACGTCCGGTGGGGTCGCTGGCCAGCAGCGCCAGGATCACCGGGTCGGCGATGAATCCACACTTCACGACCTCGGCCAGTCCCGAGCGGTATTCGGCCGCCGGCAGGCTGTCCAGCAGCTGCAGATCCGCGATCACTGCCGCAGGCGGGTGGAAGGCCCCGATCAGGTTCTTGCCGGCTGGGACGTTGATCGCCGTCTTGCCACCGACCGCGGCATCGACCATGCCCAGCAGGGTGGTCGGCACGTTGATCAGCCGTACGCCGCGAAGCCAGGTGGCGGCTACGAAACCAGCCAGATCCGTGACCGCTCCGCCGCCGAGGCCCACGACGAGGTCGCTGCGGGTGAAGCCGTTCTCGGCCAGCGCCCGCCAGCAGTGATCTGCGACATCGAGGCTCTTTCCGGGCTCACCATCCGGAACGGCGATGGCGGTGACCGCATGGCCGGCCGAGAGGAGCCGCTCGCTCATCGTGGCCAAGGCCGACGCCGGTTCCGGGCCGTGGATCACGGCAACGCGGAGCGCTCCGTGCGCTTTCGCGACAACCTCGTCGACGATGCCGGAGCCGACTGTCACCACGTACGGGGTTGCTCCCCGTACCTCGATCGCCTCCGCCGCCGACACGGGGCAAAGCTAGCGGGTGGCCGACGCCAGCAGGGCGTGGAGTTGATCGACGACCTCGGCCACGCTGTGCTCGGAGGTCTCGATGGTGTGGCTGGCGACCTCGGCGTAGAGCGGCGCCCGAGCCGCCAGCAGCTCCCGAAGATGCGCTCGTGGGTTCATGGCCAGCAGCGGCCGATCCCGGGCCAGGCCGACCCGCCTGGCCGCGGCCGGTAGGTCGATCCGAAGCCAGATCACCGTATGGCTGGAAAGCCGGGCCCGGGTGCCAGCGTCGAGGATCGCACCGCCGCCCAGGGCGAGCACGCCGTCGTGTTCGCCAAGTGCAGCCGCGACCGCGACGGTCTCGAGGACACGGAAGTGGTCCTCGCCCTCGTCGATGAAGATATCGCTGACCGGTTTGCCGGTGATCTTCTCGATGTCGCGGTCGGTGTCCCGGAAGCCAACCCCGAGAACGCCGGCGAGGACGCGTCCGACCGTCGACTTCCCGGCCCCGGGTGCGCCGACCAGCACGGCAATCGGTCCATCAGGGCTCGCCTGTCGGCGCACCGCACTCCCTGCCCGGCTGCGGCCTTCTGCGGTCACCTGACGCTCAGGTTCTCGAGAAAGGCGGCGACGTTGCGGGCAGTCTCGGTCACCGAGTCACCGCCGAACTTCTCCAGGACGGCGTCGGCAAGGACCAGTGCGACCATGGCTTCGGCGACGACGCCGGCGGCCGGGACCGCGCAGACGTCGCTGCGCTGGTTGATCGCGGACGCTGCCTCACCGGTCACGACGTCCACGGTGGCAAGGGCCCTCGGGACGGTGGAGATCGGTTTCATCGCCGCCCGTACGCGCAAGACTTCTCCCGTGCTCATCCCGCCCTCGATGCCACCGGCCCGTCCGGTCACGCGGTGCAGCCGATCCGCTTCGGAGACAATCTCGTCGTGAGCCTGCGATCCGCGCCTGCTCGCCGTCACAAAGCCGTCGCCCATCTCGACTCCCTTGATCGCCTGGATGCCCATCAGCGCGGCGGCCAGCCGCCCGTCCAGCCGTCGGTCCCAATGCGTGAAGCTGCCCAGTCCCGGCGGGAGACCCTCCACGACGACTTCCACGACACCACCCAAGGTGTCGCCCTCGCGCCTGGCGGTGTCGACCTCGGTCACCATCGCGGCGGCCGTATCAGGGTCGAGGCAACGGACCGGGTCGGCGTCGACGCGCTCCCGATCGGCGAACGTCGGGAGCACGCCGGCCGGTGCGGCCACCGTTCCGAGCGAGACGACGTGGCTGACCAGAGCTGCTCCGGTCGTCTGCTCGAGGAATGCGGCAGCCACGGCCCCCAGGGCCACCCTGGCGGCGGTCTCGCGCGCACTGGCTCGCTCCAGCACCGGTCGGGCGTCGCGAAATCCGTACTTCTGCATCCCGGTCAGGTCTGCGTGCCCAGGACGTGGTCGCGTCAGTGGCGCGTTGCGAGCCTGGTTGGCCAGCACCGCCTCCTCGACCGGATCGGCGGACATGACCGTTTCCCACTTCGGCCATTCGGTGTTGGCGATCTCGATCGAGATCGGTCCGCCCAGGCTCATTCCGTGCCGCAGGCCACCGCGGAAGGCCACCTCGTCGCGTTCGAAGCTCATCCGGGCGCCCCGGCCGTACCCGAGGCGGCGCCGAGCTAGGGCCACGACGAGATCTTCGGTCGTGATCCTTACCCCGGCGGGAAGCCCTTCGAGGATCGCGGTGAGAGCCGGACCGTGTGACTCCCCCGCCGTCAACCAGCGCAGCATGTCGCCAAGTTTGGCAGGTCTCCCGGACGGCGTTCTCCTGCGACCGGTCCGGTCCTCGAGACAGCAAGGCTGCGCTAGCCGGCGGTGGGTGTCGCGATCACGACGAGCCAGGAACCCAGGAGCAGAGCGGGACCGAACGGGATCGCAGTCTGCAGCGTGACCCGGCGGGCCACGACGAGAGCCAGCGACGTCAGCGCCCCGACGACGAACCCGGCCAGTAGGGCGATGCCTGCGAGTTCCCAACTCAGCCACCCGGTGTGCAGGCTCAGCAGCGCAGCGACCTTCACATCGCCGAAGCCCATCCCGCGGGGGGTGATCAGGGCCATCCCGAAGAACACCACGAAAGCCACAGCAGCGCAAAGCATGCCACGGGTCAAAGAAGACCAGGAACCGGTCACCGATGCGTCAACGGTGAGTAGGGCCATCGAGCCAATGGCGCCCACGGCTACCAGTCGATCCGGCAGCCGGTGATGCTCCAGGTCGATCACGGCAAGGGTCGATCCGATGATTCCCATAACCAGAAAGGCGAGCAGGGCTGGCCGCCAGCCGATCACCCCCGCGAGGGAGCCGAGTACTGCCGAGCCGGCGAGGGTCATCAGCCCACGACGGCGAGCTGTGGCCGGC
>JAABUR0100008900.1_pt1 | contig 11453 bp, 13 predicted proteins | sample 5560091 | NCBI WGS metagenome assembly JAABUR01 (sample SAMN10711879, study PRJNA513375) | rock metagenome | isolation source: Antarctica rocks | place: Antarctica: Victoria Land, University Valley sud
GATTTTGAGGTTGATGGGCAGGAAGGAAGCGAGGAGGGTGGGATGGGGATGAAGATGGAGCTGAAGCAGGAGCAGGGGCAGGATGAGGTGTTTTACCCTTCGCTTGGTGTTTAAATGGGGGCTTTCGGTGGGAGAGGTGAGTGGGATTTGCTGGGGTAGGACGGTATGGGATATGAGAATGGGGAATGAGATACGGGATATGGGGATAGGACGTTGTTGAACTAAGGCTCCCTTGATTGACGAGATCAAATGTTCAAAAGGGGGCAATTGCAATAGGCGGCGCTTTCTCGTATTTGCTTCATTCGCTGGCACATCTATGAATTAATTCACTACTGGCGGATAGCTCATAGCCTTGACAAAAGCGTCCATCCCGTCCCCTCTCGTGTCGCCAGGGAATGATCCACGGGCGAGATAAAGACTAACGCCTCGCCACGAGACGACAAACTGGGTCAATTTCAAGCACCTGCCGTACTCGCCCCTGGCGATCAAAAGCCCTCATGTAGTCAGTAGACATCGCCTCCCCTTCTTCCGCATACCGGCTCCCCAGCGTTTCCTTTTCCTTTCCCTTTCCCTTTCCCTTCTCTACCATCAACATCGTTCTTCCAGGAAAAGAAAAAGATCCATTCGTCTTTCCTTGACAGGGGCCCTTTGCGCTCGGATACGCCGAGTCCTCGAGTCGGTGGTTTTGGGGTTTCTGTTCCGTGGCAGGTTGATTGTGGATTTTTGGGGGAGGGGGAGAGAGAGGGAGGGAGGGAGGTTGGGAAGGAGGGGGAGGTGGGGAAGGAGATAAGAAGCAGCAAAGGAAATCGATGATGATAAAAGACTAAAGTTCTAGGGTTGGGGGATGGGTGGGTGGGGAAACAAGGAACAAGGAGGATTAGAATGGATGAGATACGAGGTGGGCAAGCTCGTTCGGAATTGTAAAACACACAATCGATTCCACATGCATGGCAGAAGAAGAGAAAAAGGGCAAGTTCGAGGAGTTGAGGAGGCATTGAAGAACCAATCAAAGGATCGAAGAACGGGGGGAGATTTGCAGAAGGTCGGGCGCGGAGAGTTGGGAACGGAACCGCTGGGAAGAAATACGGGCTGCGAATAGGGTGACGGCGACGATGAGGTGGTGGGATGTGTGCGGTTGGTGTTTTAGGGGTTCTACATCCTCGGAGGAGGGGTATGGGCGTCTATGTAGCATGTCGGCCCCTAGAGGGCAGGAGAGTATGGGGGATATATGTAGCATGTGGTGAGATTTCATTGTTGCACGGCGTTCTGCTGGCCACAAAATACGAATGATATGTTTCTACTGCTAATGGTTGTGGAAGACCCGCCAAAAACCCAACGCCAGGCGCTGTGCTGCTAAGGAATGGGAAGACGAATGCGGGAATTGCCAATTAGGCGTGGGGAGCGATACCGACAAACGGCCCGGCCCAGTTGAAGACGACAAAGTTGGCTTCGAAGAATGGATGGCCGCAGTTTCCGCCCCCGCCGATGAGGTTGGTGCCGCAGTCTGGATGCGAGGTGTGGTAAGTTATGTGTCCTCTAATCAAAAGAGATCGCAGCACAGCAAGCGGCGAAGGGGAGATGACTTACTACCCGCGTTATCAACAGGACCGCCCAGGATGACTGATCCAGGGACGGTGGCAGTGTTATTCGTCTGGCTCGAGACACTCCCAAAGTTGAAGCCAAGATCCGGCATGGCAGTCGCACAAGGCACCGTCCAAGCCGAAGCGTCGCCAGCACTAGAAACGTCCTTGGACCCGGGAATAGCAGCATAGTACGCCTTCACGACTGCAGCATCAAGCGACATGGTATTCCCGTCAGTATCCAGGATCATGCTCGTGCCCGCACTAGCGCTTGTCGGCACGCCGCCAATGGTGAAGAACATTTGGTCGATCTTCCAGGCTCCGCTGCTGGCGTCGATATTGACGTAGGTCAGGTCGCCGTGGAATTTGGAGTCGTCGATTTTGCCGAATTCGAAGGTGCCGACATCTTTGCTGCGGAGGTCGCAGCTGAGGACTGTGGCGTCGAGAAAGCCGGCGAGTTCGGAGACGAATGGTGGAGGTGGGCCGTTGACGTTAGGTGTTACTGGGGGAGTTTTAGTTTGGTAGGTTTTGCGGAATGGTAGCTTGGTTCAGATGGGAAGACGTACAGTCTTGGCCAGGAATGGGTAGGGCCATGCCGATGATGCCGTCAGTGTCCGAATCATCATTGGCAGCGGGCGCGAGCTCTATGCGGGAGTTGGGCATAACGACATCGCCATATCCAATGGTATCGTTACCAACATAGCCCTTTATGGTTCCAGAAGCGAAGCTGATGGAGAATGAGTAGCTAGTGTCACTGACCCAAGTGGAACTTGCGGTCGGGTCAAATATGGCATGGTTAGGATTGACATCCGCAGGTGCGACATCATGCCCAGCACGCAGCCAGAAATCTCCCGATCCAGTGTCAATGGTCACATTGAGCAGTTGGAAAGGTGTTCCGACAGCGACGTGGGTCGTCCAGAAATGGACGGGTTGTTGTTGTGGGGTTGCGGGGCCTATGCCGAACGCTCGCTTTCTCCACGCAAGAGAAGGGATTGTTCGTCGGACGGCCTCGAGCTTAAACGATCCTTTCTTTGCCTCTTGCTCGATGGCGGTAGGTGCTGCCAAGGCAGTTGTCAAGAGACTGAGGATCAAAGAGTGTGAGAAATACATATTGAAGGACTGAAGATGGGAATAATGTACAACACTTGATTCAAATAAATGAGGGACGTTTTACAGACAGACAGAAAGAAATCAGGAGCGGAAAAGCATAGTTATAACATGAGTAAGTCAGGCCCCCCAATGTGCACAATGCAAAGCCCAAGAAGTACAGCTGAGGATGAGGAATCCAGTCAGCCCATACATCTGCCTGGCCCGGTATACAGGGTATAAGGGGCCTTGAAATGGGGTGTCATGGGAGGAGATTATAAGGTATCGTTGTATGCAAAAGTCTGGTTCAGTTTTCGGGTTTTAGCGAATTTGGCGGGGAAAACCCACAAATCAGCCTCAAATTTGGTGCAAATAGAGCAAATACCTAGATATCATCCCCACATCCCCAAAACACCCCAAAGCTTCATTTTTGAAGCTATACAAACCTCAGCCTCACACGGAGGCAATCCTGAATCCTACCTACCATGCCCCAAGCTCTTACCCAGGATCTTAGAGACGAGATTCAATTTCACCTAGCTCGTGGCGATAGCACAACGTTCATACACAAAGTCACTCATGTTACCAGGCAGCAGATCAATCGTATGCGTAAGAAACATCTTCATTTCAGCAATGTGACATCTGCGCTTGATACGATTGATAGATCGAAGATTCTGAATGAGTATCATGCTCAGAAACTTCTTGACTTTCTCAGTCAACAATTCATCGTCTATCAGAATGACATGATCTGATTTCTGTACGACGAGTTTGACATTGTCGTCAGTCAAAGCACGATCAGCAGACTGCTCAAAGAAGCTAGATACAGCAGAAAGATTGCTCAAAAAGTCGCTGCTGAGCGCGATGAAAAGCTTCGCAGCGAATGAGAACGACGACTTATGAACTGAACATCTGATCAGCTAGTCTTTCTCAATGAAAGCGCTGCTTGTAAGCAAACAGATAGACTCAACTTTCTTTTCTTCTTTACTCTTTTTAATCATGCTAATGCTTATTCATTAGCTGATTGAAAGTATGACTGAGCTTCGATTGATTTATCTCTGCACGTCACTCAAAGTCTAAAACGATCGAAGAGATGAAGCATTTTGTCAGCGTTTTTCATTGATGAATACATTGCATGAGAGATGCATCATGACTTCATAACAAAAGAGATCTTTCTGAACTTCATGCAATCACAGATGCTTTTTATATGCAATTCTGAAGAAGTAGAATTGTGTTCAATGATGATCATGAATAATGCTAGAATTCATCAATCAGCAGAGCTCAATGAGCTATGTGAAAGCTTTGAGATGCATCTTGTCAAATTGTCATTCTACTCGCCTGACTATAATTTCATAGAAAGTTCATTTTCAGTGTTGAAAGCTTAAATTAAAAGAAATGATCAGCTTGTTCGATGATATGATGAATCTAACGAGAAATTTGATGAATTTCTAAGAATAGCAGTCAGATCACAAAGAAAGCGAGTTGATGATTCTGAAGCACTTTTTCGCTTAACTGACATAGTTCATATATTCAGATGATATTTAGATATAGATAGACTCATCGTAGTCAAGCTCATCATGCTTCTTCGCTATCTCTGAATAATCATTTAAAGTCTTCTTCATCTTCTTCATCTTCAATCGATATTTGCAAGACTGAGATCTTGACTTGAGACTTTAAAGCAGATCTTCGAGCTTAAGAATTATATAAATGACTTCATGTCTGCACTGTTGAAGTACGAGCTTGCTGAGCTGATGTAGAAGATGTAGAGCGTGCTGTCAATGTATCTTTAATCGTTGATTTGAATGACAATTTGTCATCTGAATCAGAATCTCTAGAGCGAGCATACTTGCTGACATCATGAGTCAGCTGTATGTCAATGTCAGCAGATATGTTTAAGCTCTTTCAATGACTTTTATCACGCTCTTTTCAGCTTTGTATTGTTTGTAGATTGTAATATCGAGCATTCAGCTCATTGAAGACGTGTCAAAAAGAATGTGCTCAAGTGCTACTAACTCTGAAGACATGTCAGAAGATATAATCATAAAGATCATCGCTCTGAACAGAACTGCTAGAATGAACAGACAATGTATATCAATGTCAATCGAGCATAGAAAAAGTCTCAGTCTTCTCAAGCATCTTCAGCTTATTGCAACTATTCATCTGCTTTTGTTGATTCTTTCTCTTTTGTCTAATTCTTCACTCTTCGATCTTTCTTTCTTCTTCAGCTGTTGTTCTTTGTATCATCTGCAACGTCAATACGTCTGCTATGCTGATTGATTCACTCATAATCTGCGATGACTGTATAAAAGTAGACGACAATGTAATGATTGAAGAAGATGCTGAGAAAGAATTGACATGCTTGACTTGAGATTTCGCTGTCATCAGAACTTCGATCAGCGTTCTTGAAGATTTAGTAAGTAACACAAACTCATCATCTTTATTGATTGCTTCTGATCAGCATATTATATGATCAGCAATCAGTTGATGATGAATGTTTGACTCATTGATTCAACAGTACTTTCTCTTATTGTGACAGTTTTCTTTGCAAATTCAACTCATCTGAAGAACTTTCATCTGTTCTACAATGTTTGCATGAAGTCGATCATACTCATCGACTTTCTTCTTCAGCTTTGCTGTTTGAGTGAGTGATATTTTCGTCGCTGAAAGCTCAGCTACAAGCGCTGAAGATGCAATATCAATCTTATCACAATTGAAAATGAGTTTTAGATTAATGTCTACATTCTTTTTGTCTGCTGAGTACTTCTGTCAAACATTCGAAGCTACTCTCTGTCGAAACCGTGCCTAGAATCTAACCACACTGCAGCGAGGTAGTGCGTAGCTGAATAGAATGTTTGATCAATAGAGGTAGCTCTAACTAGGAAACTAAGAATACAGAAGGAAGAAGACAGTTTCGAGCTGTATCTATAGTAGGCCGAACAAAGGGGCGAAGTAGCCGGTTTGCTAGGGCTCGGATAGATGAAATGTTTCAGCATATTCCGATTCGGAACATCGCTGTTCCTTGTCCACATACCGAAATCCCTAGGGCCTATTGGCTAGGCCCTATTCAATGTCGACACGCTTCGTAACATTACTCTCTTCTCTTTAAAAGTCATGTCTCTATGACTTGTAGTGTAGTTCATAGCACTGACGTAGAGCTCGACGCTCGCCTTCCTACCAACCTTCCTATTGACCTTCCAGACCATCGAAATGCCTATTGTAGCAGGCTCACTATGAGAGAGGAGGGCGGCCATTGTAGCAGGCTCACTATTTGACGTAGGAACACGAGGTAGACCGGTTCACTGATAGGTAGAACGATGTGGGTAGGTAGATCATCGCATTGACAGCGCCTTTGTAGCAGGCTCACTAGAAGGGAACCGACTAGCTCATCGAAGAGGTCGACTATTGACTTGCCTTTGTAGCAGGCTCACTAAATTGACCTGAATCCGGATCGAGCCGGATCGAATTTGATGACACAGATTATTTTGACTCGACTGATCCACGAGCTTTTTGAGGGGGGGGAGAGTTTGTGATTCTCTAGCAATCAACGGTCATATGTTCCCGTTGATTCTATTGATCGGGTGAATCGATGCTACTGAATGAGCGGTAAGTTCTCTAGCAATTCAACAGCCTCGCCGTTGATTCTATTGACCCCCTGATGTTGTTCTGTCTTTCGAAGTCGTCGACCACCAGGTAAACAAATTTCTTTAGACTCGTTCCGTTGTCCGTCGAGTGTCTTGAATGAATATTGGTACCCGTATCGTAGGGTTAACGAATTCTTAGTTTAATGTCGGGATCGTGCCTAGAATCTAACCACACTGCAGCGAGGTAGTGCGTAGCTGAATAGAATGTTTGATCAATAGAGATAGCTCTAACTAGGAAACTAAGAATACAGAAGGAAGAAGACAGTTTCGAGCTGTATCTATAGTAGGTCGAACAAAGGGGCGAAGTAGCCGGTTTGCTAGGGCTCGAATAGATGAAATGTTTCAGCATATTTCGATCCGGAACATCGCTGTTCCTTGTTCACATACCGAAATCCCTAGGGCCTATTGGCTAGGCTCTATTCAATGCCGACACGCTTCGTAACACTCTCTTTCAAAAATCATGCAGTGTCAGAGTCATTCGCTCATTCTTCTTTATTAAATATCAAACGATGATGACTTTTATAAATATTAGCACACACTTTAGATCGATGAAATCAACATGCTCAAAGCATTTATGCATCTGCTCTTGATGCAGATCTTGAAGATTGACATCGTTCTCATCATCTATAGTAATTTGCAAGATGTCATTGATGATGAGAGTGACTTCATACTTGACTGTCATGTTCATAAATGATCTGAGCGATTCTAGCGATAGCGATGACTTTGACTTCGTTGATTCTCGTCTTTTCATCGATGCAGTGAGCTTCGTGAATTGCTTTGAAGCTGCTTGAGTCTTAGACTGATTATCATCTAGATTCTTCTCATTCTCATTCTCATCTTCAAATCAGTCAAGCTTCGCTGACGATGATATTGACGATGACACATGCGCTCTTCGAGTGACAAGAGTAGCAGCAGTCTTAGCGACAAAGATCACAAGCTCGCTCGAGATGAGTGCGTTTACGTTGACAGCTTGAGAGATCTGAGAAGTCTTGAGAAAGTTAAGCTGAGAAATCTTGAGAAGATTAAGTCTGAGCGAAGGAAGGTCTTCTACATCTGAAAGCGTCGGGAATGAGAAGATCTCTGCCTCTGAAGACAGTACGATAGAATTCTTAGATACGGAGACGATTTTGCGTGTCTTAGAAGTCTTGAATGCATCTAGATGAAGCAGAGCCTTGAAGGGAGCCCTTTTGCATCCGGTACGCCTGAGGGGCATTCTGACTATCTAGGATTGCCTCCGTGTGAGGCTGAGGTTTGTATAGCTTCAAAAATGAAGCTTTGGGGTGTTTTGGGGATGTGGGGATGATATCTAGGTATTTGCTCTATTTGCACCAAATTTGAGGCTGATTTGTGGGTTTTCCCCGCCAAATTCGCTAAAACCCGAAAACTGAACCAGACTTTTGCATACAACGATACCAAGAAGGGATAACTGCGCCTTACGGCCTCATAGGGCAGCAAGGATCTTGAAACAACGGGAAATCCGGAACAGGTAGATGAAGAAAGTCAAGGCAAGCAATTGATCAACTTGTGGAAGGTTTGGAAATTACAATCAAGCGGACGGCCATGTCTTTGTCGATACGTTGTGTGCGTATGATATGGACGAAACTGTGGTAACCTAAGGGTAAGGAATGTATTATTGGAAGGGCTGAAGATTGACGGGAGATAAATTCCGCTGACGCCAAGCTTCGCTCTTTCGCAAATGATAAATGGAGAATCCCACCGAGAGCTATCGGAGAAATCCGAGCTGCTGAACGGTTACAAAGAACCGTAAGGGTTTAGAGGAACGATTAACGCTGGGCCTGTTCAACGCGCAACTAAACCACCAATTCCTCAAGCCTTGTCTCCGACTATGGCTCCCAAAGTTCGGGAGCCTTCGCCTATTTCTCAATCGTCGTCAGATTCAGCGAGTGATGCTTCAGAGGTAAATCAAATAGATAGCGTCGGAGAAGCTTCGAGGAAGAGGCGTAAAGTATCGCCCCAGTCAGACTTACCAGAACCTGAAACTCCACATCCAACTGCGCCAACGTCGTCACGCATCAAGCCTCGAGCACCTGACAGCGCCGTAAAAACCTCCAGCGATATCTTACATCCCATCGTCAGTAACGGGAAGGTGGTTGATTCAAAGGCGAGCTTTGCTACGCTAGAAGTCGCACCATGGCTCATTGCTTCCTTGGCCGCAATGGCCATCCTTAGGCCTACTGGCATACAAAAGGGCTGCATCCCCCAGATACTACATGGGAGAGACGTTATAGGAGGCAGTAGGACAGGTTCGGGCAAGACGGTGGCATTTACGGTGCCGATATTACAAAAATGGGCAGAGGATCCGGTGGGCATCTTTGCCGTTGTACTTACACCAACAAGGGAACTCGCCCTACAAATCTTTGAACAAATCAAAGCCATTTCTGCTCCACAGAACCTCAAAGCGATACTCGTAACTGGTGGTGTCGAGATGCGCCCGCAGGCGATAGCACTATCTCAACGTCCACACATCGTGATTGCAACCCCTGGCCGTTTAGCCGATCATATCCTTACGTCTGGCAGAGACACGATAGCTGGGCTACGGCGTACCCGTGTTGTTGTACTTGATGAGGCAGATCGTCTTCTGGCTTCTGGCCCAGGAAGTATGCTTCCTGATGTTGAGACTTGCCTTTCTGCTCTTCCACCTTCGCGTGAGCGGCAAACATGTCTCTTTACTGCTACACTGACAGCAGAAGTCATGGCTCTCAAGTCTCTACCAAGAGAGAAAGAAAGACCTCCCGTATTCGTCTGCGAGGTTGACACATCCGAGATAGCCGTTCCAGCAACTCTACATCAGACATATATTCAAGTACCCCTTACATACCGTGAGGCTTACCTACACGTACTTCTCCTTACAACTTTCAATGCGGCGAAAAGATCTGTGATTATATTCTGTAATCGTACCGCTACAGCCAATCTCCTTGAGCGCCTACTCAGGCTTTTGGAACACCGTGTCACGTCGTTACATTCGTTACTGTCCCAGCAAGACCGAACATCAAATCTAGCCAGATTCCGAGCGTCAGCAGCACGCATACTAGTCGCGACGGACGTAGCAAGCAGAGGGCTAGACATTCCTGAAGTCGACTTGGTTGTGAATTACGATGTCCCCCGCAACCCCGATGACTACATTCACCGAGTTGGACGGACAGCACGAGCTGGAAATAAGGGAGAAGCTATTACAATGGTGGGTCAGAGAGATGTTGCACTGTTTCTAGCCATTGAAGGGAGAATTGGGGTGAAAATGGATGCTTTCGAGGAAAAAGGCGTCAACATTGAAACTAGAGTAGTGAGGGATGGGCTCAAGGATGTTGGAGAACGTAAAAGGGAAGCTCTTCTGGATATTGATGAGGGCAGAGACATCAAGGGGAATCGAACCAGAGGCAAGATTAGGAGATTAGAATGACTCACGCCATAATACTTAGACAGCAAAGTGCTCAGTGGCTTGCTTGTGTGATCCCTCGAACCATGGGAATACCGGCCTCGCTTCTCACATAGAGATATGTACATAGATCTTAGAGGGAAGTCTTGGTATACGAGGACACGAGGGTAGATAGGCATACAGATATATTTGACTAAACTATGTAGTAGGTAGAGCATACGGATGGAAGGAAGAAGTGGAAAGAAGGTAAATACCCTGAATCCCCTGAATCCCCTAGCGCCGGATGTGGGCGGAGATTACTAACCATAGGGGTAACAGTACGAGTACGTACGTACTGTTCCCTATTTCCATCAGGAAGACCCCCGAAACAAACAATGACTATCTCTCTTCCGACTGCATGATAGCTTATACAAGCCGTTGAGTACTGGTCCAGAACATGGCATTTCATTTCGTCATGGTGGTCGGAAGAGGCACTAAAGGAGTCAACGTTTGAGCACATTTGATATCTTGATGGTATTCCCATCCGGAGGGGGACAAGTGTCTTGGCGAATGTTTTGGTAGTAATAATCCACCAATCACAATATTTCCAAGTCGCACAGAAAGTCCATCAAACCTCAGGTCACAACGACAAATAAGTACTTCAGATTTAAGACATTCTTACCTTCGTTCTCTACTTCCCGAGTATCACCACTCGTTGGAGACGCTCTTGTACTTTTGGAGTCTCTTTTTCTGTGGAATTTGCATTGCGACTTTTCGTCGACTTATCAATCAATCGCGTACGGCACGCGTTGTAATCTACATCCCTTCCTACATCGTGAGGATTTTATCGCCCTTCGCACTCTGAATATCCTACACGGAATTCTCTGTATTGCAAGCCTCTAGTAGAACTGGATGCCGGTTTGCGCTGGATGTGTTCTCCTATCTTCAACTAGGAGACTTTGTGTTTGACGATCTTTACCGGCAAACTCTGACGTATGCGAGGCGGTCACCACCTCGGAGTTTGTCAACACAGAAAACAGTCAACATTCACAGATCTATTGACGGACTACCCTTTCTATAATTCACTTTCTACAACCGCACAACCGCTGGACTCAAGCTATAGAGACTATCATCTTCGACCAAGATGTCTTCTGGAGTTCGGCGCAGTGGCCGCAAGCGGACGGCCGCCGCTGGTAAGCTTTCCGATGCTGACATCCCGTCTTCGTCGCCGTCTCGACCTGCGGCAAAAAAGCGAAGAGTAAGTTTCTTCTGCCGTTGGGTGGAGAATGTACAGCTGCTAAAGTTCGAATCAGGCCAATGGCGCTCCGGCCCCAGCTCCAGTACCAACCCTGGCGGCGACCCCAGAAAATGAGGGCGTACAGGATGATGCCGTCTCTGATGGCACTACGAGCAATGCCGAAGTACAAGAGCTAGCTGATGCAGTTATTCCTCATCTAAGCGTTGCAAAGGATGCTGTGGCTGTTGCCGAACAATGGTCAAACTCGAATATTGAAGAGCTTTGTGGGGAGAGTGTCGCGGCTTATGCCAAAGTTTGTGGCAGGGATTGGACCTACTACGTCAAGAAACTCAACATCAACATTGGGCGGCCCCCAGATTCGTACTCTCGACAGAGTGTTGGGGAAGACGGTTCGAGAACTCCGGCACTGGAGACCGATGACTCCTCGACCGTTCATATCGACTTAGGACCAAGCAAGACTATCTCAAGGTTACATGCCGAATTGTTCTTTGACTTGAAGGACACGAGGTGGCATGTGATTG
>JAABUR0100008901.1_pt1 | contig 11453 bp, 10 predicted proteins | sample 5560091 | NCBI WGS metagenome assembly JAABUR01 (sample SAMN10711879, study PRJNA513375) | rock metagenome | isolation source: Antarctica rocks | place: Antarctica: Victoria Land, University Valley sud
GCCGGCAGCATGGGCGTGGCCGCCAGCGCCAATATCGACCCTGAGCGCCGCCACCCAAGCATGTTCGAGCCGGTCCACGGCAGCGCGCCGGATATCGCCGGTCAGGGAATCGCCAACCCGATCGCCGCCATCTGGAGTGCCGCCCTGATGCTTGACCACCTCGGCCTGCCCGATCAGGCCGCGCGGATCATGCGCGCCATCGAAGCGACGACTGGCACTGGCCTGGTCACTCCGGATCTCGGCGGCACCGCGACGACCCGCGAGGTCGGCGACGCCGTCCTCCGGGCGCTCTAAACGGCGCCGATCTGATGCCCTCGTTCGCCAATGCGCGCAAAGACGTGCTGCGACACCGTTGAGGACGGCTGACAACCTGCTTCAAGGCGATCACCGAGCAGTCAGATCATCTCGCGGGATCGGTAGTTCTTGACGAGGATGCATCAGCGCCTCCTGCAAGGAGACATCCCCGGGGAGAACACATGGAACACTCGTGGAGCACCGCCCTGTGGCGGCAATTCGGCGCCGTCAGACGAGCTCGAGAACGCTCTGATGGCCTGTCCCGCGTCGCAGTGGACCCAGCGCCTCTGGCCCGACCCCTCGTTGCCGCCGTTTCCGCCGCGGTTCGCGGAGTTCTAATATGTCACCTTTCACACGCTTGTCTGGCTCGACCTCTATCTCTCAGGCGTCCCGGAGGAGGGATTTTCTCCTCCTGCTCCCTTCGCCCGAGGGGACCTCGATTCCGTCGAATCGCTGCCCGAACGGCCCTATACCAGGGAGCAACTGCGCGCCTATCACGCATCCATGCGCCAGAAGTGCCACACGACACTGGTCGTACTGACCGACGAGCAGGCGCGCCGGTCCGTCCAGTATCCCTGGTCACAGGGGCAGCCGGTCAGCTTTCTGGAACTGCAGCTCTACAATTTGCGCCACGTCCAGGAACATGCGGCCCAGATGAGCCTTTTTCTCGGACAGCACGCCATCCCTGACGCGGACCTCGACTGGGTGCCCCGGGCAAAGCGTGACCCTGGCAGCCACTGAATGGGTGCGGAGTGGGGGCTCGCCTGTACGCTCCCACACACGCTCCTAAATCTCGTGGCCGGCGAGCCCCTCAACCACCGTCAGCAGCGACGAATGATCGAGGTCGCCATGACCAGCCGCCGCGAGCGCCTCGAAGAGCTGCGCGACCACACCGGTCACCGCCAGCGGCACCCTATGCTCCTTGGCGGTCGCGAGGGCGATCCCCAGGTCCTTCCGGTGCAGGTTGACCCGAAAGCCGGGGGTGAACTCATGGCGAAGCATGGTCGGACCGCGTAGCTCCAGCACCTTGCTCCCCGCCAGGCCGCCGCTCAGCACCTCGACGATCTTCGCCGGGTCAACCCCCGCCTTCGAGCCGAGCACCAGCGCCTCGCTGACCGCGGCGTAGGTGATGGCGACCACGATCTGATTGCAGGCTTTGACCGTCTGGCCCGCACCCGGTTCCCCGACATGGACGATGGTCTTGCCCATCGCCTCGAAGAGGGGACGGGCGCGGGCGAAATCGTCGGCGGACCCGCCGACCATGATGCTGAGGGTGCCAGCGACCGCCCCTTTATCGCCGCCGCTGACCGGCGCATCGAGTGCCGAGGCACCGCGCTCGGCCAGCGCCGCCGCCATCTCGACCGCGGTCGCTGGCGCGATGGTGCTCATATCCACGAACAACGATCCCGGACCCATCGCACCAAGCAGACCGTCATCTCCAAAGACCACATCGCGCACATCGGGCGAGTCGGGCAGCATCGTGATGACGATCTTTGCGCGTTCGGCGACCTCGCGGGGAGATTGGGCCGCGCTGACGGCGTCAGACTCGGCGGCGAGCTGATCGACCGCCCCCCGGCTCCGGTTGTGGACGACCAGTGGATAGCCCGCCTCGATCAGATGACGGGCCATCGGTTTGCCCATGATGCCCAACCCAATGAACCCGATCGAATCCGCCACCCGTCACTCCCTCCACTGGTCTGACGACGTTCACCTGTTCCGCTCGATCGGATCACTGACTCAAGCGCGACCCGACGATCGAGAGCGTCCCTTACCTGGTGAGACCCCACTCCGTGAGCCAGGAGAGCGAGTGTTCCGTTCCTCCCTCGGGGAGGTATTCCAAGCTGACCCAGCCATCGTAGCCCGACCGGTCGATCGCCGCGAACAGGTACGGGAAGTTGATCTCGCCAGTGCCCGGCTGATGACGATCCGGACTGTCCGCGATCTGGATGTGGCCGATCCGAGCGACCTGCCGCCCGATCGTCGCCGCCAGATTGCCCTCACCGCGCTGCGCGTGATAGACGTCGTACTGCAACGCCAGATTCGGATGCCCGACCCGATCGATCAGATCGAGCGCGGTCTCGGTCGTCGGCAGCAGAAACCCGGGCGCGTCGTACCGGTTGAGCGGCTCGACGACGAGCCGCACTCCAACCCGCTGCAGTTCCGTCGCGGCGAAGGCGAGATTCCCGACGACCGTCGCTACCTGCTCCTCCATCGCCGGCCCAACCAGTTGGCGACCGACCAGGCAGTTGATCCGGCGGCCGCCGGTCGCGCCAGCCACCGCCACTGCCCGGGTCACACCCTCGCGAAACTCGGTGATCCGCGCCGGATCGTTGGCGATGCCCCGTTCCCCCGCCGCGAAGTCGCCTGCCGGAAGGTTGAAGAGCACCAGCTCCTGGTGATTCTGGCTCAGCGCAACGGCGAGCGCCGGCACGTCCTCCCCATATGGAAAGAGCACCTCGACGCCCATAAAACCGGCTGCCGCGGCGCGGGCGCACCGCTCGGCAAATGGATACTCCGTAAACAGCATCGACAGATTGGCGGCAAAGCGCGGCACGGGACATCTCCTCCACGGCGACAGTCTACGAGCCGAGGGCACGGACGTGGAGCATATTGGTTCGGCCCGACACGCGCGTCATCGGCAGCGACCCCGCGATCAAGGCATAGGCGCCGTCGGTCGCCAGCCCCGCATCAACGATCTGCCGGCCCGCGATCCGGAAGAGGTAGTCGGGATCGTCCTCCAGGGGCACCACGATCGCCCGGACGCCCCAGACCAGATTCAGGCGGCGGGCGACGACCTCGTCGGTCGCGACCCCGACGATCGGCGGCATCGGTCGGTATTTGGCCACGCGGTGCACCGCCGCACCGGTCAGCGTGAAAACGACCAGATGCTCGACCGGCGCGGCATCCGCCAGCGCCTGCGCGGCACGGGCAATCGCGTCGGCATACGCCAGCGTCGGATCGGACGACGCCGGGAGCGGCTGCTCCGCGGCGCGGGTCCGAATCGGCCCGTCGCGCTCCGCCTCACGGATGATGCGGCCCATGGTCTGGACCGCCTCGATCGGATAGCGACCAACCGCGGTCTCCGCGGAAAGCATCACGGCATCGGTCCCGTCCCAGACCGCGTTCGCGACATCGCTCGTCTCCGCCCGGGTCGCCACCGGTTGGGTGATCATCGACTCCAGCATCTGGGTCGCGGTAATCACCGGGACGCCCAGGCCGTTGGCGACACTGATGATCTCCTTCTGCGCCCGTGGCACCCGCTCGGGCGCCATCTGGACGCCCAGGTCACCGCGCGCCACCATCAGGCCGTCGGCCTCCTGGGCGATCGCCCGGACATCGGACAACGCTTCCGGGCGCTCGATCTTCGCCACCAGGGCAGGCGCCGCCCCGCCGCCGCCGCTCGTCGCCACCTCACGGGCCAGGCGAAGATCACCGGCATCATTGACGAAGCTGAGCCCGAGAAAGTCGACGCCGTGCTTCACCGCAAAGCCGATATCCTCCCGGTCAACGTCCGTCAGCGCGCCGCCCCGGATCGGCGCTCCCGGCAAGGTGACTCCCTGCCGGGCCAGCAGCAGCCCACCCCGCCCGACCTGACAGGTCGCGACCGTTCCCTCGATCTTCTCCACGAGGAGCTCGATCAGCCCGTCGGAGATCAATAATCGCGACCCCGGCTCGATCACGTCGAAGAGGGCCGGATAATCGATCCCGACCCGGGTCGGGCTGGTCGCCACCGGCTCGTTCACGATCTCGATGGTCGTTCCCCGGGCGACCGGCACCGGCTCGTCCCCGGCCAGCGGTCCAGTGCGGATCTTGAGACCGCGCAGGTCGAACAGCACCGGTACCATCCGGTCCAGCTCGCTCGCTGCCGCCCGCACATCCTCAATCAGCCGGGCCCGTCCGTCGCCGGAGCCGTGCGCGGCATTGATCCGCACCACGTCGACCCCAGCCAGGAGCAGCTCGCGAAGGCGATCCCGTCCGGCGACCGCCGGTCCAAGCGTCGCCACGATCTTGACCCGTCGCTCGTCGTAGCGGCCCACGGCTGCTCCCCCTGGTCTCGTCAACTGGTCGCCTACGGATCTCCGGTCGCCCTCCAACCGGCGGCTTCATTCTACGCGCATCCTCGGATGTCGCCCGGCCCCACCAACTGAAGCGGCGTTCACCCGCTCGCCGTCGCTCGTCTCCACCCGATTTCGGACGCGCCGGCCCGCTGCATGGCGCGCGGTCAGGCGCGCGCCGGCGCCATGCGATAGGATCGGGGAGAGTTCGGCGTTTGGCCCGGCGGAACGCCGCCCGTGATGCCGCCCGACCGACATCGACAAAGGAACGACCATGCGCGTCCATACCCTCGAACCGGCCCGCGATACCCTCCACGGACTCTTCTCCCGCGATCTACCCCCCGCGATCACGATCGACTCCGGCGATACGGTGGTGTTGCGAACCCTCGACGCAGGCTGGGGAATGGAACCTCCAACCGAGCCGGGCGCCACCCCCCGGCGGTTCGAAGATGTCCGCCCGGAATGGAAAGGTGATGGGCACGCGCTCTGTGGACCGATCGCGGTCAACGGCGCGGAACCCGGCATGACCTTAGAGGTCCGGATCAACGATCTGCAGCCAGGGACATGGGGCTGGACTGCTGGCGGCGGTCCATTCTCCGCACTCAACAAACGTCTCGGCGTTGACGACCGGGAAGAACCGCTCCAGTGGGAGCTCGATCCGACCCGCCTGACGGCCCGGGACCAGCACGGTCACACCGTCCTCCTCCGTCCCTTCCTCGGTGTGATCGGCATGCCACCTGACGAGCCCGGGAACCACCCGACATCCCCGCCCAGATCGACCGGCGGCAACCTCGATTGCAAAGAGCTGGTTGTGGGCAGCTCGCTCTTCCTGCCGATCGCCGTCGCTGGCGGACTACTCTCGGTCGGCGATGGACACGGCGCGCAGGGCGACGGCGAGGCTGGCGGCACCGCCATCGAGTGCGCGATGGAGCGCGTCGAGCTCACCGTCGTCGTCCACGACAATGCCAGGCTGGGGACACCCCATGCCCGGACCCCGGCGGGCTGGATCACCTTCGGTCTGAACGAGGATCTCAACGAGGCGATGACCGCGGCGCTCGACCAGATGCTCGACCTGATGTGTCAGGTGCTGGCGGTCAGCCGCTACCAGGCGATCGCCCTCGCCAGCGTCGCGGTCGATCTCCGCGTCACTCAGGTCGCGAACGGGGTGTGGGGCATCCACGCGCTGCTACCCCATGGCGCGATCCGATAGCAACGCGCGTCATCTCGCGCATCAGCGATGACCATGGCCGTCGACCCGGAGCGGGATGCGTTCACCCCCCTCCCGCGCCACCTCGCCGCTCTTCTCCCCGGTCAGGCTGGCGGAGGTGTGGCAGCGTCCCCGTCACCGCATGAGGTCCGCACGACCACCAGCGTATCGACCGCCGACTCCGCGCCCCAGACCTCACCCGGGCGACCGTTCAGTTGTCGGACCGCCGCGTCCGGGTCTGGCAGCGGCACCACCATGAAGGTCTCGGTCTCGGGGTCGAAGCGGACGAGCGAGTTGCCGCCGAAGTCGCTCAGCCAGACAACGTCCTGATCATCAACGAAGACCGCATAGGCGGCGGGGTTTGACCCCGGAAGCCGCCACTCCTGCCACGACCGCGTCGCCGGGTCGTAGCGGCCGACCTGTCCGGCATTCCACTCACTGATCCAGAGCGCGCCGCCCGAGTCGCTCCAGACGCGCCGCGGCCCCGCCCCAGGTGTCGGTGGATCGACCTCCCGCGCCGTGATCGCGCCGGTGATCGCTTCCACCTCGATCTGCCCCAGGAAATCGCCCGCCAGCGATGCGAACCAGACCGCGCCGTCCGGCGTCGACGTGATGCCGTAGGGACCGCGCCCACGAGGCGCCGTCACCACCGCGACGTTACCCGTGGCGGGATCGACCGAGCCAATCACCCCGTTTTGGCCGGTGAACCAGAGGATTCCATCGGGGTCGAAGGCGGCGGTGTTCAAGTTGGCGCCCGCGGCCTCGGGCGGCAGAGGAAACGCCTGAACCTCCTTGGTCTCGGCGTCGACACGGACGATCGCGTTGAGGCCGGTGTCCGTCACCCACGCCGCGTCGTCTGGTCCAACGACCACGCCGTGCGGCGACGAGCCCGCTCCCAGGGCAATGCGCTGCACCTCACCTGTGGCAGGGTCGAACAACCCGAGCACCCCGGCCCGTTGCCCGCTGTACCAGATGCCCTTGCCATTCGCCGAGGGCGCGACGTCATGCGGTCCATCACCCGCCGGCACCGGAAAACGCTCGATCGTCAGGCAGTCCGCGGGTACCGTTCCTCTGGGCGTCGCCGGCTGACCTGCGATAGCTTGGGCTGGCCACCAGCCAAGGAGAAGGATGAGAAGAAGTAGGGGTCGACGCATCATCAGGACTCCTTCCAGCATCGTGCCGTCGTTGCGGGAACGCTGGCCATGGCACCAGCCAAACTTCCCGCCGGGTGTGTCGACGGGCGCTTCCTCGCCATCCGCATACTCATGGTACTGCCGGCGATAGTGGTGACGCGATCCAACCCTGTCTTCTTATCCCGCAGCGGCACGACGCCTCGCCGCCCAAGGGTAGCGAGGACGTCACCAGATGAGAACGTCCTGGGGGGCCCCAGATCGGCTTGACGGCCGGAGGTAAGCGGCTATGATGGCCCCAGAGCCAATAATCGAGACCCTACACACGAGGTGGCGATTCAGTGACGCCACTCGGCTTGAGACGACTCTATCTCTATGACCATTCCTTATAAGGGGAGCGCGAGCGAGCACGGTCATGCGACGGGGGGTGAAGTGGGCGCTGGAATGCTCGAAGTTCGCGACCTTCATGTCCACTACCACACGTCGCGCGGGGCCGTTCGCGCGGTCAACGGTGTGAGCTTCGACATCCGTCGCGGTGAGCGATTCGGACTCGTTGGTGAGTCCGGATCCGGCAAGTCCACGATCGCCCTCGCCCTCCTCCGTCTGATTCGACCGCCAGGGCGCATCGAGTCCGGTCAGCTGATCCTTGAAGGGACTGACCTTCTCGCCCTGTCAGGCGAAAGGATGCGGCAGGCGCGTCTTGCCGAAATCGCCTTGGTGGCTCAGGGTGCGATGAACTCGCTCAATCCCGTCGCCCGGGTCAAGGACCAGATCCGCGACGGACTCCGGGATCATGGCATTCAGCTGTCATCCAGAGCTTTCGACGATCGAGTCCATGAGTTGCTCGACAGCGTCGGGCTCCGACGGGATGTCGGAACGATGTACCCGCACGAGCTCAGTGGCGGCATGAAGCAGCGCGTCTGCATCGCCATCGCCATCAGTCTGCGCCCGAAGCTGATCATTGCCGACGAACCCACCAGCGCATTGGATGTGGTCGTTCAGCGCCAGGTGATGGCGACGTTACTCAAAGTGCAGGAAGATCTCGGAGCCGCGGTCCTGCTCATCGGCCATGATATGGGTCTGATGGCGCAGGTGGTGGATCGAGTCGGCATCATGTATGCCGGAAGTTTCTCCGAAGAATCGAAGGTGGCGGAGATGTTTCGCGCCCCTCTTCATCCGTACAGCCAGCTGCTCATCGCGAGCCTACCATCGTTGGAAGACAAGGGGGCGTTCCGCGGTATCCCAGGATTGCCCCCCTCCCTGCTGCAGCGTCCGGAGGGTTGCGTGTTTCGGTCACGCTGTCCACGTGCATTCGACCGGTGCATCGTCGAGAATCCACCACTCCGCGAGATCGAGCCGGAGCGTCGCGTCGCCTGCCATCTCTATTGAGGGGTGCTCATGACCGCATTGCTTGAGATCAGGCACGCAACGAAGATTTTCGGCGGTGGACGCCGGCTGCGCACTAGGGCCGGCACCGTAGCACTGAATGACTTCTCGCTCAACGTCTACGCGGAACCACCAAGCATCACCGCGATCGTCGGCGAGAGTGGAAGTGGCAAAACCACCCTTGCCCGGCTGCTGCTGGGCGTCGCGTCACCAACCTCTGGCGAGGTGATCTACCAGGGCAAGGATGTTCGGACGCTGTCTCGCGAGGAGCGACGTCAATTTCTCCGCGATGTACAGGTTATTTTTCAGGACCCATACGAAGTCTACAATCCGTTCTACAAAGTCGACCATGTTCTTGAGACGCCGATCCGGAAGTTCGCCCTCGCGAAATCGGGCGAATCGACCCGAGCCCTTATGGAAAAGACACTCAATGCGGTCGGCCTCCGTCCCGAGGAGACGCTCGGCCGCCATCCTCACCAATTGAGCGGTGGCCAGCGGCAACGGATCATGGTCGCGCGCGCACTGCTCATCCAGCCCCGGTTGATCATCGCGGACGAGCCTGTGTCAATGGTGGATGCGTCGTTGCGAGCGACGATCCTGGAGAGTCTTCGCCAGCTACATGTGCGCTTCGGTATGTCGATCCTCTACATCACGCACGACCTCACGACGGCCTATCAGGTGAGCGATAACATCATCGTGCTCTACCGTGGGGAGATGGCCGAGGTGGGTGACGTGGAACTTGTCGTGAAACAGCCGCTCCACCCATATACACAGCTCTTGATTCGATCAATCCCGGTAGCCAGTACCGTGAAGCAATGGACCCTCCAGGATGTGTCGGCTGACGCACCCTCGTCCGCTGAATCAACTCAAGGCTGCCGCTTTGCTAATCGCTGCCCGATGGTGATGGACATCTGTCGGACGACCACCCCGCCCCTCTTCCGCACCGAGCAGGGGCGAGCCGCCGCCTGCTTCCTCTATCGCGACAAGCCCCAACTCGGTGCCGCGGATCTTGATCGCCTGCTGACCACGAGGTCCGCCCCTATTGCGGAGACTGTAGCCTGAGTCGACCACCGGTAACCCTCGGTGAGGGCACGGTGGCCACACACTCCAGAACGAAGCGCGGCACTGACGAACAACTCAAGTGCCAGCGCCGCGTCGGCCGTACGCGCGCACGGCCCGCGCAGCGGAAGGTCGTCGGGACGGTGCCCACGTAGGGTGTGCACGACCACGCGAAGGCGGTAGATCGTGCCAATTCTTGAAGAGAGACCTTTTGCCGCGTGTCGCGATTGATGCTGGGCCATCGCCACGTCTCGCGCATTACACCCGGTTGCGCAGCCGAGGGTTCGATATCTCATCCAATCCAACCGCGACCAGGAACAGCCCGGTGAAGAGGACGGAGATGACGACAATGGGCGGGGTCCACCACCACCACCAGCCGTTGATAATCGCCGCGTTATAGTTGACCCAGTACAGGGTCATTCCCAGGGTTGGGGCCTCGAACGGTCCGAGGCCGAGCATCTCGAGACCGATGGCGGCCAGCACCGCGGCCGAGATTGATGTCACAAACGTGCCCATCAGGTACGGCAGGAGATTCGGCAGAAGTTCCTTGACGATCACTTCGGGACCGTTCATGCCTGACAGGCGTGCAACCTGCACGTACCCACGCTGTTTCATCGTCAACACTTGCGACCGGATGGTGCGCGCCGGGTACAGCCAAGCGATCACAGAAATGACGAAGGTCATCTCCGTCACCGTCATCCCACCCCGCACACGCATGGCCAGCACGATGAGGATCAGCAACCCCGGGACAGTGAGCCCGACATCGATCAGGATCTTGAGAACTTCGTCGACAACCCCACCATAATAGGCGGCGATGAACCCCACCACGGTGCCGACGGTCACGCCCAAGAAGCCGCAAATGAGACCCAATCGGAACGTGAGGGGTGTGCCTTCCACCATCGCGGCGTACAGGTTGCGGCCTTGTTTGTCACTCCCGAACGGGAGCTCTTGAGAGGGTGGACGCAGGCTGCGCACCGAAAGCGGCCGTGCTTCCGTCACGTCCACGGTGAGGTGCCCGATGATGACGAAAAGAGCGAGAAGGAGGAGGAATCCGAGACCGACGAGGAGCGAGCGATTGCGCCGGCCGTAGCTGATGAAGGACCCCGCGGCCCTTCTCATAGTCGGCTCGCGCCACGCGACGGGGACCATGCCTTCCTGAACCGCGACTCCCATTCTAGCTCCTGCTATAGGTGATGCGCGGGTCGAGCAGCGGATAGATCAGATCAAGGATCAACGTGGCAAGGCCGATCGCGAGGATGAGAACGAAAACGATGCCCTGGACCAGGAAATAGTCGGAGCCCCGAATAGCGGAGTAGAGGACCTTGCCGATGCCGGGATAGGAAAAGATGACCTCCACAATGATCGTGCCGGCAATCACCTGGCCAAGGGCCAGTGCGAGGGCGGTGGTTTGCGGCAGGAGGGCGTTGCGAATGGAGTACCGGACGAAGATAGTGCTGTCCTTGAGGCCCTTCGCATCCGCGTAAGTGACGTAGTCCTCACCGGTCGTGGTCACCATCATCGAACGCATCGAGAGTGCCCATCCACCGATCGACACGAGGATGATCGACAGCGCTGGCAGCACCGAATGATAGAGAACATCCATCGCGAACGCCCAGCTCCAGTCCGGGAAGGTACCAGGCTTATACCCGTACAGGAGCGGGAACCAACGGAGACGGAACGCGAAGAGGTAGACGAGCACTAACCCAAGAACGAAGAATGGGATGGCATTCAGGGACAGGAGGGGCGGCATCAGAAATTGAAGCACTTTCGGGGCTCGCGGCCAGCCCATAAATGCACCGAGCAGACCGCCGATGAACCACGAAATAATGATCGTGGTCGTCAAGAGTCCCAAGGTCCAGGGGAGTGATTCACGCATGATCGAGATCACGGTTCGAGGATAATTGGTCATCGAGTAGTTGAAATTGAAATGCGCGGTGTCATCGAGATACGTCAGATATTGCTTCCAGATTGGTTCATTGAGACCGAATTTTTCGTCGTAAATCTCGATCATTCCCTCCATACCGGTCTGGATGCTTCCTCCAAGAGCGGCCTGTTGTACCAGTTGCTGTCGGACCGGATCTCCACCCCCGAGTCGCGGCAGAAAGAAGTTGACGGTGGCCGCCAGCCAAACGGTGATAACGAAGGTACCCAGTCGCTTCAGGACGTAGTCGATCGGCACGACGTTCTCCTTCGACGGGCGTTTTTACAGGCGATCGAGTCGGAGAGGGGCCTCAACGCTCCTCTCCGACCGAGATCACCTGTTTGCCGGAGCTATGGCGCGGCCGCCTCGAGGGTATGCATGACCAGGCCCCAGGTCAGGTG
>JAABUR0100008903.1_pt1 | contig 11453 bp, 11 predicted proteins | sample 5560091 | NCBI WGS metagenome assembly JAABUR01 (sample SAMN10711879, study PRJNA513375) | rock metagenome | isolation source: Antarctica rocks | place: Antarctica: Victoria Land, University Valley sud
ACCTTGACGGTGGCCAAATGCATACTCGCATGCTTAGATGAAGTTAAATTGATCACAACGCGGCCGTTAGGGCCGCGGCCGTAAGGGGCCAGATTTGGCCGACACACGGTTGTAATTCATTCATTCACCTCACAGACATACATTTACTTTCACTGGCAAGAGAGAGCAAAGCACTGACGCTCTGCGGCGTGCACGTCAACAAAGGTTCAGCACTTCAGCAAAGGTTGCGCAGAGGGCGGGAGCAGTGCGGCAGCGCTGCCATCAACATGAGAGTTGTACCTGTGCCAGTGCTTGACGACAACTACGCTTACCTGTGCGAGCTCCTTGATACTCCTCGCGGGTCCACAAGGAAAACATCGTGCAAAGCATTGCCTTGCTGTACTTGGTTGAGTGCATGGCTTAGCATGTGCGCATGGTGATTATGTTGGAATGCCTGAGGACGCCGAGAGCAGTGCAGTGCTACTTATTTGCAGTGTGTGGCAGATGCACCCAAGCGTGCCCTTGCCAGGCAGACACGCAGCCTGGGCAGGCCATGTTGCAGTCTTGTGCACAGAGTCGTGGCCGCGTGGTTGCTGAGAGGCGTGATACTGTCTGCCGTTGAGCCCAAGGCAGCGCGGCTGAGGCGCCAGACAGCATGACATGTACACAACAGGTCGTTACCAGGCAGAGTTGCCTGCAAGAGCTTCCAGTGTGGCACTGACTCGCTGTGTGCGCTACAGCCTGGTCGACAGGCACGGCAGGGCGGCTGCGGTGGACCCCGCGGAGCCGCAAAAGGTGCTGGACGCTGCGGCACGCGAGGGCGCGACCGTCGCGACCGTGCTCACCACGCACAAGCACTGGGACCATGCCGGCGGCAACGACAAGATGAAGCAGCTGTGCCCCGGCATCGAGGTCATCGGCGGCGTGAACGACCACGTGCAGGGCGCGACGCGCGCGGTCGCCGACGGCGAGCGGCTGCGCCTGGGCGACGTTGACGTCACCTGCATCGAGACGCCCGGGTGCGCGCCTGCGCCTGCCGGCCTGCCTTGAAGCACAGCTTGGGTGTGTTGGAAGGAGTGCACAGCCCGTGCAAGATGTACGTGTGGTCGTGTCGAGAGAGTTTTGGTAGGAGCCTAGGATGTTGGCATCTGGCCACTCACAACAGGACACCGCCTAAGCAGGCAGCGCATCAGAATGCACGAGTGTGCTATCCTGCATGCCTGCCACTTCAATGCATGCATGCCATGCCAGGGCTGCGGCGCGCGTGGCAGGCACACCAACGGCCACATCTGCTTCCTGTGCCGCGAGGAGGGCTCCACCGCCGCCGTGTTCACCGGCGACACGCTCTTCGTTGGTGGCTGCGGCCGGTGCGCTCAGCTGCGCTGCGGCGGCGCCCAGCGGGCACCGCCTGAGGTGCCTTTCGCTGCAAAACGTCGCTTGGGCTCCGCCCCTTGGCGCCACGGCTGCGCACCGGAGAGAGCTTTTTGGAACAAATTGGGCTGAACCGAAGAGCACATGGTGCTCATGTCCTGATTTGCTGACGCCTGCGACAGCATCCATGTCTAGTGTGTGTGTCATGCTGCTGTAGCCGTTATCAAGACGCGAAGTTAGCAAGCAACGTTGTGGAAGGAAAGGTCACATGCATGCAGAGTGGCGCCGCCGCTGTGCGCCGCGCGACGACGCGCCCCTGCCGCGCCTGCGCAGGATATTTGCGGGCACGCCCGAGCAGATGTACGTCTCGCTGAACGAGAAGCTGGCGACGCTGCCGCCCGACACGCAGGTGCTGGCGCCTGCTTGGCGGTCTTACCCTACCCAACCCTACCCTATGCTGGCGCCTGCTGGGCGGCGCCGTGCGTACCCCTCGGACGCGCGGCGCTTGTGCATCAGCTGTATAGAAGGGTGTGTTCCTGCGTCCGAGCGTGCGCCTGTCGCTGAGCGCTGCATCATGTAGCCAGCAAGGCAAGCCATGGGCCTGCCTGCCTGCCTGACAAGTGTGCGCTGCCTTTGGCGGGTCTGATGCGGCCCCCGACCCCTACCCTGACCTGTGCTGCCTGCGGCAGGTCTGGTGCGGCCACGAGTACACCGTGAAGAACCTCGAGTTTGCGGCGTATGTAGGTGCGCGTGTGGCAAGGCGGCGCTGCATGCGTGCACCGCATGCGTGTGCTGCAAGTCTTGGTTGAGCTGGAGACTGTGGTTGCTGTAGCAGATTCATGCTACGGACTCCAAGGTCAGCATTGCATGTTTCTTGCAGCCTGCGGTGTTGAATCAGGTGGTAATGCATGGGCGCGTGTGCAAGTGCGGTGTGTGGTATAGGATGAACTGCGTATCTGAGTTTTGTCGCTGCATGCAGATCCCAACAATGCGGACGTCAAGGACAAGCTGGCGTGGGCAAAGGCACAGCGGGCCGAAGGCAAGTACACCATCCCGTCGACCATCGGGGTGCGCACACCGCCCCACCCACCCTCTGTGGCTCCACAGGACAGTCGCCAGGCCGGTCCCAACCATCTCTCTGCGGCACGCTCAGGCCGAGCGAGCCACCAACCCCTACCTGCGCTGCGGCGAGGCCGCAGTGCGCAGCTTTGCGGGGCCGGCGGCAGCGGCGCAGGGGGCTGCCAGGGTTCTGGGATCCCTGCGCACGCGCAAGGACCGCTGGGGTCCCAACGCGGCTGCCACCAGCGCCGTGCTGTGGGCGCTCAGCTGGGCGCCGCCGCTGGCGCGTTTGCTGGGGGTGGACCCTTGAAAACTTGCGCCTGGGCATGGCGGGTTAGAACATGGTTCTACAAAGCATGCGCGCAGGCACGCCCATAGGGCGGGGCCAATGTGTTGCTATTCTTGCCTGCTCTTGTGGGCCCGCTGGATAAGCCGTGTGCGCTGCTGCCATGTGGGAGTTCTGTAGCCAGGTTGGGTGGGGTGCTGTTGACGCAGCTAGCCCCTTGGACACTTGGTGATTGCTTTGGGTTACAGCCATGCCATAAGGTGACCGACAAATACTGAGTAAGCACACCTGCTGTCACGAACAGCCACCACAGAGTCACACAAAGCAAGGATGCGTTGTTGCCAGCCACCAGCGACATGCTTTCGGCCCGCGCTGCGCAGGGCGAGAGGACGTACAACCCTTTCCTGCGCAGCGACCAGCCGGCGCTGCAGAAGTTTGCCGGCACGAGCAACCCGGTCGATGTGCTGGCGGCCGTGCGCCGCGCCAAGGACCGGTTCTGAGCCTGGTGTGGCGGCGTCGGGTTTGGGTCAGGACCAGAGATGTGCAGCAGCACTCACTTGCGTTTTGCTGGTTTCCGTGTCCCCGGTCTACAGCTTGTCATCATGCGCCCTTTGCAAAAGCACTTGCTGTAGTCTGGACACCACACTGAAAGCGGACTCGGCCACCTTGCAGCCACCAGTGACTCACGACCACACCCTCGCGCCCCTTCCTGGCTAACTCTTCTCGGCAGAGGGAACCCGATGCCGCACCTGCACCCCTGCTCTAATAGGACATGGAGCCCTCGTCCGGGCCGGGCACGGCGGCGCGCGCGGCGCCCGCCTCCGCCAGCGCGGGCCCCGGCTCGCAGCCGAACAGCAGGTGCTCCGCCGGCGAGCGCCAGGGCTGCGCGAGCCACTCGACGGCGTACAGCGGCGCGGCCACGGGCACGCCTGCCGCCAGCAGCGCGCGCACCTGCGCGCCGGAAGTCCCCCATGCAGGGTTCAGCTTTCCGGGCGCCCTGCAGGTGCCTCCTTTCAGTCATCCCAAGTCTGGTTCAGTAGGAGCTTGCGCGGAGGCCCGGGCGGCCTTAGCCTAAGCATCCGCCTGAGCATGCTGTGCGCAGGCACGGTGCAGGCCACTGAAGTGGGCACCGGCCAGGTCCGCACGGGCCGCGCGCACCACGCTTCTGCCAAAGCCGCTCCCTGCATGCGGCTGCCTGCATGGGCGGCCCTCCAGCCCGCGCCCCCGCCTGCTTGCCCAGAGTGAGGGGAGTGGCGCGCCTTGGGGTCGGAGCGCGGGCAGTCGGCGCGCGTGATGGCGAGGTCCGCGCCGGCGGCCAGCGCGTCCGCCACGGGCACCAGCTTCGCGCCGCCGGCCTCCAGCACGGCGGCGGTCTCCTCGCGACTGGGCCGCGCATAGCGCCCAAACGTGCCATGCACCGTCACCTGCGCCAGGATTGACCACGAGCTGAGATGCAGCGAGACGGCCGCAGCCGGGGCAGCAAGCACATACAGCAGCATAATCAGCAGGTGCAGCGGCCATGTCCGGAGGCCGCTCGAGGGCTTATAACTAGAAAATTCCTGCACGGCACACAGCGCAGCGTGGCCGCGCCGCTACGCTCAGGCGCGACAGCCAACAGAACGCAACGGCCGTGGCGAGCGCCGCGGCTGCGGCCAAGGCGTTCATGCATGGCGTGTCTTTTATAAATCACGCGGCGCCGGCCGCACCGTCAGGCCCTGGAAGGCGCCGCGGCCGCGGGCGAGCGCGCGCAGCCGCCAGTGCCGCGGCGCGCCATCCGCAATGAGCCCCGAGGCGCAGCGCTCCAGCTCGTGCTCCTCCTGCGCCCCGCCCCCGTCCCGCCCCCTGCAGACTGCCCCAGGCTGGTGCCCGACGCGCCCTGTCGCGGCCCATCCGGCCAGCGGCCGCGCGGCAGGCTGGTCTGCCTCGCACCGCGCGGGCCGCGGCCGCGCACAGCGCTGCGGAGCGTCACGCAAACCGCATGTCCCGTGTGATGCTTCCCTTGCCATGGGCGCGTGGCGGCCTGCCTCTCGCATGCACACCCAGGAGGCCACGCGCAAGCCTGCCCTATCCTGCACGCTGGCGAGCAAGCGCTTGCGCTGGACCGGCCTGCATGCAGGCTGTGACCGGCTCGTGCAGCCGAGGAGGCCGTCCATGGTGTGACAGGCATGTCACGCAAAACATCACAGAGCACAGCACAGCGCCTGCAGGCGAGGCCGCGCACGGGCTCGACGAGCATGTGCGCGTGCGCGCTGGCCTCCAGGAACGAGGTGCGCAGCACCCATGCGCCCGCCGCAAAGGCCGCCAGCGTCTTGACCGCGCGGCGCAGCTCGGGCGTGACCACGTGCGTCACGCGCGCGTCCCACCTGCGCCGGGCTCGCAGCCTGGTGTGCGCTCGTGCGGGTGCGGCGCGCTTGCGGGCAGACGGTGTGGGTCGCTTGTGGGCGAGGAACACCCTTCCGCCACATGCTCCGCCCGATGTTCTTGTGCTGCAAAAGTGCGTGCTCGCAACCCATGCACTGTGAGACACCATCAGAGGAGCTGCGACCGGGCGGTTGGCGCCGCACAGGTGCGAGCGCCGGCCGTCGGTGTGGCCGTAGCCGAGCGCCTGCAGCGCGTCGCCCAGGCGCGCGCTCTCGTCCGTGTGCAGCCCGCTCAGCGCAAAGAACGGCCGGCGCGCTGCGGCCGGGCGCGCGCTTGCGCCGCCCGACCTGGCACCGGTGCGGCGCGCCGGCGCCTGATCTGCTGGCGCTGCCGGCGGCGTGGCCAGCGGCGCGCCCGCACCGCCGCCGCCCTCGTCAGGGTCGGGGCTGCCGCCGTGCGGCGTGGCGCCGCGGGGCTGCGCAGCAGCGCGCGCGGGCGCAGCCTTGGACGCTCGCCGCCCTGCTTTGGCCTTGGCCTTCGCGGCCTGCGGCGGCGGCGGCGTGGCAGCATCGCCGTTCGCTGCAGCCGCTGCGAGTCTGCGAGTGGGCTCTGCACCGAGCGCCGCCGCGACCGCTCCAGCGCCGAGCAGCCGGCGCTTGGCGGGCGGCGGCGCCTCTGCGCCCGCGCCCGATGCTTGCGAGCGCCGGCCCGCGACGCGGGCGGGGGCCAGGGTGTCCGCCTGTGCGGGCGCGCGCCCTGACCGGGTCGCGCGTGTCCCACCGCTTGCTGCGTCCTCACGCGCGCGCTTGCGCCGGCCCGCGCCCGATGCCGGGCCACCCTTTGCCGGGCCCGCGGCGGCTTTGAGGTCTGCCTGCACACGCGCGGCAGCCGGCCCGCCACCAGCGCGCGCGCTGCCACCCATGTCCTCCGCAAGCGCGTCGCCGGCTGCGTCTGGCGGCTGCGCCCCCGCCGAGCGGCGCCCGCCGCGGCCCTCGCGCGCAGCCGGCGCCTGACCAGGCAGCGCCGCGGCGGCCGAGCGCCGGCCCATGCGCGCGACGGCCGCGGCGGCTGCCGGCCGCGCGCTGGACTTGGCGCGCGGGCGGCCCTGCTTCCCGAGCGCGGCCCGGCCTCCCGCCCTGCTGCCTGTCCTGTCCGCTACGCCTGCGCCGTCGTCGCGCGCCGCTGCTCCGCCAGCGCCCGCGGCACCGCCCTCGGCGACAACAGCAGCGCCCGCGGGCAGCGAGGCGGCGGCCGCACCGCCGTCACTCGCACTGGCGCCGGCCGCGCAGGGGCGGCTGGCTGGCAGCTCGCCTGCGGCGGCTGGCGGCGTTGGGCTGCGCGCACCAAGCGCTCTCAGCCATCAGATTTTTTTTCAGATATAAAGTGTGCTGCACTGCCAGCTGCTGGTGCGCATGACTGTCCTGTGCTAAGCATCGCCCTGTCATAAGCGTTAGCCCAGCTACGCTGCAATTGCAGGAGCGTACCGCTGGGCGTGGTGGTCCCCAGCAGCAAGGGGTCGGGCGCATTAGGCGTGCCTAGTGCATGCAAGCTTTGTGTCTGCACCGGGCATCTGAACGCAGCACATGCTGCCAGGCGCGGCTGCCAGTGCCGGCGGAGGGACCTTCAGCAGCATGTCACATGCATGGACCGGCGGCAGGCGCACCTGGGCACGGCGCGCTGCGGCTGCGAGCCCGTGTCCAGCTGCGCTAGCAGGCGCCCTGTCATGGCCTCCGCAGCCGCCACCTGCGCCGCCACCCGCTGGCTCTCACACCCAAGAAAACATGTTACCACAATGCGTGTGCAGAGTATTGATTTCAAAAACGCTGCTGGGTCGGGTGTTTTCAGCGCTCTATGATCTGGGCCGCGCCTGGCCGGCCAGGTGCGCCTGGCTGCCATCCGCGCCGCCGGCCTCGCTGTATGCAAAGCCCAGCGCCAGCGGCGCGCGCGCCGCGAGGAGCGCGCCCTGGGCCTCTGCTGGTCCGTCCGCAACCTTGGCTCCTCCTGCCGCACTCCTCCCCGGCACCTCGAGGCCCCCTGCCGCCCCTCCCGCACCCCCTGCCAGCGCTCCAGGAGTGCCCGCTGGCATCCCAGGCCAACCTGCTGCGTCCTCAGCCGGCAGCGGCTGCGCCGCGCTAGCGCTAGCGCCCGCGTCGCGGCCTTCAGCATCACTCCCGGGCACGCCTGCGCCGGCGCTGCCGGCGCTGGTCCGGTCGCTGTCGTCGGGGGCCGGCGCCGAGGACACAAGGCCGCGCCCTGCTGACATGCCCGCCTTGCCATCGCTCCGACACGGGAGCCTGGCAGAGCCGAGGTTCTCCTTGCCGCCCGCGGCGGCTGCCAGCGCAGCGGCCGCCCTGCCGCTGGCGGGCGCCGCGGCCAGCGCGCCGTTCACGGCAATGCTGCTGCGGTCGGGGCCAACACCGCGGCCCGCGGGCGCTGCGGTGGCTGCGGGCGCAGCGGCCGCCCTGCCGCTGGCCAGCGCCGCGGCCGGCGCGCCGTTCACGGCAATGCTGCTGCAGATGGCGCCAGGCCCGCGGCCCGTCGGCGCTGCCGCCGGCGCGGGCGAGGGCGTGCGCGACGCATCCAGCGCGGGCTGCAGGCGCCGCGCAAGCGGGCACCTGGGAGCCTGCTCCTGCCCTGACAGGCTCATGGCGGGCCCGGGGGCGCCGCTGCTGCCGCCGGCCGACGCCCCCGACTCGGCATCGGAGTCAGGCAGGCACTCGTGGGGCGGCTCATCAGCAAGCACGGTCGGCGGCGTCGGAGGCGCGCAGCGCGCGCCCCAGGACGCGGTTGCGAGCGCGCCCTGCCCGGGGTCCACCTCAACTGGCAGGTTGTCCGTGAAATCATCTGCGCGCAGCGCCATGCCGCCTCTGTCATGACCTTGTTGCAGCAAGGCTCTATCGGGTGCTGTTGTGCCGCAGCAAGCAGTCTTGTCCAGGGTTCGCGGGCAGGTGTGCAATACATCCGGCTGCGGCGGCGCCTGCCAGCAGACGATCATCAGTCACCTCGAGATCCGCGGGTGTGGGCCAGGCCGGCTGGCCAAGAGCGCTGCCGCAAAAGATGTATGCAAGTATGGAAACCAGCGCACCGGAGGCCGTCCACGTCACACACATCAGGCTGTGCAAGCGCGGCGCACCGGCGGGCAGCAGCTGCCGGCTGCGCAGGCTCTCGTAGACCCAGAGGCAGTTGACGATCGAGATGCTCCTCAGCGTCCACCTGCGCGCGGTGCACAACATGTGAGCGGGCGCATGCGCGCATGCTGGCTGCTGCTCCACCAAGCGCACCGCAAAGCAGGCGCATGCTGTGAAGGGTCCATGCCTGGGTGCTTGGATCATAACCAGGCGCTCGTCAGCGACTCTGGGGTACATTGGCAACAGGACGCGTATGGCTTGCGACGCAAGTCAGCTCAAGTGCAGCTGCAGGCAGGCACACACACGTCCATGCATGGTGGCTGGCTCCAGCGCTGTCACGTGCGGGCGCCTCAGCCCTCACATGGCGACCTTACATGCGGGCTCGACAGGGTGCCGCGGCGGGCGCACGTGCGCGCGAAGCAGAGCTTGGCGGACGCGGTGGACCGCGTGTCCTTGGCGACCACGTGCGTGATGGTGGACAGCTGCATGCTCTTCTGCACATGCACGCCCATCATGCGCAGCAGCTCGAGCACGTGCTGCCGCTGCGCGCCCTGGAAGCCAGTGAGCGTCGCCTGCACGCCGCGCGCGCCCGGCAGCGCCGCCGCGCGCGCCGGCCGGTACAGCTGCCGCGCGCGCCGCGGCGGAGCGTCGGTGCCAGGACGCATGCCTTCCGTGACGGCATGCAGGCTGTCGCAGGCTGGCGCCGGAACACACGCCAGTGCTGTGCGCGCTGCAGCTGGCGCGCAGGCTGGTGCCTGTACAAACGGGTGCTGCAGGGCAGGAGTGTGATCGCACCGGGTCGCCCAGCGGCAGCAGGTGCTGCGCTCTGCAGCACTCCCAGACCCAGAAGTGGGTAACCGCCTGCCGACCGCGCGCGGCCGCCCAGCCCACGCTGGGCTGCTCGGCGTGCCGGGCCACCACGTGCGTGCAGGAGTCGGCGTCGGACTCAGCCTCCAGAAACACACAGTCTCCACTCGCAGCACCTGCGCGGCGGCCGGCTCTGCTGAGCGGCGCTCCAGTCGCACCTGAAGGTGCCTCCGGCGTTCGCAAGGCTGCGCAGCTCGAGCTCGGCTGCTGGCGTGCCACGCACACGTGCACGCACGCGGCCACGCCAGCTGCAGTCTGCAGTCTGCAGCAGCACCGCGGCACCACACTGCACCCCTCTGTCATGGTGGCTTTAGTCCGGCGCACCAGCAAGTTGCACAGGACAACCTTTGTGATACAGCAGCTTGCTCAGGCGCTGCATATCCGCCGCTGGTCGCCATCAGGGGCACCAGAGCGCTGCGGCAGGTGAAGAGATAGGGACCAGAGGCGCACCGATGAGTTCTATCAGCTCCAGCACCACGTATGGTTCGCTCCGCTGGCTTGGGCTTGGCACCTCCTGCTCCTCTGCAGGGCACACGCCAAACACAAAGCCCTGCCGCAGGCGCGCTGGTTAGTGCACATGCACTTTTGCTACAGGCTCCTCTTGTACACCCAGCCAACAGTGAAAATCACTTCGAAGACAGTGGACGGAGTTGTTGCGTCCGACATCTCCTCCATGCGCAGCGCGGCTGCGTGCCAAATGCACGCGCAGCGCCAGAGGTGCTCAGTATATATGCGGCATATGCGACAGTGCCACCGCAGTCACCAAGAACTTGCCGGGTGCAGCAGGCGCTTCACTCTTCCTCTTGCAGCTGACACTTCAAAAGTGTGCTACCACCGGAGCATGCACAGCATGCCTTGCTAGGTCTTGGCAAGGGTTTCTAATTTTTGTGCATGAATAAGTTGTCTCGTTCACAAAATGCGGCGCATCACGACAGGAAGTGCGAATGTAAGGAGACAGGCACCTGCTTGATGCAACAGATATTGAAAAGCCCACAGCCGCCAGTGACCACAGAAACCTCCTAGAACCTTGCGAGCGCCGGCCTGGCAACAAGATGACCACGTATGAATTGCACACCAGCTCCCTGCTGGCGGCGGTGCCAGGTGGGTGCAATCTTGATGTATACTTACAGCCGGGCCCTGCCTTGCGGCTGTGCTCTCAGGTGTGCGAGCGCTGCAGGGCTTGGCCGCCTGCGTGCCACCCCTCAAGCCTTTGCCGGAAGCACCGCAGCGCCTGCCGGTGCGCCCCACGTGGGCGCTGGCAGCACTGCGGCCTTGGCCCAGCGGCTCTGGACCTGCCAGGTGTGTGACAAGGTGAGCTGTCATAGCAGAGCGGACGAGCCTCGCGCCCGGTGCGTCAGCCAAGCACGTGAACCCCGTGGTGCGCCACTGCTGGAGCCAGAACTCTGGCACAGCGTGCGACAGCACGTGTCTGCTTTGTCTTCGGACCAGGCGTGCTGTGTTGCTTTCTGCCGCTCCCACCACCCCTGGACCTCCACGGCAAGCGCTTCCCTGTTGCGTGCGTGGCACCGGCGCCCATGCTTGGACCTGGGGTCGTCGCCGCTCCGGGCGGACTCTGCCAATTTTGGCATCTGCTGAAGGCGTCCGCGCTCGCGGCCCCCCCACTGCACTGTGCAGGACCCCCGGAGCGCGTCGTCCACGCCTGCGCCGACGCGCGCGCCAGACAGCGCGCGCGCCGCACGCGGCAGGTGCTGGCGGCCATGGAGGCCGCGCGGCAGGCGGAGCGCATTGGCCTGGAGCTGTTCGAGCAGGGCGTGACCGAGCAGGACGTGCACATCATCTACGGCGAGATGCATGTCCTCCGCGAGCTGCAGCAGAAGCGCGGTGCGCCGCTGGCCCACGCACGCGTGCACCCGCCGCTCTCAGGCACAGGGGCGCGCATGTCAGCGCAGTGAGTGATATGGCAGCATGTCACAGACGCATGCGCCTTCGCACATGCTATGGTTTAACACACCACATCGGCGCTCACAAGCTGATGCTGGGCCTGCGGCCTAGCTCAACAGGGGCAGCAGGTCTGCGCCCGCACCTGCCAGACCCTTTCACGTCCAGGGACGCATGCTCGCTGCGCAGCTGCCAAGGACGCGGCCAAGCGCGGCGAGGGCGAGGCCGCGGCGGCGCGCGGCGACGCCTGGCGCAAGGGCCGAGCGCAGGCGCGCGCCACGCTGCTGGCCGAGCGCGCGGCCGCGCGCCGCTCTGCGGCGGCTGCGGAGGTTCGCAAGGGGGACGCGGGCGCCCGGGATGGCGGCCCCGAGTCGCCCGACCCTGCCGCGAATGCCGACGCGGGCGCCGCGGGCGATGAGGACGATTGGCAGTGGCCGGCGGCGAGCGCAGAGACGGGCAGCCTCGGCGCCCCGGGCGAGCCCGCTGGCAGCGACGCAAGCGGC
>JAABUR0100008909.1_pt1 | contig 11447 bp, 10 predicted proteins | sample 5560091 | NCBI WGS metagenome assembly JAABUR01 (sample SAMN10711879, study PRJNA513375) | rock metagenome | isolation source: Antarctica rocks | place: Antarctica: Victoria Land, University Valley sud
GCTTCCATAAGCTCGACCCCTCTGATCCACAGTGCTTCATGCTCACTCTGAAGAGTCTTCTCCTGCGCTGAGAAGACGAGCGGGCAAGGCACAGAAGGCCGGCCATCGGGCCTCGGTCCAACGATATTCAGCCACTCTCTCTCTACGGCCATAAGCATTCCATTGACAATCGGTTCGCCATCGCTGAAAAGCGAGCCAGCCAAAGCAGTAATTTTGCAAGCTAGCGTCTCGCGGTATTGCAACGCGCGGAAGATATTCTCGTTTCGTTGGCGCAATTCGACCTCGTAGAGTTTGTAGAGTGACTGTGCGGACCTCAACATCTTTGCTTCTTTCTGTTCATCGGCGCTCAACTCGTCGAAGTTCTCTGGAAGCTCAATACGACCAAGCCTTTCAGGGATAGGACCATTGAATTCGATCAGTGCTGGGTGCCGAGCTTGGAGGAAAAAAGGGCTTAGATGGACGGATTGCCAGTCGATAATACCCACTATCTCAGTTGGCTTTTCTGGGTTCACAAATATGTTATTCGCATGCAAATCGCTGTGCCACATTATTGAGGCTCGGAATGATTCCTCCTTTGGTAAAAGATGTTTTGCCACTTTCAGGTAGTTAGTCAGGGCCGACAATTTGGAGGTCGGAGTTGGTAGATATTGTCCGGGGCCATAAAAAAGACCTTGCGGCCTAGGGAATTCTTGGAGTGCCATGATACATGCAATCTCGCGACGTGCTGTGGCCATAGCGTAGTCCTCAGCGGTGCGCCCTTGGAGCAGGCTTGTCAGCGATATAGAATTGACTTGAGAGGAAGTTGGAAAGTTTTCATACAAGGTCCGCGATCCCATTTGGACAGTTCCACGCCCCTCATCGAAGAACATTCGATTGTTCGTGGGGCCTATGGCGAACCGAGAGCATTGTATCTCCGTCCCATCTTCATTCACGCACAGTGTTTCATCGCCAGAAACCTTCGGAACATCATCCGCGTAGTACAAACTTCCAAACGAGGTAAACCTACTTGCAGTGAATGACTTCTCAATCCCAACCAGTTGCTTTACGATCTCATATTTCTGTCGGCCTGTAATATCTTCCCATAAATTCTCGAGCTCGATACCAGGCAACTTTTCCATGATTATGTACTCGGCGTTGACTGGGTTCTCTTCCCGCCGGGAGCTCCATGCGAATACTCTGGGAGCCGGTATTTTCAGAACATTTCTTACCTGCGAGCATTTTATTAGCCACCGTCGCTGGACAAAGTAAAAAAGAGTTGCGGACAAAGTCCATTGTGGCGACCTCACTGGCGGTGGTGAAATGGGGACGTCCAGCATTGGGATTTGGAACCTTTGCAATGACTTCGTTCCCATCGTTCATGGTTAGAAGGAAGGTTTTATTGAAATTGCCTTCTGGAACCTTCTTGATCTCAACGCACGAGGAGGCTCCCATCGATCCAGCAGCGATTCGTGCCAGTTCTGCCATGTTAAATTGAACATAACGACGAGAGAGTTGTGCTGGTTCATCCCAGAGCCATCGCCCGGATGTATATCGAGAGAAGGACTCTTTATCGCCATCTATAATGATCAACAGGGCTGTTTTCTCAATGCTTTGAGTTTAACTTCTACTGACCTTGAATCAGTGGCTCGTTTGATCCCATCTGAGCATGGGCAGAAAAGTTGCAACTGTTGCTCTTCAACTGACAGGAACCTGTCGAAGCCGCCCCTTCGTGGTGTTGAAACAGCGTTTTCCAAGCAGAACCGAAATTTTCCAAACCCTTCGAAATACTGCGCGCTTGACTGAAAGGAACGTGGAGGACAGACGTCATGTTCAGTGATGAACGTGTTCGGTTTTCAAATGAGCTGGAAGGAAAAGCGCGCAATGAAACGTTTTCATGTTAGATTGATATTGAATACTTGAACGATGTTTGTCTTAATACAGATTTAATGTTAAAATCGAGACGATAGTATAGAAGATGATTTTAATGAAATCAACCCTAATTTTTTCAAACTCTAGATTATTTCGAACCCTGCTTGTGAACCTGTTTTAAGACTGAACATAAATGTCGAACTTCGTATTTCTTTCACAGCGAGATTAACGTTCATGTGACCTACCCAGTGCTTCATATGCCACATGAAGCACTGATTCTACAAATCTGATTCTTATTTTGCAGAATCGCTATTCTAGAATATTCTAGAATAATTTTAATGAGACTCTCGACAAATTCCACAAAAAAAAACGACAACAGGTTTCGCATATACAACGATATATAACAACTGATAGATGATGCAAAAGCGATTGGATTTTCTGGATTTTCATACTATCTTGAAGCATAAGTTGATTGAGCTGCAGATATTGAGCTGCTTTAGCTAGAATTTCTGTCGAGGGTAGCGTGGGTGGGGCTTGCGGGACTTTTGGTGTCGCTCTTCGTACGGGAATGCCTACTATCAGAATGACTACCATATCTAACTTCATCTTTCTACCAGCCTTGCTGCCAGCCTTTCTACCCATCTTTCTTCAGTCTCTACCTTCCTATTCAGCTTCCTACCCGCGTCAGTCAGATTCGCAACATGTGTCGGGCAGTGGTCAGAATAGTGCTTCGAGCAGCGCTTCAGAAGCAAAACATTAAAACATCATTCATATGCTCATCAAATCGGCTTCGTATATGCTCGCTGATCAAGCATCGGGTTCGCTTCATAGTAGTCAAATGGAAAGTTTAACTTCAGATAGACTTCGTAGCCAAGCATCAATTTGCTTTATATTCAAGTATTTAATTACATTTCCTACCAACCACTCTATCTGCTCATCTATCTACTCATCGTATTCACATGATTTTCTACATGACTCTTTCTACATGGCTTCTTATCAGCACTTGTTTCAATATATATTGGCCCCCCCATATCTTATTGATAGTATAAATTTGCCACTGGGTTCCCACGTTCCCTCATTGATTCCCGGCCCCACCACTAGACCCAGATTCTCATCACCCCCAGGTTGGGCTAGGTCAGAGCCCAACCCGTTGCGCGGCGTATTTGTGACTGTTTGAGCGTAGAAGCCAGCCTGGGTACGAAGCTAATCGCGCGGTCGCATTTCTGCCGAGCGGTCGCGTTCGCTTTCGCTTTCCTGCCGAGCGTTAGCATTGCTACCGAGCGTGTTCCCTACCTCACCCTAGGCAGTATTCGGCGTATTGCTTCTAAACGGGGAAGAAAGAACAGAGCCGACAATAGGGCAGCCGGGTAGGTATGATTGGAAACAAGGTAGCTTTGTGGTTTCTGTGAGTTGGTTCTGGTTTGAAGGATACATTGGAGGATGTGGAGGAAGAGTGGTTTGAGGTGATGGCAGGTTGGGTGTTGCGATCCCATCTATCTGTCTAAAATCGCGTCTACCAACCTCCCCACCCCGACCCCGAATCGCCAATACGTTCTTCACAACCCCTATTCCGTACAACCGCATCCGACACCTCGAACCCCCAGTGAGCAGCCGCTATCTACCCTCTGACGAAGAATCGAAACACAAGCGTGTGAGAATCCGGTGTTTGTAAAGGTTTTGGGGCTGGGAGTGGCAGGGGATGGATGGATGGGTGGGGTTGGACAATGAGATCGAGACACGGAGGGTTTGCGTGGATAGATGAAGCGGACCAATAACTTGGGGCTTTCGTTCATGCTCGACTGCGTTGCCTCTACACCATTCATATCCTCCATGTTCTAAATATCCATCCCGTCCCATCACCACACCCCTAATATTCAATTTTACAAAAATTAAACGCATGGGACAGCCCAACTACTCCATTTCCGGCGCCATAACCTCTTCCGCTTTCCTCTTTGTGCCGTTTGTGATTGATGGAGTGGGAGGAGGAGGGGAGGTTTGGGAGGTTTTAGTAGAGGGGCGGAGGATGATATCCATGACCTTGCCGAGGCGGGTAAGGGCTTCGGGGGAGATTTCTGTTTGGGGAAAGGGGAGGCGGGTTTAGTTAGGTAGTTAGGTAGATGGGTAGATAGGGTGTTTGTAGGGTGTTTGTAATCGGGATATGGAGGGAAGGGGGTGAGGAAGGGGATGAGGGGGAGCAACGAAGAAAGGAAGAAAACACTCACGATAATGCACTACCAGCCTTCCCCCCAACACCTTAACCCCCTCCAACACCGCAATCTCCACAAACCTCTCCTTGCTACACCCCGCCGCCCCCAAATCCAACCAGCACATGTTCGTCTCGCACTCCCTCTCCAGTCTTCCCCCCCTCCCCACCCACATCGCCGCCACCTCCCTTGCCTGCGCATGACTCCCAGCCAACAACCCCCCCAAAAAGGTCTCCTCGACCCCCACCCTCGCCGCCGCAGTCACAACACCAGCCTGCCGCAGCCCGCCCCCGAGCGATTTGCGGATCCAACGCGCGCGGGTTATGAAAGCGTGCGAGCCGACGATCATGCTGCCGATGGGGGCGCCAAGGCCCTTGCTGAAGCACAGGCTCACGCTGTCGAAGCAGGCGCAGTAGTCGGCGAGGGAGCCCGCGCCGGCGGCCACAGCTTCCCAGAGGCGCGCGCCATCGAGGTGGAGTAGGATAGGCGGGTGCTGGGCACGGGCCCAGGTGGAGATGGCGCGGCAGTCGGAAAGGGGGAGGATGGAGCCGGCGAGGGTGTTTTCAAGGGCGAGGACACGGGTGGGGCAGGCGTGGATGTCGGTGCCAAGGATGGCATGGTGTTGGATGTCTGGGAGGGTAAGGTGGTGGCAGTTGGAGGGAAGGATGGGGATGGCGAGGGCGCCGCTGAGGGAGGCGAGGCCGCCGGCTTCCCTGTGTTTGGGAGTTTAGCTTGGTGGGTTGCGCGAGGGTTGGAGCGGGGGTTCGTTTACCAGCCGATGATGTGTGAGCGGGAGTCTGCGAGGACGGAGTGGGGAGGTTGAGTGAGCAAGGTGCGGAGCGAAAGCTGATTGCCCATAGTGCCGGAAAGAACGAGCAGGGCGGCCTCATGGCCGGTCAGATCAGCAATGTAGGATTCGAGGTGATTGGTCGTTGGGTCCTCGTGGAAGACATCGTCGAGGAGGGTGCAATTTTGAATGGCGGCGAGCATGGAGGGAGTGGGCGTGGTGACGACATCGCCTGAAGGGCATCAGAGAATGTTGCGACGTCTAAAAGAGGTGAGGAAGGTACTGCGGAAGTCAAATGCGGCGTCGCCGGGCGCGGACCAGGCGTTAGGAGAGGAGGAGGGGGTGGGGTGGCCATTGGTACTGTTGGGCGTTTCCGAGGGGGTTGCGTTTGTCATGTTGGAGGATGATGCGGTGGGGGATGCGGTGGGGGATGCGGTGGGGGTTACGGTGGTCTGTGTCGCTTGTAAGCGATATAGGGTTTACAGGAGAGTCCGGGCTTACGAACGACTCATCAACCTGTCATCCTGTGGTTCGGAGGGAGGGGGTGCGATGGAGGGAAGAGAGTAATGTGAGCAATACGGACAATCTATCGCCATTGGCCTTTACTCGTGTGAGGTTCGATCAGGGTGGGGAAACCCCAAGCGGGGATCTGCCATTTGGAATGACGATCTCTTCTTCTCTCAAAGTTCATGTTCTTTGTCGTGGATGAGCGCCAGAAGCCATGAGAAGTTACAGCATGTTACATGTGCGCAGGTTCGAGAGCAGGCTTTCGCAGTGTTCGGTCAGAACATAAAGCTATTGAGCAATACTTTATCGTTACCATCTACCCATTTACATATGTGGAAGCAATAGAAGCATTGAAGCGCATTGCCCATGACCTCGTGACACGATGGTACTCATGCTCATCTGCGCACATACGCCAAGCAGCAGGGCAAAGAGCGAATAGCAAGAAAAGAACATATCCCATGCTCCGAAGACCAGCGGAGCCTCAACCCGCCCGGCTCAATCATAACGTAACCACCCACATCCATCGTGTCCCCCTATGCCACCAGCCTGTCGGCCGTGAGAGAGCATATCCCGGAGGCAATAAGCCGTAGACGCATGGAGGCGCATTGCTTCTAGAACCGGCCATGCGCGGCAGGAAGCCGCGTCTTAAGTAATGGTTGTGTAAACAATAGAGTAGCACAAGAGAAGAATTCGAGATTGGAAAAAGCCGAGATCGTGTCGCAACCGGGTATCGCAATATACCAGTACAAATGCAATAACATACGCCACCCGATCCATCCTCCCCCTGGAATTGCGAAATCGCCGTCTAATGATTCGTAAGACAATGCCGCCTCGAGACCCATCCATGAGTAGAGCTCCCCCTAGAGTACAATGATACCGAAGCTCCTAGGGTGATGATGTAAAGCACTTTTGATACAGACAAATGAAAGGAAATGCTTTGGTGTAGTGTGTTTCGTAAATTTGATGGCGTAGAAGAGAATGAGGTTGTATCGAAGCGCCAAGTAATTGCGTCTTCGGACAAGCTAGAACCCTTGCCTAATCTTAGAGAAGGCAAGCAAAGACCGTCTACCGTCGCTCCTCCGAGTACTGGACGCCCTGCATACTCGTGTTGATAGAGTTGTTGATAGGGTTATTGATGGGGTTGTTAATCGAGGGAGCACCGTTCATCAACGGTGGAAGTGAGCGACACGGGTCGGCCAGCATTGGAGCGTGTGGAGCTGCGTATTGAGGGGGTGCTATCACAGGTTGGCGAGACCCTTCGCGATAGTGCTGCATTTCTTGATAGAGGCGACTATTCTCGCTACGAAGGCTGTCGTTTTCACGTTTGATGGTATCAAGTTCAAGACCGATCTGAGATAGTTGGCTTTGGGCCTGGCGGCCAACTTTGTTCGAATTTTCAAGGCTCTTGATATATTCGGAAGCTGGAAAAGTCAATTGTTGAGCCACCTTAGAGACCAATGCACTGAGGGACGAACCTTTGGAGAGGATCTCCCATTTGCTCGATTTGCTGCCATGGCTAGCGGGAATCTGCGCTCGCAGAGAATCAAAGAGATATTTCATTTCAGTACGCCGCTTGCGCTCTGCCAGCTTGTGGCTGGCTCGAAGGGCCGGTGTGCGGCTATATGGCGATGCTGCATCCGGAGACTCAGACTCCTCAGCAAGATGACTGACTTGCTTGTGCTGAAGTGAATGATGGTGAGTGCCGGGTATGTCTATGAGCACGAAATCAGTCTGAATGTTGCACAAGAAGAAATTGATGTGTACTACCTTCGTCCAGCCTGTGTTGTCCAGCGGGCATTCGAGAGTCACTAGTAAAGATGCTGCTGGTGATTGAAGTATGATCACTGTTGCGGCGGGACATCATGGTAGATCCAGAGCGAGGGTCATCACCACTTCCGCTCGAACGGTTCGATATGTCAGGATCCGGAAAAGCATACGGTTGACCTGCAGTGGGTTTTTCTGCATGGTAGACCTCTTTCATAGGATTATCGCTAATGATAGGTGCCGTCCGCGTGCTATATTGTTGCCGCGACTCGCCAGGGAGGGGGCTAAGAGGAGACATTGGCCCCATGTTAGACGACGCACGCGAATTGCGAATACCATTAGAGGTTGAGCCGATTCCACGTTCACGTTGGAGGCTGACCGCAATCGAGCTCTGAGACGCATTGGTGCTGCCATGATAGGGAGATACAGCACCGTTGATGTGGAGGTTTGTGAAACCAGAATTCACTTGACTACCAAGGCTGCTCCGACGAGATTCCTGAGGAGGAAATTCGTGGCTTCCACTGCCTCGATAGTTCGAGTTCGATCCATCATGATACTGCTGATTGATATTAGGGAGACCTAAGCTCTGGTGAGGGGACACAAATCCAGGGGAAGGCTGAGGATTGCATGAATTTGAGGTGGTAGAAAATTCCACTGGATGAGAGGTGGCTCCTAGCTGGCTTGAATTGGAAGCGCGGTGGGGAGAGCTTATCGAAGAAGAGTAGTAATAGCCATTAGGACCAGAGGAGTATGCGGAGGAACCTGGGTGCACTCAGTACCATATACAACCAGGGCTTAGAAGTAAAGACCACCGCCTATACCAAGATCATAGATTCAGAGAAAAGAACATGAAACTTACGGGTACTCTGCGGCTGACTGGGCCAAGGGTCCGAGTCTCGGTTGCTCGAAGGATAGTTTGGAGACTGTGGGACACCATTCGATGCGCCAGGGAGATTGCTGGTCAGAGTAGCAATTGAAGGAAGCTGAGCAGGCCGAGAGTCGCTGATCGGAGTTGAGTTTTCGCTTGGGGTTTCCCAAATACGACTATTAGATATAGTCGACATCGTGGGCGTATCCCGTAGAGCCTTGGTAGGTTGGCTTGGTTTGAGCAGTGACGAGGTCGAACAACTCGAGGCGGCTTATCCTACGATATTTTTCGAGCTTTTGGAAATGTCTTGCTGGGGGGTTTATTTTTGACTCAACATATAATTCGATCTGGACAGCGAATAAATCGAAGGAGTCGTACTGCTTCAGGCAAATATGGAAGGATACCAGGTGTATGACAGAAACAACAATAACATGCGGTTGAAGAGGAAGGCCGGCCCAAGTCAGAGTCTCCTATACTAAGGTGGCTGTGGGAGCCCTTGGGTTCCCAGTTAGCGCCAATCGCTCCTGATCCTTAAAAACAGGGCGATGAGGCTATTCGATATTATGACTACTCGGTTGTATTGCCGAAGTAGGCTTCCAACGAGTATAGATTGTCGCGGTAGGGTTCGAAATTTTGCGTCATGGAAGCGTGGAATCAGGCCTCGTAGTCAAGCGCCGAAAGTCATTGATGGACGAACAACCCAATCATGTGCCCACAGATATTGTCGAAATGCTCCAGCAAATTCCACCTCTTCGACCTTATCCGAACCGCTTGCTCCAAGGTTACCACCGTACAAGTGGTCTACCCCTCCGATACTCGATTGCCGGGGCCGAATGCTTTGGCAGGTCTTGAGACAGCTCTGAGGCGAGCCACCAGCCTTCAAATAGCTCCAGTAACAGATGTACAGAGCATGTCAGAGGTAGGAGAGTATGGTCGAGGGTTTGAGAGGATGTCGAATGAAGGTGGGATAGGAGTGCGGGAAATTGAAACGGTCGCAAGGTGTCGAAAGTTGTCCCCCCCAAAGTCCCAACTCTATCTGGCTTTCCGGTTAGGGTACCGTAGTTACAGTACTCTCCCTCCTTGCAGGCCGGTGTGCGTCCGACAGAGCTAGAGCATCAAGTAAGGATCTGCAATTTCCTCGAATCGACCAGAAGTGAATGGTGCAGGTCTGGTGATCGTGTTCTTGTGACAGGATGGAGTAGCGAGCACCATGGACTGGAAATAATAAAAAAGGACTGCTTGGTGCAGTGGATACTACGGAGACACTTTCTATTCATCAACTGTCGATTTATTCACCGGGGCGTAAGCTAAAGTACCTCCAAAAGTAAGAAGTAAGGATGTTCTACGGCGTGTGTTACATGTGGTCGTCTAGCTATGTACTGTACTGTATTCAGAAATCTTTTCGATTCACTCCTTGCAAGGATTAAGGATTAATGCGAGTGACTTCAATTCTAGACCTATGATTCTCCGCGAGGCGTTCAGCTAGTTGGAGTGTCGGCCTTCTTTATTGGCGGCGGAAAGCTTTCGTACTCGCAGGCCACGTTGTCCTGTGCCACGAGGTCCCCCCCTAGCCCTGGATGTACTTGTTGCTCTGTCAGAATTGGCTTGGCCGTTTCCCACCTCTCAAAGCTTTGGATTAATTGATACCTTGTTGTTGTCAGTGGTCGACATCGGACGCCTTGGTCGGAGGATCATGCACGTCTCACGCTGACAAAAGCTACTCTTCCGTCCCTCCGCCGGGGCTGTCATAGGCGGGGAGCGACGGTAGCTCCAAGCTGACTGCGCCGAAGTTCTCCTGACTGGACTCACGCTGTGCAGGGATCTGCATACAAGGTCCATCCGCCGTTTCCGTCCGATTCAGGTGCCGGAAGCGTGATTCAGACCAGAATGCCAGCACGGAGGTATCACCAGTCGCCACCAGGAACGAAGAGTCAGGCTATCAACAAGGGATCGAACGCACCTCTGATGAACGTGGTCCAACGTGCCAGTGGCCATCTGACGTTGATGTTCTCCCACAGTGTGACACTGCTAAGCATGCACAACGTTCATCAACGACCACCACCGGTACCCAAGGCTCTGCTTCAGGCACGATCGCCTCTCTCAGCATAGATGCCATATTGAGAAGCTCGACAATCTTGTGATATCTTTGTCCCACTGTGCTATCTCCCGCGCGCAACGAGCCGATGCGCACAAAGCCTTCATGTTGTGTTCATCGAGGACAAAGATTAAATTATGACATCTATCATGCGAACAAGGCATTCGAGTCGTGGCCGGTGCCCCACAGTTCCTCCTGAAGTCCTGACGAGACCGCCCAGTCGCTTCCTACCGGCCACTTTGCTACTATCAGCACCGGCGAAAATTGAAGGAATTATTTAATGAACAAATCTTCAAGACGATCATTCGCCCGCAAAAGGGACCGCGTTACGGCTACGGGCCGAGAAATCCTTGCAGGGGGAAGAATTCGATGGAACTTCCTTAACGGGACTGATGCGGCCTTGTTCCGTCCCAGGCACGCTAAAGCTCAGGCCAGCAACACAAAGTCCATCAAGGAACTTCCTTACCGTCCCTGCCGTTTGGTGATGTCGACAAGACGAGTCGCTGAGCTAGGAAGAGAATACAGATGATCTATCCAAAGGTTGTCAAGTACGGAGTAGACTGCTTTGATCTCAACCGTGTTGGCTTGGGGGGATCCGTGCGCGCAAGATATGGATGACCGCAATCGATCAACATTCAACATCGTCGCATTATTCTAGTAGAATTTGCGTTTGTGAGGACTTAGGGGATCCAATCTAACCACCTTTGAGTGTCACTGCGAGGCAGCAGGCCAAGGAAGGGGAAGACCAGGCGTAATTGCTCACGGTAATAAGCACCCTTCTTCAATCGGTACCTCGTGAAGCCTGTCTTTCGAGTGCGGTGAGGTATCGTACATTGACTGTTCGTTTGGCACCGAAGCCTTAGATCTACCAGATCGTAGGGCACGAACTCACTGTCTTACCTCTAATCGCCCTAGCCTGGTCGACGACTCGCCAGGTGTGAAAGATGACCTTGGAATATTGTTTAAATACAAGTGGAAGACCACCGAGGGCACCTCAGCATGAGGTAGTAAACGATTACGTAGTTGGTGAAAGAGCATTATGTATCGAGGTGCACACTAAGACTAGGTGTGAATTCTCAAGATATCTAGCAAGGTACCTAGATAATCATCAATCTTACCCACTATTCCACCCACTGCTCTACACACTGTTCTACTCTCTGCTACATGTATGCCTTACTCGCTGTTCCACTCACTGCTCCATACATGCTCTACCAATTTCTTCATTGAGTGCTTCATCAAATGTTCCATTCAGTGTTTCATTCGGTATTTAATGCAGTGCTCTATTAAGTGCTCTATTGAATGCTACACTATGTTCACTATCAGTAAAACATTGTTAACTTCGTCGCAGTTCACCAAACACAAATGAAAAGTGCT
>JAABUR0100008910.1_pt1 | contig 11447 bp, 8 predicted proteins | sample 5560091 | NCBI WGS metagenome assembly JAABUR01 (sample SAMN10711879, study PRJNA513375) | rock metagenome | isolation source: Antarctica rocks | place: Antarctica: Victoria Land, University Valley sud
GATGCGGGCTCTCCCGGTCTTTTGATGATCCGGGCAGAATTGCCCCGGGAAGTGGGGACGGAGGGCCAGAAGTCGGCCTTCTTCGGCCCTACGAGACGTCCTCCAGGCCACTTTCCTGGGCGTCTTCCCTATCTTGGACCCTCGATCATCAAAAGATCGGGAGAGCCGACCTGTCTGACACATGTTTGCACTCGCCCTTGGCAGTCCCAGGTCACGGCGGCGGGCGCGTACAAGGGGTAAACCCGGAGGAACTGCGCTGAGGGGCAAGGCCGTTGCCCCGCACGCCGCCATGGGCCGGGCCTTGGTCGAGGAACGCCGGGCGGATGTCGGCACTGCATCCGGTGTTCATGACGCGGAGAAACGCTGCGGACGGCAGCGGCGCAGTTCAGCGACGGGCGCGCCGCTGACGAGTTCGTCGGCCACCAGACGGCCGACCGTGGGGGCGAGGGTGAGCGCCGAGTGCATGACGGCCACGTAGACGGACTTGTCCGGGGTCACGTACCCCACCACCGGCCCACCTGATGGCATCGGGCACCGACCGACACCGTGCCCGAGCAGGCGAAGCGGGTCGGCGCCGCCGAATGCCAACCGCAGGCGCGCCAGCGTGTGCTGTGCGAGCCACTCGAGCGCTGCCCCGGAGGCCCCTGCATGGTGGGGCGCCACCAGCAAGAGGTGGCCGCCGCGGCACTCGCGGGCCTCGAACGCCGGGCCGGCGAGGATGGTCCTGACCAGTCCCGGCGGTGCCGCCGCCTGTATCAGGAAGGCTGGCGAGGTCGCGACGGGGAGCGTGACCCCCAACGGCTCGCACAGCACCCCGACCTCGGTGCCGGCGGCGAGGACCACGGTCGAGGCCGGATGGAACCCCGCCGAGGACACGACTCCTTCGACGCGATCGCGGACAATCTTGAGCGCGCTCACTCCCGAGCCGAGCACCACCTGCGCCCCGAGCGTGCGGGCGGCGTCCACAAGCGCCCCGGTGGTGCGCACCGGATCGACGCCCCCGTCAGTCGGAGTATACACGGCCCGCGCGGGGAGCTCCCGCAGGTGTGGTTCGAGCGCCGCGACCTCGCTGCGGTCAAGCCAGTACTGGCCGCGCACCAGGCGCGCACCGTCCCCGGGCCGAACCGAAGCGTCGCCCCAGGTCAACGAGCCGGTCCAGCGAACTGCCACGCCGGGTACCTCGGCTTCGAGTCGCCGGTAGTCCATCAGGACGGACCCGCGCAGGTCCTCGGCCCCGCCGGGCCAATCGCCGCCGGCCGCCCCGATCCACGCGAAGGAAGTACCGGTCACCCCGGCGGCCGGTGCCGACGCCCGCTCGATCAAGGTCACCGGCATGCCCTGGCGTGCCAGGTGATAGGCCACCGAGGCGCCAACGATTCCCGCACCAACAATCACCACGGTAGACATACGAACCCCTCGCGGATAAGCTTGTAGCTGCGCTGCCCGGTCGACTCGACGTGCAGCGCCAGCTGCTGCCAGTCGTCGGTCGGCTCGATCCGCTCGCCCCGCTGTGACGGCATCGTTCGCCCCGCACCGCGATCGTCGCCGCTAACTGTTTAGGGTGCCATGCAGTGGCGTCCCCCATATCAGTGCGGGACCATCATAGGGCGCGGCCAGGGGCAGGTGCAAATATGTGTCAGACAGGTCGTAGCGAGGTTTGGCACCCTGAGGGCTATCGACGCCCCCACGCCCGCGCGACCGCACCGTTCAACCCCCACGACGCCGGAACCGTGGTCGCCCATCCCGCAAACCGAGGGCGCGGGTGTGCGCCTAGTCTACCGAGCCACCGGTGCCGCCCGGTACTGACCGACAGGCCAGATGTCCCTTTCAGCAGCCTATGGGACTGGGACTCACCGGCTGACTCCCTTCGTGGGACTCGGGCTCACTGCTGCCCCGGTCGCGGCCTTCGGGCTGACGGCCGGGGCAGTTCTTCGCGGGACTGCGGCGCAGCTCTAATCACTTCGTGGGCCTCGGCTCACCTTGCCGGGATCTCGCCCCGGGTTCGGGCGGTTGTGCCTTTCACCAGCTGAGCCTTGCACTAACTTTTGCAACTGAGGCTCAGCTTCGGTTTCGCAAGCGAGATGGAACCGCACCACGTCCATCAGCGCATCGTCTGTGATGCCGGGGTAGTGCCCCCGTAATCCGTCCCGCAGGCCATCCACTGATGCTATGTTTTCTGCGCCCGCATCCTCCATGGTCAGCGCATCGAAACGGCGGGATTCCACCTGGTCGATGATGCCGCGCATTCGCCGATACCCGCCATCGTCCTCAAACATGAAGAGCGCTGGTCCTACGGCGATCGGGTCCCGATAACGGACGGTCGCGGTCTTCAGTCCGGCCGCGATAGCGTCGTGGTAGCGGCCGTTGAAGCGTACGAATCGTGCTGGCTCGGCGTCCGGGTGGCGATAAGCGTACGGCAACAGTTCGCGGATCGGCTTGTACTCCGGACCGCCTTGCGTGGGAACGATAACGAAGCAGTCGGGATGAAGGTCCAGGAGTACTTGTCGGCATCGGCCGCACGGTGCGATGACGCCCCACCCCCCATCGCCAACGGCCACTATTGTCGTCAAGGGGCCCGCGCCTGCGGCGGCGGCTGCGCCGAGCACGACGAATTCAGCACACGGTCCGCCGGTGAAGGGGTCTCCAGGCCCAATGAGTATTGATCCCTACAACGCTACAGCCTGTCACTGCCGGAGATGCAATCGCCCTGGATTGTGATGGATAGCTGTACGAGCGCGAGCGTCGACTGTGCTATCCTGCGCGCGAGGCCATTGTCTGGAGGATCTGTGAGGGCGAGTTGTTGGTGACGACCGGGCGCGCGCTGGTGCCGACGATCGGGTAGTGCCGTCCTGACAGGGTGTGCCGTGGGGCGATCCGCGCTGGCGTGGTCGCCGCTTCGCGCTACACGCCTGTCGGTCGGATTCGCTCGCACCGCCGATCAGCGTCCGCCTCTCCGCCGCGCCGCGCACCACCGTGGCGCGCGGCCCGCGTTGCGCCCCAGGCGCATCGGAGAAAGGGTCGCCCGATGGCAGCAACAGCGCAGCCTCTTCGCCCGCCTCTTCGTCCTCATGGTGGGGGCTTCCGCGCCCTCTGGCTGGCGACCGCCTCGTCGAATCTGGGCGATGGGGTGGCGCTCGTCGCCGCGCCGCTCCTCGCCGCCACGCTCCTCGCCGATCCGGCGGCGATCGCCGGGCTCACCTTCGCCCAGCGCGTCCCCTGGCTCCTCTTTCCGCTCCTCGGCGGGGCCCTGGCCGACCGCCTCGATCGGCGGCGGCTGATGGTCGGGGTGGCCTGCGCGCGGGCGGCGCTCGTCGGGGCGTTGGCGGCGGCACTCCTCGCCGGGCACGCCTCGCTGCCGCTGCTCTACGCCGTCTTCTTCCTCCTCAGCAGCGGCGAGACGCTGTTCGATACGGCGGCGACGACGATCCTCCCGGCGCTCGTGCCGCGTGAGGAGTTGCCGCGCGCGAACGCCCGGCTCTCGGCGGCGCTGACGGTCACGAATCAGTTCGTCGGGCCGCCGCTCGGCGGGGCGCTCTTCGCCATCGCCGTCGCCCTCCCCTTCTTGGCCGGGGCGGGGGGACTGGCAGCGGCGGCGCTCTTGCTGCTGACGCTGCGCGGCACCTTCCGCGCGCCCGCCGAGGCGCGGATGGCGGGCGCGGGGCTGCTGACGGAAACGCTAGCGGGCTTTCGCTGGCTCCGCCAGCAGCCGTTGTTGCGGACGCTGGCCTTCGCGCTGGCCGCGCTGAACCTGACGCTGGTGGCGCAGAACGCGATCATGGTCATCTACGCGCAGGAACGTCTCGGCCTCGATGCGCGCGGCTTCGGCCTGTTGCTGACGACCTACGGCCTCGGCGGGATCGCGGGCGGGTTCGTGGCGGGGCCGCTGAGCGCGCGATTCAGCGCGACGACGCTGCTGCGCCTCGCCCTGACGATCGAGATGGCCTACCCCGCCGCGCTCGCGCTGACGCGTGCGCCGCTCCTGGCCGGGGCGATCCTGGCGCTCTTCGGCTGCCACGCGATCGTCTTCGGGGCGGTCCTGTCGTCGTTGCGGCAACGGCTGACGCCGGACGCGCTGCGCGGGCGGATCGGCGGGGCTTTTCGCTTCATCGAGGAGGGGACCGCCGCGCCGGGCGCGCTCCTCGGTGGGGCGCTGGCGACCCTCGCCGGGCCAACCGCGCCCTTCTGGTGTGGCGCGCTGGTGGGGGTGGGGGTGCTGCTCTATGCGTGGCCGCGGGTGGTCGTGAGAGCATAGTCGGCAGTCGGCGATTAGCAAAGAGCGAAGTCACCCAGTGTGCTCGATCATGGCGCGGTCCATTAGCGCGCGGAGCGGGCGACCGAGCAGGTCGTTGAGGGAGAGGCCCACGGTATGGGCCACGACCCGCTGGTCGACCTCGTCGGTCACGACGTACCCCTACGTGCAGCGCTCCGCGAAGTTCTCTCTCATCTCCTGGCCTCCGGCGGGTGGGTCGGCGTCTCAGCACCCCGATCCTACCCCGGAGGCTTCCTCTTGACGAGCCAAACGATCGAGCACAATGGGTGAAATGTCCTGGTCGGGCCTCCATCAGCGTCGTATGAAGGTTCCTGACCGCAGCCCCCAACTAAGGAAAAGGCGTCTGGCGCCAGTGCGACTGCAAGGATCTTTGGCCCCTCGCTGCGCCGGGGTAGCGAGCCCTGGCGCCTCCTCGCCGACACTATACCGATTGTAAGAGCGTTGGCCAAGTGACCCTCGTGGCTGACCGCATGGCAGCGTTAGCGGTAGCGCCCTCCTTCAGCTTTCTGTGATCGGATACGACCCGACCTTAGATGTCGTGCAACTGGGGCTCACCCCGCAGCAGCTACGCTCAACGAGGCGTCGTGGCCGCGCCCCGGTTGCGCGTCTGCTGCGCCGGAGTTGCACGATGCGGTCAGGCCGACGTGCGTCGGCGTTGCGCGAGCGCGAATACTGGCCGCTGCGCTGCGGTCGCACGATAATGCGGGCCTTTCCGGGCGACCGTGAGCCCCGGTTGCACGCGGCAGGCCAAATAGCGAGCCGCAGTTGCACAAGCCGGTGAGAGGCACAGCAATGGCATAGAATGCCTCGCACCATGAGCGGGTGCTCGGCAGGATCGAGGGAGAATCGGTATGCTCGACATCGCCGAACTGGAGGCGCTGGTCGCCGCGCAGATGGCGGAGGCCCGCGTCCCCGGCCTGGCCCTGGCGCTCGTGCGGAACGGCGCGCTCGCCTATGCGCGCGGCTTCGGGGTGATGAGCGTGGAGGATGGCGGCGGCTCCGTGACCCCTGACACCCTGTTCCGCATCGGTTCCCTCACTAAGCCGCAGACCGCGACGATGATCGTGCGGCTCGTCGAGCGCGGCGACCTGGATCTCGATCGCCCGATCGTGGATTACATCCCCTGGTTCACGTCACGCGAGCCCGCGTGGGCGCGCCGGATCACGCTACGCCAGCTGCTGACCCACACCGCCGGGTTGCCGACCGACGGGATGGATCTCGACCACCACCGACAGCCAAGTCTGGCGCAGTATGTCCGCGCGACGATCCCGCGCTACGCGCTCGTCGCGCCGCCGGGGCTGGTCTGCTCCTACAGCAACGCCGGATTCAACGTCGCGGGCTACGTGGCCGAGGCGGCGACCGGCGTGCCGTACCAGCGCCTGATGGACGACCTCCTCTTCGGCCCGCTCGGCATGGCCCGGACCACGTTCGATCCCGCCGTGGCGCTCACCTATCCCGTCGCCCTGCCGCATGAACTCGACGAGTCGGGCGCGCTCCGGGTGCGCCACCGCCTCGCGCTCAACGCCGCCTACGCCCCGTGCGGCGAGGTCTTCTCGACGGCGCGCGATCAGGCGACCTTCGCCCTGCTCCACCTGCACGACGGCTGGGCCGGTGACCAACGCCTGCTCTCACCGGAATCGGTCGCCGCGATGCACCGGCAGCAGGCCGATCTTTATACCGCAGGAGGCTGGGAGCAGGGGGTAGGCTTCGGCGTGCGCGTGGTCGCGGGACACCGACAGCTCGGCCACGGCGGGGCGATCGACACCTACGGCAGCAGTATCTTCCTCGCGCCCGACGACGGCGTGGCGGTCATCCTGCTCTACAACCACAGGGCCCGCCTCGGCGACGTCATCATGGATCGCGCCGTCGAGATGCTGCTCGGCGCGCCGCCGACCGCGCGCACGCCGGTCGGCCTGGTGCCGGAGGAGCGGGCGCGCTGGCCCGCGTTCGTCGGCGCGTATATCGGTCAGTGGTCCGGGTTGGCGACCATCGCGGTGCGGGAGGGTCGGCTCGCACTCGAACGAGCGGGCACGGTGATGACGCTGCGCGCATTCGGCCCGGAGCGCTATGTCGGGACCGACGCCGGCGGCGCGACGGTGGCGGTTGGCTTCACCGGCCCGGCTGATGCCGCCCAGTTCTGCGTCATCGAGGGCGTGCCGCACGAGCGGATCGCGGTGCCGACCGACGCGGCGTTCGATCCTGCGGACTGGCGGCGCTATGCCGGGGCGTACAGCGACGGGCTCCGGGTGCGGGTGTTGCGGGTGACGGATGCCGGGCTCTTCCTGTATCACAACGGCCACGACCGCGAGGTCACCGGTACCCCTCTCGCGGGCGGGCGGCTCGCGAGCGAGTTCGGCCTCTGCGAGTTCCTGGCCGACGCCGCCGGCATCCCCTTCTTGCGCCTCGCCAAGACGTTCATCCTCGCCGCGACACCGGGGGCAGCAGGCTCGACTGCGGCGTGATGCCGTGTGGCTGATCGCCAAAGACTCGGGGCTGCTGATAGCTTTCGCCCCATCTCGATAGGAGTGCGATGGCTGCGCGCCAACAGTGGCGACGTGCAATCACGCTACCGCAGTATATCGCTTCTTAGGCGGGCAATTGGCACGACGACTTCCCGTGCCCCGCTCCAGTATCATGTTCATCTACGCGCTGGCGGCTATCGATTCCATTCGAGTGCAACCCGCCGCGCGACCCAATCGCCCAGGAGGTCGAGGTAGCCGGGGCAGAACGCGCCCGTCTCCTCGATGCGGATGCGGTGATTGCCTTGCGGGAAGATCGCGAGGGTGACGTCCCGGTTCCCCGCCTCCCCCAGCGCCCGGTCATAGATCGCCGCGCTCTCCCACGCGGGCACGAGCACATCCCGCGCGCCGAAGAGGGAGAGGAGGGGGCAGCGGATCCGACGCAGCGCCTCCTCCGGGTCGTACCGCTCGGCGATGAAGCGGCTGAACCCCGCCCAGTCCGCCGCGTCGTCGAGCGCCAGGTAGCCGTACCATGGTCGGCCGCGCGCCGGGGCGAGCAGCGCCGCCTCGACGGCCGCGTAATCGTCGCCGCGCCGCGCCGCCGCATGGACGGCATCAATGAAGGCGAGGGCGCGCGCGATGTCCCCCGCCGACTTTCCCTCGGCGCGCATCGTCCCCGCACAGCCCGCGCGATCCTGCGCCTCCGCGCCGATCGCCGCGCCGGAGTTGGCGACGGCGAAGGCGAGATCCGGCAGGCGCGCGGCGAGGATCTGCACGAGCCAGCCGCCCTGGCTCTGCCCCCAGACGCCGACGCGCGCCGGGTCGAGCGCCGCATGATCGCGCAGCCACCCGATGGTCGCGAGCGCCTGCCCGGTGCGACCGTCGAGGGCGTAGTCGCGCCAGTCCCCGGAAGATTCCCCGCAGCCGGGCTTGTCGAAGGAGAGGGTGGCGATCCCGCGACTGAGGAAAGTGTCGCGGATTGGCGGAAAGTAGCCGTCGGCGTCGCGGTCGGCGGGACCGGAACCCTGGAGCAGCAGGACGACGGGGTGGGGCGGTGACCCCGGCGGCAGGTGGAGAGTGCCCGCGAGCGTGATTCCTTCCCACGCGAGGGCGAAATCTTGGCGCGTCGTCTCGCGCATGAACATACCTTTCCGCGTAATTCAGTACCGGCCCGCGCCATTCTACTATGCGCTGTGAGCGCATCCTGAGCGCATTGTGAGCGCATTGTGAGCGCAAAGGATGACTCAGGCGGAAACGAACCGCTCGGTAGAACCGCTGCATCGCCGCCACGCCCCCACCTGCCAGAGCCACCATCACGATGGAGCGCCCATCGATGACGAGACGGGCATCCGGCACAGCCCGCGCGCGACAACGCCCCGAAGACACGAAGAAGACCGCGCTGGTCGCTACTCGAGCGAGGGCCGTCCATTCCTCTACCGCGTGGGGTCGGCAGCCGGATCGAGGGCTGCGTTGACCGATTGAGCACACCAATATCGATGGTGCCAGGCGAGGCTCGCCCAGGCTACCGCGTCGAAGCGGCCTTTTCGTATTCTGCGCCATCAAGGGTAGTTGGTGGGATGTCCAGGTCGCGTAGGGCGGTGTTGCCGCGCGCCCAGATTGCCACGGCAAGGAAGGCCGCCGCGAGGACGAGGAGGGTGGGCCGCAGGCCGAGTTGCTCCAGGAAGAGGCCCGCGCCGAGGAGTCCCGCAGGGGCCGCCGCCATCGAGACCGCCTGCAACGTGCCGAAGACGCGCCCGCGCAACTCCGGCGGGGTGCGCTCCTGGAACGCCGTGATCGTGAGCGGGTTCAGCGGTCCGAGCGCCATCCCTGCTAGCACCAGCGCCCCGACGCCGAGGGCGAGCGGCGGCAACGGGAGGAGCGCCGCGTGCGCCAGTCCGCCCAGGAAGAGCAGTGCCACCAGCGTCGCGCGGCGCGGGAGGCGCGGCCCCAGGAGGCCATAGCCGATGGCACCCACGAGGGCACCGCCACCGAAGCCGCCCGCCAGCAGCCCGAAGGCGACCGCGCCGCCGGTGCGCGCGGCGTAGACCGGGAGGACCACGCCGAAGACAGCCGCGCCGAGCGCGTTGAGGAGGGCGGCGATCGTGCCGGTCGCGCGCAGGACGCGCTCGCGGCGGAGGAAGCGCAGCCCCGTCGTCACATCCGCGAGGTAGCCCATGCCTGCCGCTTCGCGCGCGGGCGCGGGCGGCACCGCCGTCGCGATCAGCAGGGCGGAGAGGGCGAAGGTCGCGGTGTCGAGCCAGAGGACCGTGCTCGCGCCGAGCGCGGCGATCAGGACGCCCGCGAGGAGTGGGCCGACCAGTTGGGTGAGGTTGCGGACGGTCTGGTAGCCCGCGTTGACACGCTCCAGGCGTGCCCCGGCCAAGGTCGCCAGATCGGGGACGAGGCCCTGCCGCGCCGTCGCGCCGGGGGTGCTGCAGAACGTGCTCAGGAAGACGAGCGCGGCGACCTGCCAGAAGGCGAGCCCGACCGTGCGGTGGAGGGCCGGGATCAGCGCGATGGCCGCGCCGCTCGCCAAGTCGGCGGCGACGCTGGCGCGCTTCGGCCCCCATCGGTCGACGAGCGGGCCGCCCAGGAAGGCAGCCGCGACATACCCGAGCGCCTCGACCGCGCCGACGAGGCCGACCCGGGCCGGGCTACCGGTCGCCTGGAGGACGAACCAGGGGACGGCCAGAAGGGTGATCTGGCTGCCGGCGAGCGAGACCATGTTCGCGCCCAGCAGGGTCGCGAGTGGCGGCCGACGTACCCCTGCTCGCTCGGCGGTGCTACGCATCGATGTGGCCGTGGATCGCGAGGGTCGCGTAGGTGTCGCGCGCGACGACCACATCGAGCCGGGCACCGTCGGTCACGCTGGCGAAGCCGAGCACCAACGCGGGCCGCCCGTCCGCCTCGATCGCGCGCGCTGGCAGGGTCCGCAGCCGAGGATGGTCGCGCCAGAACCGCCGTACCTCGGGCAGATACAGCGTGAGATTGCTCAGGCGCACGTCGGTCGTGAGTCGGCAGTGGTCGCAGCGGGCGTGGACGCCGCGCAGCGACGGCAGGAGCGCCGCGTATTCGGGGGGCGGCTGGTGTCGTAACGGGATGGGCTGGCCGCACCCCGCGCAGGCGAGGGTGCCGCCGACGAGCGCCGGGCGATAGTGGGCGTCGACCCAGTGCATCAGCCGGGTGAGCGCGGGCCGGTAGCCGACGACCCCGCCGAAGACCCGACGGAACCAGGCCGAACCGAGGGGGTGGGCGTTGCGGACCCCGTAGAGCGGGGCGCAGTCCGGGCAGGTGAGGGCGAATTCGCCAGCGTTCGGGCGCAGCCGCCCGAGCAACCGCCGCCCGCCGCAGAGCGGACACCAGATCCGCGTCTCCTCCCACGCATCGTTGGTTGGCGCGACGAGGCCGTATGCGATCGCTTCCTCGTGCAACTCGGTCGTCAGCACGCGGCGGAGCGCGAGCTTACCGCGCCGCAGCCGCATCTTGATGGCACCCTCATGCACCCCTAGCCGTGCCGCAGTCTCGGCGTGTGGCGACTCGCGGATGTAGTGCGCTATCAGCACGTCGCGCGTCGCGGGCGGGAGGAGGGCGAGCGCCCGGTCGAGCAGCGTGGCGAGCTCGTCTCGCTCCAATTGCAACTCGAGGTCAATGTTATCGGGCAGCAGATCCAACATAGCAACCGTCTCGTGATCCTCGGCTGCCCCGGCGGTGATCGACCGCGCGAGATGGGCGCGCTCACTCCCTGCCGCGCGTAGCCAACGTCGGCAGACATTGCGCGCGATCCCCGCGAGCCACCAGGCACGCGCGCCCGGATCGCGCAGCTTGTGGCCGTTGCGCCAGGCTTCGAGGAGCGCCTCCTGGGCCAGGTCTTCCGCCGCCTCCCGATCGCCGACGAGTCGGGCGCACAGCCGCACGAGCTGCGCGCGTTCGTCGCTCGTGACCTCCGCAAATCCGGTTACTCGACCGGTTGCTGGTTGCATCCCTCTCGCCCCTCATCAGCGTGTGCCACCGCCCCACCTGCGTATCGTCTGTCTACTATGTCGCGTTTGCGCTCGTTGAGGCAACGCATTTCACCCTGAATTCGTCGCGAGAGCGCATTGTGAGGGCATTGGCGCGTAGACTAACGGCAATGTATCGGCTTTCGGTGACCGATTCCTCACCGATGGAAGCGTGGTCCGGCGTCCTCCCCGCGCGGGAAAGGGCACCTCGGCTAGCCGAGCTGACCCACGGATCGACGGTCTGGTGCGATCGGCCTCGGTGTTACGGCGGAGCGATAGTCCCGCCGCCCGCCCCGACGACGCACAACTACACCGGTTCGCAGCGTTCCCAGACATCGACGGCGTTATTCGACAGGAGATGCGCTCTCGCGGGATGCAAGGAGCAGGACAAACGAAAATACTCGCCCCGATAGGTGTAGGTATCAATACTTAGTCGGTAGTTTGTGGGATCCGGCAGACCGGTTGCTCCGGGCGACAACCGGGGCAGGCTCAGGGACGTACGAATGCGGCCCCGTCGCCGAGCTGTGTCGCCCGGCGTGCCTCGTTCCGGCCACATCTTCCGGATCCCACAAAGTACCGTTAGTGCGCCATTCCTCAAATGCGGTAGACAAAGGCATGGCGCAGGACGCGCGGCGGGCGCTGGGGGCGGCCCCAAATCCACGGTTGCGCGCGGGCATTGAGCTGCGCCGTGGCCACCGCCGTGGCGTGATCGATCTCCCC